>QWBZ01000591.1_pt1 | contig 22876 bp, 13 predicted proteins | sample 1972441 | NCBI WGS metagenome assembly QWBZ01 (sample SAMN09866721, study PRJNA288562) | Human oral metagenome isolate term6_saliva, whole genome shotgun sequencing... | isolation source: mouth | host: Homo sapiens | place: USA: California
CTCTTGGGTTCCGCAACCTCACCAACTACATCGCCCGCTGCCTCCTCGAAACCGGAGGATTCAGACCCCAACTACACCCTCAATTATGAAGAGCCAGTTTCGTAAACGCTTGACCGGATAGAGGCATACGCCGTCGTGATATCGCGTGAGGCATCCCAAGTCTGATACGTGATGACATAAGCGGCACACACCGCGTCAGGATCAGTGCGATCTACGGTGGTCGGATCAGGCAGCAGATCACTAAGCCACTTCACAGAAGCCGGGTGCAGACAGGTTCCATCGGGAGCTAAGGTCCCATCTTCACATGGAGGCATACTCGAAGCCGTGACACTTGGGGTAGGCGTTGGAGTAGGTGTAGGGGTTGTGGCGGTAGGGGTTTTGGTTGCCTTAGCTAGGGGTGAGCTCTGCGCGCTGAAGGAGGTAGTGACAGAAGCAGGGGCGCTCATGTTGGAAGCGGCCGAGATGGTGTTGGTGTTGTTAGTGAGGCGATTCCAGAAGAAGACGCCTGTAACAGCCAAGGCAATTGCTAGAGCTGCTGCAACCGCCGCAATCGTCGCTTTGCTGCTATTTGTAGTTTGCTTGAGAATGTTCATGTAAGCATCCTTAGGTACGCACTATCTTCTTACCCTGTCACTCAGGGAAGCTAAATAATCACCAATCCCACATCCACTGTGTGACCAGCATTGTCACGCCAACATTTAGATGTGAGCAGCCCCAAGACCCTTCAAAATCACTGCCCAAAGGCAGTGCCCCCCTTATTGAAGTGTCAACAACACAAGCCTAATCCTAAGTGTCGCGCACCACAAGGGATAAATCATATTGTTTGCACTATCTCAAATAGCTGCGTGCCAGGTTAAGTATTTTTATTCCGACGACGCCCCTGGCGGGTTCATCTTGCGTTTAGCTGCTTCAAGATTTTTCTCCACTTGCTTGGTTAGTGGATGTTCTAGCCCTAACACCCGCTGATAGTCCGGCAGTAGTTTCTCCCATGCATCGATCGCCTCAGCAAAACGCCCAACAGAGTGATAAGCAACAGCCAGATTATCGCGGACGCCTAACGTATAAGGGTGATCAGCCCCCAACACCCGCTGACAGTCCGGCAGCAGTTCCTCCCATGTATCGATCGCCTCAGCAAAACGCCCAACAGAGTCATAAGCGCCAGCTAAGTTGTTGCGGGTGTTCAACGTATAAGGGTGATCAGACCCCAAAACCCGCTCACGCTCAGCCAACACCTGCTCAAACAGCTCAACAGCCTCACCAAAACGACCAACAGAGAGATAAGCATGAGCCAGGTTGTTGCGGGTGTTCAACGTATCAGGGTGATCAGTCCCCAACAGCCTCTTACGCTCAGCCAACACCTGCTCAAACAGCTCAACAGCCTCACCAAAACGACCAACAGAGCAATAAGCGACAGCCAGATTATTGCGGACGGTTAACGTATCAGGGTGATCAGTCCCCAACAGCCTCTTACACTCATCCAACACCTGCTCATACAACTCAATGGCCTCAGCAAGACGCCCAGCAGAGCGATAAGCGCCAGCCAGATTATTGCGGACGCCTAACGTATCAGGATGGTCAGGCCCCAAAACATCTTCAACAACCGAAACAGCCACATCAAGCTCAACTGCTTCATATACAGACCCAAGATTATAGGCATATTTAAAAGCACTATACAGGTAACCTCTAACCTGTTCACTCTCAAACAAAGAACGCGAGTAATCTTGAACAGCGATAGCACTAAGCTGCACAATAAGATCACGAACCTCACGACGTCTAGCATCAGTGGCATTAGACGGTAACTGCTCATATTTTGTGCGGCCAAGTATTTCTAACGCAGCATCAAATGCTTCCTCGCAAGTAGCAGTCTTTCCTTTACCCCAGTTTGCACGCAACACCTGGGCTTGCAACCGGTGCAGCATAGTTATGGTCTTAGTCTCATCAGCAGATTGCTGAACCACGCTCATCTTCACAAGCCTAGTCAAAGCGCGACGATTATCATCTGGCAAGGGAGCGATCCAGCGCGTTGGCACACCTGATTGAGCAAGCACTGCAAGCCCGCCAAGCTGACGACGCGCAACTTCACGCTCATCGCCCCCAAGCTTCTCAAGCGCTACATTCACAGCCATAAATAGTGCGCTAGATACATCCGCAGTATAATCATCACCTAGGACACGTTTAATAACTATACTGCTACTATAGTGCTCTAAACGTGAAATATATTGTTTAAGTGTCCAATCTTCTTCACAGGCAGTAGCTCCAGCCTGAGCAATAGCCAACGGCAAATCCCCAAGCTTTTGCGCTACAGCGTCAGCGGCCTCACGATCCTTAGAATCTGTAATTTGCAAAAGACACTTAATTGAGTCCTCACGAGAAAATACACCAACCTTGATTGAATCCCAGGATTGGTTCTTCCAACCGTGCTCATTTGTGGTAGTAACCACCACCCGCAGGCCGTCACCGCGTGGAACTAACTTAGTTAGATGGTTAATATCTTCAACATTGTCAAAAACAATAAGCCTGTCACTAGGCTCACCCGACTCTAAATGACTAAAGCATTGTTCAATTATCGATTCCTCATTTCTGTCTTGCGTCTCGATTCCTAGCCGATCAGCAAGCTCAATCAATCCACTTCGAACCTGTTCCTTAGAAGTCGCATTAATCCAAGCAACAAGATGCCATTTCTGCTTCTCACACCATTGTGCAAGGTCAGAAGCCAACTGCGATTTACCACAACCCCGCATCCCAACCAAAACTACTCGCAGCCGAGGGTCTTCATTTATTAGGTTACGCAGTCGTACCTGTTCTTCACGCTCAATATAATAAGACTCAACAACATATGGGCGCCTTCCAAAAATAAGCGGCTTCTGCACAGAGACATTTCTAGCTATCTCTGCATCCCCCCTTTTAAGAAGAACACCCATGCCTTTCTCAACACCATATACTGCAACGCCAATATTTTTGACTTCCTTATTAGTATCTCCTAAGAGTTCATAGACCTGATCAAGTATAGTTGACGCCTGTTCATTTGATGCAAGTAAATATTTTAGTGCAGCTTTATCAAATTCAGACGACCAAGGTGCAACCTTGACATACTGTTTTTTCACCACATCGACAAGTTCATTGAAATATGGCTCAGCCTCTTGTTCAATATTTAGCTGGCGAGCATAAGCAAGATTTCGAAGTAAATCAGAAAAACTATCAGGATTCTTCACAGCAAGCACTAATAGTTTATCATCGTCAGTAATTTGATCGAGGAGGAATTTTACCTCAGTAGCAGCCACTTCTATAAGTTCTTTATTAACTGTCGGACGCCCATACATGCTGCGTATTTTGCTAGTCAGAACTTTATTAATTTGCCGAGCAACGTCATTATTGACGTCACTACCGCTATTTTCGATTAGTGATCGCACTAGCTTGTATGCTTTCCCTGCAGTTTCACCAGCATCTGCTAGTAGATCAGATCCACTTGCTTTCAGCAGAAACTTGCCAATAGCCCAACTAAGCTCTGCTATCTTCGAGGACACCTGATCAGCCATATCTGCATGTTACAAGCACAAACATGTCTGGAACGGGTGCTCTCACCAGCGTTTTTGCTCGGAATTTAGGCCAAAGAAAAATAAGCGCAGTATTCCGGGGAAAACCGCATGACAAGTTGTTAATAACTTATACGCACCGGTAAGACAACAGTTGCCCGGGGCGATAAAAATCGCCCCGGGCAACGCTTGTTTGGTTTTGAACGCCAGCTAGGCGGTTAGCTCGGCTGCGACTAGCTCAGCTAGCTGCACGGCGTTTAGGGCAGCGCCCTTGCGCAGGTTGTCGCCCACCGCGAAGAAGGCCAGGCCCTTACCCGGCGCAGCGGCCTGGTCAGCACGCAAACGCCCCACAAAAGTGCCGTCACGGCCCGCGCCGTCCAACGGCGTGGGCACCTCCGCCGAAAAGCAACGCTAAGCAGACCACCCACAAACCTGCACGGCGAGCTGCAGCAACTAGCGACAGCAGTTGCTTCGCTCGACACTCCGCCCTTCCACAGAGTCAGCAGAGTTTAGTCCTCACCCGTCTCTGGTGACAGCGCATCCGGCGGGTTCATCTTGCGTTTAGCTGCTTCAAGATTTTTCTCCACTCGCTTGGTTAGTGGATGTTCTCGCCCTAACACCCTCTGACAGTCCAGCAGCAGTTCCTCCCATGCATCGATCGCCTCAGCAAGACGCCCAGCAGACTCATAAGCGCCAGCCAGATTATTACGGGTGTTCAACGTATCAGGGTGATCAGCCCCCAACACCCGCTGACAGTCCAGCAGCAGTTCCTCCAAAGCATCGATCACCTCAGCAAGACGCCCAACAGAATCATAAGCAACAGCCAGATTATCGCGGACAGTTAACGTATCAGGGTGATCAGGACCCAACACACGCTCACGCTCAGCCAACACCTGCTCAAACAGCTCAATCGCCTCACCAAAACGCCCAACAGAGTCATAAGCGCCAGCCAGGTTGCTGCGGGCGTTCAACGTATCAGGGTGATCAGGACCCAACACACGCTCACGCTCAGCCAACACCTGCTCATACAACTCAATCGCCTCACCAAAACGCCCAGCAGACTTATAAGCGCCAGCCAGGTTGTTGCGGGCGGTTAACGTATAAGGGTGATCAGGACCCAACACCCACTCACGCTCAGCCAACATCTGCTCATAAAACTCAATTGAGTCCTCACGAGAAAATACACCAATCTTGATTTGATCCCAGGATTGGTTCTTCCAACCGTACTCATTTGTGGTAGTAGCTACCACCCGCAAGCCGTCACCGCGCGGAACTAAACCAGTGAGATCGTTAATATCTTCAACATTATCAAAGACAATAAGTCTGTCAGTGGCGTTGGCAGACTTGAAATAATCAAGACAACGATTGATTAACTGATCCTGAGTAGGTTCATCACTTCGATCAATTGGAAGCAGCTGAGCGAGTTCGGCCAAATCACTTTGTACAGATTCTCTAGAGGCTGCGTTAATCCAGGCAACAAGGCTCCATCCCTGCTTCTCACACTGTTGTGCAAGGTCAGAAGCCAACTGCGATTTACCGCAACCATGCATCCCAACCAAGACTAGTCGCAGCCGAGGGTCTTTCTTTACTCGGTTGTACAGTCGTACCTGTTCTTCACGCTCAATATAATAAGAGTCAGCAATATCTGGGCGTCTCCCGAAAATAACCGATTCTTTGGCAGTGTTTTTCAGAATTTCAGCAACCTTATTGGTAAGGTCTTTAAGTGCCTCGATCTGGAATTTTGGTGACCAAGGCGCAAGCTTGACATACTCATCAACCGCAGCCTCAACAAGTTTATCAAAATAGGGCTCAAGTCGAGATTCAATATTTTTACGCCGCTGCCCAATATCACCCTGAAGTACCTCAGAGAAACTGTCAGGATCGTTTACAGCTAAAAAGAGTAACTCATCGTTTCCAACAACTTTATTGAAAATAATCTCAACCTCAGTAACAACACCCCCTAGCTGCTCCTCATCAATACCCTGAGCACGACACTCCTCATACATGCCGCGAGTCTTATCTGCGAGAACTTCAGCAATCTGCTTAGCAAGTTGGTCATCGGCATCACCGCCACGGATCTTCCACCAAGACAGAATGCCGTATACTTCTTTTGCAACCCCGACAGAGTTAGCTTCTGTTGCGTAGCCATTAGCTTGCAGAAGTACCTTAACTAAAGACGCACCAACGCCTAGCGTCATCGGAAACAAAGGATCAGCCATATCTGCATATTACAAGCTCAAATACATCTAGGGCGGGTGTTTTCACCAGCGTTTTTGCCCGAAATTGAGTCCAAAGAAGACTAAGCGCAGCATTCCGGGGAAAACTGCATGATAAGTTGTTAATAACTTATATATGAGTGTAAGATAACAGTTGCCCGGGGCGATGAAAATCGCCCCGGGCAACGCTTGTTTGGTTCAGTTTCAGCGTAGCTGCGTGCGGCCAGCCGGGTTATGGCTGCTGGCCAGTCAGCACACGGCCGCTTAGCGGCCGCACAGCTGGCCGGTTTGAGCCGGTTTGGACCGCACAGCGGGCTGGGTGGTGGCTAGGCGGTTAGCTCGGCTGCGACTAGCTCGGCGAGCTGCACGGCGTTTAGGGCAGCGCCCTTGCGCAGGTTGTCGCCCACCGCGAAGAAGGCCAGGCCCTTACCCGGCGCGGCGGCCTGGTCAGCACGCAAACGCCCCACAAAAGTGCCATCACGACCCGCGCCGTCCAACGGCGTGGGCACCTCCACGTAGGTGACGCCCGGCGCGTTCTCCAACAGCTGGCGAGCCTGCTCCACACTGATTTCACGCTCAAACTCAGCGTTAATAGCTAGTGCGTGCCCACTGAAAACCGGGATACGCACACAGGTACACGACGCCGCCAAGTCCGGAATCTGCAAAATCTTGCGTGACTCGTTGCGTAGCTTCTGTTCCTCATCGGTTTCACCCGAGCCGTCACCGGCGTCGCCACCAGCCCAAGCCACCGCGTTAAAAGCAATCGGAGCCACATAAACCTGGGGCTGGGGGAACTCAACCGCGCGGCCATCTAGCGCCAGAGCCTCAAGGTCCTGGCCTACCACCGCACGCACCTGACCAGCCAACTCGCTCACGCCAGCGCGCCCAGAGCCCGAAACCGCCTGGTAAGTAGACACTGTCAAGCGACGCAGCTCAGCGGCGTCGTGCAGCACCTTAAGCGCAGGCATAGCGGCCATAGTGGTGCAGTTAGGGTTAGCGATAATGCCCTTGGGGCGCTGCGCTAGAGCCTGCGGGTTAACCTCGGCCACTACCAGCGGAACCTGCGGGTCTTTACGCCAAGCCGAAGAGTTATCCACCACCACAGCGCCAGCGGCAGCAAACTTGGGGGCGTACTCGCGTGAAGCGGTAGCGCCGGCACTAAAAATCGCCACGTCAATGCCGCTCAGATCAGCCTTGGCCACATCCTCCACAGTGATGTCCTGGCCGCGCCAAGTCACCACGCTGCCCGCGCTACGCGCAGAAGAGAACAGGCGCAGGCTCTTAACCGGGAAGTCACGCTGATCCAGCATCGCACACATAACCCGGCCCACCTGGCCGGTAGCGCCCACTACCGCAACGTTCACGCCGTCGGCCACAAAAGCCGGCTTAGCCGCGCCCGCACCAGCCGCACCCGCAGCCTCGTGCGCGCAGCAGTCGTGCTTGGCGCCCTGACCCGCGCCGTCAGCGTGACCCGCGCAGCAGCCGTGCTTGGCAGCCTGACCTGCGCCGTCAGTGTGACCTGCGCCGGCGCCCTTATCAGCGCCGTCAGCGTGGCCCGCGCAGCAACCCTGATTTAGCTCACTCATCGACCGGTACCTCCATATACCACGGCTTCAATCTGATCAGCATCCAAGTCAAAAGCGGTGTGAACAGCACGCACAGCGTCATCTAGACGGTCGTCGTCGACAACCACAGAAATACGGATCTCAGAAGAAGAAATTAGGTGAATGTTAATACCCGCCTGGAACAGGGCATCAAACAGCTTGGCACTGACCCACGGGTGCGAACGCATACCAGCACCCACCAAAGACAAGGTACCCACATTGGGGTTGAACTGTAGATCAGAGATCCCCAGCTCCTCCTTGGCGCCAGCTAGAACTTCCTGCGCGGCGGCGGCGTCACCCTCAGGGATAGTTAGCGAAATGTTGGTGAAGCCGTTGCCGGCCGTGGCCACGTCCTGCACGATCGTGTCAATCTGCACCCCGGCGCCAGCCAGAAGCGAGAAAATGCGGGCAGCGAAGCCAGGCTGGTCACGCACACCCACAATGGTTAGCTTGTCGTTGCTGCGGTCATGCGCAATTCCGGAGATGATAGGGGCTTCCACGGTGTCTTCCTGTTTGGAGGTGTGAATCCAGGTGCCTTCCTTGTCTGAGAAGGAAGAGCGTACGTGCAAGGGCACGTGGTAGCGCCGCGCGAACTCCACGGCGCGTAGGTGCAAGATCTTGGCGCCGTGCGCGGCCAGTTCCAAAGTCTCCTCACTGGAGATGGAGGTGATGCGCCGGGCGGTGGGAACAATGCGCGGGTCGGCGGTGAAGAGGCCGTCGACGTCGGTATAGATTTCGCAGACGTCCGCACCCAGGGAGGCTGCCAGCGCCACCGCAGTGGTGTCTGAGCCGCCGCGACCTAGCGTGTTGACATTGTCAGTGTCGTAGTCCAGGCCCTGGAAGCCGGCCACGATTGCCACGCTGCCTTCCCTCACGGCGCGCGCCACACGTTCGGGCACCACACCCACAATGGATGCCTGACCGTATTTACCGTCGGTACGCAGGCCCGCCTGGGCGCCGGTGAAAGCGGTTGCGGGCACGCCAGCCTCATTGATTGCCAGGGCCAGCAGACTCATAGAAATACGTTCGCCGGCGCTGAGCAGCAGGTCCATTTCGCGGGCGGGCGGGTTGTCAGTTAATTCCCCGGCCATATCTAACAGTTCATCTGTAGTGTCGCCCATGGCGGAAACCACTACTACCACCGTGTCACCTGCGTTGTGGCGTTCAATCACCCGTGCGGCTACGCGGCGCATTGCCGCTAAATCCGCAACGGATGAACCTCCGTATTTTTGCACTACCAGGGCCATAAAGGTCCTTTCTGTTTTAGCCTGCGCGTAGCGTCTTTTTGGCGTTACTCAACCCGGCGCCTACCTTCAAAAGCGCGACCGAGCGTGATTTCATCAGCATATTCCAGATCGCCGCCCACCGGCAGACCGGACGCCAGACGTGAGACGGGCACGTTCATGCTGGTCAGCATACGTGCCAGGTAGGTTGCTGTGGCCTCCCCCTCGATATTTGGGTCAGTGGCAATGATTACTTCTTGCACTTGTGGGGTCAGCCGGGCCAATAGTTGGCGCACCCGCAGCTCATCTGGGCCGATGCCGTTGAGGGGGTCAATGGCGCCGCCTAGCACGTGGTAAAGGCCCCGGTATTCGCGGGTTCTTTCAACGGCGACGACGTCTTTAGGCTCTTCCACCACGCAGATTAGCCCCTGGTCACGGCGCGGATCACGGCAGATATTGCACAGCTCTTCCTCCGAAACGTTTCCGCAAGTTTCACAAAAACGTACTTTGGCTTTTACAGCGGTTAGGGCTTGGGCCAGCCGGTTTACGTCGGCGGCGTCGGCGCCAAGGATGTGGAAGGCGATGCGCTGGGCTGATTTGGGGCCGATCCCCGGCAAGGCGCCTAGTTCGTCGATCAGGTCTTGTACTGCGCCTTCGTAAATGGCGGGCACTTACGTCTCCTTGGGTTGTTATTGGCAGCTAATGGGTGTGGGCTGTGGCTGGTTGCGCGAGCCGGTAGCTGGGCGTGCACGGTGACGGCTAAGCGGCTGGGCCGGTGGCTGGGGCCGCAGGCTGACGGCTGGGGCCGCGCTAAGCCAGCAACTCGCGCCAGGCATGGATTGCAGCGACGCCACGTCTTTAACGCTCAGATACGTCTTTAGCGATCATCTGCCCGCACGGTTACTTCTTCAATTACTTTCGCACCCAGCAGGCGTTTAACTACTTCTATGCCTACAGCGCCGGATTCGTCTGCGTCCGCGTCGTCCATGGAGGGCATGTCTTCTTCATCGTCGACGACGCCGCCCGCGTTAGCTGCGGCTCTTGCAGCGGCGATGGCTTGGGCCATGCGGCTAGAGGCGCCTGGATCGGGTTGCCAGCTGTGAGCTGCCTCTGGCGCCGGGGCTGCCTGTGCTCCCCCATTGGGTAGCGCAGGCAGGGGGTGCAGGCGGTGGACAGTGGCTAGTTCAGGCTCTGGCGCCACTGGCGTGTAGTTGTCTGGCGTGGGAATCGGGGCGGCCTCCCAGGTACTTTCCCAGGTGTTTGCGCTGGCAGCACCATTGGAGGGGTGGTTGGCGCGCGAGGCAGCCAGGGCCGCAGCGGCTGCACTGGAACCAACTGAGGCCATAGGAGTGGCTGGCGCTATTGGGCTAGCTGGCGCCAAGTGGGAGCTGACTGAAGCTGCACTGGCGGGTGCAATTGCGGCGCTGCCTGCGGTTACTGTTGCCAGGCCAGAGCTTGCGCCGCCTGGCACGGCATCAAACTGGCCTCTAGCTTGCCCTTCATCCTGCGCCGGTCCACCAAAGTAGACACTGTCTTGCGTCTGATCAAACTGGCCGCCACCAGCCCAATCGTCCTGACCACCGGCCTGTGTGGAGCCAGCGGCTTGCGGGCCACCCATGGTTTGTGGACCATCCGTGGGGCCACCAGCGGGGATGCTAGCAGGATCACCAGCCCGAGCCCCGGTAGGGACGCCACCAGCGGGACCACCCGTGGGGACGCCGCCAGCAGGGCCACCCATGAGGGCGCCGCTATTTGATTCACTGGAGGCCTGGTCTACCGGCGCCTCAGCGCCGCCTGGCCCAGCACTACCCGAGTTGGGGATTTGCACTACTTCCCAGTCTTCATCCCAACTGGCCGGAGCTGGTTGGTCCCAAGCTGAAGGGGCCGCCTCGCGCGCCGGAGTAGCTTCACGCCGAGTCGGCTTGGAGCGCTGCGCAGGGCGCGAGTCTGCGCGCTGAGATTCCGAGCGCTGCGCAGGGCGCGATTCTGCACGCTGAGATTCTGGGCGCTGCGCAGGGCGCGAGTCTGCACGCTGAACAGGTTGCCTAGACACTGTCTGGCCGTCTGCCGTCTCATTGCCACGGCCTTGGCGGCCGCCTACATGAGTGGCGCTAGCTGCACTAGGTGGATAGGGGGCTGAGCCGGGCTCAGCAACCGTTGCTGCTTCGCCGTCGCTAACTGCCTGAACCTGCAGACGCAAACCCAAAGCTTCATACAGTGCCCCGGCCACCACCTGCGGGTGGCGCCCAGAGTTAAAGCTGCGCACCAGGCCCGGCGAGGCGAAAATCAGCGTGAAAGTCTCGCCCGACACCTTGCCCGGCTGCGCATTAGCCCCCACCAGGGCGTTTGTCACGCGGCTAGCGGCCTTAACTTTGGCCAGCACTTCGCCCCAACGGTTACGGATCAGCTCCGACGGCGACGACGAGCCAGCCCCCGGCCCCTGGGCAGGGCGGACAGCCGCGCTATTTGCCGCCTGTGCAGCCGAGCGGGTTTGCGCAGCGGATCCAGCAGTTGCGGGTCCAGCCCCTGCGGCAGGGCGCGCCGCAGGCGCGCTGGAAGCTGCGCTGGCAGCGCTAGGACCAGCCGGAACGCTGGGCGTGCCCGGAACACTGCCAGGAACACTAGGGGCCGCCGGGGCGCTGGGTGCCACCGGCACATTCATGCCAACGCCTCCCCCGACGCCCGGCCCACTTGGGGCCTCAGCAAGCACTGGAATTGCCATATTTGCGCGTTGCAAAGCAGCCCGCGCCGCCTCACGGCCCGAACCCTCCGGGGCGCGGCCCGCGCGCCCGGCGCCATCTTGACCCTGGGCTCCAACCACACCCTGAGAGCCGCCACCAGGCAGGGAGCGCGGCGCCGTCGTCGGCTGGGCCAAACCCACCACCAGCAGGCGGGCCATCAACAACTCAAGCTGCAAACGCGGGCTAGTAGCCCCCACCATGGTGCCCAAAGCAGCAGCACACATATCCGCACAGCGAGACAACTGTCCAGCACCCAAAGCGCGCGCCTGCACCTGCATCCGCTCCAGCTGATCCACCGGCAGCGAACCCAAAGCCGCCTGCGCCTGATCCCCGGCCACAGCCAAAATCAGCAGGTCACGCAGACGCTGTAGCAAATCCTCCACAAACCGGCGCGGATCGTGACCAGAGGAAACCACGCGCTGCACCACCTCAAAGCAGGCGGCGCCGTCGCGGGCAGCAATCGCATCCACGCACTGATCAAGCAAAGAAATGTCAGTGAACCCCAGCAAACCAATGGCCTGCTCATAATCAACTTTGCCGTCAGAGCCACCAATTAGCTGACCAGCCCGCACCACCAGCGGCAACACCCCGTCGCCCACCTCAACCTTTTCGCTGTGGCAAAGCTGGCGCAAATAGTCCTCCAACACCGGCGGCGGCACCAGGCGGAAAGGATAGTGGTGGGTGCGCGAGCGAATAGTGCCAATCACCTTCTCAGGCTCGGTGGTGGCAAAAATGAACTTCACATGCGGCGGCGGCTCCTCCACCAGCTTCAGCAAAGCGTTAAAGCCCTGATTAGTGACCATATGGGCTTCGTCGAGAATAAAAATCTTGTAAGTATCCCTAGCCGGTGCAAACGAGGCACGTTCACGCAGCTCACGGGCGTCCTCCACGCTGTTGTGGGAGGCGGCGTCAATCTCCACCACATCCAGTGAGCCACTGCCGCCGGTAGCTAAATCCACGCAGGAGGGACACACCCCGCAAGGAGTATCCGTCGGCCCCTGCTCACAGTTGAGACAACGGGCCAAAATGCGAGCACTAGTGGTTTTACCGCAGCCACGCGGCCCAGAGAACAGGTAGGCGTGGTTAACGCGGTTCGCACGCAAAGCAGCCATCAGCGGCTCGGTCACGTGCTCTTGACCAATCACCTGTTGAAAAGTGTCGGGGCGGTAGCGGCGATACAGAGCAGTGGTCACAGCTGAACTCTAAACGCTTTGCTAATCCCAAGCACGCAGGCTCGACGCAATAGCGCTGCAGCGCTACCGCCTAGCGTAATCCGTCCGCCGCGATCGACGCCTAAAAGGGCAGCAAAAACCCCTCGCGCACCCGCCAGAGCCCGCTTACCCTTGCTACCTTCCGGTCCTGGGGGAGTTCACGAGATAACGCCACACGAGGGGCACGCACGACTATAGCCCATTAAGGCCCCATAACAAAAGTCAACTTTTTAGCGCGCCCTGCCCCGAGCGGTAACTTTAGCCAGTTAATCTAGGGCCATGACTCCAGCTTTCTTCTCTTTCGGTCGCCATCGTAGGCACAATTCCGACACGTCTGCGGAAGAGAGCTACTTCGCCACAGATTCAAGCGATACCAGCGCGCCCACCGAAACTGACGCGCCCCTATCGGCGCACTCGGGCGCCTCCCACTCCGCGAGCGCCACCTCCCCCGCTTCAGTTCCCGACGCCGCCTCCGCAGCAGGTTCTGCCGGTTCTGCCGGTTTTTCTGGCTCTGGCAAGCATTCTGGCCTTGAGGTAGACCCCACAGACTTTTCGGACGGCACTGACGCGGACGACGTCGTCGCCCCTTTAAGCCTGGACGAAACCCTAGATATTGCCATTAAGTCCTGGCGGGCTGAGCTTAACGCGCTGGGGGAAGTAGCTAGCCTTGACGATGTTAGCTTCCTGGATGCGGCGGTTATTGACTTAACTGACGGTCACCCCACGGGCTTGGCGCAGCTTTACGGCGGCAGCACTACACGACTGCGTAACCTGGTGCGCGAAAACGCCTCTCTGAGTGTGGCGCAGCGTTCTTTCAACGCCCTGGCTACCCGCTCGCACCAGCTGCAACGCCAGTTTGGTCAGGCTGCGGTGCATTTGGCGTTGGGTGTGGCCGAGTTTAGTGAGCAGGTGGGTGACGGCCCGGTGCGCACGGTTAACGCCCCGATTTTGCTGCGCCCAGTGCGGCTGAGCACTGACACCGCCCAGAGTGCGTTGACCTTGGATTCTTCCATCGCGGTTAACCCGGTGCTGGTTAAGGCCCTTAAGGCTTATGGCTGCAAGGTGGATGTGGAAACTATTGCTCGCGCCGCTATCAGCCCTGGTGGGTTCACGCCGCGCGCGGTTTTGACCCGGATTGCCAGTTTGGGGCGCGAGTACCTGCCCGGCTTTGAGTATCACGAGCGCCTGGTTGTGGGGGCTTTTGTGCACCCGGGCCAGAGCCTGCTGGCTGACTTTGAGGCGGTTATTCCACTGCTGCGCACTAACCCGCTGATTGCCGCCGCTTTGGGGGACGATCATGCCCGCGCCGCCTTGCATGTTGATTTGCCGCCGGCGATCCGCGCAGATTTAGACCCTGACTATGAGCGCGGCATTGGGGATCTGGATACTTCCCAGGCCTATGCCATTGAGGCTGTGGGCACGGGCGCCCAGCTGCTTTTGGATGCCCCGCCCGGGGTGGATGTGCCCGCAACTTTGGCCGCTATTTTGGCCGACGCCGCCGCTAGTGGCCGCCATGTACTGCATGTTCCAGCCTCCGGGGCTGATGGGCGGGCTGTGGCGCAGGTGCTGCGCGACGCTGGCCTGTCTGATTTGGTTTTGGATTTAACTGTCGACGGCGCTTTTAGGCGTCACGCTTCGGCCTCTATCCGTGAGTCTATGGGCGTGAAGGTGCCTGAGGTGGATGTGGAGGCTATCGCCACCACCCGCGCTCACCTGGTGTCTTTGCGTCGTCGGATGCAACGCTACGCGGACGCGCTACACAAGCGCCGTCACCCCTGGAACGTGTCGGTGTATGAGGCGCTAGATGAGCTGGTGGAGCTCACTAGCGGCGATAACCATGCGTGCACCCGCGCCCGCATCAGCTCTGCGGGCCTAGCTAACCTTGACATGCAGGGTTTAAGTAACGCCAACAAGATCCTCACCCAGGCCTATGACCTGGGGATGCTGGATAAGGATCGGCCTGCTAACCCCTGGTCGCAGGTGCCGCTAAACAGTGCAATTATGGCTGAACGCACCGTCTCTAAGGTGCATGAGCTGGCCACAGAGCTACTGCCGCTGGTGCGTGAACAGATCAGCTCCGCCATCACCCAAACTGAGCTACACCGCCCCTTGAACCTGAGCCAGTGGCATGAGCAGCTAGCCATGCTTGACGGGGTACGTGAATCCCTAGACGTGTTTGTGCCCGAAGTTTTTGAACGCTCCGCCGCAGACATGGTGATCGCCACCGCCACCAAGCAGTGGCGCCGCGACAAGCACGTAGAAATGAGCGGCTCTGACCGGCGTCGTTTCATTAAACAAGCCCGCTCTCTGGTGCGCCCGGGCCGCCAAGTCGAAGACCTGTACTCTGAGCTGGTACTAGTGCAGCGCCGTCGAGAACAGTGGCAACGCTACTCCAGCGAAGGGGGCTGGCCGCGCCTACCGCTGGGGCTAGACGAAATGGAGCGCGTCGCCGCCCAAACCGAGCAGATGCTCTCTGAGCTGGCGCCGCTGCTGGAGGGGCCGGCTGAGGGCATGGACCTGATGGAAATGCCCATCATGAAACTGCACTCGATGCTGCGTGAGCTGGACACTGAAGAAGCCAGCGCCAAAGACATTCCCCGCATCAACAGCATTGAGCAGCAGCTAGAGCACTATGGCCTAACCGACCTGGTGGCGGACCTGGCCCAGCGTCAGGTGCCCAAGCAGCACCTGGAACAAGAGCTGACCTACTGCTGGTGGTCCTCCATCCTGGCCCACTGCCTGGCGGAAGACCCCGACATGGGTGGCCTAGACACCACCGCCCTCGCCAACCTGGCCTCCCAGCTGCGCCAAGCCGACATCAACCAGGTACACACCCTGGCCGCGCCGGTAGCCCAGGCCTACGCCATGCGCGTGCGCCAAGAGGTGGGGGCAGACAAGGAACAAGCCCGCGCCCTGTACCGGGCCCTGGGCCGCAGCGACAACGCCTCCCTGCGCGACGTTTTGGACACCTACCCGCTGGCCAAAATCATCAAGCCGATCTGGATTGTGCCGCCCTCGCTGGTGCCCAGCGTGCTTAAACCCACCACCCGGGTGGATCTGGTGATCATTGACGCCTCCTACCCGCTGCCATTGAGCCAGGTAGTGCCGGCTTTGGCGCGCTCGCGGCAACTGGTGGTGGTGGGTGACTCCCACGCGGTTGATAACGGTGTGGCTGGGGTTTTGGCGCCGGTGCTCCAGCACGTGCAGCTGTCCACCACCCGCCACAACCTGGACCCGGAGATTGCCCGCTTCCTGGCTGCTAATGGTTACGCCGACGTGATTGACGTGATCCCCTCCCCGCCGGGGGCCCAAACCCTGACCCTGACTGCGGTTGATGGGCGCGGCACTCCCGCCCCAGGCCGCAACGAGGTGGAGACGGTACGTGCCGAGGTGGACGCCGTCGTCGATCACATTATTGACGCTGCCCTAACCCGCCCGGAGCAGTCCCTGGCTGTGGTGGCTCTCAACTCGCGCCACGCTGAGGCGATCCGCGCGGCGGTGGCGGCCGAAACTAACGGCTCTCCCGCCCTGGAGGAGTTCTTTAACGCCGACAAGTCCGAGCCGTTTGTGGTGGTGGATATCAGCCAGGCTTACCGTCTGCGCCGCGACCACATCATTATTGCGGTGGGTTACGCCAAGACCCCCAACGGCTCCCTGGTGCACTCCTTCGGGCAGCTGTCTACTCGCGACGGCGCCGGCGGGCTGGTGGCGGCGCTGTGTGCTTCGCGCGGCACTACCACCGTGGTTTCTTGCCTGAGTGCGGCCGACATTGACCCCTCACGCCTGCATGGGGCTGGGGAGCGTTTGCTGCGTCAGCTGCTTGAACGCGCCCAGGTGGGCCCGCTGCCTCTCGACGACGCCGGTAAGGCCCCTGACCGCCTGCTGCTGGATCTGGCTTTGCACTGCTTCCAGATGGGCCTGTCTGTGGTGCCGCGTTACGGCACGGATGGGCCCGGGGCTATCCCGCTGGCTGTGGGCCACCCCGACTACCCCGACGAGCTGCTGGTGGCGGTGCTTACCGACGACGAGGCTTATATGGACGAGCCTTCGGTGCGTATGCGTGAGCGCTACTGGGTGGAGCGCCTGGAGCGGCGCGGCTGGACCGTGTACCGGGCCTTTAGTGCCGGCGTGTTTGTGGATCCTTCCGCTGAGGCTGAGCGCATCTGCCAGTTGGTGCTCGACATTGTTGATAAGCGTCAAAGTGTCAGCGACGACGGCGAGGCGGTTCCGGAGCTAATTAGCGACGACGGCGACTCGGCGGCAGCCGGATATGGGGCTAGTGGGCTAGCCGGGGCCGGCTCTGGGCTCAGGGCCGGAGCTGGCGGGCTTGCCGGAACTGGCGCGGCCAGTGGGCTTGCCGGGGCTGGCGCTGGGCTTGGCAGCCGCAGTGGCCACACCACCGGGGCTGGTGAGCGGCCGGTTCCTCCCCCGCCTGGCTTCTCTTCCAACGCTGCTGGCGTTAGCAGCGCTGGCCAGGGCGCTAGCGCGGCCAGTGCCCACAGCGCGGCCGCCGCCGGGCAGGGTTCCCAAGGAGCTAGCCAGGGCGCCGTCGGCACTAATGCAGCTGGAGCCGGTGACGGTGCTGGGGACGGTGAGTCTGCCCGCGAGCGTGGCGTGCGCCCGCCGATCGCCCAGGGCTTGCCGTTACAGGCCTACAGCGACGATCAGCTTGACGATCTGGTGTCCTGGATTCGCTCTGACGGCGTCGAACGCAGTGAGGATGAGGAAGTGGAGCAGCTACGCGAAACCCTAGCCCTCAAGCGACGCGGCACCACTGTGGACGCGGTGCTACACCACGCTGTCAAGCGTGGCCGCAGCTGAGCTGTAACCGGGCCACCACCAAGCGAGCTGAGAACCATAATGACCAGCCAAAACAGTGCAGGCGCTGGCGCGCCTATAGCTGACGTGCCCGCGCCGGATGCGCCTGTGCCGGGCACCCCAGCCAGCGCAGTCGTACCGGCCGATCAGGCAAACTCTGCCTTTGCGGCGGCGACCAGCGCAGCCTCCACAGCCTCCACAGCCACCGCAGCCGGGCACACTGAGGCCCCACTGGCTCAGGCTTCCCCCGCCCAAGCTGAGCCCCCCAACCAAGCCGTGCACCCCACCCAAGCCGGGCACCCTGCCCAAGCCGTGCATCCTACCCAAGCCGGGCGGCGGCGTCGGCGCGTAGTGCATTTGGGGCCGAAGGACCGCGAACGGGTGGCCGAGGGCGCCAACCTTGAGCAGATTGTGCAGGAGGCGCTGGGCAAGGTGGATGCTGAAAGGCCAGCTTGGAGCCGTGAAGATTTGCACCGCGAGGATCCGTCCGCGCACGCCAATGACGCGCGACTGCTAGGTGACGTCCCGCCGCACTACGGTAACGGCGCCTAGGCCTGGTCGTGCGGTGGCCTACCTGGGCAGCGGCGGCCCTGGCGGCATCGACGTCAACCCTTGCGGTCAAGCTAACCAGCCGGGCGGAGCACCTAACCTGACCTGCGTCTTGGCGCGTAGGCTGACCTGACCCATTGACGCACAACTAGCCACTGGCTGCACCGCGCTTGCCCGGCGTCGTCGTCGGCTCTGGCGGCATTGCCATCGGCCCCGGCGGCGGCAGCCCCGGAGGCGGTGTCGCCGGCTTTAGAGGCAGCCGAAAATGCCTAGAATTGCTTAAAGTATAAGTTATTGAACTAAAGTATAAGTAGTTGAACTACAGATACTGACATTTCATCCCTTCCCTATAAAACCCCATGAATTTTTTATAGGGAAGGGATGATTTTGCCTGTATTTGTATGTATTTTGCCTGTATTTGTATGTATTTGCCTACTTGTGGCGACGGCGGTTTATGCGCTTGACCATGCGCCTACGCAGCTGCCAGTGCACTGGCTCGTCGCCCTGCCATTGCAGGCGGTGCGAAAGCACCCCTAGACGCACCTGCACGCCGCCCAGGCGCCCACCAGATTCCACGCCAGTTTCACCCTGGGCCTGGGCTAGGGCGTCACGGCCGGCGTCAACCCGCTCATGCGGGGGCACATACAAGGCGGTACGCACTTCGGGGGCATCTTGCGCCTCGGCACCGTCGCTAGGACGGCCCACAGCGTAACCATCTTCTTCCTGCGTGCTAGCAGTGGTGGAACCATCGGCACGCACCGGCCCCTGCACCACACCCATGGTCTGGGTTTGGGGCAGCTTATCGGTGCGCCGCGACAAAGGTAGCGCCGCCGTCGGCATAATCAGCACAGACAAGGCACCAGCCAAAATCAGGGTGGAAGCCACATCGCGGGTCATGGTTCCGGCAGAAACCGCCACCTGGGTCACGGCCACAATAATCGGCAAGGCGGTGGTGGAATAGCAGGCCACCTGCAGGCTTTGACGCCAGTTGAACACCCGTGAGCCGTCACGTTTGCGCTCAGCAGCGCTCACCAGCAGCACCGGCACTCCGCGCACGGCCACCAGCAGCACCAAGAAACCCAGAATCGGGCCAATCTTTTCACTCAGGTTCGACACCGTAATGGTCATGCCTGAAGTCACAAAGAAAATCGGGATGAAGAAACCATAGGCCAAACCATCAAGTTTTTCCTCAAAGGGCCGCGAACCCTCAGGCAGCACCCGGCGCAAAATAATTCCCGCCGCGAACGCCCCCAGCACCACGTCAAGCTCAAACACTTCAGCCAGTGCACACAGCCCCACCAGCAGCAACACGGCGGCACGAATAGTGGTTTGGGCAGTAGTGTGCTGCCCGCGCTGAATTGCCGCGACCAGGCGCGTGCCAGCCCGCTTAACCCGCTCGTTGAACACGATGATTAGCGCTGTGATAGCCATAAAGCCGGCCAGCACCAGCGCCGAAGCCCAGGTGGCGCGACTTCCCAGCAGCAGCGCCATCAGCACAATCGGGCCGACTTCACCAATCGCCCCATGGTTTAGTACGGCGGCACCCACTGAGGTAGATAGCAGCCCACGCTCGCGCAAAATCGGCAGTAGTGTGCCCAGGGCGGTGGAGGTCATAGCAATAGCCAGGGCTATAGCGCCGTCGCGCATATCAGTAATTGACCCCACCCCCATGGCGATCACTGCCGCGAAAGCCAAGCTCAGCGAGGCAAACCACCCCACTATGGCGTGGCGCCCGCCTGAGCCGCGCAGCTCCCCCAGGTCCAGCTCATAACCGGCTAGCAGGAACAGGAAACCCACGCCCAGTTCACGCAGGAAGGAAATCGGTTCGCCTGCCTCGGTGAGTGTAAAGCCAGCCGCACCCATGGCCATTCCGCCGGCCAGCAAAAGCACAGTTTCTGGCACAAACCCGCCTGGGATGGCCCGCGCAATGAGCGGCGCTAGAAATATTACGGTGGCGATTAAAAACAGCGCCCCAAAGGCATCTCCTAGCATGTTCCCTCCAATCTAAAACCCGGCACAATAGAGGCATGGACGATCACCCCTACCTGCGCCGTCTTTGTGACGGTACTGTCAAACAGCTTAGCCCTTTCACTGGCACGGAAGTGTGGACTGTACCCGGCCGCGCTAACCGCCCCTTGCGCCTACCTCAGGTTGAGGTGCGTCCGCTCAGTTCCCACATGCACAGTCACACTTGTGCTTTTTGTAGCGGCCGTTATCTGGAGACGCCGCCTGAATATGCCCGTATCGTGCGTTTTGCCTCGGTTAAGGACGACGACGCCGCTAGCGCCGACGCCGGCTCTGGTAACGCGGGTGCCGCAGCTGCCAAGGCGGGCGACACCACCAGGGCGGGCGACAGCTGGCACACATTTTTTGGCTTGCTGCCTGAATACTTAGATCAGAGCGTAGCCGACTTTCGCCGTATCCCCAACCTTTTTGAGATTTTGCCGTTCAATTACTGGCAAGCTAACTATGGTTTTAAGCTACCTGAGCGCTGCCGTGACCGGCTTGAAAACTACCTGGCTGACGCCGCCGGATACGAGCATTTGCGCGCTATTGTCAGCGCCAAGCTGCGCGCCTCCGGAGCTGGTGACACAGAGATTGCCGAGCTGAACCTGAGCGACATTCGCCGTCACAGCGCCGGCTTTTTCGGGGGCAGCCATGATGTGTTGGTGGCCCGTCGCCACTGGCGCGATGACGCCGTCGACACTACCGGCCTAGCGGGTAGCGCCACTTTAAGCGTGGCCGAGCACCGCGTGTGGACCCAGTGGGCGGTTAACGCCATGCACGCGCAGTACCTGCAAAACAAGCACGTTAAGTATGTGGCCGTATTCCAGAACTGGCTGCGCCCGGCCGGTGCTAGCTTCGATCACCTGCACAAACAGGTGGTGGGCGTGGATTCGCTGGGGGCTAGCTTGCAGGCTGAGATTGCCCGCGTGAACGCTAACGGCAATATTTACCGTGATTTTGTGGATTGGGCTTACCGGGCGGGTTTGGTTGTGGCCGCTAACGACGGCGCCGTGGCCCTGGCTGGGGTGGGTCACCGTTACCCCTCGCTGGAGGTCTACTCCACCGGGCCGGTCTCTGAACCGTGGCTAATGGAGCCTGAACAGGTGGATGCGGTCTCCGATTTGGTGCACGCCCTACACCAGGCTACGGGCACGCAGGTGCCACTAAACGAGGAGTGGCATTACCGCGCCCCGGGCGTAGCTAAGGAAATGCCTTGGCGGGTGGTGCTTAAGTGGCGCGTTTCCACTTTGGCGGGTTTTGAGGGCGCCACCAAGATTTACCTGAACACTATTGATCCGCGTTCGCTACGCGAGCGGGTGGTGCGCGAGTTGCAGCAGCTGCGCGCCAGCCAGGCCGGGACACTGGCCCCCGGCATCCGCATTGGTGACGAATGCGAGCAGCCCTACCTGCAATACGGCAGGCCCTGACACCGTCTAGCGCCTCGCGTCCACCTATGCCTGGCGCCTTTGCTCGCGATCAAGCTGGGTTCGAAAAAGTCGCGCTCGCGCCCACCTATGTCTGGCGCCTAGCGCCTACCCGCACCTAGCACCTCGCGCCCACCAAATAAAACACGGCTGGCCTCCTAAAAGGAGGCCAACCGCTTATTGCTGGTTAGCGTTTTAATTTCCGCTAGCGCCAGCTTGTTTTACGCTAAAGCGCTTCGCCTGGTTTTACTGCAACTTACAGCAGCGCGGTGGCGAAGGCAGCCAGGCCAAAGAAAATGCCGGGGGTGTTAGCGGCTGCCAGCGGCAGGTCGCGAGAAGGCTTGAACAGAGCGTAGTACACCCACAGGCTGCAGTTGATTGCAGCTACCAGAGGCTGCAGCGGGTTACCGGGATGGCCGTCTAGATTGTTCACGATCTGAGGAATGTAGGCAACGTACATGCACACGGCCATGAAGGTAGCAACCCACCCCAGGACCTTTTCCTGCTCAACGGTCAGCGCCAAACCAGAGCGAACTTCCTGCTCGGAAGTGGCTTGCGCGTTCTTTTCATCCTTTGAGGATTCGGCTTGCTTAGACATAACATTCCTTGCCTATAGATCTTGGTTCCGAACATATTTTAGTCAAGCTGAATGCGAGTTGAACAGGTTACATTCTGCATGTAATTCAATAGAAAATGCCCGAGCCAGCAACCCCTAAACACTATTCATATGGCCACTGAGCTGCGCCTTTATCAACCTGCCAGCACTGCAAGCAAGGCGCAAAGCCTAGTTGTGAATTAATTCAACTAGCACTTCAGCGTGATTTGTGTGAGGGAACATATCAAATAGCCGTGCCCGACGCACCCGATAGCTGCTCATCACCTCTAGATCTTTAGCCAGTGAGGCCGGATTGCAGGAGGAATACAGCACTCGTTTGATGCCGCTACCTTCAATTGAGGCGGCCAGCTCGCCAATTCCACGCCGGGGCGGGTTAACTACTAATAGATCGGGCTTGTCGTGACCATAGACCTGCCCCGAGGCGTCCAGCACGGAGGCGTCGCCAGCCTCAAAACGTACCTGCGGGCTAGTCAGGCCCAGCCGGGCGGCGGCCGCACGGGCGCCATCGATGGCAGGGGCGGAAACTTCCACCCCCAGCACCTGCGCACCGGGCTGGGCTAGGGCTAGGGCAAAGCCGCCCACACCGCAGTACAGGTCCCAAATCGACTGGCCCGCATAGTCGCGCGCCCAGGCGCGGGCTTGGGCATAGAGCCCGGCGGCCACGTCACTGTTGGTTTGGAAGAATGATTGCGGGGGTAGCACCAGCGGCAGGACGCTTTTTTTGTTATTTACGACGACGCCGTCCGCCCCCAGTTCCGGCAGGTACAGCGGCATGTCCAGGGTTGAGTCCTGGCTCAAAATAATTTCGCGTTCGCCCTCCAAGATTGCGGCTGGACGGGGCTGAATATTTACCGACAGCACCCGCAATCCAGGTAACTCACTTTGCAGGCGGGGCGCACCTTTACGGATAGCCGGCAGCTGCGCCGTCGAGCGC
>QWBZ01000237.1_pt1 | contig 22745 bp, 30 predicted proteins | sample 1972441 | NCBI WGS metagenome assembly QWBZ01 (sample SAMN09866721, study PRJNA288562) | Human oral metagenome isolate term6_saliva, whole genome shotgun sequencing... | isolation source: mouth | host: Homo sapiens | place: USA: California
ATACACGGGAGCAATACTTACCACTTGACAAGGGGCGGTATCCCCTCCCCCGTCTCCCAGGAACACCCAGAGGCCCAAGCGAAATACCCCCCTGGGGTATCCCCGATCCCCTCAAAGCGCTAAACACCCCATGCGCTAAAACCGCCCAAATGTGCTATAATCGGCCCCATGAATGATTTCGACCTGTTAGACCTCCTCGACGAGACCCCAGACGGGGCACACACCGTCGTGATCTTCCCCAGCCGGGGCGAACTGCGCCGCAAGTTCCAGCCTTTCGTCGGCCAGCGCGACCCCGTGTATCGCACGCACACGCTGCACCGGGCGGAGTACCTGGAGGACCGCAAGCGCGGCGCGCGTCTCTACCTGCGCACCCCCAAGCAGATCACGGCGGCCAACCGCAACCGCGCCATTGACGGCGCGGTCAGGGCCTATATCGCGCCCGGCGTGACCGTCTCCTACCTCATGGAAACGTGCCTGAAGAAGTCCGGCATCCCCCACATCATCCCCGCGACCGAGGCAGGCCTGCTGTGACCGGCCACGACCGCAAGAAGGAGCTGAACGACCTCCTGGGGGTGGCTTGGGAGGCCATCAACCAGGCCAAGCCCGGCGACCTGTCCGCCCTCCTGAACACCGCCAACCGCCTGTCCAAGGACCTGCACGACCTGGAGCACCCGGCGGAGGCTCAGGGAGGCCCGAAGCCGACCCCGGAAGGCGACGGGTCGGCGGTCGCCATCTTCCAGGCTAGGATGCGCAAGCGTGACCGCCGCGCGTCCTAGCCGGAAGGCCCTCGAGGCCTCCCAGGAGCCGGTCACCTCGATTACGTCCCCCGCGATTGACTCGCTGGGGGACCTCGCCGTCTCCCTATCCGCCTCCTACCAGCTCGTCCCGGACCCCTGGCAGGCGTGGGTGATCGACAACTGGCTGAGCATCGTCGGTGACAACTGGGCACACATGACTTGCGGGTTGGCCGTGCCCCGCCAGAACGGCAAAAACGCCGTCTTGGAGATCAGGGAGCTGTTCGGCGCGATCGGTCGCGGCGAACGCATCTTGCACACGGCCCACGAGGTGAAGACTGCGCAGAAGCACTTCCGCCGCCTGAAGCACTTCTTCGGGCAGAAGACGAACGATCCGGCGGCGAAGTTCCCCGAGCTGAACGCCCTCGTTGAGTCGATCCGCAACGTGAACGGCCAGGAGGCCATCTTCTTGAAGAACGGCGGGTCTATCGAGATCGCCGCCCGCTCGAAGGGGTCAGGCCGTGGCTTCACGGTCGATGTCCTGGTGATGGACGAGGCGCAGCAGCTTACGGACGACGCGCTGGAGGCGCTCCTGCCCACCACGTCGGCGGCCCCGCTGGGCGACCCGCAGTGGATTTACACGGGCACACCGCCGGGTCCGCTGGCGGAGGGCGAGGTCTTTTCGCGCGTGCGCCGCGACGCGCTGAGTGGCGAGTCTTCGCGCACGTGCTGGGATGAGTGGTCTCCTCCTGGCGCTCCGAAGTCGTTGGCGGGCATTGACGCGGACGACCGGGGCCTGTGGGTGCGTACCAACCCGGCTGTCGCGTCTGGCCGTCTCCAGATGTCGGTGATTGAGGGCGAGCGCGCCCGATATGCGGATGATGGTTTCGCCCGCGAGCGCCTCGGTTGGTGGGCCTCCGACGACAATACCCGCCGCCTGATCTCGCTGGATGACTGGGAGGCGACGGGGGTCACGGAGCTTGCCCCGGAGCTGGCCTCGGATCACGTGGTGCGGGCGCTGGGCGTTGCCTTCTCGAAGGATGGGCGGCGCGTCGCGGTGGCTGGCGCGCTGCACGACCGCAAGACGGGCGTGTCCCACGTGGAGCTGATCGACCTCGAAGCCGGCGATTTTTCGACTATGAGCAGCGCGGCGCTCGCGGAATGGCTGTACGAGCGCCGGGGCCGCTACTCGGCGGTTGGCGTGTCTGGCCGTTCGGGTGCGTTGGCGCTCCAGCAGGACCTGCGCGCCCTGCGTCCGCCGCGCCGCTATCTGCATGTCCTGGACAACGCGGAGTACTTCACGGCCTGCTCGGGCTTCTTGAACGCGGTCAGGGGTCGCACGGTCTCGCATCCTGGCGGGTATAATGCGAGCAGCGACCCCCTGGATGCGTCTGTGGGGGTGTCAGACAAGAAGATCAGGACCACGGACGGCGCGTGGGGGTGGCACTCGACTGCTCAGGAGGGTGACGAGGTGCCCCTGGAGGCCGTAAGCGTGGCGCTGTGGATGGCGCGGACGACGCGCCGCCGCCCGAATAGGAGCCAGGAGGCCCTCGCATGACCACCAACGTCGACCTGCGTCTGATCGCGGGCATGGGACCCCAGCTATTCACTGCGCCCAGCGTCGCTGGCCTGCCCGTCGATCTCCAGGCGACGCTGGAGGAGCTGGTGAATACGTGGCAGGCCCGCTACCCGGGTAATGCCCGCCGCCAGGCCTATCTCGATTGCAAGGTGTACGTCGACAGTCTGGACATTGCGCTGCCCAGGGAGATCGCGCGCGACCTGCGTCTGGTCTCCACGTGGCCGGAGAAGGCGGTTTTTTCGCTGACCTCCCGGTGTCACTGGGACGGCGTGGTGGCTCCGGACGGGTCGGAGGACCCCTACGGGCTGGCTTCGATCCTGGAGGATAACCGTTTTTCGACGGAGATCGGGCAGGCGGTCGCCAGTGCGGCGACGCACGGCGTGGCTTTCCTGGTGACGCTGCCTGGCGACGTGGCGGCGGGTGGTGACGGGGCACGTGGGGCACCACCTGGGCCGCACGCCTATGGAGGTGCTGGTCTATCGCGGCAACCTGGATCGCCCGCTAGGGCGCTCCAGGCTGACCGACGGCGTGCTGTCCATTGTGGACCGCGCCGTGCGCGCGTCGATGCGCATGGACGTGTCCTCGGAGCTTTTCACGGCTCCCGGCCTGCTCCTGCGTGGCGTGGACAAGGCGACGTTCGACCAGATTAAGGGGTCCTGGAGCTGGCGACTCGGGTCGGTCAAGGGCATTTCTAGGGACGAGGACGGAGACACGCCCGAAGTCGATATGATCCCCCAGCAGTCCATGCAGCCATACGTGGACCAGCTCCGTGAGCTGGCGCAGGAGCTGGCGGGCGCGCTGTCCCTCCCGGTCGGCTCGCTGGGCATCGTCCAGGACAACCCGTCTAGCGCGGATGCGATTTACGCGGCGCGCGAGGAGCTGGTGACCGAGGCCAGCGACTTCAACGACTCGAACAGTTACGCGCTGAATCGCGTGTATCGCAATATCCTGATGCTGCGTGATGGGGTCTTGCCCGAGGACGCGGCGCGTATTTCGACGCATTGGCGCAACCCGGCTCGCCCGTCCATCGTGTCCCAGTCGGATGCGATGATCAAGCAGATTCAGGCTATCCCGGAGATTGGCAAGACAGACGTTGCCCTGGAGGAGCTGGGTTACACGCGCCAGCAGATCACGCGGATGCGTGCCCAGATCGAGCAGCAGCGGGGCCGGGATAACCTGGACGCGATCCTGCGCGGCGCCCGCGGCCCCGCCGCCGCCGGGGGTGGTGATTTTGACCTCATCTGAGCAGCTGAAGGTCTACGATCAGCTGGTCAGGGCGACGCTCACGGGCGCGGAAGACCAGCTTGTGGGTCTGTTCCGTGTCCTGAATTTCGAGGATATCCCGCTGTCGCGGGAGGAGATGAAGCGTTTCCTGAGTAGCCTCGTGGACGCATACGGCCCGGCGCTCACGCAGGGCGCGCTCGACTGGTACCAGGAGCTGCGACCGGCGTACAAGACGGCGTACACGCCGGAGGCGCTGATTCCGGCGAATTCTGCGGAGCGGATCGACCGCTTGAGCCGCTACGCGGCTGGTCTTGGACGTGACAATCCGGGCCGGGCGATTCGCGTTGTGGCCGGGGCCATCGGGCGTGAGATTCAGACGGGCGCGCGTCGGTCGATTCTTCGGGCGGCGGACTTGGACCCGAGTGCCCCGCGCTTTGCCCGCGTGCCGGTGGGCAAGACGTGTGCCTTCTGCACGCTCCTTGCCTCCAGGGGGTGGGTGTACCACTCGAAGGACCTCGCGGGAGGTGCGGGGCACGAGTACCACGATTCCTGTGACTGTCGCATCGTGCCTGACTGGGAGCACAAGGCGCTGCCTGGTTACCATCCGGATGATATGTATGCGGCGTACCTGTCGGCGCGCCGTGCTGCGGTGAAAGATGGCGTGAAGGCGCCATCTGGGCGTATAATTACGTCGTATATGCGGGCGGATCACCCGGAATTGTTCTCGGATGGTCATGGCGTTGACCGATCGTCGGGGGATCTCCGTTCGCGCAGGCTTGAGAAGCTCGCGGCTTCTCGGGAGAAGGAGAACAGGAATGCGCAAGAAGGCTAAGGCCACGGCCTCGGAGGCGGCTCAGGAGGCCGTTCCCGCCGTCGATCAGACCCCCGAGGCACCGGAGGCTACTCCGGCGGCTCCCGAAGCCGCTGAGGCCCCCGCTGAGGCCGCTCCGGTGGCCACTGAAGCGCCCGAGGTCCCGTCTGAGGAGGCCTCCGAGGAGTCCGCGGACTCCACCGAAGCGCCAGAAGCCAAGGACGAGGAGGCCCCGGCGGCCCCCGAGGCACCGGCTGAGGGCGCTCAGGCGACCGTGGCGGCGCTCCAGGCGAGCGTCGAGGCCCTTCAGAAGCAGCTCCAGGAGATGCGCGATCGCCTGGAGGCGAAGGAGCGCGCCGAGCAGCGCGCCAAGCGCCTGGAGAAGGCGGGTATCCCGGCCTCGCTTGGGGCTTTCATTCGCGACGACGCAGATCTGGAGGCCCTGAATGAGACCCTGGGGGGTCTCGCTAAGTCCACCCCGGCATCCGCCGGGGCTGCCTCCACGCCCACGCTCCCCACCGTGGGGACGAAGAACCCCGGCGGGGAGGTGCTCAGCGTGGACGAGATGATCGCCCGCGCTGAGGCGAACGGCGACCACGCCGCGCTCTCCAGCCTCCGGCTGGCGAAGCTCTCGGCTGCGTCCAATCTCATCTAGGAGGAAACATGGCTGGCATTACCGGTCAGGGCACGACTTACAACCTGCCCAACTACACCGGAGACCTGTTCCTGGTCTCCAAGGGGGACACGCCCTTCCTGGCTGCTATCGGCGGTCTGACCGGCGGCGAGTCCGCAGGGTCCACCATCATCGAGTGGCAGACCGAGGACATGCGCGACGCGGACATCACCCGCCAGCGCGTCGAGGGCGCTCAGGCTCCCAACGGCGAGGAGCGTCCGCGCTCCCGCGTGTCCAACGTCCTGGAGATTCACCAGGAGGCGGTGGAGCTGTCGTACACGCGTCAGGCCACCACTCGTATGCGCTCGACCGACGGCGAGAAGCGGGTGACTATCGGCACCACGACCATGCCCGAGTCTGAGCTGAAGCACCAGCTCGACCTGTCCCTGAAGCAGGTCGCCCGAGACGTGAACCGTGCGTTCATTCAGGGGGTCTACCAGAACCCCACCGACAACACCACGCCTCGCAAGACGCGCGGCCTCGTCGAGGCCATCACCACCAACGTGGTGGCGGGCACCGGCAACCTGACCGAGGACCTCGTGCTGGACACCCTCCAGAAGGTGTGGGAACACGGCGGTATCCGTGAGGGCGAGACCCGCACGATCCTGGTCGGCGCGAAGATGAAGCGCGCCCTCTCCGAGGTCTTCATCAAGGAGAACGGTTACCGTGAGACCTCTCGTACGGTTGGTGGCGTGAATGTCACCGCGATCGAGACGGACTTCGGCGCGTGCAACATCATGCTTGACAATGATGTTCCTGCCGACACCCTCCTGGCCGTGTCCCTGGAGGAGTGCGCGCCCGTCTTCCTGGAGATTCCGGGTAAGGGCACGTTCTTTGCCGAGCCGCTGGCGAAGACCGGCGCGTTCGACAAGGTCCAGCTGTACGGCGAGATCGGCCTGCGGTATGGTGCTGAGCAGCACCATGGCAAGCTGAAGCTGAAGGCTTTGTGACACACCGTCCGTGGTGGGGTCTTGAGAGTATAGGCCCCGCCACGGGTTTCTTGTAGGGAGAACAGTTTGAACATTCAATCAGTGAAGTATCCTGAAATGCTGCTGGTCACGCCGGTTGGGCGCGTGCGTTTTCAGGCTGGTCAGGCTGAAGTGTCGGACAAGGCCCTGGAAGCTGAAGTGCGCGCGCTGGCAGGCAGCGATGAGGAACTCGGGCTGATCGTCCCTGCCGCACCCTCCGGTAGAAAGCGTCGTAACCGTGAGTAGCATTCCCTTCGCCACACTTGAGGATCTGCAAGCCCGCCTGCCCGTCGAGGACAATCATGTGATCACAGACGCACGTGTCAAGATTCTCCTGCAAGACGCCACTGACCTCATCATCTACCGTTGCCCTGGTTGGAAGAATGCACCGAAGACGGTGCTGACAGCCGTGACGTGCCGTGTGGTGAGCCGTGCTATTCGCCAGCGTCCTGCGGGCGTGGCAGGGGATGCTACGCAGCTCACTCAGACGACTGGCCCCTTCTCCCTGTCAACGTCGTGGGCTAACCCCTCGGGTGACCTGTTCCTGACCAAGCAGGATCGCGATGACGTCAATGGGGTGTCAGCGTCATTTTTCGGCTCGGCCGATACCTTGTTCGGAGGCGGACAGTGATGAGTGCCATGGACGCGTGGAAAGAGCCTGTCGTGCTATTGCGGCACAGTGAGCCTAAGCGTGACCCTCTCGGGGTCGCCTACCAAAGCGGCACTGTGCAGGAGGTCCCCCTGCCTCCCGTCCTGGTTGCCACAACGCAGTCCTCCGACCGGGAGGGCACAGGTGAGGACTACGGGACCAGGGAGGCTGTGACCGTGTACTGGGATGCTCCTTTAGATGAGGTCATGTATTTCCTCCCTGGGGATAGGATTCGTCTTCGAGGTGACGTGTGGCAGCCTGTCGGCACCCCTGTCGTATACCCCTTGGGGGTATACTTGAGACTGTGGAAGGAGGCACCCCGTGAAAGTTGAGTTCGTTATCCATAAGAATGGTGTCAAGGAACTCCTGAAGAGTCAGGAGATGCAGAACATGCTCGCCACCAAGGCAGCAGGAATTGCTGCCCGCGCGGGTGATGGGTTCACATCCGGCGTGCGAGTCGGCACCGACCGTGCCCGCGCCTATGTGCTTCCTGAGACGTACGTAGCGCGCAGGCGCCAAGCCAAGCACCACCTGCTGGAACGCGCTGTAGGAAGGGGCTGACGATGAGCATTGACCTGCAGAAGTTCGTGATTGACTACCTGAACAAGCAGGACTTCGAAGGTGAACTCAAGGGCACCACGGTAGGAGGCATCCGACCTTCCACTGAGGAAAACCCTCACCCTTACGTGCTAGTACTGGCAACAGGCGGCACCGGACGGTCCAACCGTGTTCTCTACACGGCACAGATCACCATCGACTCCTACGCACCCACCTCCTGGTGGGCAGGCGAGCTCGCTCGCCGCGTGGGAGATGCCCTCCACCACCTTCCAGAGGCGGATGGGCCTGTAGCGGTCGTAAGCTCCCCCGCACCAGCGGAAATGCCCGACCCTGATACCGATATGCGCCGCTACACTGCGACGTACCAGATTACCGCAAAGTTGGGAGTTACCAATGGCTAAGACCAATGCTGACAACGCGTTCATGGCTGGTTCCGAGAAGGATACACTCTATCTCGGCCCGGCTGGCACCGACCTGTCCACCATTACCAGTCTGACCACTCCCATGCCCGAGGGCATGGTGGATGTCGGCTGGACCAGTGACGACGGCATGACGCTGGACATGTCCGACAGCGTGGACAAGATCCGAGGCCACCAGGGCCACGGGGTCGTCCGAACCTACATGTCGGATTCCTCCACCTCGTTCAAGGCAACTCTGCTTGAGACCAAGCTGGAACTGCTCAAGAAGTACCTTGGCGCTACCAAGGCCGAGAAGGTCACCACGACTGGCACGGAGAGCATCACCCGCATGACGGTGTCCGCCTCCCGTAAGGTGGAGACCCTGTGCGGTGTGGCTGACCTGTTCGATGTCTCTACCGGCAAGCAGCGCCGCTATATTTTCCCGCGCCTCGAACTTGGAGAGCGCTCTGGCGTCACCTTCAAGGTTGGTGAGCTGTCCGCCTACGAGTACAACCTCGAAGTGCTGGATAAGTACGAGCTCCTCAGCAACGAGGATGGCCTGAAGGTCGGCTGACCCTATGACTCCTGCCGTGTGTCGCGCTTCTGTTCTCCCGGCACACGGCAGGCAACAACCCTTTTGGAGAACAGAGTGTAGGAGAACAGAACCATGACTACGAAGAAGACCCCCACCGCTGCTGAGCTTGCCCGCCGTGAAGCCCAGTCAAAGAATGACCGTGGCGAGGTGGCGCCCATCCACGTTGAGGTCCGGGGCATTGCCCTGGATTTCAACCCCTCTGATCTGCTTGACGACTATGACGCGATGACGGCACTGATGGAACAGGGTCGACCCAACCCGATGCTGGCCCTGCTTATCCCTGATGAGGATGAGCGTAAGGCTGCCCTGGATTCGCTGCGTGACGAGAACGGGAAGCTGCGCATGACGACTGTCGTCGAGTTCCTGACCGAGGTTTTTCAGGCTTCCGGTCAGGGAAACTAATTGACCTCCTGCATCTCCTGTGGGAACACTGGGAGGTGTTGGAGGCGGATTTTCAGATGACGTACAACCTCGACCTGACGCAGGTGTTCACAGGTGGGTTGAGCCTGCGTCGGGTGGGGGTTCTGATCAACAACCTGCCTGCTGGGTCGCTTCTACGTAAGCGCCTTGGCGGGGCAAGCGCGTGGACTGATGAAGTGTCAGCTGTGTTCGCTCAAGGCAACCGACTGGAAGGCATCCTCATTACCGCGTTGGGTGGTAAGAAGAAGGATGTGCCTAAGCCTGCCAGCCCTCCTGAGCCTGGTTGGTTCGAGAAGGCGGAAGCTGAGCGGGAGAAGCGTGAAGAGCGGGGCCGCCGGTGGGTCGAAGCACATAGTTAGGAGTATCGGCAATGGCTGAGAACGGTTTTTCCCTAGGCACTGCGTGGATTCAGATTTCCCCTTCCATGAAGGGTCTCCAGGAAGCGATCCGCAAGGAGCTAGCTGGCACCGATACGCGGCCTGCTGAGAAGAAGGTCGAGTCCGGTCTTGGCGCGGCTTTTAAGCGTGTTGCCAAGGCCGGTGCTCTCGCACTCGGGGCGGTCAGTGGTATTGCGGCGGCGGCTGGTTTCGCTGACGTGGCTCGGGAGGCTTTGAACGCGTCTGATGCTACTGACAAGTTCAAGTCAACGCTGTCATTTGCTGGCGTGTCGGCTGATGAGATCAGTAAGCTGACTGCTAGTACGAAGAAGTACGCGGATGACACCGTCTATGAGCTGAGTGATATTCAGAACATCACAGCCCAGTTGGCAGCTAACGGCGTGCAGGGCTATGACCGTCTTGCCGAGGCCGCTGGTAACTTGAATGCCGTCGCTGGTGGTAATGCTGAGACGTTCAAGTCGGTTGGCATGGTACTGACCCAGACAGCTGGTCAGGGGAAGCTGACCACGGAGAACTGGAACCAGCTGGCGGATGCGATCCCCGGCGCGTCTGGCAAGCTGCAGGAAGCCCTCCTTGCTAATGGCGCGTATGTTGGTGATTTCCGTGATGCCATGTCTAAGGGTGAGATCACGGCTGAGGAGTTCAACCAGGCGATCCTTGACCTGGGTTTCACGGACGTCGCTGCAGAGGCTGCAACGAGTACCTCCACCATTGAGGGTGCATGGGGTAACCTGCAGGCCACCCTGGTGACGGGCGCTATGGGCATTGTTGACAAGATCAAGCCTGCGCTCACGGATTTCATGGGCTCAGTGTCGGATGGCGCGTCTAAGGCGTTTGGGTGGATTAACGATACGGCTGTGCCTTCCCTGCAGGGCGTGTGGGATATTCTCACCAAGGGTGATTTCACGGGTCCGATCTTTGGGTTCCAGGAGGACTCTGGGCTGGTTGATTTCCTGTTTAACCTGAGGGACGCTGGCCTGTCTGTGTGGGACATGCTTAAGTCCTTGTGGGATGCTGGGTCCAGTCTGGGTGGCGTGTTTGCTCCTCTTGGCGCGGATATTGCTGGCGCGTTCAGTGGTAGCACCGTGTCTGTTATTCAGGGTGTAGCGGATGCGTTGAAGAGCGTGTTTGACTGGGTAGCCCGGAACACGGATGTTGTTGCGCCCCTGATTGTGGTGGTCGGGACGGCTGTGGGAACGTTCCAGCTGTTGAGTACGACCATGGCTGCCGTCAATGCTGTGAAGGCCGCAGGGGGTTTGCTGCAGTTCGCTCAGGCAACGAATGTGGCGAAGGCAGCGCAGGTGGCATTTAATGCTGTCATGAGCATTAACCCGATTGGCCTGATCGCGGTGGCGTTGGCTGCTCTGGTGGCTGGCCTGACGTATTTCTTCACGCAGACGGAGACCGGCCGGCAGGCGTGGGCTGCGATCACGGACGCGTTCTACTCTTTCGTGGATTGGGTCGGGTCGGCATGGTCTTCCGCTATGGAGTCTCTCTCTTCGTGGTGGGCGTCGACGTGGGATCAGGTTGGTGGCACTGTCGACTGGTTTAACTCGACGGTGGTGTCGGGTCTTGCGTCTGCGTGGCAGGGTATTCAGGATGCTATTGGCGCGTGTGTTGACTGGCTGAATTCCTATGTGGTGCCTGTGTTCCAGGCAGTGTGGGATGGCATTAAGACGGCCGTGTGGGTGGCTTTGATTCCTGTCATCGCGTATTTTGAGCTGTGGAAGTTGGCTGTGCAGGCTGTTGCTGACTTCGTGGTGACGTACGTGTGGCCTTACCTGCAGCAGGCGTGGGAGGGCATCCAGGCTGGTGTGGCCGTGTTGTGGGAGTACATGCAGGCGGCGTGGGCTGGTATCCAGTCGGCTGTGCAGGTGGTGGCTGATTGGATCGCCGCTTATGTGCTTCCTGCTGTCACTGGCGTGTGGGATGGGATTGTTGCTGGCGCGAACCTGTTGTGGACTGGTATCCAGATGTACTGGCAGTGGATTCAGTTGTGTGTGCAGACGGTTGCTGACTGGTTCACTACGTATGTTGTGCCTGTGATTCAGGCGGCGTGGGATGGTATCCTGTGGACCGCTCAGTCGTTGTGGCAGGGTATTCAGGCTGTCTGGTCGGGTATCCAGACGTGTGTGGTGGCCGTGGCTGACCTGTTTACTACGTACGTCCTGCCTGTGATCCAGTCTGTGTGGGACGGTATCCAGGCTGGTGCTAATAATTTGTGGTCGTGGATGACGGTTATTTGGAAGGGGATCCAGTCTTCGATTAGCACTGTTGCTAACTGGATGTACTATTCGTTGTGGGGCACGATCACGAGCGTGACGGATGGTATCCGGTCGGCGTTCCAGTCCATGAAGGATTCTGTGGCGTCGATTTGGGAGTCCGTGAAGAGTGTGGTGGCTAAGCCCATCAACTTCATTATCAACACGGTTTATAGCTCGGGTATTAAGAAGACGGCGGACTCGATGGCTGAGAAGCTGGGCCTGTCGTTGCGTCTGCCGTATATTGCCCCTATTGCTGAGTACGCGTCGGGTGGTGTCCTGCCTGGGTACACGCCGGGTCGGGATGTGTTCCACTTCTTCTCCCCTGATGGTGGCGGCGCGCTCGCCCTGTCTGGCGGTGAGGCTATCATGCGTCCTGAGTGGGTGCGCGCGGTTGGTGGGCCTGATGCTGTGGCTCGCATGAATGCTGCTGCCCGGTCGGGCGTGAGTATTCCTGGTGGGGATACGGGCGTGAGGTTCGCTGCCTTCGCTAATGGTGGTATCTGGGATGGTGCCCAGGGCGCGTGGGATTGGGTTAAGGATGCGGCCGACACGATGGGCAAGATCATTGCTGATCCGGCCGGCGCGGTGGCGACGTTCATCAAGGCCCCTGTGGATGCGATGATGCGTGGCCTACCGGGGGCGGGTATGATCGCTGATTCTATGCGTGCGGTGCCGGGTGTGTGGATTGATGGCTTCGCCAACTGGTTGAAGGGTAAGACTTCGACCATGGGTGCGACGGGCATTGTCAATGCTGCGCGTAAGGCGATCGGTGTGCCTTACGTGTGGGGTGGCAGCTCTATCCCGCCCGGGCTGGACTGCTCCGGCCTGGTGTATTGGGCTGCTCACCAGATGGGTAGTCGGATTCCTCGTTTGACGGCTGCAGGCTACCAGTCGGGGTCGGGTGCGGGTAATGCTCGTGTGCCGGGCAATCTGCTGTTTTGGGGTAATCCTGCGTGGCATGTGGCTATCGCGTCCGGTAATGGGATGATGGTGGAGGCTCCGAAGCCGGGCGCGTTTGTGCGTGAGACTGGTATTTGGGGTAATCCGACGGCTGGCACGTATAAGTTCGATAATGGTGGTTTTATTCAGCCTGGTGTGACTACGGTGTTGAATAAGACGGGTAAGCCTGAGCTGGTGTTTACTGATGGTCAGTGGGATATTTTGCAGCGTCATACGCGCGCGCAGGAGTATCCGGAGACGTTGGTTGTTGTGGATGAGGATGGCCAGTTGGTTGGTCGTATGCGTGTGGAGGCTCGTGGCGTGGTGAATGACGCGTTGTCTCCGGCGTCTCGCGTGCGGGCGCGTGATCTGTTTGGTGCTGGTTTCTAACTTTTAACGAGAGAGGACGGTTAGTATGTCTACTGTTTGGTCCGCGTCTAGTGGCTACATGTTCATTGGTGTCGGCTTGGAGTGGTCGGGTGACCCCTCGAGTGGGTCGGTGACGGTCACGGCCACGGTGACGGCGTGCAGTGATGGGTATGGTCATAGTTTCTCGTCGGCGTGGTCTTGGTGGGGCTACTATGGGTCGGGGTCGGAGGGCTTCAGCTTTTCATCTGGCTATGGGCAGACGGTCTACAAGCAGATTAGCCAGTGGTCTTTCACTGTGCCTGTGGAGTATGGGCGGACCAAGGATGTGACGATCGGGGCTAGCCTGGGGCCGATCTGGAATGGTGGCAACCCGTCTGTGGAGAATACGCTGACGCTTCCTGCCCGGCCGGTGGGTCTTCCTAATCCGCCGACGAAGGTGTCGGCTAGTCGTGTGTCTGACCAGCAGATTAATGTGGAGTGGGTTGCGCCTGCGTCTGGTGAGTCGAATCCGATCGACTATTTTGTGGTTGAGCGTCGCCTTGATGAGTCTGATCAGTGGGTGGTTGTTGCTCCCGTTAAGGATGCTGTGTCTTTTGCTGACATGGATGTCAAGCCTGGTCATAAGTATTCCTACCGTGTGAAGTCGGATAATGCGGCTGGTGGGTCGGAGTATGTGGAGGCTGAGCGTCCTGTGTTCACGACGCCTCCTGCCCCGGTGAATGTGCGCGCGGTGAAGAATGGTTCGGGCAATATTGTGGTGTCTTGGGAGAACAAGGCGCCTTACACTCCTACCAGGTGGGAGGTGTATGACAGTGACGGTAAGCTTGCTGCCTTGGTGACATTGGATGTTGAGAAGTGCACGTGGGAGCATAGCTCCCCGCGTCTTGATGTGACTCACCAGTACCGGGTTGTGTGCGTGGGCGGGTCGATGTCGTCCCCGGAGTCTGAGCCGTCGAATATCGTGCAGCTTTTGGCGCGCCCGAACAGCCCTGAACCTACCTCGGATGGCTTGTATTTCCCTGCCGATGAGCCAGTGACGCTTGGGTGGCTGTTTAACGCGACGGACTCTAGTCCGCAGACTCGCTTCAAGCTGCAGTATGTGCTCCGTGGTAGTGGTACGCCGGGGCCCCTGTTCGATAAGGCTTCTTCGAAGCAGCAGTGTACTGTTGGTGTTCTGCCTCAGGGTTCGTATGAGTATTGGGTGCAGACGTGGGGCCTGCACGCTGACCCGTCTCCTGTGTCACGTCGCGCACTGTTCTATGTGGAGACCCGCCCGGTTGTCTCTATTCAGTCGCCTGGTCAGGTGGTGAAGACTTCGTTCATTGATGTCTCGTGGGCGTACTCGCCAATGGGTGGGCCTGTGCAGACGAAGGCCATTGTGGAGCTGTACCAGGGCGCGGATCGACTGATTGAGACTCAGGTGGCGCGCGGCTCTCAGGCCAGTGTGCGCTTGAAGACCTACCTGCAGAATGGCATGTCGTACCGTGTGAGTGTGACGGCTGTGAATGCTCACGGCGTGAAGTCGAAGACTGTCAGCCAGTCGTTCCTTGTGGAGTATGAGCAGCCGCCCACCCCGCGCGTCTACCTTGAGTGGGATGATGAGGCTGGTTGCGTGCACTTGCGCGTGGTGAATCCGACTCCGAAGGCGGGTAAGCCCGCAGCGGTGCGCAACCGCGTGGAGCGCAGTGATGACGGTGGGGTGACGTGGGTGATCCTGACTGAGGGCCTGCCTGTGTCGGGTCAGCTTCCTGATTACCAGTCGGTGAGTCATGGTGCGGCGGTGTACCGCGTGACGGCTACGTCGGAGTTGCCTTCGTCGTCGGTCGCTACGGATGCGCTGGAGATCGAGTCGTGGGCCATGTGGATTGGCGGCGGTCAGAACTTCGGCTTCACTGTGCCGCTTCGGTGGGACCCTGTGCACTCGTGCAAGACCGGCCTCGCCAACCGCAAACTGTACCGTTTCGCAGGCCGGGACAAGGCTGTGGAGATGGCAGGAAGGCACCGGGAGAAGGTTCTCAGTCTGTCTGCGGCCCTGCTTGATGAGGACTGGGAGCTTCTTCAGCGCCTCGAGGAGCTGTCCTACATGCCGGGGCCGTTCCTGTACCGCGACCCGATGGGCCGGAGGGTTTATTGTTCGGTCAAAGACTTCAACGCTGACCGGGCGCTGTCCGGCAAGTGGAGTGTTAAGCTGGAGGTCGAGGAGGTGGACCATGAGTAACCGGCTTGACCACGTGGAAAACGCGCTCGTGGAGCTGATCAGGGAGAAGTATCCGGAGGGTGCGCTGGTTGGCGCGTGGACCGTCTCCTGCGAGGTCCTGACCACGGAGGCGGACGAGGACTCTCGCGCGCTGTGGTTCCTGGAGGGCCGGGGGTCGCTGATCACCCGTCGCGGCCTGATTGAGCTGTCTCGTGACATGCTCGCGCGGACGGTGAAGGAGACCGACGAGTGAGCGCCCTTGACACGCATAGGCAGGCGGATTACACGGTCACTCTCCTGGACTCCAAGGACCGTGTAATCCGTCGTCTGGACGGCGTGACCGGCGGGAACATCACGCTCAGTAACTCGACGCGCCTTCGTGCGTCCGGTAGCCTGCACCTGACGGAGGCGTGCGGGCCTATTGACTGGATGACTCAGCGGGTCCGCGTCGACTACGCTACGTCCGGCCAGTCGTGGGGCCTGGGCGTGTTCCTCCTGTCGGCTCCCACCCGCTCCTATGGCGAGGCCGGGTCTACGTGGGACGTTGACCTGTCGTCCCCGCTGGCCCTCCCGGATGCCGACTGTGTGGATCGCACGTATGTGGTGAAGGCCGGGTCCAACTTGGTCGACGTGGCGGCGGGTCTGCTGCGCGACACGGGCCTGGAGCGCCTGTCCATCACCCCATCGACGGCCACCGCCTCGTCCGACATCGTGTACGATCCGGGCAAGTCGAAGCTGACCATAGCCAACGAGCTGCTGAGCGCGGCGGGCTACTGGTCGGCGCACCCGGACGGTGAGGGTCAGGTCCACCTGGACCCTTACGTGCGTCCGGCGGCGCGCGGGGTCGCCTATGACTTCCGGGAGGGCGCGCGAGCTATTCACCTGCCCGAGTGGGAGCGTGAGCTGGACGCGGCCAGCGTCCCCAACAAGGTGGTGCTCGTGAGCGAGGGGAGCCAGGATAAGGCGGCTCTGGTGGGCGTGGCGACCAACGAGGACCCCGCGTCCCCCTACTCCTACCCGTCCCGAGGGCGGTGGATCGTGGAGACCCAGACAGGCGTGGAGGCGGCTAATCAAGAGTCCATCGACTCGCAGGCGCGCCGCCGCCTAATCGACGTGTCCACGCCGTCCGCTTCAATCACCCTGCAACACATGCCCGTCCCCCTGCAGCCCAACCAGGTGGTGGGCTTTTCGAGTCAGGGGCACACGGCGCAGGGTGTCGTGAAAGAGATCGAATACACCCTGGACCCCACCGCGCTCGTGAAAACCAAGCTCCTGGAGGTGACCGACCTGTGACCACCCTCGACTACCTCATGAACGTGGTGGCGGGCCTGCGCGCCCGCCTGGACCTCGCGCCCGTCTTCCGGTGGGCCGTCGTGGTCGGCATCGACCCGCTGCGCGTGCAGCTGGATGGGGACACTGGTCCCCTGTCTGCTGACCCGATCAACCTCGCGGGCGCCCTCACGGCGGGGCAGCGCGTGTACACGATGAGCGTGAACCGTCGGCTGCACATTTTGGGCTTGGTGTCGAAGGCACAGACGCCGCGGGGCGGCCCGAAGCCGCTGGTGCATGAAGACCAGATGCCGCCCGCGGGCTCGTCTGTCCCTGCGGGCACAATCGTGGCCTACGCTGGCGTGAGCCTTCCTCCCGGGTGGCTCCTGTGTGATGGCGCCTCCTATCGGAGGGCTCATTATCCGGCGTTGGCCGCGGCCCTAGGTGCGACGGGGGCGGGCGCCGAATTCATGGTGCCTGACCTGCGTGGCCGATTCCTGATGGGCGCGTCCGCGGCTACCGGTGGGGGCCTGCCGCACAACAATCTTCCACCGTACTATGCGGTGGACTACATTATCAAGGCATGAAAAGGAGCTCTAACGATGCCAGACATTGATGCTGTCGCTTACGACATGACATGGTGGTGCCAGTACGGCGATCTTGGCTACGACCAATACAACCGCTGGGACCTGAGGGTCGGCGGTGAGACTGACTGTAGCGCCCTGATCATCGGCGTGCTGAAGGCACGAGGTTTCGACGTGGGCGGGGCCACCTATACGGGCAACATGGCCCGTGAGCTCACCCAGCGAGGCTGGGTGATGCTGGATCCGGACACCGACCTGGAGCGCGGCGACATCCTGCTGAGCCACGCCAACCACGTCGCCATGTACATCGGTGGGGGCCTGCTGGCACAGGCGTCTATCGACGAGCGTGGTGAGATCGCGGGCGGTCAGTCCGGCGACCAGGCCAACGAGACTAACGTCAAGCCTTACTACGATTACCCGTGGGACTGCATCCTGCGCTACACGGGGTCGGATACGGGCGGCGTGTCCACCTACGGCCACGGTTCCGGATACAACGCTAACGGCTACGGCGAGGACTACGTGCGCGAAGTCCAGACGCTGCTCCTCGCGCGAGGCTACGACCTGGGCGAGGACGGCGCGGACGGCATCCTGGGCGAGAACACCTACAACGCGATTAAGGCCTTCCAGGAGGCTAACGGCGGCCTGGAGATCGACGGTATTCCCGGTCCCCAGACGCTGGCAGCGCTGCGCGGCGCGAGCATCGTCCCCACCGCCGCCCACCAGCCCGCCGTCGACGGCTACTGGGGCGACGCGACGACCCGCCTCCTCCAGGGTGTCCTGGGCACCACCGTGGACGGCGTGGTGTCGTCCCAGGCGGCGGTGAACCGCGACAGCCTGCCCGGCTGCACGACCGGCTGGGAGTTTGTGCCCACCGAGGTCGCGGAAGGATCCCTCCTCATCGAGGCCATGCAGGCGGCGCTCGGCGTGGAGGCGGACGGCCTCATGGGGCCGGACACGGCGAACGCACTCGCCGCACGGTACGGACTGGAAGGCGACGGATGCCTGGATGCCCCGTCTCCGACGGTCGAAGAAATGCAGCGCGAGCTGCTGAATGGAGGATGGTAAACCATGAGCGCACCGAAGCACGCTCTCACGACTGATCGCACCCGGTGGGCGGCCCTCACGCCGGATCGCCGCAAGGCCCTGTATGGCATCGTCGCGGCGCTCCTGGCGCTCGGCATGGCCTACGGGTACGTCACGCCCGAGCAGTCCACGCACTGGCTCGACGTGGCGGACAAGGCGCTGGGTCTGATTGCTCTCGTGATCGCCGCGTCTCACACAGGTGGGGTCTACGAGGCCCCGATCTACGGTGAGCGCGACGGGGAGGACTCGCCCCGGTGAGCCCCAGCGAGGTCGTGGCGGTCATCAGCTCCTTCGGGGTAGCCCTCGGGGGCCTGGTGACCGCCGTGTCCGTCCTCGCTGGCATCAGGTGGGGGCGGGAGAAGGCTAAGGCGGAGGCGCTCCTGGTCCGGGAGCAGATCTGCAAAGCCCGGGCTGAGCGGGAGAAAGCCGAAACGTCGGCTGCGCTGGAGGCTATCGCAGGGAAGATCGACCAGCGTCTGGACGCGCTGGAGGCCTCGCTGTCCGAAGTCCATCACGAGTTGACTCCCAACCACGGTGGGAGCATCAAGGACGCGGTGCGCCGCATCGAGGATAGTCAGAAGATGGTGCGTGAGTCGTTGGAGTCGCACGGCCAGGTGCTGACCGCTCACGGGCAGATCCTTAACCAGATCACCGAACGCCAAGATCACGATACGCGGGATCTTGGCGCTCAGATTGATAGCATTCAGGAGGCCGCGCTAGCCGAGCATGAGCAGCTACGCGAGGCGTTATCGACCATTGGAGGATGGATATAATGACCGCATTCATTGGGGGGTCGGTTCAGACCCCGACTGGGCGTATCGTCCCGGTGACCGTTCGAGCTGAGCCTATTCCGGAGCCGGGCAGGACGCCGGAGGGAGACGTGGTCGTCGCGGGTAGTGTCGCGGTGGAGTCGTCTGCGCCTGTCTCGGCTCTCTTGCGGGCAGGCAGGTACAAGCTCCAGGTGTTCACGCCGGTGGCGCAGCTCGCCGACCGGGAGCTGACGCTGGTGGATGGTCAAAGCGTGACCCTTGCGGATATTGTGGATGCGGCTCCGCTGCCCCCGCCGCCCGCGGGGGCGACTGGCCTGGTGGACGCGCAGGGCCGCCTGATTGCGGCTGCCCCGATTAAGGTCGTGGCCTCCCTGGCGGAGGCCGAGGCGCTTCCGGATGGCATGGTGTACGTGGTGCCCGCGGATGTTGTCTCTCCTACGCCGGGGCCGGGGCCGGTCACGCCTCCTGCTGTGGGGGAGAAGGCTGCGCGGGTCGCGGGTCATGCGGCTGGCCAGTTCGCTGGAGACCAGGTCCAGATTGGCGTGGACGGGCAGGCCGGCGACCGTGTTGTTGTCGGGGTCAATACCAAGGCGATTGGCGACCAGGAGTTCACCTGGCCGGACGGGTGGACGGTCCTCGAGGAGCCGTACTACATTGGCACGATGCGGTTCACTCTCGCTATTGGCCCGTGGGCCTCGTCTATCGTCGTGCGCGCGTCGAAGACGGTGGAGGCCGGGTGGGCGGCCGTCGTGGTTCGCGGCGGGGGCCGACCGATTATCGGTGAGGCGAAAGACCGCACGAAGGAACCGGTCGAAGCGACCACTTGTACGGCGCCGATCATCGTCGGTGGTCTTGGCACCGCCCTGGCGTTTGCCTTCGAGCGCACGTCGAAGTCGGAGACCCGCGACCAGCTCGTTGTCTCACAGGGTTGGGAGGTCGTGGACTACGCTGGGCAGGTGGGCGACAACCTCCAGACGGTGCTTGTTGCGAAGTGGGTGGGTACGGGTGCGCCTACCGACATGGTGGTCACCTATCCGAACGAGCAGGCCCTTAACGGGGCTGGCGTGCAGGTGGTGATCCTGGATGCCTAAGCCCGGTGTTATGGTGCGTCGCCGCGATGGTGGGGACGTGGCTGTGCGTGTGTTCCTGCGTCGCCGCGATGGTGGGGACGTGGAGGTGTTCCCCCGCATGGACTCCCCGGCGGTGGTTCCGGAGCGGGATTATGTGGCTGAGTTCCTTGGCCGCAGGCCTTTCTATATTTCCCACCGTCTTGGTGGGGCGGAGTATCCGGAGTTTACTGAGAGGGGTCTCCGGGCGAGCCTGGATGCGGGCTTTAAGGCGTTGGAGCTGTCGGTGCGTCGCTGTGCCTCGGGTGAGTTTGTTCTCATCCACGATTGGGTGACCTCCAGGACGGTGCCGGGTACGGATTATCAGATTTGGAATACTCCGTGGTCGACGCTGAAGTCTCTGAGTCAGGCTTCTGGCCCGTTCATGACGCTGGAGGACGTCCTGGGGAGTGTGCCGGGCGACGTGGTGCTGGCTATCGACCACAAGGTCACGAGTGATAAGCCGACGGCCTCCCCGGGTGACCTGGAGGCGGAGGAGGCGTTGTTTGCGCTTCTGGGGGAGCGCCTGGGTGTGTCTGCCCAGACGCGCGTCTTGTGGAAACACTTCTGCAAGGCTGGGAGTGTCGAGCGGGCGAAGGCCCGGGGCTACAGGACGATGTGCATGTTGTACCCGAATGAGTTGGCATCAGCCGACCTGTCTGCCTGGGATGTGCTGGGTATGGAGTGGAATGCTCCGGAGGACGCGTGGGCGACGCTAAGGGCGACGGGCAAGCCGCTGATTGCGCACGTCGTCACGAACGCTGGGCAGGTGGCGGCGGCGGCGGGTTTGGGCGCGAATGGCTTCATGGCTTCGTACCCGTCTGTGGTCCACCCGTAGCTGGGTGGGTGTAGGGGAGGCCCCTCCAACCGAACTGGTTGGAGGGGCCTCGTCGCGTCTGGAGGTCAGAACGGGAGGTTGGGAGGGTATGCGTCGCGGTCGTGGCGCTCCACGGCCCGGTCCCACTCGCGCTGGTACAGCTCCCAGGCGTCCTCGAGGAGGCAGTTCAGGATCACCAGGCTGTGCTCCAGGCTGCGCTCGCGGCTCAGTACCTCGTCGCACAGGTCTTCAAGGTTGAGCTGAATCAGTTTGATGAGCGGGCTGTCGTTGAGTGTTCTGGGTGGGAGGTTGGTGCAGCGTTCGATCACCAGGGCTGCAGCTGCTGTGTCGTAGTTCGCGCTGGTCTCGTAATCAAGGGTGCCCATGTGTTCGGGGCGGGCGACGAGGGCCGGGGCGTGAGCGGTGTAGGAGCCGACGATGTGTCGCCACGTCCAACCGACGTACAAAGCCAGGTAGTTCACGAGGTCCATCCGCGTGTCCAGTTCGGTGTCTCCCGCGCCGGGCGCTCCCAGCCGGTCAACCTTGCGGGCGACGTTCGGGACGATGGAGAAGGCCTCGCCGCGCTTGCGCCAGGAGATGCCGTAGACGGCGGCTTTCTCGGAGGCGACGCGCAGGAGTAGCTCCTGGGGTGATGTGCCGTAGTCCATGATGGTGTTGGTCCTTTCGGGTCATTTCGTGGCGACATTTGCCAGCCACTCGGGGCTGAAGTTGTTGAGGGGCGGAGGCGTGGCGGCGGTGAGCGTGAACGTCACCCGCGCGTGGTCGTTATGGTGGAGGACCTCATAGGAGAGGAGGTAGTCCGGGTGCTTGTCGGTGCCCTCGCACATGACGTAGGAGCGTAGCTGGTGGCGTCCGTTGAGGTCTCGGTTAATCTCGCGGGCGACGCGCTCACGCTCGATAGGGTTGAGGTCGTAGGCGAAGCCTGCGAGGTACTCGCCTGTGACCCTGGAGAGGGCCAGCTCAGCGGTGACCCTGGCGACCGTCCTACCGTTGGTGGCGATACGCATGGCGGTCATCGTCGCCAGGTCGGTGAGCGAGGGTGTGAGGGATTCCATTGTCCTGTCCAATCAGTTGTTGAGCTGCTGGGTGATGCGGGCGATGTCGCGTGCGCCGCCGATCTGACGGCTGATCTCCTTGAGGTCGTCCAGGCGGGACTTGGGGATGCCGTAGGAGTACAGCACGCCCTTGGCCAGTACGTAGATAATCTGCTGGCCGGGCACGCCTGCGACTTCGAGGTGGTCGGTGTTGATCGCGTCGCCGTTGAAGCTGCGGTGGCGGAGGTCGGCGGCGAAGTTGGAGGCCCACTTTCCGGTGGGGTTGGCGGTCATGAGGCTGGTGTGGTCCCAGGTGGTGCGGTAGAGGCCGGTGGTGGTCATTGGTCTTGATCTTTTCAGTGTGGGTCACGGTTTCCCGGTGACGCTTTAAGTATAGCGCACCCGCGCGGGGTGTGTAAGCGCTACTTCGTGGTTTCCGCGAGCGCGTAACGCTGCAACGCCGCGAGCGCCTCCTGCGCGTCCTCCACCAGCTTACCGACCACGGCGTGATCCCTGAAGCCGTAGCAGATGGTCGCCATGTAGAGGTCGATCATGATCCCAAAGACCTTGTTCTCGATGGCGGTCAGGCGGGCGAGGCGATGAGCCTCCCGCACCTCGAGCATCTTCTGGGTCTCGCGGCGCTCCTCGACGCGGCGGACGGCCTCCTCACGGTAGGCGGCTGCGCTCCAGTCGGTCTTCTCTGAGCGGACGGTGGCCTCCTCGTCGGCCAACTCTCGCATGGTGTCCAGATCGACGGCAATAACGGTACGGGGCATGATGGGTCCTTTCGGGGGTCGGGGTCACCGGGGCGGTGACAAAAGTCAGTATAGCGCACCCGGTGACCCTATGCAAGCGCTAATCCTTCCGATAGCGATTACACACGTAGCCCGCCGCCTCCAGGGGCAAGCCAACCGACCAGTCCAGCGAGCGGACCATCACGTCATGCACCGCCTGCACCGTCGAGCCGGGCGCAGCCTCCACAATCACCTCATCATGGACGTGGCCGACCACCCGGTGGCCCTCCTCATCCAAACGCACCAGGGCCGCGCCCAGCACGTCGCGGGCGACCGCCTGCGTGATATTCTCAACCAGCCGACCCCCGTAGGTGTCCGTGCGCCACCGCTGCCTCGGGTCCTGGAAGGACAAACGCCCGTCCCTCGATGCGCGCACCTGGTGGTAGACGACGGCGCGCCCGGACGGGAGGCGCACCAGACGGTCGGAGCCGTCCGCCTCCACGGTCAGACGATCCCCCGCCTGCCCGCCGTAGTAGAAGGCGCGCTCCAGG
>QWBZ01000193.1_pt1 | contig 22694 bp, 17 predicted proteins | sample 1972441 | NCBI WGS metagenome assembly QWBZ01 (sample SAMN09866721, study PRJNA288562) | Human oral metagenome isolate term6_saliva, whole genome shotgun sequencing... | isolation source: mouth | host: Homo sapiens | place: USA: California
TTATATACCATCTCGTATTGAATAAGGTTTTATAAAAGAGAAAACCGGATAATTGATTACTAATTATCCGGTTCTTATTTCAGTGCGCCTAACAGGACTCGAACCTGCACAACGTAAGTTACTAGATCCTAAGTCTAGCGCGTCTACCAATTCCGCCACAGGCGCAAAACGTTTGCAAAGATACAGAATGTTTTGGAGATAGCCAAATGTTTACACGTTTCTTTGTATCTCAATGTAAAAGTTGTCTTGCAAACTCTATAATTGTATCTCTACCACGTGAGAAATCAGAGGAAGAGATGTCTACTTTGTAATCAGGGTCTATCCCAAACTCTGTCATTTGCTTGTTTTTGTCATACATAGGGCAAGCTGAGAATCTGATACTCCAGCCGTTTGGAAGTTCGGAAGAGAAGGGTAGACCTGCTCCACCACCAGTTTTGTCACCTACAATTTTAGCCTTTGGACAGCATTTCATGTATTTTACAAATTCATTAGCAGCAGAATATACACTGCGATTGGTAAGTATTATAACTGGCTTATGCCATCTTATTCCTTTCCCAGGCTTCAGGTGTTGTGGTTGTAAGGATGAAAAATCATCATGCCCTGTACCTGTTTTATGTTGAATGTAACCAACAAGTAGTTCCTCGTTTGTAAAACGTGCTGCCAGTTCCTCAGCATTATTTACGTTTCCCCCACCGTTGTTTCGTACGTCAATGATCAGTCCACAGCATGGTTGCATGTAAAGGAAGATGTTGTCTAAATTACCTGCACCAGTGTTGTTTAGGAAACTTTTACAGCGTATATAACCAACGTTATCATCAAAGATGGTATAATCCATGCCACTTGCAATGCGATAATCGGTTTTAAGATACTTGCGTTCTAAAGAGTCAGAGTAGTTCTTTGGGAATTCCTCATACCATGCCCAGTAGCGTCCTATATTAAAAGGTGTATAGAGATTGACGTGCCCATCCTTCACTTCTGATAGCATTTTGGTCATTACTTCGAACGTTTGTGCTTCTGTCATGGTAGCATCAAACTGGCGGGAATAGCGTTCGTGAACTTCATTCCAGTCTATTCCTTTCTGTGTAAAGAAGCAATAATGCTCGTCCATAATCCTCCAAAGTGCTTCAAAATTACCCTTTGGATTGTCGTTATATTCGTCAGTCGTGACGCAGCTTGTTATGGAACTGGTCAGTATTATGGCTGACAAAAAGGTGAAAACGAAATGTTTTATAGTCTTGGAAAATGCACTCATGGGATAATTTTATTGATGGAAAACTTTCTTACTATACCTAATAGGAACAGATTGCTCCATACATGCTGTCGCAATCCGTTGACCTTTGTCTGTTGATAGTCACCAAGGAATCCCACGCGGAGGGTCGTATGGTGGAGTGTGAAGTCGATCGTTGCCATCTGGCGGAGTGATGGTGCAGAGAATGGAGTGGTAAAAACGATATTGTGATCATAGTTCCCTCGAGAGAAGATCTCATAATAACTCTGTTCATAATTAGGTGAGAACATAACCCCAAGGAGCGGTGTCTGTAGTTCGTAACGTACCTGTATAGAACGTCTCCATAGACGGAAACTATAAGCAGCAATGATGTCTGGTGCTATGTTCAGGCGTGCATAACCTTGTGCAGGGTTATTAGAGTTGCGTGTATTATACAGAAAACCTGTTAAAACGTCCACACCTCCACCTGTTTTTAGGTTCAGTTCACCTTTTCCAAGGTTCCATTTCCCAAGTTCATATATCCAGTTATACTGAAAATTATAATATCCTCCAACCTCTTGGTTGTTTCTAACTCTATTCTTTGCAAAGGTGAGTTGTGCATGATGTATCAGTTCGTGAGACAGCTTACTGCCATTTTCTCGTGTGGAATGTGATACATATCGCAGTTCAGAACCTCTGTAAATCTCTGGTGAAATGTAGGTATCAAGGATGTTAACAGCACCGATACCAATCATTTGAGCATTTGTAATAACCTTCCCAGAGCGCAAAGTATCTTGTGCCCAGGACTTTGTTGTCGTTAATAGTAATGTTATTATTAACAGTCGTGTGTAGTTAATAAGTCGTACGCTTCGGTTCATAGAAATATATTAAGTGGTAAAGTTCTTTTGTTTTGATAGGGACAGGCTGTTGCGTCTGTCCCTATTTTTATGCCTATTCATCAGGGAAGAGACTGAGCTGACCTGTTATTTCGTCAATAACTTGTTGCTGTGACTTACCTGCATCTGGGTCAAGATTCTCATCTTGTGCCGTTGTTTCAGTAGTCTCTACCTGCGTTTCTGTATCTTCATCATCAGAGTTGTTGTCGTCTTCTCCTGTCTCTTCTGGAAAACGTGTGGGCTCTAACTCTTCTATTTTGCTGACCTTCCATGTCGTCAGTCGTTTACCTTTGGCTTTAAATCCTTTGACACCAACGAACTGTTCTGCGTCAATCTCTTCTTTCCCACGTGAGGCATCAGCTCCTCCATAGGTAATCTGGATGCGCGGATAGGTAACGTCTGTGAGGAGGACTAACTGTGAATTAGCGTTCTCTCCAATGAAGTTTTGGTGCCGTTTCGTTGCTTCCATCTGGAAACGTTTCAGGTAAGGATAGCCTTGATTGTCGGCATCATATATTACCGCCGTCCATGGTTTGTCAACAATAAACTTCTCTATTCGGAGGATATTGTCCTCATAGTGGTTGGTAGCATCAAAGTTCGTGATATAGAAATCACCGTTCTTAAGGACGACAAGAATGCTGTCTTGATCAGAGAACTCACCAAGATAGTTGCCGTGATCTTCGTAGTTGATGCGGTTGACATCTGGGTCAAACCACACCTTTCGTCCACCGAGTGTAGAATGACCATGACTCTTTAAGGAGATGCGGTGTATACTTTCTTTGGTCAGAAGATTACCTTTCGCTGCGCGTCCCTTTATGAGAATTGTTGCGAAGTCACGCTCAATGAAGATGTTCTGGCGTTTCTTTTCTGGATTCGGGTCAAGTGTAATCTTGATAATTTCAGCCTCACCATTAGGGTTGGCAGTGAAGTAATTGATTTTTGATCCAGGTGTTCCCAATGTTAAGTCATACTCTTTATCACGGGTGATAGAGGTGACATTGAATCGTTTTATATAATAAGGACCAGTCTTGCCATCACGATAAACAACATTGTATATCGTTCGTTTGTCGTTCTTCTTGAACACTTGTACATGTAGAACGCCCTTACCAACAAAGACTTTATCAGCTATTCGGATCACTTTGTACTTTCCATCCTTATAGAAAATGATGATATCGTCCAGGTCAGAACAGTTCTGTACGAATTCAGCCTTCTTCAATCCTGTCCCGATAAAGCCAGCTTGACGGTCAATGTAGAGCTTCTCGTTGGCGTCAACCACCTTTGCTGCTACAATCGTATCAAAGCTTCTGATTTCAGTATGGCGTGGGTGTTCCTTTCCGTATTTCTCCTTTAGATGTGTGAACCATTCTATAGTTACTCGTACCATCTCGCTGAGATCTTTGTCAATCTCTGCAATCTCTGCCTTAATCTTCTGTATCAGCTCATCAGCTTTGTCCTTGTTGAATTTCAGAATGCGTTGCATCTTGATTTCCAACAGGCGTATGATGTTATCGCGTGTTACCTCACGAATGAAGGTTTTCTTGTATGGTTCAAGCTTGGAATCAACGAAAGTAACAACCTCATCGAGGTCTTTTGCCGTCTCAAACTTACGCTCTTTGTAGATACGGTCCTCTATAAAGATGCGCTCTAAGGAGTTATAGAAGAGCTGTTCCTCCAATTCGTGCTTGCGGATCTCTAACTCTAACTTCAGCAATGCCTTGGTATGTTCTGCCGAGTTACGTAATACTTCAGAGACGGTAAGGAACTCTGGCTTGTTATCTCGTATGACACAACAGTTTGGAGAGATGTTTATCTCACAGTCGGTAAAGGCATAGAGGGCATCAATAGTCTTGTCACTGGATGTTCCAGGAGTAAGGTGTAGTTGTATTTCAACCTCAGATGCTGTCATGTCTTCCACACGACGAATCTTCAGTTTACCCTTTTCAACAGCTTTAGTAATCGACTCTTGAAGCGAACTTGCTGTCTTTGTGTAAGGGACCTCACGGATAACGAGTGTCTTGTTGTCAAGTTTCTCAACCTTGGCACGTACCTTCAGCACACCACCACGCTGTCCGTCATTGTATTTTGAAGCGTCAATACTACCGCCAGTAGGGAAGTCTGGATAAAGATTGAACTCTTCTCCACGCAGATATTTGATAGCTGCATCGCAGATATCATTGAGGTTGTGGGGAAGAATCTTAGATGACAAGCCAACGGCAATGCCCTCGGCTCCTTGTGCAAGGAGCAACGGGAACTTCACAGGAAGTGTGATTGGCTCTTTGTTTCTACCATCATATGAGAGCTGCCATTCGGTAGTTTTGGGGTTAAAGACAGTCTCTAAAGCGAATTTTGACAGTCGGGCCTCGATGTATCGGGGTGCTGCTGCGCGGTCACCAGTGAGAATATTTCCCCAGTTTCCCTGTGTGTCAATGAGCAGATCCTTCTGTCCCAGCTGCACCAAAGCGTCTCCAATAGAAGCATCACCATGTGGATGGAACTGCATGGTATGACCGACGATGTTCGCAACCTTATTGTATCGGCCATCATCCATTCGTTTCATAGAATGGAGAATACGGCGTTGAACAGGCTTCAAACCGTCTTCAATGTGGGGAACGGCACGTTCGAGAATTACGTAACTGGCGTAATCCAGGAACCAGTTCTTGTACATTCCCGAAAGGTGATGTACGGCAGAAGCATCAAATCTGTCGGCTGGTTTATAATCAGAATGGGAGTCCTGCCCTTGAATCTCTTCCTCTGGGGTCTGTCCCTCCATGTCTTTTATTTCGTCATCCATAATTGTCTTCGTTCTTGTTTATCGCTTAAATGCAAGCCCATAAGACTGCAAATGTACGAAAAAAAATGTAAATAGACAAATATGAAGTTTATAGTAACGTTGAAAAAGACCAGTGAAGAAAGACAGAAATGCCCTCCCTTAAAGCCCCAAACATACTTGCTTGCTAACCAAGAAAGCTCGTTTCGGAAAATTACAAAGGCCTTGTAGAAAGATTACAGACGCCTTGTAGAAGTATTACAAGCGCCTTGTAGAAGTATTACAGACGCCTTGTAATTTTCTGTAGTGGCGTATAATACCTTGTGCGAGGCGGTAGATGGTAATCTTGATAATGGTGATTTGGTTTCCTTGCGTAGCTCTTGACGCATGCTGAACTTCGGTTAGTAATAACTGTTTTAGGATAAACTTTCGCAATAAACCTGTTCTTATTCAAGAGAAAAACTGTAACTTTGCGTCAAAAATTAAGATAAATATAATCAATTATGGCACAAGAAGATGTTTTCAAGAAGATCGTTAGCCATTGCAAAGAGTATGGTTTCGTCTTCCCAAGTAGTGATATTTATGATGGTTTGGCAGCAGTTTACGACTACGGTCAGAATGGTGTTGAGCTGAAAAACAATATCAAACAGTACTGGTGGCAGTCAATGGTATTGCTGCATAGCAACATTGTCGGTATTGATGCATCTATCTTTATGCACCCGACAGTGTGGAAAGCCAGTGGTCATGTTGATGCTTTCAATGACCCATTGATTGACAACCGCGACTCAAAGAAGCGTTATCGTGCTGATAATCTCATTGAAGATCAGATTGGTAAGTACGAAGAGAAGATTGAAAAAGAGGTTGCTAAGGCAGCTAAGAAGTTTGGTGATAGCTTTGATGAGGCTAAGTTCCGTGAGACAAACCCACGCGTCCAGGAGCATCAGAAGAAGCGTGATGAACTTCATGCCCGCTATACTGAGGCAATGCAAGGTCCTGACTTGGAGGCTCTGAAGCAGATTATTCTTGATGAAGGTATCGTTGATCCAATCAGTGGAACAAAGAACTGGACAGACGTTCGTCAGTTCAATTTGATGTTCTCTACGGAGATGGGTGCTTCAGCTGAGGCTACTAATAAGATCTATCTTCGCCCAGAGACGGCGCAGGGTATCTTCGTTAACTTCCTCAATGTACAGAAGACGGGTCGTATGAAGCTGCCATTTGGTATCTGCCAGATAGGAAAGGCTTTCCGCAATGAGATTGTTGCACGCCAGTTTGTCTTCCGTATGCGTGAGTTCGAGCAGATGGAAATGCAGTTCTTCTGCCAACCTGGAACAGAGATGAAGTGGTTTGAATACTGGAAGAAGCACCGTCTTGCATGGCATGAGGCTCTGGGTATGGGTGATGATAACTATCGTTTCCATGACCATGAGAAGTTGGCTCACTATGCAAATGCAGCAACTGACATAGAGTTCCGCATGCCATTCGGTTTCAAGGAGGTGGAGGGTATTCACTCACGTACCGACTTTGACCTCTCACAACATGAGAAATTCTCTGGTCGACAGATTAAGTACTTTGACCCAGAGCGCAATGAAAACTATACTCCATACGATGTTGAGACATCTATTGGTGTGGACCGTATGTTCCTTTCTGTTATGTGTCACAGCTATACAGAGGAAGAATTGGAGAATGGTTCAAGCCGAGTTGTACTTAAATTGCCAGAGCCATTGGCTCCTGTTAAGTGTGCTGTACTACCTTTGGTCAATAAGGATGGTCTGCCAGAGAAGGCACAGGAGATTGTAAACGGCCTGAAGTTCCATTTCAATACACACATGGAAGCTAAGGACTCAATCGGTAAGCGCTATCGTCGTCAGGATGCTATTGGTACTCCTTTCTGCGTTACTGTTGATGGTGACACTCTGAAAGACAATACCGTAACGCTGCGTTATCGTGACTCAATGAAGCAGGAACGTGTTCCTGTTGAGAAGCTTCGTGAGATCATTGAGGACCGTGTTTCAATTACTTCTCTACTGAAGAAGATTGATATTGATTAGGATGAATGGGTGAAACGTTGGTAGTCTGGCATATTATCAGACTACCTTTCGGTCATCCTTCTTTATAAAAAAGAAAGACTATGACAAAGAATTTAAAGACGCTTATCCACCGTTTGACTGGCGTTCTCTGTCTGTGTGGTATGCTGTTCTCGGCTGGAATCTTTGCTTCCTGTACGGAAAACAAAGACGAAGTGGAGGAATTTGCTAATTGGAAGTCTACAAATGATACCTATTGGCAGAAGCTTTATACAGCTACAGAGCAGAAGATAAAAGCAGGAGATACCTCATGGAGACTGATTCTGAACTACACTTTACAGGGGCAGCAAGCCAATTCGGGTGCTACACTCAGCTATCGTCCTGAGGATTACATCATCGTACACGTGGAAGAGACGGGTACTGGGACTGTAAATCCAATCTATTCTGATTCTGTAGCAGTACATTATAAGGGGCAGTTAATCCCATCTACCACCTATACAGCTGGTCTTATCTTTGATAAGTCATGGTCGAGGGATGTCTTTGATGCTTCCACTTCACGTCCTGCACATCTACATGTCGGGAGTGTTGTTGATGGTTTTGCAACGGCTTTACAGCAGATGCACAAGGGTGATCATTGGACTATCTATATCCCTTATCAGTTGGGTTATGGTAGTAGTAAGACTGGTTCTGTTCCAGCTTATTCAACTCTTATCTTTGATTTGCGTCTGGTTGGTATCGCACATGTTGGACAGAAGCTGAAGATTTAGTCAAGTTTTGTGGAGCTCTTTATTACTAAAGGGCTTTTAAAGACTTTGATATTTATGCGTAGGGGCACACGTCCCCGTGTGTCCGTCATACTAAAATGATATCGGACAGACGGGGATGGTGTCCTTCTTTTGTTCTCGTTCATTACTTTTAATCGTTCATTATCCTAATCTATTAGTCCCCTTTTTGTCACAGTGAGACTCTCTTTCAGTAAATCAGTAACCGATGCTTTGCTTGCAAAGATTCGTGAAGGCGGAGTGATGAGTAGGAGTGAGAAGCTCAATCTCATCATCCAACTCAGTATTCCTTCTATCCTTGCGCAGGTCACAACGGTACTGATGTTCTATATAGATGCAGGGATGGTGGGCTCATTAGGTGCTGAACCAGCTGCTGCCATCGGTCTTGTTGAACCCGCTACGTGGCTTTTCGGCTCTTTGGTGAGTGCTGCTTCAATGGGATTCTCTGTACAAGCTGCTCACTTTATAGGGGCGAATGACTTTGAAAAGGCACGTGCTGTAATGCGTCATGGGTATGCTTTCGGACTGTCTTTCTCAATGATTCTCTTGCTCATCACAGTACTGATAGCCTTTCGTTTACCTGTATGGCTGGGTGGAGGTGTGGATATTCAGCATGATGCAAGTATGTATTTCCTGATATTCTCATTTGCTATTCCATTCCACCTCATAGAAGTTCTGTCTGCTTCTATGCTGAAAGTATCGGGTGATATGCGACGTCCCAGTCTTATGGCAATCCTCATGTGTGTGCTGGATGTTATCTTTAACTTCTTCTTTATCTTCCCAACGCGTACGTTAACCATTGCTGAATGGCAGTTGATGGTCCCCGGATGCGGTTGGGGAGTAGCAGGTGCTGCTCTTGGAACATTGCTTGCTTTTGTCTCTGTTGCACTCCCTTTGGCTTATTTCGCAATCTTTCGTAGTTCCATTTTAGCTTGGAAACTGGATGTAGAGCGCTTTGTTTGGCGATGGCAATATGTGTGGAATGCTGTGAAGATTGGAGCACCAATGGCTTTACAGTATCTTCTTATGAATGGTGCACAGCTTGTTTCAACAATGATTGTAGCACCTTTGGGCAACGTAGCAATTGCTGCACACTCATTCGGAATCACTGCCGAGAGCCTTTGTTATATGCCTGGTTACGGCATCAGTGAGGCTGCTACGACGCTGGTTGGGCAGAGTGTGGGAGCTGATAGGCGTGATCTGCATCGTAGTTTCGCATGGATGACAGTCTTGATGGGTATGGCTGTTATGGCTTTCATGGGCATTATCATGTATATTTTCGCACCGGAAATGATTGGTTTGTTGACTCCTGTACCAGAAATACAAGCCCTTGGAACATCAATATTGCGTATTGAAGCCTTTGCAGAACCCTTCTTTGCAGCAGCTATCGTGGCTTATAGCGTCTGTGTTGGTGCTGGTGATACATTAAAACCTTCGTTTATCAACCTTGGAAGCATGTGGCTTGTCCGGCTGACATTGGCTTATGCACTTGCATCTCATTACGGTCTTCGTGGCGTTTGGTTTGCAATGGCTGTTGAACTCAGCTTTCGTGGACTGATGTTTATATTCTATCTTTATCGACATCTCAGGCAGAAGAAATCGTAAGAATTTGACATGAAATGTGTCAGATATGGATAACCTTCATGATAAAGATATTTTATAGTAATGAAGGGAATGCCATTTACGATTATTTCTGGTTGTTATCAGTTATCTGTTGTACCATGTATTAACGCTTCTTTTTTTTTGCTTTTTAAGCTATTTAGCGTATCTTTGCAAAATGATTCACATTATTATATAATGTCAAACGAGAAAGAATACGACCTTTTAAACAAGATACAGTCCCCTGCAGACTTACGAAAACTGAGCTTAGAGGAGCTTCCTGAGCTCTGTAAGCAGCTGAGAAAGGATATAATTGAGGAAGTTGCCGTTAATCCAGGACACCTTGCTTCAAGTCTTGGTGCTACAGAAATCACGGTAGCCTGCCATTATGTCTTCAATACTCCAGAGGATCGTGTGGTGTGGGATGTAGGACATCAGGCTTACGGACATAAGATATTGACGGGCAGAAGGGACTCTTTCTGCACCAATCGTAAGCTAAATGGACTGATGCCTTTCCCTTCTCCAAAGGAAAGTGAGTATGATACATTCACCTGTGGACATGCTTCTAACTCTATTTCTGCAGCATTAGGAATGGCAGTCGCTGCTAAACTGATGAAGCAGGAACGACATGTTGTTGCTATTATTGGCGATGGTGCGATGAGTGGAGGACTGGCTTTTGAGGGATTGAACAATGTGTCGAGCCAACCCAATGACCTCTTGATAATCCTGAATGACAATGATATGTCCATTGATAGGGCTGTGGGAGGTATGGAACAGTACCTCTTGAACCTTGATACAAATGAGACTTACAATCGTTTTAGGTTTAAGATTTCACAGTGGTTGCATGCTAAAGGACTGCTAAATGATGAGCGTCGGAAAGGACTTCTACGCTTAAATAATGCTCTGAAGGCGGCACTTGCACATCAGCAGAACCTGTTTGAAGGGATGAATATTCGTTATTTTGGTCCTTTTGATGGTAATAATGTTGTTGAATTAATACGTATTCTTCGTCAGTTGAAGAGCATGAAGGGACCTAAACTGCTTCATCTCCATACCAAAAAGGGCAAAGGTTACGAGCCAGCAGAGAAGAGTGCAACGATCTGGCATGCGCCAGGTAAGTTCGACCCAGCTACCGGTCAGCGTATAGTACAGGACTGTAGCTGTGAGCCACCGAAGTATCAAGATGTCTTTGGGAAGACCTTATTGGAGCTTGCAAAGAAGAATCCGCGTATCGTTGGAGTCACTCCTGCCATGCCAACGGGCTGCTCTATGAACATAATGATGAAGGAAATGCCTGGTAGAACATTTGATGTTGGTATTGCTGAAGGGCATGCTGTGACTTTTTCTGCAGGTATGGCAAAGGATGGATTGCAGCCTTTCTGCAATATTTATAGTGCCTTTTCACAACGAGCATACGACAGTATCATCCATGATACAGCCATATTGAACCTCCCTGTAGTACTTTGTCTGGACCGTGCGGGCCTTGTTGGAGAAGACGGGGCCACACATCATGGAGCATTTGATATGGCTTTCTTACGTCCAATACCAAATCTTACCATCGCTTCACCTATGGATGAACGTGAGTTGCGGCGCCTAATGTACACTGCACAGTTGCCTGATAAGGGGACGTTCGTCATCCGTTATCCTCGTGGACGTGGCGTTCTGACTGATTGGGAATGCCCTTTGACTGAGGTAGAAGTGGGGACTGGCAGACGCATTCATGATGGTTGGGATGTAGCAGTGTTAAGTATTGGCCCGATAGGGAACGATGTTGAACAGGCTATTCAGCAGATAGAGAGTGCTGAGTCGCCATCAACAAAGGATCATTGTCCGTCAGTTGCTCATTATGATATGCGTTTTTTGAAGCCTTTGGATGAGAAGATTCTGGAAGAAGTTGCCACCCGTTTCTCACGTATTGTTACTATTGAAGATGGTGTTCGCAATGGAGGTTTAGGCTCAGCTGTAACAGAATGGATGAATGATCATGGTTATTCAATTCCTATTACACGTATGGGATTACCCGATAACTTCGTAGAACACGGAACAGTACAGGAACTAAAGCAGATTTGTGGGATTGATGTGGGAAGCATAAAGAAGGTGTTAACATCCGAGAAGGGATAGTTAATACCCCTTGCTTCATAATTGTTTAATAAAGAAAGGAATATAGAATGAAGATTATTATATCTGGAGCGTATGCCATAGGAACGTACCTAGCCAAGCTTCTCTCACGTGATAAGCAGGATATTGTACTGATGGATGAGAATCCAGAGAACCTGGCTAAGATAAGCAATGACTATGACTTGCTGACAATGGAGAGTTCTCCAACGAGTATTAAAGGCTTAAAAACAGCAGGAATAGAGGATGCTGACCTCTTCATTGCCGTTACTCCGAATGAGTCTGCAAACCTTTCTGCCTGTGCTATGGCGCATCAGTTGGGTGCAAAGAAGACTGTTGCTCGTGTAGACAACCCTGAATATGTTGATCCAAGCAATCAGGAACTCTTCAAAAAGATGGGTGTTAGTAGTATTATCTATCCTGAAATGCTGGCTGCAAAGGATATTATCAACGGATTAAAGATGTCATGGGTACGTCAACGTTGGGATGTTCATGATGGTGCTTTGGTCATGTTGGGAATCAAATTACGTGAAACATGTGAAGTACTCAACCGTCCTTTGAAGGAGATTAGTGGCCCTGATGACCCTTATCATGTAGTGGCTATCAAACGAAACGACGAGACTATCATCCCTGGAGGTAATGATACGCTGCAACTTTATGACCTAGCTTTCTTCATGACAACGAAGCAATACATCCCTTATGTTCGCAAAGTAGTTGGCAAAGAGCATTATGTTGATGTACAGAACGTGATGATTATGGGCGGAGGAAAGACCGCAACACGTGCCGTAAAGATGATGCCGGAGTATATGAATGCCAAGATTATTGAGCAGAACCCAGCCCGTTGTGAAGTATTGAATGACATTTTCGATGAGGATACACTTGTCATTAACGGTGACGGACGTGACATTGGACTCTTACAAGAGGAGGGAATCCGTAATACGCAGGCGTTTGTGTCATTGACATCGAATGCAGAAACCAACATTCTTGCTTGTCTTACGGCTAAGAGAATGGGCGTTCGTAAGACTGTAGCAGCCGTGGAAAACCTTGATTATGTAAGCACTGCAGAGAGTCTTGACATCGGAACGATCATCAATAAGAAAGCTGTTGCTGCCAGTCATATCTATCAAATGATGCTGGACGCTAATGTTGAGAATGTTAAATTCCTTATGTCTGTCAACGCCGATGTGGCTGAATTTGTGCCAAGTCCTGACTCTAAGATAACGAAGAAGACTGTTCGGGAGCTCAATCTGCCCAAGGGAGTGACCATCGGTGGACTTGTTAGGAATGGCGAAGGCATGCTTGTCTCTGGTAATACACAGATTGAAGCAGGTGACTCTGTTGTCGCTTTCTGTTATAATGTTGACATGAAGAAGGTAGAGAAACTATTTATGTGATCATGTTAAACCTAAAACTCATCTCTAAAATTCTTGGTTCGCTGTTGTGGATAGAGAGCTCTCTGCTCTTTGTCTGCCTCCTTGTGTCATTGATTTACACCAGTGCTGACTTCTTACCTTTTATCTGGAGTATCTTGATAACTGCTGGAGCAGGCACTATTTTCCGTCTTTTGGGACTTCATGCTGATAACCTTTTGGGTCGTCGTGATGCCTATTTCGTTGTTACAGTGTCCTGGATTCTCTTCTCAATATTCGGAACTTTGCCCTTCATGATCAGTGGTTATATTGATAGTTTCACTGATGCTTTCTTCGAAGCAATGTCTGGTTTTACCACAACAGGGGCTACAATCATTGATTTCCCTGAACATTTACCGAAGGGATTGCTCTTCTGGCGGTCATTGACACAGTGGATTGGGGGACTGGGAATTGTCTTTTTCACCATTGCCATCTTGCCTTCTATGGTGGGAGGATCAGTGAAAGTGTTTGCTGCAGAGGCTACCGGACCAATCAAAAGTAAGCTGCATCCGCGTCTTAGCACCAGTGCCAAGTGGATATGGATGGTCTATCTCATACTCACAGTGGCTTGTATTCTTAGTTATAAGCTCTGCGGGATGGGTTGGTTTGATGCTTTTAACTATTCCATGACCAGTACTGCTACGGGAGGATTCTCAACCGAAAGCGGGTCAATCATGACCTTTCATTCTCCTGCAGAGGAGTATGTCAGTGCTCTTTTCTGTTTCCTTTCGGGTGTGAATTTTACCTTATTATATGCTTCAGTAGTAGGTTTGAATATCAAAAAGCTACTTGTGAACAGTGAGTTCCGTTTCTATACGATTATGGTTCTACTGTTTACAGCCTTCATAGCCTTTGAACTTGTTTACAAAAATCATTATGATATAGAGCATGCTTTCCGTAGTTCTGTCTTTCAAGTGGTATCTTTCATTACCACAACAGGACTCTTTAGTGACGATGCAGCCAAGTGGCCACATGTCACATGGGTAGTTCTTGCGGCGTGTATGTTCTTTGGTGGCTGTTCAGGATCCACGAGTGGAGGTATTAAGAGTATCCGTGGTGTGATGATGTTGAAGGTTGTTCGTAACGAGTTTCGCCAGATTCTTCATCCTAACGCAATCCTTCCTATGAAGATAGATGGGGTGAATATCCCGCAATCCAATCGTGTTACGCTATTGGGTTTTATGGGTCTTTATCTTATTCTTACGCTTTTCTGTGCCTTTACGATGATAGCTTTCGGTATTGATAACACGAATGCTATCACCATAACACTGAGTAGTCTGGGTAATGTCGGGCCTACATTGGGTATGGAGATTGGTCCTACGATGTCCTGGGCACAGCTTCCTGGCTTCGCAAAGTGGATATGTTCTTTCCTTATGTTGGTTGGTCGTCTGGAATTATTTACGGTATTGGTTCTGTTTACACCTGCCTTTTGGAAAGAGAATTAACAGATTTTACAACAGAGTTGCCTGATAAATTTGTATATTTGCGCCAAATAATAACATAAGAGATTAATAAACTATTATTACAATGAAAAAGAATAAGGTACTTTTTTGGGCTGCTTGCCTATTTTCTGTATTGTCTTTCACCTCTTGTCTGAGCGATGAAGAGAATGATGTACGGAACAAACAGATGACTCCAGCAGAGAGAGTTACGGCGTATAATACGGTACGTGGGTCTTACAATGGTAAGATGAAGTATTTTAAATACAGCACAGATGGAAGGAGAGTGACGGACTCTTTGAACATATCATGTGAGGTAACGGGTGATACAACCTTAGTTTTGAAGAACATTCCTACAAGCTTGTTGGTTGATAAGGTTGGTAATGATAAACTGAAAGCAGCGCTTAGTCAGCTCCCAGCTGTCAATGATACTTGTCGGATTGGCTTCTTCCAGCGTGATCCTGTAGCCTTCTATCTACTCCCACAGTCAATCGTTTTCAAGGATTTAGAGTATGATGGAGCAAAGCATGAGGTAGCGTTTGTTTTCCGTCCTATAACTGATTCTTATGCAGTTTATAGTTCTGATAAGAAGAGATTGTTCTTCCAGCTCTACTTGGCAGGCTACTATATCGATAAGCGTCCTTATGGTTTTGCTAGTTTCCCCAATGAGAGTGAGATGCTGTTCTTCCTCTCTGAGCCACGATCATAGCGTATAACAGATAATAAAAGAGAAGCCCAGGATTGGTGAGTGATTACCATCCTGGGCTTTTTTGTTGCTTTGTACTATCGTTGAAAGTGGAGTCTTAAATGCTGAACTGGATGTAACTTCATCATACATCACGCTTGTTCAGAATGAGGGAGATATACCCTTCTTTGTAAAAACTATTCACAATCGCAAAGTGAAAGGTGCTCTTTTGAGAAGTGAAAGATGCCCTTTTGCATTGTAAAAGGTGCCCTTTTGATGTGTAAAAGACGCCCTTTTACAATGCAAAAGGGCGTCTTTTACAAGCCTGTTTGTAAGTTGTTGGTTATCTGTTGGTTACAAAGTGGGTTTTTGTTGCTTTTCTATTATTTCCCATTTCATACCTGACATTATTTTGTAATAAAATCTTCTACACACGCATCTGAATCACATTACCTTCTTTTCTCACTTCTTTTCATTCCTCTTCACTGCCTTTTTCAGCTCCTTTCGCTCCTGTTTTTAAAAGCTCCTCTACATCCTTTTCCAAGAGTAGGAAGGGCTCTGCAGTCAAGTAACCAACGTTTCTTCTTAGCATAGGGATTATCTCTGTGGTGCTATGGCTATAGCTTGACAACTCATTCCGACGTTGTGTATCATGCACAGCATTGCGGTTTATCTCGTCTTCCCGTTCCCTTATCAATCGGTCACAGATACGTTTCAGTATCGGTACAACGATATTATCAAAGAGATGATGCCCCTGAATATATAAATAGGTGGCACGTGGTGTGACGCCCAATGTACGTAATTCGTCTTTCAGTTGCAGATAACTCTCCTTTGCTTGTGGGTATTCGTGTTGTAGTTGTCTTATCTTTCGTGATACTTTACGGCGTAACATATCCAGGCATTCATCAGCACGATGCAAGGAGAATCCGCCTATTTCAGTGATTCTATTGAAGTCTGTGATTGTGAATTGTTTGTAGATGTTGCGTCGATAGAACCAGATATTCCAGATGAAGAGTGGGTGAATAATCTCACTGTATCGGTATAAGAAGTCTTCAAAGTTGAAGATGGTGTGATCATTGAGCGTTACTGCCACCGTGACATCATGCAGACTGGGGGCAAAACACTGTAAGTTCTCAATGGCATAAGCATAGGTGTGGAGCACATAGGGATTGTTGTTCACCTCCGAAGAGACGTGTGTTGTACCTTGAAGAAGATAGTCATAATCAGCATCTACGCATGCAATCATGTTCTCACCAACCTTCTCTGCTATGAGATTCATCAGTACCGACTTCTTTCCTTTGGTCAGATTCTGCCGTGAAGGGAGCATCACTTCAAAGTATCGTTCTTTGTTTTCGAACCTACTCAGCACTGTTCTCCAGAAGAAAATATCGTCATACGCCTCAACGTATGCCACAATTTTGCGCCTGGAATGTTTACCGTTGAGCTGGTTAGCTGCGGCAAAATAAGCTGACGAAAGATTGTCCCTCAGTGCTTTACCCATGTTATCGGCTTCTTATTTATCAGTAATGTCAGTCACTTCCGTTACCTTATCCATCCATCCGTTCATGATAACTGCAGGGCTATGGGTGGTCAGAATGATCTGAACATTGGGATTCAGCTCAAGAATCAGGTCTATGAGACGCTTCTGCCAGTCAATGTGCAGACTCACTTCCGGCTCATCCATGAAGAGTACATAGTTCTCATTGTCTTCCACCAGTACGGTAAGCAGGATGACAAGCATCTGCTTTTCTCCGCTGGATAGCTGATAAGGGAAGAGTTCTTCACCCATCTGTGAGAACCGAATCTCATTCTCTGTACGTATAATAGTCTTACCAGTCTCCGTGAAAAGGTCGTCAATAATATCCTGGAAACGCTTTTTGGGAGTAGAGATAAGTTGTGCTTTTTCTGCAGAATCAGCCTCACCACTCTGTAGAGCAGCAATGATCCGATTGCCAATGTTCACTTGGTAATCAAGATATTTGCGTTGTAACTGGAACAATTGCCAGTCAAGTTCCGTGGAAAGGTTCGTATCCATCTTGCTGATACTGTCTGAATTCATCAGCGGACGATCGAAGGAACGGATGATGTCATAGCGTATCCACTTGGCATCATCAGGGCTAACTTTCAGTCGGACACCCTTCAGTAGATGGCTCGGAAACTCACCACCTTGTGACAGTCCACGTACCACCTTATTTAAAATGGTACTTTTTCCCACGCCATTAATACCACTTAGGATATTCACTTGTCGGTCAAGCGTCCAGCGAATGTGTTTCTTCCCACTCCAGAGAGAGTCTATCTCAATCTCCTCTATGTAGTCAGCATACTTCTGCATAATCGTTATTTCATCTGTATTATTATACTGCAAATATAGTATTTTATATTCAAAACACGACAAAAACACGACATTTTAATGTAAATACCACGATTATGGTATACGAAATAACACATAATGAGTATTCCCCATTCGGATAAATAGCCGTACCTTTGCACCCGTTAACAGGTAACAAAAGGCTGAATGCCCGATGTGACATGTAACAAAAAGAATTAATATCAATAAATGTATTAACCGTTTTCCAGCTGCCCTCTCATTAAGGTCCACGGTAGGAAAACAAAAAAAGGAAACTCAATTATGGCAAAACAAAAGTATCACTTCGAGACACTTCAGCTTCATGTAGGTCAGGAACAAGCCGATCCAGCAACTGATGCACGTGCTGTACCTATCTATCAGACCACCTCTTATGTCTTTCATGACTGTCAGCATGCAGCTGATCGCTTTGCTCTTAAGGATGCAGGTAACGTATATGGTCGACTGACCAACTCTACACAGGCTGTTCTTGAAGAGCGTGTTGCAGCGCTCGAGGGTGGTGTTGCTGGTCTGGCTGTTGCTTCTGGAGCAGCTGCAGTGACATATGCCATTACCAATATAGCCAATGCTGGCGACCATGTTGTGGCTTCCAAGACCATTTATGGTGGTACTTATAACCTCCTTGCACACACACTTAGCAAGTTCGGTATAACCACAACGTTCGTTGATCCAGATGATTATGAGGCGCTTGAAGCCGCTATCAAGGACAATACCAAGTTGGTTTATATTGAGACATTGGGTAATCCTAACTCTAATATCTCGGATATTGAACACTCTGCAGATATTGCACACCGTCACGGATTACCTCTGTTGATTGACAATACCTTTGGTACTCCTTACCTGATTCGCCCGATTGAGCATGGTGCTGACATCGTTGTACACTCTGCAACGAAGTTTATTGGTGGTCATGGAACGTCTCTGGGTGGTGTCATCGTTGATGGTGGAATATTCGATTGGAAGAAGAATCCAGAGAAATTTCCAGGTTTCAACAAGCCTGATGCTTCTTATCACGGTCTTGTTTTTGGTGATATTCCTGCTCCTTTTGTTACCCGTGTACGTACGCTTTTGCTGCGTGACCAGGGTGCAGCCATCTCTCCTTTCAATGCTTTCATCCTCTTGCAGGGGCTTGAGACATTGAGTTTGCGTGTGGAACGTCATGTGTTTAACACACTGAAGGTACTGGAATATCTGGAGAATCAGCCTTTGGTGAAGAAGATTAATCACCCTGCTGAGGCTTCTCATCCTAACCATGACCTCTATGAACGTTATTTCCCGAACGGTGCAGGTAGCATCTTTACGTTTGAGATTGACGGTGATCAGCAGAAGGCTTTCGACTTCATTGACCATCTGAAGATCTTCTCTTTGCTGGCTAACGTTGCTGATGTGAAGTCGCTTGTCATCCATCCACTGTCAACAACGCACTCTGAGCTGAGCGTAGAGGAGGCTGCTGACCAGGGAATCTACCCAAGTACAATCCGTCTTTCTATTGGTACGGAACATTATAAGGATATTATTGCTGACCTTGATCAGGCTTTTGAGGCAGTAAAGTAAGAACAAAAAATTGATTGATATGACAAAGATTATAAAGAAGCTCACCGAGCTTATAGGGAATACTCCTTTGGTTGAACTGGATAAGTTCTCGGCAAATAAGGGTCTTGATAAGCCTGTTATTGCTAAGGTTGAATACTTCAATCCAGGTGGTAGTGTGAAGGATCGCATTGCATTGGCAATGATTGAGGATGCTGAAGAGAAGGGATTGCTCAAACCAGGAGCTACGATTATCGAACCAACGAGTGGTAACACGGGTGTAGGATTGGCGCTTGTGGCAGCTGTTAAAGGCTATAAGCTCATCCTGACGATGCCTGAAACGATGAGCATTGAGCGTCGTAACCTCGTGAAAGCATATGGTGCTACAGTGAAACTGACCAGTGGTAAGGATGGTATGAAGGGTGCTATTAAGGCTGCAGAGGAACTGCGTGACTCTATTAAAGGTAGTGTTATCCTCCAACAGTTTGAGAATCTTGCTAACCCAGAGAAGCATTATCGCTCTACAGGTGAGGAGATCTGGCGTGACACTGATGGTAAAGTGGATATCTTTGTGGCTGGTGTTGGTACTGGTGGTACGGTCAGTGGCGTTGGTAAATACCTCAAAGAGAAGAATCCAAACGTGAAGATTGTTGCCGTAGAGCCAAGTGATTCACCTGTATTAAGTGGTGGTCAGAGTGGTCCACATAAGATTCAGGGTATCGGTGCAGGCTTCATTCCTAATACTTACAACGCTGCTGTTGTGGATGAAGTGTTCCAAGTTGAGAACGATGAGGCTATCCTTGCTGGTCGACAACTGGCACAACAGGATGGTTTATTGGTAGGAATCTCGTCTGGTGCAGCTGCTTTTGCTGCAGCAGAGATTGCCAAACGTCCTGAGAACAAGGGTAAGACGATCGTTACTTTGTTCCCTGATACGGGTGAACGTTACCTCTCTACGGTGCTTTATGCCTTTGAGGAATACCCTCTTTAAGGATAACCTGTTTTATAATATATACGCAAAAGGCTGCCTTTGTCGCCCTGACATTGGCAGCCTTTGTCCTTTCTTACCAGTTCAATGGAAGGGATTGTGGGGCGTATAATATGTTGGTGGGGGTGTAAGGAGTGGTTTTTTCGATGGAATAACTTGGTCGTATGTGATAAAAAGTTTACCTTTGTACTATAAATCAAATACTGTGGTGACAACCTGTTTCAGTTCGTTATACATTGGATATGTGTAGGAAGAGTGGGGTAGGAGACCATGAAAATGAAATTATAATACTCATGATATGATAAGATTTTTCGTTACTATGCTTTCTTTGTTGTGCTTTACAATAACCTCTCAAGCACAAACAAAGACTGAGGAAATTGACTTTACGGGGATGAGAGGCCGTGGTATAGAGGTGAAGAAGATAGATCGGTCTGGTGTGATACTTTTGTTTGATGGTGGAAAAGATACTATAAATGTACCTGCTTTCTACGATAAAAAAGGTAACGAAGAAGCAGCCTTGAGGATGTATTATGGTAATATCTTGACTATAAAAGGTAAACAAAGTAAGATTAAAGAAATCCATTTTAAGTTTGCAACAAAAGCTAAAACAAAGCTTACTACATTAAAAGTAATACCAGAAGACATGATGTCTCTAAAAAGAATAAAAAGGGATATAGATATTTGGAGTAGTCTTAATGGAGTTGATTCTGTAATGTTTATTTTAAGAGATGGTAATCAAGTTCATATTAAAAAGATAGACATTGTGTACGAAGCTTTACCGAGTGATCCTGTCGTCCTTACCATCTCTGCAGCAAGACATGCTACATTTTATTACAGTAATAAGGCTTTTACGATTCCTCAAGGAGTTGTTGCACGGACGTATAAGATTGAAGATAACATGCTTAAGTTGAGTAAAAAGTACGCGTCTGGGGATGTTCTTCCAAAGGATATGGCAGTCGTCTTGGAGGCTGATGAGGGTCGTTACACCTTTTGGATGACGGAGAAACAAGGAGAAAAGGATGAAAAGAATGTCTTGAAAGGTACTGACGACAAATGTCAGACAACTGGTGGAACGATTTATTATGGGTTCTCTAACGGTAAAAGAGGCGTTGGTTTCTACTGGAGAAAGGCGGATGGTGGAGCTTTTGAAAACGGTGCACACAAGGCTTACATAGCTTATACGCCTTCCTCAACAGCACAAGCTAAGAGTTATCTTGTGTTTGATACTGCAACAGGAGTCCACCTTACGGCATTTCAGGAATCACAAATGGAGGATGAACCAACCTATAATCTTGCTGGACAACGGGTCGGAAAAGACTATAAAGGTATCGTAATCACCCGTGGGAAGAAGTATCTTAGGAAGTAATCATCTGACAATAAATATCATAAAAACATGGAAACTTACGTTATACCATTAACTACAATCTATGAATCTTATCCCAATCCAGCCTTGTTAGCTGGACATTCAGGCACTCTTCATTCAATGGAAAGTGATACTGAAGTGTTTAATGAGGTAGATGGGAGTGCGCAATTATCAAAAGGAAGTGTCTTCTCTGGTGTTTCAGATGATGATAGTACTGCTCCTACTTGGGATGATTGAGACAAAAGAAATAAACCTAAACAATATTTTATAGAATGAAGAAGATTTTACTTGTAATAGCTACCTTGCTGATGAGTTATGTCGGTATGGCGCAAGAAACTTACCATCCTACTGCTGAAAACCTGAAAGCACGTGAGCAATTTCAGGATGAGAAGTTTGGTATCTTCCTGCATTGGGGACTCTATTCAATGGTGGGAGCTGGTGAATGGGTGATGACAAACAGGGATATTAACTATAAAGAATATCCTAAGTTGGCTAAGACTTTCTATCCATCAGAGTTCGATGCAGATGCATGGGTGAAGGCAATCAAGGCTGCAGGGGCAAGGTATATCACCATAACAACACGTCATCATGATGGATTCTCACTCTTTAAGACTACTACTAGCACGTATAACTCGGTGGATGGCACTCCTTTCAAACGGGATATCATCAAGGAAATGGCTGATGCTTGTCAACGAAATGGTATCAAACTCCATCTTTATTATTCTCACTTAGACTGGGGAAGAGAAGATTATCCACAAGGAAGAACGGGACTTGGGACGGGACGTGACAAGGGAAAAGCTAACTGGTCAAGCTATTATAAGTTTATGAATACGCAGTTGACGGAGCTTCTGACACATTACGGACCTATCGGTGCGGTGTGGTTTGATGGTTGGTGGGACCATGATAGTGATGCTAAACCATTCGATTGGCAGCTTCCTGAACAGTATGCAATGATTCATCGCTTGCAGCCACAATGTCTTATTGGTAACAATCATCACCAGACTCCTTTATCACCAAAGGACCTGATCCAGATGCTCGTCCGTGCTGCTGGAAAGAATGCCAATCTCCTGCTGAACATCGGTCCAGAACCTGGTGGTGCATTGCCTTCTCTTGCGCTCGATCGTCTACAGGCTATAGGTAAATGGTTAAACAAATATGGTGAAACCATCTATGGTACACGTGGTGGCATCGTTGCTCCACACGACTGGGGCGTAAGTACACAGCGTGGTAACAAACTCTACATCCACATCCTAAACTGTACAGACTCCAGTCTCTTCATTCCCACTGGCAACCACAAAATCAAGTCCGCCACCGTCTTTGGCACCAACAAGCGTGTCAACTTCATCAAGACTGGTAATGGTATCACCCTCAACTTTACCACCATCCCTACTGATATTGATTATATCGTTGAGTTGACATTGGGATAGAGGGTATCTTGGTTTACCAACTTTCAAATATAAACCCACAGCAACAATTTGGTTGCTGTGGGTTTATTTATGTGTAAGTAGAGATTTTCTTCCTCAAA
>QWBZ01000254.1_pt1 | contig 22677 bp, 16 predicted proteins | sample 1972441 | NCBI WGS metagenome assembly QWBZ01 (sample SAMN09866721, study PRJNA288562) | Human oral metagenome isolate term6_saliva, whole genome shotgun sequencing... | isolation source: mouth | host: Homo sapiens | place: USA: California
AAAACGACCGTGAACAAATGCGTACCCGCATTATCGACGTCGCCTATGAGCTACTTGATCGTGCACGGCAGGCTCAGGACCACCGCCTGATCCTGCAGGTTGCCCGCGCCGCCCGCATGATTGACAGCACCCAGGACGCATTCTGGACGGCAGAAATCCATGAGGAAATCCTGACCAACAACGTGCAGAAGGCTCAGCAGCTCAAGGCCCAGTTCCTGAACTACTTGGAATCCTGGGATGTAGAACCGTCTGAGGAAGCAGCCAAGGTTTTGGCCGCCTAACCGAAAGAAGAAACACCAGATGACTGTGACCAGCAGCCACGACACCACTACCCCGCGCACCCCGAACATCGCCAAGGGCGTGCTCTTGCGTGCCGCCGCTATCAGCTTCGCCGTCTCCCTCATCCTGGGAGTCACCGGCTTATGGCAGCAGGTGATGCCGTGGCTGCTGATCCTCACCATCTTCTACTACGCAGGGCCCCTCATGTCCTGGGATATGCGCCATAAGCTGCTGCCTAACGCCTACACGTACCCGTTGGCGGTTGCGCAGGCTGGATTGGCTGCCGGGCTGCTGGTCACCGACCCGATCCTGAGCCTCACCGGTGCCGGAACCGAGGGGGCTGCTACCCACGGTGCCCTCATGCTCATCATCGCCCTAGCTATCACCGGTGTGCTCTTCGCCCTTGCGCTCTTCGCGCCGATTGGTCTGGGCGATGTGAAGCTTCTGGCAGGGCTAAGCCTTGCTACCGGATATTACGGATTTGAAGCTGCTTTCATCTCCCTGTTCCTTGGGCACGTCCTCGCCCTGCCCGTAGCGTTCATTGCCCACCGTAGGGGAGAGAAGACTGTGCCTATGGGGCCCTTCCTCATTACCGGCGCGCTGCTCGTTCTGCTCTTCATGCCGGTGCGCTCCCTCTTCTTCTAGGTTCATCTCACCGGTTTCAATGCCCCCAAGAACACCCTGTTCTTGGGGGCATTACTATGCCTGCTGCCGGGCACCGCCCCGACCCTCATTTAGGAAAGGGACAAGTAAGGCAAGAACTTCAAAAGAGGGTGAGGGAAAAAGGACACAATGAAGTACCTTCATAGCAGTGAAGGGGTGCTACCGCCTCTCACCCGCCCGCCCGGGTCTACCCCGGGGTAAATGGCGATACCGTCAACCCGTGCCACCAGCACCCTAAGCTGGCGGCACAATCAACCCTTAACCGAAAAGAGGAAAGAACCCCATGACCACCACGACCCCCTCGACCGCTTCCGTCTCCACGGAATCCCCGTCCCGCTCCAGCCACAAGGCTTACACGTTCTTGTGGTTTGCCGTAGCCGCCGCCACCGGTGCCATGATCATGACCGAACAGTGGACGCAGTACGGCATGTACTTCGTCTCTGCCCTGTACCTGGCCACCGTCACCCCGGCCCTGACCCGCCGTACCACCCCCACCACCGGCACCGCCCTTCTGGGAAGCATGGGCATCATCGCTGCAATCTTGGTTCTGTGTAGCGGCGGCTTCCACCCCTTCGGCCTTAGCTTCACCCTGCCTGACTATCTGTCAGCAATCACCGGCGGATTCATGCTCGCCTCCGCCCTGACCGGATGGGGCGTACTGCACTGGCTGCGCCGCACCGTCCAGGACCCCTGGATGGACACCCTCAACACGAAGCTCGTCATCGGCTCCGCAGCAGCCTCCGGCGTCTTCCTCTCTGAAGGTTGGGCCGCCTTTGCCTGCGTCCTGCCGATCACCGTGCTGATCAGCGACTTCATTGCCAACCGCAACAAGACCCCCAACCCCAACCTGATCCTCGCAGCCGGCACCCTCATCAACGCAGCGGCCATCCTGACCGACCTCGCACTGATGGCCTAAACCCACACCACACACCACAAGGGGGCGGCTGAACCCAGCCGCCCCCCCCACCCACACAATGAACCACCGGGACATCCCACAAAAAAATCCACCACCACGTGAGGTTTCCAGCACACAATGAAGTGCCTTCATAGGAATGAATACCCCGTATCCACACCCCGGAACAACAAGGGGGGGCGGATACAACACAACAACCAACCACCAAGAAAGGCACCCCACCATGTGCGACTGGAAGCCCGGCCCTCGCTGCTTCACCCACTACGAACCTCGCTACAACGCAGCTTTCGAGAAATACCTCGAAGAACTCGAAAACATCCACGCCTTGGCACAAGAAGGCGAACTCACCGACGAAGACTTGAAAGCCTTTAACGCCGCCTTCGAGAACTATCAGGCAGCCCAGCGCATGTTCTACATGTCCCCCAAAGCCCGTAAGAAGTGGCTGGGCAAAGAAATCGACTATGCCCGAGAAAACTATGAAAGCGCCCAAAAATACCTTGACGAAAACCCCAACGATCATTACGCACAGCTCTATGCAGCCAACGCCAAAGCCGAACTCGACCAGCTCGAAAAACAGGCCGTAGACGGCGCCCACCGCTGGGATCAAGCAAAACTCGCCTCTGAACTTGCCGCCCGCCGCAACGAAAACGCCCTCGAACGAGGAATCTTCAGCCAAGCCGCATACACCGCCGAAGACCTCGAAGACGTCGACCTGAACACCTGGGACCGAGCCTGCCCCGACGGCACCGTCACCCTACATGGATTCGAGGACGAACTCAAAAAATCCTCCGACCCCAAAATCTACCGCGAAGCAACCATCACCCGAAAAGTACGCCTCGAACTACCCACCGGCGAACGCGTCCACGTCGACCTACAAGCACGCATCATCCAGAAGAAGAAAGGATCCTCAAGCTACACCGTCGAGTACACCGTCTTCCACAACGGAAAAAACCTCGGAACCCTCATCCCCAACTCAACCGCACACGACGGATTCTACGGCGTCGGTGCGGTCGCTGAACGCCGCCCAGTAACCCGCGACACCGCCGATACCGCACGAGACGGCGGCCGCCTCCGCAAGACTGACTGGGAGCACTACCAGGAAGTCAACGAACTCACCGACGAAGAACTCGCCGAGCACAAAGCAGCCTACGAAGCTAACGTCGAAGCAATCGGCGAATACAACAACGAAAATAAGAAAGGAATGTACACCCAAGGCAAAACTTTCAACAACCTCATCAACACCACCCACAAAGGCCAAAAACACAACAACTTCACCCGCCAACTCGTCAAAGACAACAACGCCCACACCAGCTTCAACAGCATTTCAGGCGCCAAAAATGACATCAAAAAAGTTCTCACCAACCAGGACGCTCTCCTAACCAACCTGGTCATGAACGCCCGCACCCAATCCATCAACAACTACGCCGAGCAGCAATTCGGAGCAAGCAAGAAAGCAGAACGTGAAGAAGTAGAGCGCGACGCAAAAGCAAACCTTGAGACCCTAGACGACCGCCTCAAGCCCAAAACCCGCCGCGAAAAGCGTAATCACGGCGGCGGCATGGACCGCACCGAACGCAACATCGCACGCACCGAACGCAAGATGGCACAGATCAACAAGGAAAAAGCAGCTACCGCCCGCCGAGAAAAGACCCTCAACGCATCCAACGATCACCTGTCCAAAATCCAGCAAAAAACCGGCAACCTCGCCTACAGCACCCGCGTAGACCCCACCCGCCAAACCGCCGACAACGGAAACTACAGCTACAGCGCAACCCGTACCGTCAAGGGAGGCCGAAAAGAATACATCACCATCCAATTCACCAAGACAGGCAAACTCGGCAAAAACTACAGCACCGAACCCTCAAAAATCCCCAACATGGTCGCCATCAAAACCCCCCAAAAACAGACCATCTACCTCAGCCCCGGCCAATACGCAACCATGGCCAACACCGCCAAAAAATAAACAAATTTAGCAAAAGGACAAACCCCAAAAAACAACCAAACCACCACCCCAAAACCCCTACAGTAGAACCACAACAAAACCCCACCACAGAAAGGAACCACCATGGACCGCAACCCCGAATCCGAAGCCAACTACAAGGCATACCAGCAGCAGTACCACGCCGACCGAAACGCCCGCGCTCGCTACGCTTATGAAGCTCTGGAGAAGGATAACCGCATCACCGTCAAGGGTAAGGACCTCTCCGCTGAGCTGATGCATACCCGTGCCCCCGGCGTCACCGGTGAAACCCCCTGGGAGAAGGACCTGAGCATCCATCCTCTCAAGTGGCGCCGCCAGGGCATGCCCAAGGACCTTCCCCGCTCTGTGCATAATGCTTTCGGGGACGAAGCACCTGGGCGTCTCTTTATCGACCCGCGTATGCTCTTTGACTGCTCCCTCTTCGACAATATGACCGATGAGGAAATCGAGTACTTCAACGACGAGAAGCACTGGGTAGTTCCTGGCCCTGAGGAACGAGACCACATCACTCTGAACGATGAGTTGGAGGGTGAGCCTGGCGTGTACGGCTACCTGGTGCACGTTAACCGAGGCCGTAAGGAGCTGAACAACCCTCCGGCGGGTCGCCCGCGGTACAAGCGTAAGGACGGCAAGATCCTCACCTGGAACGACCCCCGCCTGGACGCACCTTACTGGCAGGAATGCGGCGACTCTATGTTCTCCTACCTGAACGAGCAGGAAGCCCGTGAAGCCTTTGAGAACCAGAAGCTGCACCTGTACGACCTCAACCAGGAAGTACGTCTTTACCGTTTGACCAAGCCCATCAATCTTGGTGATGCACGTGCATGGCTCAACAGCGACCACCCGCTGCGTGAAAAGGAGCACGGTGCCATCACTTTGGATGCGTTCGGCACTGGCCAGTATGAAAACCCTGGTGCACTCCGTCTGCCGCAGCAGCCTGCCCCTGATGAGGATGAGCGGGATCGCATCGCTGAAGAAGCATACTGGAACAGTCTCACTCCCGAAGAGCAGCAGCAGATCCTGCACGATCAGGATTACTACGAAAAGCTGGAGGAAGAACGCTGGCAGATTAATCAGAAGCGTTGCGACGCTCTCGAACGTTTCTTTGAGCGTTTCAACATCGATGAATACGTCAACCAGCATTTGCAGGCCGCTCTAGAAGAAGCAGCTGAAGACCCGGATGATGTCTCCGCCGTTCACTACGCCAAGAAGCTGAGTGAAGAAGTTCCGGTCATGCCCCTTGAAGAAAAGCTCCTTTTCATCAAGGAAGATATGTACCCCACTTCTCCTTCCGCGTGCGAAGAGGAGCTGCGTAAGCTCAATATCGTCACCCCTTACGAGACTCTGACCCACCTGGTGGATGTCATGCCTTTGGACCAGGAGACGATTGAACATGCCGTCATGGTTCACAAGATGAAGCTGAAGCGCGGTACTGAGACGAAGAATCTGGGCTTCCGCCGTAAGGGCGGTCAGTACCACCTGAACGAGGAACAGGAACAGTACGTGCGTGCTGGCCTGGTGGACCGTTTTACCAGTCAGGGTGAGCGTGCTTCAGCTGAGCTGCTGATGTACGTCTACCACAACGAGTGGTACCGTTGCCTGGAAGTAGACCAGTATGAGGAGATCAACGGCTTCTCGTGGGAGACCATCAATATGGATGACTACCTTGCCGGTCATCTGCTGACCTATGGTGAGGGTCTGCCCTACGGTGCGTTTGCGCCGAAGCATGACCGTATTGAATTCCTGGCTGATCTGCTGCAGCGTGGTGAGATTGACGTCCCCACCTTCTGGAAGCGTGTAGAGGCCTCCTCGTACGTTCGTAGCGTGAAGCAGTTCGGCCCTGAGGGTGAGGAATCCTTCATCATTACGAAGAAGAACTGGCGTCAGTTCGTTAAGTGCTGGGATGAAGGCCGACCGGAGGGCTACGTGCAGAACCCTGCTGAAGATTTGTCATCGTTCCCGGAATCTTTGGGTGGGGGTAGCTTCGAGACGTACGAAGACCGTCTCTGCAACTGGCGTACTAAGGACTGGGAGACGTGGATTGACTCGCTGCCCGATGACTGGTGGGTCGTGAACAGTGACGCCGTAGCGGTGGCATCGTACCAGGTTGAAGATCCCACGTTGGTTCCGGAGATGGTGGATTATTACGTCAAGAATGGTCCGCAGGTTTATAGCTACTAGTAGTGCATCACCATCAAGAGGGGGCGGGGTCCACCCAGGTGGGCCCCGCCCCCTTGCTTTATGAAAGGGCATCCATGCATAACACTGACAAAATCTTTAACGTCCTTTTGGTCACCGTTATGGCTTCTGCTGCCTTCTTTCTCGGTGCGGACTATCTGGCTCGTGAGATCTTCGGTGCCCAGGCGGTGCGTGCCGTCATCACCGAAACGGTGGTGCTGTACGTTCTGGTAGCACATCTTGCCGTTCTAGGGGGCGTGTACATCATCTACCAACAGGATTATTACCCCGGGGAGGGTTACCGGTGGTCTTTCGATAAGCCAGTTGATCAGCAGATTCCCCTAAAAGCCACCTGCCACGTATGGGCTGATACTCAGGGGCGAGAGCACCTGGACATCAAGGGCACTTCCCCTGGAATCGAGGATGAGCTGTCCGCTAGTTTCACGCGCCAGGGGCTGCTGAAGAAGTGGAAGCAGGACTTTGGCTGGTACGCTGACCTCGACCACACGATCATGCCTGATAAGGTGCAGGTGAAGGAATCTGACCGGGACCACGATTACCTGCGCATTGAAGGATGGGAGAAGTGGCACTGCCCCATTCAGAAGCAGATGGTGAATTCTAAGAAGAAAAAGCCGCACCAGCACACAGAGGATTGCTCCCTCGAAGAGACGAGGAACCACATCACCTGGTACGTCACCCTCTAACCCAAGGGGGGGTCTTGTGCAGATAAGGAAAAGGAGGAACCCCTACATGGATTCTGAAGCTATCAAGCGAGAAGACCGCTTAGCCCGTTATGTGCTCACCGGGCTGATTGTTACTGTCTGCACGTGGGCTCTGACGCTTATGGGGGTTGCAGATTCAGTCATCCCGTATGTTTTGCCGCCAGCTATTTTGATCCTGTGCGGACGGTACATCCTGGTGGGCTCTATCTCTGATGTAGAGCCTCAAGCGAAAGCCCTTGCCTCCGTGGTGGGAGGTATCGCTGTAGGGCTGGTAGCTGCCAGCGGCAGCGGCTACTTCTTCACCCCGGTACCTGCCGCCGGGGTAAAGGGCGGCTGGATGCTCGCTACCGCGTTTATCGTCTGGGTGCTTTACCGGATGCACACCAAGTATGAAGCTGCCCTTTTGGAGAAGGTGAATCTGAAGCTTCTGCTGGTCACCGCTGCTGCTGCTGGATTCTACGGCGCGTATGGTGCCGCGATCTTCTGCCTGGGCGTGGTGTTCTTGATGTCTGGTATCGGGCTTTCTGCACGCCAGCCTCAGTGCGTTGATCCTAATATTTACCTCATTACCGGTTCGATGGTGGTAACGCTCGCCGGTCTTGCCGCACCGTTGTTCTTCTAAAGATTTCCGAGCTTTCAATAATTGCCGCTAGAGGCCCCTTCCCGGGTGAGGGGAGGGGCCTCTAGCGTTATGTGGTGAGAGAGCATTGGCCTGGCTGACTAGTGTTTTCTTGGTACATTTAAGGCCGTGGACAGGGATTATGGAAGACAAGGCGGTCTATAGTATCTGCCTTACCCCGCCTCATCCGGTGTCCAAAAATAGTTGAGACATCAGAGATGGGAGAGAACCCCTGTTGAACGAGAATTTTGTGGCTGCAGAGCGTAGCCGCGTCGAGCGTGCTAGGAATTTCGCTCAGAAGTGGGAAGGACGCGGGTACGAGAAAGGCGAAACCCACTCCTTCTGGCTTGAGCTGCTACGTGATGTGGTGGGCATGGAGGATGTGACAACGAACGTCCACTTCGAGGCATCAACCTCCGAGCGAGGCTTCATCGACGTAACTATCCCTGCCGCCAAGACGATTATCGAGCAGAAGTCCCTCACGGCGGACCTGGATAAGCCTGAGCCACGTCAGGGGGTTATGGTGACCCCCTTTGAGCAGGCGAAACGGTACGTGGACTCCATGCGTAACTCGCAGCGTGCAGATACCATCATCGTCTGCAATTTCGACTATTTCCGCATCCATGACCTTGACGTTGAGAAGCCGGGGGAGAACTACACGCAGTTCCGGCTTGCAGAGTTGCCGGAGCAGCTTCACCTGCTTGATTTCCTGGTCGATCCGCAGCGTGCCCGTCAGGTGCGAGAGGAACGAGTCTCGTTGGAGGCCGGTGCGCTCATCGGCAAGCTCTATGAGATGTTGCGCGCTCAATACGTTGACCCGGACTCAGCAGAAAGCCGTCACTCACTGAACGTGCTGTGTGTGCGGCTGGTCTTCTGCCTATTCGCTGAAGACGCCGGCCTGTTCCCCAAGAATGCTTTCTACCGTTATCTGAAGGCTATGCCCGCCACCCAAGTGCGTGCCGCCCTGAAGGAGCTTTTCGCGCACCTGCGCGCCAAACCTGAAGACCGTGACCCCTACGCTTCTGCCCAGTTGAAGGACTTCCCCTACGTCAACGGTGGCCTTTTCGAGGCTGACGTGGAGATTCCAAACTTCACCGAGGAAATCCTTGAGGTCCTGCTGGAGGAAGTAAGTAAGGGCACGAACTGGTCCCATATTTCACCGACCGTCTTCGGCAGCGTCTTTGAGTCCACGCTGAACCCTGAAACGCGCCGTTCAGGCGGTATGCACTATACCTCCGTGAAAAATATTCACCGTGTCATTGACCCTCTTTTTCTCGATGACCTCACCGCTGAGCTTGACTCAATCCTGACAGATACTGAATTAGGCGAACGGGCGCGCCGTAATGCGTTGAACCGGTACCACGATAAGCTTGCTGGTTTGACCTTCTTTGACCCGGCGTGCGGCTCGGGTAACTTCCTGACCGAGACCTACATCAGCCTACGCCGCCTGGAGAACAAAGTGCTCTCCGAGGCGATGAACCGTCAGAGTGCCTTCGGGTTCACCGCCGAGGACACGCCGTTGAAGGTGTCGCCATTGAAGGTTTCTCTGACCCAGCTGCACGGCATTGAGATTAACGATTTCGCCGTCAACGTCGCCGCCACTGCATTGTGGATCGCTGAGCTCCAAGCCAACGCTGAAGCTCAGACCATCGTTTATCAGATCATCGAGGACCTGCCCCTGAAGGACTCAGCGCACATCGTCTTGGGTAACGCCCTACAGATGGACTGGTCCGAGGTAGTCCCTGCCGATGAGTGCGACTACATCATCGGTAACCCGCCTTTCATTGGGTACTCGAACCTGAATGAAGAGCAGAAGGCAGACCGCCTGCGTATCTTTGGCAAAAGCGGCGGCGTCCTTGACTACGTGGCGTGCTGGTACAAGATGGCAGCCGATTATATGCAGGGCACGTCGATTCAAGCTGCCCTGGTTTCGACGAATTCGATATGTCAGGGCCAGCAGGTTCAGCCTTTGTGGAAGCCGCTGTTTGAACAAGGGGTGCGCATCAACTTTGCGCACCGGACCTTCGTATGGGCTTCAGAGTCGAGCGATGTTGCCCGGGTGCATGTCATCATTGTTGGTTTCGGATACCAGAATATGACGCCTAAACGGATCTTTGAGCATGAAGGTGACAAGGTTATCGAGCGTCAGGTTAGCCGTATCAACGGGTATTTGCTGGATGCACACGAGATGATGTTCGTTGGGCGACGCTCCAAAGCGCTCAGTGATGTGCCCGCGATGATTGCTGGTGGAAAACCCAGCGGCAGTTCCTTGATTCTTACCCCTCAACAGCGGGAGGAGCTGTTGCAGGCTCATCCTGCTATTGAGCCATGGATTCGCCGTTTCTCGATGGGTGAAGACTTCATTAATGGTGAGTACCGCTACTGCCTGTGGCTCGCTGAATGCCCACGAAACGTTTGGGCGTCTATGCCTGAAGTCGTTGACCGGGTGCGTTCGGTGCAGCGTATGCGTGAGCAGTCACCGAAGGAAGCGACCCGGAAGAAGGCGGAGACCCCCTGGCTGTTTGACGAGATTAAGTACAGGGGTGAGGGCGCATATTTGGCTGTCCCTGCCGTCTCTTCGCGACGGCGGAAGTATATCCCTATCGGATTCGTCACTGATGGCATGATCCCTGGAAATAAGCTGTTTTTTGTACCGGACGCTACGGTGTATCACTTTGGTATCCTGACCTCCCGCGTCCATAACACTTGGATGCGGCTTGTTGCCGGTCGCCTCAAGAGCGATTACAACTACTCCAACGTCATTGTGTATAACAATTTCGTGTGGCCGAAAGCCAATAAGGCACAACGGCAAGCTATCACTGATGCTGCTCAAGCTGTCCTTGATGCCCGCGCGTGTTTCTCGGGAACATCACTGAAGGATCTTTACGAACCTGAAAACGAGTTCATCTATCCTGAGCTTAAGAAGGCGCACAGGGCACTTGATGCTGCGGTCGAGCAGGCTTACAATCTTGATCCGGGATGCTCAGAAGAAATGATTGTGAAGCGACTTTTCAAAGGCTACATCTCAGCAGCTGCGAAAAAATAAGAACCTAACGTTCTCTTCATGAGAAAAAGGCCCCCTTCCCGGGTGATGGGAAGGGGGGCCTTTCCGTATCTTCAGCGACTTCCGGCTATAGCAGAGAGGGGTTAGTCCTCCAGCTGGTTAATGTATTCGAGGATCAGCTCGCTGATGGTCTTACCGGTGCGGGTAGCGTGAACCTTGAGGCGGATCTGTGCGCTTTCCGGGACGGTGGCGGTCACCTTCTTCATCGGCTCGGCGGGCTTGGCCGTGTTCTTGAAGGCCTGCTCGAAGCCGGGGCACTGGGCGCCGAAGCCTTCACCCTATGCCCTAACGGGAAGAAGCGGACGCCGCGCCGCCATCACACCGAAGTACCCCTGTGGAACACGCGACCTCTCCCGGACCTCCTCAGGACTTACCCCCATGTCACCCAGAAGTTCAAGAGCATGAGGAATCAGTGAGGGCTCCTCAATCCCCGAAATAGCCCCGGGCTCCAACAGCTTCCAACCAGACCGAGACAGAGACTTCAAGCCTGCACGGTATCCCTCTTCCGTCAAACGACCTACCGCATACGCCTTATCCAACAGCACCTTCATACTGACACCCCAACGCTCCTTCAACTCCTTGAGCTTGAGCCAGCCTGCCCCATCCATACGGGTAGGCAGCTCATCATGGAGTACTTCACTAGGAGCCAGCAACTCAGCCGCAAAAGCATCAGCCTGCGCCTCAATCACTTTATTACCGGGCTCTGCATCTGGATGCATCACCAAATGCCCCAACTCATGGGCCAGGTTAAAACGCTGCCGGTAATAATTGCCACACGCTGGATCCAAAACAATCAAAGGGGTTACACCATTGAAAACCGAATACGAGCCCAACCCGGCAAACTCAAAAGGCGCAAAGACAGCACAGATCCCGTGATTTTCTACTACCCGCAAAAGATGACTAATGGGACCATCACCCAGACCCCACTCATGACGAACCTGCTGTGCCGCCATCTGTGGAACAATCGACTCCGCAAGCTCAGGATCCGCCGGAATATCAGGAAGATGCAACGCAGGAAAGTCCACATAACCACCGAGGGTGCGCACCAAATCCTGAGCAACCTGCACATAAGCCTGAGCCTGACGATAAGCCACCTGCGTTCCCGCCCGATAAGACCTAAAATGCGGAAGACCAGAAGCCACAGGCACGCCATCAGTCCCAGGCTCAAAGAATTCAGGATCAACCCCAAAGACACGGCAGAGTGCAGCAACATCACCCGACGAGGGAGCCAGGGAACCAAGCTCCCAGCCTGTAACAGTCCGAGCACTCACCCCTAACCGCATCGACAATTCGCTCTTACGGATACCGTAAAGCTCTCGGATTAGAGTGATCCGTTGAGGGCTGCAGAGTGGGCGATTGAAGGACATGATTTTCTCACCATCAAGCTATACAAAAGGGTGCATTTTGAGTGGGTGTATTGAGCTTAACACCGGCAGCTTCAACAGAACAGAGAAGACATGCAAAAGGCTTCCAGCAGCATATTCTGATCCGACCCACCAGTGAAAACCCAGGAACAGTACTGCCCGGTGGCCCCCCACCACCTTGGGACAAAATGTCTGGTCGCTTTGATGGGTGATATTTCGTCTATTGGCGACAAAATGTCCCACCATCTTTGGAGGGTAAATAAGCTACTGACTAGGTGAAATGAGTAAACCTTGGGACAAAATGTCCCACCCTCTCGTGCTGCGGTGTTCTGGCACCTTGGGACAGAATGTCCGCTCACCTCGCACCATAATGTTCCACCACCTCGGAACAAATGGACGGGTCATATAGGCAGCACACCAAAGCACTCAACAAAAACTATAGGCGGCTCTATAGCGGGACGGAATAAAAAATATCACCAGGGACTCACAGGTGCCATAAAAGCGCCTCGGAGGCGCCTTCCAAGGCTTCCTGCGGCATATTCTGATTCAATTCACCAACGAAAATTTAGGCTCAATACTGCCCTGTGACCTCCCCGCACCATGCAGACGCGCTCGCGTGCACTAGACTCACCTGCCCACTTAAGCCATTCGTAAGCAGGCGAAAACTTAAGCCGCGAATCCGTGGCCACAAGGCGGAGATTCCATTGCCGCGATGGAGCGCAGCGAGGCACGAGCGAGCACCAGCGCCTGGCGATGGAATCGAAGCCGAAAAGGGCATAAGCCCTTAGGAGCTGAGAGCTGAGCGAAGCGAAGCCTCAGCCCTTGGGCGGATGCCCTTTGTGGGCGAACGGGGGGAGGGGCCCCGGGGGAACCCCGCGTGAGGGGTTCCCCTCGGCAGCCCGAGCGGTAGCGAGGTCATTGTGCCGCCGAACGGCGGCATAGCCAGGGGTGAACCGGAGGAGGGGGCGCGGCGACTGAGCAGCCCCATTGAGGAGAAAAACCCATATAGGAAATATATATAGGGGGCTTTTGTACACTGCGTGCATATATGGTGTGGACATGGGGTGATACCACCTATTAGGGACAAAATGTCCCACCTATTAGGGACAAAATGTCCCACCTATTAGGGACAAAATGTCCCACCTATTAGGGACAAAATGTCCCACCCTTTCGTGCTGCGGTGTTCGGGCGCCTTGCACCGGGATGTCTGGTTGCTTTGAGGCACGATATTTCATCTATTCGGGACAAAATGTCCCACCCTACCTCGTACCATAATGTCCGGTTGTATGGTGGGGGTAATAGGCTACTGACTAGTGGAAATATCTAAACTTCGGGAGAAAATGTCCCACCTATTAGGGACAAAATGTCCCACCCTCAAGAAGCTAATTTTTGCTCCGCTGTCTGAATCCTAAATCATCCGACGCGCCCCAAAACGCATCACAAAATCGGTTGCACCCTGGAGAAACGCCGTGCTAGGGTGATGGTGAACAAGCCAAAATTGAATTTTTGGGAGGCATAAGAAAAGCCGCCGGGACAGTTGAACAAGCCATCCCGACGGCAGGTGCCTCCCCCTACCAGTGACAGAGGGGAAAGGCATAGCCTCCCCTTCCGTATCAAGACAAAACACTAGGAGGAGACTGTGAACCAGTCTACCAGTCAAAATCACCATGAGTCGAGCGTTTCGGCACCGCAGCCGAACCTCAGCATCTCTCACTTTCCCGAGCTCTTCGTGAATTTCTCCCTACCTGCCCGCGCACCCAAAATGCGTGATGCGGAGGGCACCAAAACTACTCTGTCTGCTGTTCACTGGGAACGCCGTAACGGCAATCGTATTCTCATACTAACTGCTGGAAAAGTTATTCTTCCCGGCACCCATGAAATCCTGAGCATCTTGCCCTCTGGCAAGATCTCGGTGATGATTCTGCATTGGCTGTGCACTGAATCAGTACGCGCAGGTGGCCCGGAAATCAGCCTGGCAACCAGTTGGCGCGGCTTCCTGCGAGACGTCGGAATTCCCTGGAACCCGCGTAACGCCCGCGAGGCAGAACGCCAGCTGCGCGCCCTGCTGGCCATGCGTATCGACGCCACCACCTACAGGTTTGATGAAGATGGTGACGAAATTATCCACACGATTAGCTGTGTGGTCGGTCCAGAAACTACTCTAACCTTCACCCGTGACGGCGACGTGAACGACCGAAAATCGACGGTGGTTCTGAGTCGGGAATTCTACGAAAATGTGGTGTGCCGGTGGCCTATTCCGCATGGTTCCCGCCGCTGGGAAAAGCTGGCAGCTTCGACCAAGTCGGCGCAGACTCTTCTGATGTGGCTGTGGCTCAAGGACCGACTTTATTCTGTGGACCGGTCCGGCGCGAAGAAGCAGCCGGTGATTTCCTGGGAGGAACTGGCAGGGCAGGTGGGCTTCGACTTCTCGACCCTGCATGATTTCCGCAAAGCATTTATTAAGTCTGCCCGTGAAATCGCCGCTGTAGACCCGAACCTCATTGCCCGCGTAGAGCGCGTAGACCAGCGCGGGACCGGTACCCTTGTTCGCGGCATTAGGCTGTACCCCAAGAACAGCAAAGCTCACTACAAGACGATTGCCGACTAACCGCTTCCCCTCCACCTCCTACCAGTACACACCCTATGTGCTACGGTGAAACCAACCGATAAAACCTCCACTGGAGCCTACATATACCAGGCACCAGATCAAAAGGGGACCCTCCAAAGGAGCACACCATGAAGACTTTGAAGCACCGAACCACCCGCACCGGCCTGGCTACTATGTCCGTTGCCCTGATGCTTGCACTTTCTGCTTGCGGCGGCGGACAGGCAACCAGTGAATCTTCCGAATCCGCTTCTGCATCTAATGCGCCGGTTGCAACTGCCTCGGCGAGCGCGTCTGCTGCTTCCACCCCCACTACTGCGAAGGCTTCGGCGTCTGCAAGTGTGGCGGCTGATCCTAAGGGTTCTGAGGTGGTTGAGGTTCGTGCGGATGATGATACGAATGCTGATGCCTCGATTGCGAAGGATGCAGCGATTAAGGCGGCTAAGCGTGTTGCGGTGAATGATAACCGTATGTTGAATGCGTGGTTGCACGGGGATTTTGAGCACACCAGTGATGAGGAGCTGCTGAAGTTTGTGGCTCCAGAAAAGCTGGATAAGGTCAAGGAAAATATTCAGGTTACCCGTGATGACATTAAGAACAACGGTGGTGTTTTTAAGGGCGAGGTTATCGCTCGTGATATGTCGGTGACGGATGTCTTTACCTATGATTACCCTGATGGTACCTCTCACCCCTACTCCGTGTTGCGGGTGAAGTATTGCTCGGACTGGACGCAGTTGCGGACTGCTGATGGTGAGCGCGCTGTGACCGGCCCGGAGTCGACGACTACTGTTGAAGTCTCTGTGATTCGTTTGCAGGATGGCCGTTACGTTTATAATGGCGCACGCTCTCTCGGTAAGGGATGCGCTTCCTCGTAGAGGAGGGTGAAAGATGAAATATCGCAAGAATTTTTGTTCTACCGTCATGGTTGCGATGCTTGTTGCCTCTGGTATGGCTGCGCCAGCGAGCGCGGATGTGAATGTTAATATTTCTAACTCCCGTGTTGCGGTTCAGCAGAATAAGTTTCAGGAATCTTCTGACAGCTCAGTAGCGGTGAATGAGAACCGTGATGCTGGTGATGCTCCTGTTGTTCAGCCTGTGGCGTCGATGAAGGGCCAGACCTGTATCGCTGCCGGTGGTGTTGAGGTTCCTTGTGAGACTGACGATGCATGGTTCTATGCGCCGGGGTCTTGCTACGCGAGTAAGAAGATTGACTCTGCAGTTACAGCCAGGAATTACACCACGTTTGAGTGCACTTTAGCGGGTGATCATCCCTCACTAGCGAAGGTTTCTCCTCGTAAGATTAGTGTTCCGACGAGTGAGGCTGAGGCTCGTGCTACTGCTGCGAAGAAGGGCGCGCAGTTGGCTGAGGATGCGCTCGCTGATTACGATTTTGAGCGGTTGACGGTTCGTACTCAGCCGTCTGACGCGAACCTGCGTTCGGACGCCTTCGTGTTCACGCAGGGGTATGTTTGGGCTTGGGTGCCGCCGTCGAAGGCACGCTCTTCCAGCAAGAAGAATCCGCTTATTTCTGAGGCTACTGATGGCAGCTCGCACGTGCAGCTAAAGATCAGCTTCTTGGCCATGAATGTGTATTTCGATGGTCAGAAGACTGGTACCCAAGGTTTCATTCAGTGTGATGATGCTGGTCAGATTTACGGCGGTGAGCCGCGCGGCGGATCCAACTGTTCGTGGAAGGCGAAGAAGCAGGACGTCTACCAGGTGCGTAGCTCCATCCTGTATAGGGTGGAATGGGTCGCCGGTGATGAGTCTGGCGTGTTGATTCATGAGGAGCCGATGGATGGTACGCAGTTGATTCGTGTGCAGAATGGTTACGCGGTCAACGTGAAGTAAACATGCGTGTGTGTGGTGGGTGTGGCTGGTGATGGTGCCGCACCCACCACCGCCTTTATTCTTCGGTATAGTCTCATGTGCTTGTAGAGAGGAGGGCGTACATGCTCAAACGTAAGAACAGCCAGGATCAGAGCCAGGGCCGGGGGCAGGATGGTAGTGCGTCCGTTGAATTCCTGTTCATGGTGCCGCTACTGCTCATGGTCGTAGCAGCCGTATGGTTCTTTGGTGTGCGTGCCCACGTCCAGTCGTCAGTTGACGCCGCAGCAGCGGCGGCTGCCCGTGATGCCGCGTTGACCTCGGAGCCTTCACGAGCTGTGCAGGTAGCGAAGGAGACGGTCGCTAGAAACCTGGAAGATACCGGGTGTAGCCCGTCTGAGGTGACGGTGCTGAATGCTGATGCTGCCGGTAGTCGTCGCCCTGACCTGGCGGCTGAGAGTAACACGATTACGGTTCGTGTTTCGTGTCGTGTAAAGGCTAACCCGTGGGGTGCTTCGTGGGTGCCTGAGTTGGGTGCTTATACGGCTGAGGGTAAGGGTATCGTTGATACCCGCCGTAGCGACTAGCAGCTCTTTATCCCCCTGTTTTGGGTCCTATTGGGGTGGGGTGTTTGGTGGTGTGAATCCACCAGGCACCCCACCCCCTTTTTTGTGCCCTCTTCGTGGGGGTAGACAGGTAGCGAGCGCACAAGGGGGGGGTGGGTGTCGGCGCCGCCGTCGCTTCTGCTGTGTTTGTTGGGAGTATCGTCCCCTCCTGTCTAGGTGGGAGCAGGGTCTTTGGGGTGGGGTCTTTTTTCTAAAAATTTTCTGGTGCTGGTGAGGTGAAAGCCGGGTTGGTGGGTGCCTTTATAGGAGTGAATTACCTGATCTACCCGCCCCTTTTTTGAGTCCCCCTGCCTTTATGGCCCCCCGGTGTTGTGGGGTGGGGGAGAGTGAGATGCCCCTGATGAGTGATAGTGCCAGCCGCCGTGCTGTTGAGTTTCTGAAGAAGACGCAGGCTAAAGCCACGCGTGAGGTGAAGGAGCAGCGGAAGAAGAAGAAGCGCCGTACCCGGTTTATGGGATGTGGCTGCTTGCTTCTGCTTCTTGCTGTGCCTGTGTTCGGTGTCTTTGTGATCACGTCCATGATGGTGATGGGTAAGGCAAGCCATGACGCTCTGATTCAGCAGCGTGAGTCCAAGTATAAGAATTCGTGTGTGAATCGTGTGGCGCCCAATGGCAAGTACGCTAACCCGGCGGTGGGCACGATCACGTCGCGTTTTGGTTTGCGAGAGAACCCGATTCCGGGTGCGACGTTGGCTGATTTGACGGATCATCCGGGTACTGACATTGCTGGTATGGCTGAGGGTACCCCGTTTTATGCGGCGGCTGCCGGTACGGTGTTGGTCGTTGATTCTGGTGGTGCTGCCGGTGGTAACGGCATCATTATCCAAGGTGATGACGGCGTGAGGTATTGGTATTGGCATGCGGCTTCGGGTACGTCGAAAGTGAAGCCTGGCGACCATGTAGAAGTTGGTCAGGAGCTGGCAGGTGCCGGTATGACTGGCTACGCCACCGGCGTTCACCTGCACTTCCAGATCATGCTGCCGGACCCGAACAACCCTGACGGCAAGGGCATCCCCACCGACCCGGAGCCGTATATGCTTGAGCGTGGCATTACCCTCGGTCAGGGTGCGCCGGATCAGGTGTCGGATACGCAGAAGACCGACGCGCCAGCGAACCCGGAGGTGAAAGCACCTAAGACTGAAGCGCCGTCCCCCAAGGTGGACATCACCCCGATTGAGACCGACCTTCCCAGCGGCGCAAAGTACACCTGGAACGAAAAGCGCGTCGCTAACGCCGCTGACATTATCGCCGTTGGTAAGGGCATGGGCGTACCCGAGCGAGGCATCATCATCGCACTGATGACCTCTCTGCAGGAGAACGCCCTGGAAAACACCCCCGACGGTGACCGCGACTCCGTCGGCCTGTTCCAGCAGCGCCCCTCCGCCGGATGGGGTACCGCCGAACAGGTCCACGACCCGAAATATGCGGCGGCTGCCTTCTATGGCGGACCCAAGGGCCCGAACCACGGCAACCCGCCCGGTCTGCTGGACTACCCCGGCTGGGAGTCTAAGGGCCTGGGCGAAGCCGCGCAGATGGTGCAGATTAGTGCGTACCCGTACGAGTACTCCAAGTGGGAGAACACGGCACGTCAGCTCTATGCGGTGCTCTCCGGGGTAGACGGCAACACGACCTACGGTAAGCAGTCCTGCCCGAACAACAATAAGGGCTCCGACGGCGATAAGGGCTCTGAAGGTGCTAAGGATGAAGGGTCTAAGGACTCCGACAAGCCCCAAAAGCTCACCGTTGAAGCCGACGGCGTACACACCGACAAAGAAAAGGAAGTACGCGACACCATCCTCGCCAAAGCCCGCGACGGCCTCGGCGGATCCTACGCACAAGGCCGCAACGACTTCAAAAACTGGGACGCCACCGGCTACGTCCACTGGGTCTACGGACAAGCCGGAATCGAACTACCCCGACAGACACCCTGGACCGTCGGTGAAACCACCACCGACCCGCAACCGGGCGACCTCGTCGCCCAAGTCGGAGACGGCGAAGGCAACTACGCCCACGTCGGCATCTACGCCGGAAACGGCAAAATGTACTCCGTTATGGGCCAAAACGAAGGCACCGTCGAACACGACGTGAACTGGAACGGAGCAGGCGACACCGAATACATCCGTGTTGTCCACCCCAAAAAATAGCCACCATTGCTGACAGCAGCCCCCTCCCCACCACCTGAACAACACAAACAGCCCACCGGCACAGGGCGAGAACGAACAGGGGAGGGGGCAGACCCCCAACCTTTCTCAAGGAGAACACCATGACCAACCCCGAACACCAGAACCAAAACGCGAGCGCACACCCCACCACCCCCACACCGGAAACTCCCGAACCGGCAACCCCCACCAATACCCCTAGCGACTCTACCGACGCGCTGGCTGGTCAGGCTGCTGGTGCGCGTCGTTCGGTGGATTGGGTGACTATTGCGCTGATTGTTGGTGCTATCGGGTTGGGGTTGTTTGCTGTGTGGATGATGATTCCTAAGCCTGCGCACACTAGCGCCCCGGCCACCTCAGCCCCGCCCGTAGCGTCCGCCCCTGCAAGCCAGGGCACCGTCGCCCAGGCCTCACCTTCAGCCTCAACCGAAGGGTTAGATGAGGCTGAGATTCAGCGTGCCCGCGAACGCGCCCACGAATTCGTCACCGCCTACTACTCCCAGTCCTGGAAAGACCCGGACCCGGCAAACTGGGCATTCCGTGCCGCAACCTTCACCACCCCCGAGTACGGGCAGAAGCTGATGGACCAGGGCAAGCAGCAGAAGGCTGAAGACCGCGAGTGGACCGTGCAGGATAAGGGCGAATACATTCTCTTTAGCCAGGGTACGGACGCATCAGGTGCGCCGATGGTGAAGCTGACTGCCACGCTGATGGTTGGTCGTGATGCTGAGGATGCCCTGGAGGCTGTGAAGGCGGTGCGTGAGGTGAAGACTATTGTTCTGATTCGAGATGCAGCGGGGGTGTGGAAGGTCGCTGATTACTACGACGCGTTGGGAAACAACCACTAGATAGTGCCCGCCTAGATACCTATTGATTCTTTGATATGAAAGGAGCCCCCTATGCGTGCACGACGTACTGCGCAGCGTCCCGCCGATGGGCCTGTTACCGGGTGGGATAACACCCCCAAAACTCTTGATCCGCTGCTCACTGAGGTGCAGCATGCCCTGCCCGCTAAGGTCCGCAAGGGCAAGCACGTGAGCGCTACCGCCATCATTGGGGCCATCATGGTGGTGGACTGGCTGGTGATGACCGGAACCCCGCTGATTAGCATCATCCTGGCTGGTGTTGTGGCTGCTATTGTTGCTATTGCCTTCAGCGCTTCGGCACGCCATGAAGATGAGCGAGAGATGCGCACCGATAACTTCGTTGAAGCCGTCTACCCTCTGTTGAGGGTGAAGGGCCTGAGCCGTAACCTGGTCAGTGTGGGACGCTGGAAGCGCACCCCGCTACCGGCCCCGGCTGCTGAAGGCTCTGAGAATGAAGGCAAGAGGAAGAGCCAGGAAGAAGCAACCAGCCAGGAGGCTGCTGCCGATAATGAGCCCGCGCCCGAGAACACTGCGGATGTGGACAACACCAATACTGCACCGCAGGAAACCGTTAAGTCTCCCGCCCGCTTGAACACTCAGAAGGTCAAGAGCCTTGGTGCTGCCTCCTGGACGAAAGCCTGCCGGGTGGGGGCGACTGTGCGCCACAACCTCACCGAAGCAGGACATCCTTCAAGCCTGACCGTGCACTATGGCCGCACCGTTGAGGTCAACAACCCCGAGTGGACTGCTAATCTCCTCGCGCTTGCCAACAGCCAGCTCTCCGACGGCACCGTAGAATTCAAGATCGACTCCGTCAACGATCTTCGCAAGAAGCTCGTCCTCAAGGCTGTACCCACCGCCGAACAGCAGGCACTGAACGAAACCGAAGCCGAAAAGAGCGAGCGCATCTTCACTCAGGACGTCCAGAAAGCCTTGGGCGATACTGCGACCGTTGACTTTGAACGTAATGAAGACGGCGCCATCACGAAGGTCACTGTTCATCACACCAAGAGCATGGAAGTCAGCATGCGCCCCTCCTTGAGGGTCAATACTAGTAATTGGTTGCTGACTCGCTTGCCTGGCGCTTTCCGTTGTAACTGGGATTTGCCCAACGATACGCTGACCTTCAGCCGCCGGAAGGAAATGCCGACGATCGTGACGTTGCCTGCGCATGCTCAGCCGCTACGTCAGCGTGCCGACAAGATGGCAAGCTATGAGGCCTACTGCCAGTTCAAGATCATGCTTGGTCTGACGGAGGACGGTGAGTGGGCTACCTGGCACCCCAAGAGTGACCCCCACCTGCTTATCGTCGGTGGTACCGGTTCAGGTAAGACCATCAGCCTGCACAACATCATTCAGCAGATTACCCAGGCCGGATACCGCGTCTGGCTCTGTGATGGTAAGCAGTTTGAGCTCATGGGTTACGAATCCTGGCCCAACGTTGAATTGATTGCAGACACCGTTCCTTCCCAGATTCGCGCCATCAAGCTTCTGCACGACATCATGCACGAACGCAACGACAAGCGCCGTGCCCGCGCCGCCAAGAACGGCGGAAAGCGATACCGTGTCATCGACTACGATCCGATTTTCTTTATCGGCGATGAGCTGGCGCAGCTGAAGGCAAACATTGCTGACTTCTATGCAACCCACAAGGTCAAGAACATGCCCGCGAAGTCCGAGGTGGATAAGTGGCTTGGCCCCATCGCCCGCCTCTCCCGCTCATCCATGATCCACATGGTCTCTGGTTTGCAGCAGGGTAACGCCGAAATTATGGGCGGTGAAACCCGTGAGAACTACGGTGCTCGTCTGACGCTGGGACAGATTAGTAAGGAATCGTCCATGATGATGTGGTCTGATGCGTCTGTGGGATGTGCTGTTCCGCCGGTGAAGGGCCGTGCGTTGGCTTTCCATAATGGCAGGCCGACCATGATTCAGACGGTGTACGCGCCTAACCCTGACCCGGAGCACCCTGATTACGACATCGACAAGCTCAAGCAGGTCATGCCGAAGCATCAGCTGTACACCATGAAATATGTGAAGGAGCTGGAAGAAAAGACTCAGATCCATAACGAGAAGACGGACGAGTTTGAGGAAGCACTGACCCCCTGGGGTGACTACCTTGAAGCACCCATTCTCGCTGAAGACGATGAGCCGATTGATGTCGAGTTCATCCGAACTGAGGCTCTTGAAATTGAGCTCAAGCACCTGGAAGCTAAAGCGCAGGAGAAGAACGAGCCTGAGCCGGACACGCTGACCATGCCTGTAGTCACCCCTGAGGTGGTTATGGAGCCTGAAGTCCCCCACCAGGAGCCTGACGGAAACGCCTTTGATGAGACCATCTGGGAAGAAGAACACCACGGGGTGGCAGAGACTCTTCAGGAAAGCGATCTGGTCGAAATCGATGGAGAGTGGGTCGTCGTTACTTCCTTGTTGAAGAACCCCTTCGGTTCCGGTGGCGAATCGATTCTGGGTTACCGCACCGTCTACGGTGAATCTGGTTCTCTGACCATGAGCCCGAACCAGCCGCTTAACATCCGCCGCGCCCGCAGTGAAGAAGAAATCGAAGCCTACACCCGAAAGGAGGGGTAAAGCGCATGAACGAACACACCTCGAACCGAGAGACCGACAACGTCATTACTGCCGTCGTCCTTGCCTTCATGATCCCCTTCGGAGCTATCAGTGCAGGAATTTCACTCCTCTGGGAGCAGGCTAAAGCTTGGTTCATCTCAACAGGTATTCTGTTGCCGACCCTGCCGCAGACCACCGAAGAGAGTAATAACCAGGCAGCCACCTCAACGCACGCTCTGGTCTC
>QWBZ01000583.1_pt1 | contig 22581 bp, 29 predicted proteins | sample 1972441 | NCBI WGS metagenome assembly QWBZ01 (sample SAMN09866721, study PRJNA288562) | Human oral metagenome isolate term6_saliva, whole genome shotgun sequencing... | isolation source: mouth | host: Homo sapiens | place: USA: California
GAATCCGCGCTCCCGAATCATGTCGAACGCCCACTTGGAGTCCCAGTACGACTTGATGATGACCTTCTGCTCCATGCCCTTGAACATGTCGCAGACTTCCTTCCACTTGGGGAGCTGATACTTCGGATCGAATACGATGACGTGACTCTTGGAATAGGTCTCGATCAACCAATCGATCGTGGCCGGCATGTATCGGGTCTTCAACGCCGCCGCCTTGATCTCGCCCCAGGTATACTGGTCACACTTCTCGGTCAGAGCCGGAACGAGTCGCTTCAGACTCTCATCGTGGCATCCGAACCAGACGCCGTCCTTGCTTCTGGCCGCCGAGAACTCCAACGCATGAGCGTGATAGTCGACAGCCTGGGTGTAGGCAAGCTCCGTGTGCTCGGGCCAGGACTGGGAGCCGCCTCGATGCGCCACGATGAAATGCGGAATCGCAAGGAGCTCCCTAATCGTCTTGGCGCCCTCGGGAATTGCACGCATCGTGAGCGTTGGGGTCTCCCGAGTCCCATCCCAGATGTTGACGCCAATCCTGGATCCGTCGGCGAGGGTCGGATCAAGCGAGTCGTTCTGCTCCTTAAGCTGGACGTCAACGCCGAAGAGGGAACGCACACCGACTTCACTCGGCGGGACGTATGCCGACTGAGCATACCCAACGACGATCGACGACCAGGGCAGCTTTGAGTCCTTGCCCCAGGCGCCATTAGTCAGGGACTCGACGTTGGGCGGGAAAGTTGCCACCGGGGCGGTGTTTACATCATGCTGCACGAACCCTGTGATCTGGGGGAATGGTCCGTCCTTCCAGCCGTCGGCGCTACCTCCGGGTACACGAGGGACCAGACTCTTGACCTTGGTGCCGTCAAACACCAAGAGGACCGCGACGTGCCGCCCGTTATGTTTCGGATCCGGAGACTTCCAACCCACGTCCCTGGTTTCGGTAGGATCTGCAACCATTTTGACGGCCACGGTACAAGACCGGATGTCCTCGCCATGGGCGTACTTTCCGGTCCAACCGGCAGGCGTGCAATCCTGCATGTGGTTGAGTTGACCGCCCACTACGAGCAGCGCCCAGTCCCCAACAGCTGACGGAACGCTGAGTTTCTCGTCCTGGTTCTTGGAGACCGCGATACCCTTCATGGGAGACGCCATGATCAGACCTTTCGTACGATAACCGTGTTCGGAGGAGTACCTGCAGGCACCTGCTCCTCACGACCGAGGATCAGGACATTCCCATTGCCCCCGCCTCCGCCACCAGCAGGACGATTAGTCTTGATGGTGACGTCGACGACGTTGTCCTCGCTCAGAGTTACCGTCTTGGTGGCGGGCCAGCCCTGGTCGTCCAGGAAGAGACGAGCGTTGGTGCTTCGGAAGAACCACACCATGCCATCGATCTTGCCGTTCTCTCCGGCAGTATCAACGTAGGTGGGGCCGTCATCTGGGTCGACTGTCAGCGTGGCGAACGGGGGAATGTCTCCTGTGACATGACAGTAAGGCACAGCGGCCTCACTTTCCCTCGTCAGACTTCGACTTGGCCTCGTTGAGGGCCTTAAGGATCAGGTCCTGCTTGTAGGAGATATCCTTGAGCCAGCCAACGATGGGGCCGTCGAAACGGCGACCGGCGATGCCGGCACCAGTCTGGTCAGAGACCTCGACGAGACGGTCCTTGATCTCGGAAAGCAGATCGGTGGCGTATGACACTTCGAGTTCCTCTCCGCCGTCGCTCGTGCCCTGAGACGGACGGCCTTTGTTGTACCAGTAGCGGCATGCGTCGGAGAACGGCACACCGTACGCTTCATAGGACCCGTACATGGTCCCCGAGTTGTAGCGAGACCCCACACGGCGGAGGTCCTCGTAGGAGTCACCCTCAGCGTCGATGAGACCCTTGAGGATGGAGCAGCCGACCTCGGCCGACTTCTGCGGATCCCACCAAGCTCGGTCGGGATCGTTGATGAAATACCCGTTGTAGGTGATCTGAAGCGGACCAACGCCGTTCGAGGTGCCCCACTCAGAGACGATGGGCCAGAAGTAGTTCTTGAAGTTGTGCTCCGTGACCTCGCCCCAGCCCGAGCAGGCGCCTCCGGCGTCGTGGCCGTAGATGTTGGCGCCCTCCTCACCGGTCTCCACCTTGAGGCAGCCAAGAGCAGCCCACCAAGGACACCCAGTGGCGTCGGCGGCGCGGAGAACGGCTTCCTGAATGGAGGTTCCGGCGGACGACTCGGCGTGTGAGGGGGCCGAGCTACCGTGGTTGTCCCGTCGACGGAGGCAGTGTGTCCAAGATGCAGACTGAGTGTAGGGGTGGTCGTTGTAATAAATAGACCGGACCTCACTGCCGGTCTGATCCCCAATGTATCCGTCGATACTTCCATCCTCGGCGATCCATGCCTCGGAAAGAACGGTTGGGTTGAGGGCGGTCACCATGGCGACGTGGCCCTTACCGCCCGAGTCCGCCTCAGACAAGACAATATCGCCGACCTCGAATCCGCCGTCGGGCTCGTTACCCGTCCAGGAATCCGAGATGTCGGCGAAGTTGCGCTGAGCGCACTCCTCCCGAAGGGACCCGGTCCAGGTCGACCGAGGGAAATAGCCGGCAGTGAAGGGCTCGCCCCACTCGTGGTGAGCCGCAAGGTTGTAGCAGCCAGCGACGAGGGCCGAGCAGTCGGCGTTGGCGGGCGGGTTGATGAGCCATCCGTCCCAGTCGGACCGATCATAGAAGGTCCAGCGATCTGGCTGCGAGTAACCGACATCAGCGACGTCGGCGTAGTACCTGGCGCAGGATGCTGCGTATTGAGATACAGTCATTTTGACCTTTCAGGCATAAGGCCGCTTGGAGAAGTTCCGACAAGCTACTTCGTGATAAGTCCTATAGATCTGCTTCAACCCCGATAGTGAGATAGGGGTACAACCCATGAGCGCAGCCAGGCTATAGTGCTGACCTGGATCAAGGGCCACGACCCGCTCCTCGTGGAATCCGGCAGAATCGACCGTGATCTTGAACAAAGTTCGGTCGCTACACTCTACTTCCCATACGGGCATCTTATCGAAAGCATACTCGGTAAACGCGTGTGCTAGTAGGTCGTGCGTTACGCATTCGGCCGGAATGAAGCCGAATATCACCCGAGGATACAGCGAAGGATCGCCGGGGATGTCGTTGAGAATCAGGTCTTGACGAATGCTGGCGAATACGTTGTCAGCCATTAGAATTCTCGATTGGAGCAGCGACGATCGGGACAATCCTGGGTCCCACGGCCTTGATGTAAAAGACTACTGTGTTATTGGGGCGAACCTCAATCATGGACCCGTCGATGGACCCGTCTCCCTTGGGGAACGGGAAGCAGCTTCGGGTCTTCACCTGGAATGCCGCCGGTATATCGACAAGTTTGCGTTCAACGTTGAGGTCCCCGTTGAACGTGGCTCCTTGCCATCCATCGCCCTTGAGTCGGATGTAGATCATTCCCGCCATAACCCGATACTGGTAGGAGCCAGCTCCTTCACCGGCTGCGACCTCTTGCCAGCCGGTGTCGAAAGTCCCGTATCCAGAAGCAGCCCTGGAGTTGAACCAGACAACCTTCTCGGGCATGGACTCTTTGAGGTCGATTACCTTCTGGTCCGAGGAACCATCCTTGCGGACGACCCGAACCAAGGCCTTGGATCCCTCGTAGAACGGGACGTCCAGCTCGAATTCGGGATTCGCACCCAGGGTGATCGAAGCATCAGTGACCCCGTTGGTTGGGGAGATGTAGACGGTGCTGAACGGACTGGACTCTCCCCGTACCTTGGTGTGGAGGAGAGGAGTAACACCAGGCATGTTAACCTCTTGACTTGTACTTGGCCCGTCTCGCCGCGTTCAGAGCCTGATTCTGTCGAAGCGTGGCGGCGGTCGACATCTTCTTGTCGGGTTGGTTCTTGACGTTGCACACTCGAATGAGTGTGAGAAGTCGATGAAGGTGCCAGTGCTGGCACTCAAACGGAATCTGGAGAGCGACCATCCAGTAGTAGACCAGCTCCGACGTGATAACGTTTCGGGCAGGACTCGAACCCTCAGACTCCACGAATGTGGTAGCCGTCATCGAGTCCTCGATGTACTCTCGAATCCGTTTCACGTTCTCCATGGACAAGTGCGAGTAGGCGACGGGGTCGACGTCGTTCAGAGTCATGCACTTGATGTAGTCCAGGACCTGCTCTTCAGTGAGCTTCTCGTTGCCGATGTACGGGATGTGCCATTTGGACTCCCATTTTGACAGAGCGACGAGACTGTGCTCCAGCTCGAGGTCACCCTCGAATCCGTTGATGAACTCATTGCGATCCTCGTCGTAGAGCTCATCCCCGACGACGTGAATCGTCAGCATTCGTTCCTCCCTGGGTCACCACGGACCCCGGAGCGGATCACGGGGTCCGTGGGAGTCGTCAGGCCGCGGCCTTGACGGCGGCGATAACCTCGTCGGGGGTCGGGAGCTTGGGGTCACCAGCCCCGTCGCCCCAGATCAACTTCTCGATAGCGGTCATGCCGGCCTTGCCCACGACGCTGGAGTCGAGGGTGACAACACAGGTCGGCTTGTGTCCCGTGACATTCACCGGGGTGCCCTTGAAGGACCACGAGAAGGTGATCGCCTCAGGGGAGTCGTTGACCGTGCCGTAAGAGCGCTCCGAGGGGGAGGCTGCCAGGCCGTACAGAAGGTGCAGCTTGTAGGCGAAGTTGTTCTTCTGCTGGTCGTTACCCTTGATGGTTCGGTAGGCCAGACCGAAGGAGGTGCGCTCCTGCTGACCGATGACGACCTTGTCGACCACAGCCGAGCCGTCACACTGGAGCCACTCGTCCGGGTAGGTGTAGGCCTCAATCTTGCCCTCGAACGTCTCAGCCGAGGTCAGAGAGAGGTACTTGATGTTGTCCGCGTACAGGTCGGTCTGCTCCGCACCAGTCGGGGTCTCGGTCACGTTGGTGAGACCCGACCAGGCGACGCCCTTGCCGTAAGCGCCAGTGGTGGGATTGACGGCGAAGAGGACCCCTCGGTCCACACCAGTCTCATAGAACTTCTTGCCCGTCTCGTCCCATGTAAGGGCTGCCATCTATACTCCTTGGTAGATGTTGAACACGTCGTGATGAAGGTTGTGCGAGACGAAGTGCCTCTCGAAGGTGCACATGGGCATGCCCGCCAGGACGTCCAGCACCGGCTCGTCGGGATTCCTGCTGATGAGGGTGACCGAATAACGCGGCGTGTACATCCAGTTGGCGTTGTCCCCGAACTTCGAGTCGGCTCGACTCCGTTCGTACACGATGCACGGGTAGGTGAGCTGGACGGACTCCGGGGGTTGGAAGTAGACGTTCCTAGAGCCCAGGGCCTCGACGAGTTTCTGATGGAACTCAAGGCGTTGGGCCATTGTACACCTCTCCGAGGTTGAGGATGAGACGGGGGCGGCGAACCTCCACGTTTGTGACGACCCAGCGCGCCCCCATCCACCTCACATACTTGATGGCGAAGAAGTTCTCCTCGGCGTAAGAGTCGGCCAAGATGGAGATCTCGTTGTTGAGTCGGAGATTCTGAAGAACCTTCGGCTCGCTGTCGTACTGCTTCTGGGAACGGTTCACGTCCCCGTAGTACTCCCTCTCCGTGATCTTGTCCTCGAACACTCCCGGCGTTGTCTCGACGGCGTGCCCGTAACCTATGCTTCCGAAGAATCTTGCCATTTTGACCGGATCAGGCCGTAGCCTTCTCGATGACGATCGCGGACTTGTACTTCGTCAGCGAGCCCGAGCAACGAGCCTCCAGCAGGTACTTCTGCTGGTTGAAGTCGATGTCGAACTGCTCGAAGAAGGAGGTCTCGCCGCCCTTGTCAGCACCCAGGGTGTAGTCCTGCATGTTGACGATGATGCCGAGCAGGTTCTGGGTCTTGCCGGCGACCTCGCGCTTGGCGCCCTCCATGACCTCAACCTCGATGACATCCGAGACGTTCAGGGCGTTGGCAACGGCCTGCTTGGTCTCGTAGATGTAGCGCTTGTTGATGTCCTTGATCTCGAGCATGTCACACACGAACGCGTTCGTGGTGAACAGGACCGGCATGCCGGAGCCCTTGTAGTACTTCCGGGACCGACGGACGATGTCAATGACGTCCTCGGTCTTGGCGTCCTTGTCGACGAGAACCTTGTGGGAGAACAGCTCGTCATCCTTCCAGATCGGACGGATGTTAGTCTCCTTGATCTTGTCGGGGTTGGACACCTCGCGACCGTCACCGATCAGGACGGCGCGAGCGAGCTCCTCCTCGAGGGCCAGGCGCAGGTTCTGCTGCATCCAGGCGACTACGTTGAACGTAGTGATGTCGAGAACATCGTCACGGTCAATCTTCGTCCTGTTGTAAACGGTCGTCGGCTCGGTCTTCCGGTTGGCGACCTCGTAGACGACGTCCTTCTTGCGGCTGGCCTTTACGTAGCCCTTGGCCCGCAGGTCGTCAGCGGTCAGGTTGGACCACTGGGTCTTGACGCGAGAGAACGGCGAGTGCTTGGCACCCTGGAGAACCTTGGAAACCCAAGAGTTCTCGCGCATGATGCGCTGAGGCTCCGGGTCCAGGTTGGTGGCGTCCGGGAACAGCAGCTCCGGGTTCTTGATACCGTAGTCCGCGGCGTGAGCCAGGACGGCGGTGCGGAGTGTCATGCCAGGCTTACGGGCCTCGGCGAAGATAAGCTCCTCGTCGGCGTGAGAGAGGTGCGGGCCCATAGCGGCACGAGCGTCGCCCTCGAAGATGTTGGAATGCATCAGAGTATCACCCCCAGAGTCGCCGTGCTCGGCGTCCTCATCGTAGTCTTCGTCATAGTCCTCATCGAACTCTTCGTCCTCGTCGAAGTCCTCATCCTCGGCATCAACGTCGCCGCTGATCTCCTCGATAAGGGCCGCAACAGCCAGACGCTGGTCTTCGTCGAGGGTCTCGAGGACATCGGCGACCGTGAGGTCGTCCTCGTCGTAAACCTCGTCTTCGTCCATGGATTCTGTGTCCTCCGTTGTTTCTCCGGAATCGTGCGAGAGCGTGAGACCGGAATAAATGACGGCCTCGTCCTCGGACTCGGTCCATGAACCATCCGAGTGCTCCAGAGCAACGTTGTCGATCAAGGCGCCCGGGTTGGCCCCGGACAGGACCATGGAAACCTCGACGATGTTGCCGTGAATAACGTCAGCCCCTCGCTGGTCGAGGCGGTTGGCGTAGATCGAGAGAGCCTTGACGTCGCCGTGCTTCACGAGCTCCTTGGCGTTCTCGGCGCCAGGAGTGTCATTGAAAGCGCAGTAGGCGTAAACGCCCTCATCCCGATTCTCGAGCAGTGCGTGCCCGAGAACGTTGTCGACGGCGTTGTGCCCATGCTGCCATACAAGCGGCACGCGCTGGCCGTCATTCTCCTTGAACGCATTATGCTTGATAGTGCGTCCGTCGGAGCAGGTCAGGTCGTTCTTAGTGGCCCAGCCACTGAAGTCGAACTTCATCCTTCTCCTCTGACTTGGCTCATCGGCATGCTGAGCACTGACTGAACATCAGGACCACTAGGGCCCGGAATATCCCCCTCGCCGTCCAGGGAGGTATCACCCATCTGAGGGTTGATGTTCGGGTTCTGCAACTGATCCGCCTGCTCGTTCGGGGACGGCGGAAGACCAATCCTCGTTCGTGCCTCGTTCGGTGTGATGACCTGATCCCTGAGCATGGTGTCCAGGGACGTAACGATTTGGCTCGGAGGAACGTTCTTGAACGGGTCACGGATGTACTGCACGGCCTGCCCCTGGGTGCGCGCGGTCTTCGTGAGGAAGGCCTTGCTCATCCCGTCGGCGAGCGCCGAGAGTACAGGCTCCACAGCCCGGTTCCAATAGTGCGTCCAGACGATCTCCGTCGCAGTACCCTTGAAGACGTCTTCCGAGATACCTAGTCGACTCATGAGCTCGGCGGTGAGGAACTTGATCTGATCAAGCAGGTTGTTCTCCGCCGGGCGGTTCAGCTGAGTGATCTTCTCGGAACCGTCGGTGTAAGCGATCCCATGACCGCCCTTGCCTAGCTGGTCCTCGATAGACTGAATGCGGTTCTCCGCCCGCTGGCGCATGGCTTCGGTCTTGACGACGTAGGGGAGCTGGATGATGATGTCCAGCTTTCCGGTGTACGTCTTCTCGTCAGCCAGGTCCAGCATGGAGAGCTTGCGGCTCAGTCGTTTGAGGGTCGAGTTCGGCTTGTTCATCACCTCATAGAGAGGATTCTCGATGATGGCGACGGTGCGCTTCGGCAGGATCACCCGCTCCTTGGTAGAGCGAGCCTGGTTGTAGACCTCAACCTCGACCTGCTCGGGGAACCACTGTGTGATTCGCCCGACTCGCAGTTGTTTGATGTCGAAGCTGTTGTTGGTCCTCGGGTCCAGGTCCGATTCGACAGGAACGATTGCGATGACGCCCTCGTCGAACAGGGACAGCACGGCATCTTGGATGAAGGCTCGGCCACTCTGGTCGATGTTGGGCTCCAGCATCAGGCAGTCGTTCAGGGCTGACCGCCGAACGCCAACAAACGTTCCATTTTGAGCTGTGTCGACATGTCGGATCGGCGTGGCGGACACGTCGATGGCGATCATGTTGAACAGCGACGAGATGATCGACTTGTCGGCCGTCCATCCGAGCGCGAGCCGGTCGGCCCGTACGGAGTAGGAAGGACCGAGGTTCGATCGGTCGATGTCCCTGCCAGTGAAGGCATTGTAGGCGTGCTGTAGTCTATCTCGCAGTCCTATGTCCTTCACCTCCTAGTCGAACATGTCCTTGTTGAGTTTGTAAGCGACCCAGGCGTCCATCAGGGCGGCGACCGAGTCGATCTTGTTCTCCCGTCGGGCCTTCAGGAGCTTGCGGTTCCCGTTGGTGTCCTCCAGGGTGATGGCGTTCCCCATCGTGAAGGTCATCATGGACTGGTCGAAGAGGAGCTTGCGATCCTCCGCCATGTCCTTGATCTCACCGAGGGGCACGGACTCGGTCCGGGCTCCCTGGATCACCTTCTCGATGCCGAACGGCCCGTTCTCGTTCTCCCAGCGAGTAACGAACTCCTTGGCATTGTATGGGTCGAAGCCCAGGCAGCGCACGTCGTACTCGCAGTCTGCGATGAACGCCTCGAGGTCTTCGTAGACGTTCATCATGTCAAGAACCGTACCCTCTAGCACCATGAGCGAGCCCTCCTGCAGGAACTCCTCGTACTTCTGACGGGTGGCCCCCGGAAGCCGCAGCATGGTGCGCTCGGAAATGTAGCAGCGCGTCTTGACGCCGAACCTGCCCCGGCTGAGGGGGAACAAGAATGTGAAGGCGGTGAAGTCATCGCCCTGTGATAGGTCGACGCCGATGGAGCAAGGCATCCCCCAGAAGTCCTGACGGTTGTGTCGCAGGGTCTCCTCGTAGGTGAAGAAGTATGTATACCCCTCCATGGGGATGCCGAACCTCTTGGCCAGGATGTCATTCCTAGCCGCAGGCACGTGCTCTGCCCTTTCGACGTCACGCTGATATGTCTCGTAGGAGACGGTAGCGCCGAGGTTGGGCTGGGCCTTCAACCAGGTCGACGGATCCCCTACCTCCTTGAGGTCATCGAGCCTGTAGTAGAAGATGGACGTGTGGGGATCCGAGTACTCCCCTCGAAGAATGTTGAGGAGCTCCATCTTCATGTTATCGCCGGCCGAGTTCCTGACGGTACCCTCCGAGGACACCGCCAGGATAAGCCAGTCGTCGACCTTGGACGCCCCCTGCTCGATGGCGCCGACCACGTCTTCACGAATATCGCCCGAGAGCCACTCGTCCACCGTGTTCATCTTGGTGCGGAGGCCCTGGAGTTTGTCGATCGACATGGGTCGGACCTCGAGCAGGCTGTTGGTCATGAAGTTCTCGATCCCCTTCTTGGTGGGGACGAGCTTCTGCCTGAGAGCGCGGCTGCCGGTCGTGTTCTGCAGAGACCCCTGAGTCATGAAATCGAACAGAGGTCCCTTGGCCCTTGTGATGGCGGTGCGGAAGGGCTGCATGACCTCCTCAGCCTGCTTCATCGTCGGTGCAGTCGTCACCTGGTGGGTGGTCGACGTGTCGATCGTGAGGAAGTAGGCTTGGAGGAGGGTTTCGTACAGAGACTTCGCCCCGCCTCGAGCGACAATGATGTACTGCTTGTTGATGAGGCGTTGCTTCACCCGGCGCTTCTCGAAGTGGCCGCCAGCCGTCGTCTTGTTCGGGACGTAGACTGATCGCTCAGTGAAGATCCACCATCCAAAGATCTGTTCGGCCCAGAGCTTGAAGCTTGGGAGGAGCCGGAGATCGGATCCGTCGGTTAGAGTCATCTCCGCTTCCGCGAAGCGGATGAACCCCTCCACAGCGTCGCTATCGTAATAAAAGCCGGGATTGCGAATCCGATCATCTATCCGGTTCATCTCCATCTCGATCTCCTTGCAGATCGGAATCCGACCTGCGAGGACATCATCTCTGAACTCAGCGTAATATCGCGGGGTAGCGGTATTGGAGAGCATGGTCAGCGGCGACGCTTCCTAGAGCGTCCGCCCTTCTTACCGCCGCCATTGGCCTTTCGGTTAATAGCCGCGCCTGCTGCCGCTGTGGCCGCGTTGGCGCCAATTCCGACGCCTAGTCCCAGGGCGGCACGTTTGGCGAGTTTGTCAGCACCGGCGCCTTTGGGTCTAACGACCTTGGTTCCGGTGGTAGCGAGCTTCCTGTAGCCGACGCCCTTACCGGGCTGGACAACATGAGTCGAAAGCGCCTTGCTCCTGCGGCGGACTTAGCTGAACCCGCAGCGGACTTCACACCTCCGACGCCGCCCTCAGCTGCCTTGCGTGCCCTATTACCAGCCTTCCAAGCCTGGTTCTTGGCCTTGTAGCCGGCCCCTTTGACCGCGTTACCAGTCTTGAATGCGGCTGCATTGGCAGCGAGACGAGTGGCCTCAGCATACTTACCCGCCTTGGTGGTCTTCAGCTTCTCAGCTGCGCCCTTAGCGAACCGCTTGGCCTGGGCCTTCTTGACTCGAGCCTGTGCGCCGAGATTACGGCCCTTACCCTGGGCAGCACTCTTAGCGGAGGCTGCGCCTTTCTTAGCCAGAGCAGCAATCTTCTTACCCTTGCCCGACTTGTGCAGGTAGTACCCAGCACCGGCGGCCGCGGCCGTTCCGAGAACACCGGCGATAGCGGCTTTCTGCTTGCGGGAGAGCCCTTTGCGCTTCTTAGTTGATCCGGCGCCGCCAGAAGCTGCCCGCTGCTTGCGAACGCCCCACTTCATACCCTTGACGCCATGGTGTGCGAGGACCTCGTCCTCGTCGATGAAGAACAGATTGTCAGTCATGTCATAGTCCTACCGTTTGAACCGTTTGGCGCCCTTGATGGCGGCCGATCCGCCCAGGCTGGCAGCCTTCTTAAGATTCTTCTGGAGTGCGTTCTGCAGAGTGTTGGCTGCGGCCTCTTCGACCAACTTCCCTGCCTTGGCGCGGTAGCGCTCCATCCGAGTCTGGGTCAGCTGACGGTACTCCTTCTCTAACCGAAGGCGGTTATTGACCCGTCTGAGCTGATCATCGGACATACCATCTATTTTGGCCTGCTTAGCCGAAGTCCACTGCTTCGCACCCTTGATGCGAGACTTGCGGATTCCCCAGCGCATGCCCCTGACGCCGTAGTGAGCGAGAACATCGTCGTGTTGGACAACTCGTTTGATCTTCTTCGCGCCTTTAACGGCTTTGGCGAGCAGCTGTTTCTCGGTGGGTGCGATCCCAGCGGCCTTAGCCCCCTGATACCCTATGTAACCGAGAGCCAGGGCGCCTCCGGCCCGGCTGAGGTTACCTGTGGCGATGTTTCCAACGCCGCGAACCGTCTTGCCGGCGGAGTTACGAGCGTTCTTCCGACCGCGCTGCCTTCGGGCCTGAGAAGCCCGCTTGGACATGTCGGTACTGGCTACGGCCTTGTCGAATTCGCTCTTGTAGAACGGATCCTTCGAGCGAGCCTTGACGGTTGCCTTAATCAGCTTCCGTCGGTTGCCCGCGCCCTCGCCGTAGTACATCTTGGCCTGGGTGAATTCCTTGGCGTCTCGACGAGCACGGCGGCGAACGCCCCACTTCATACCTTTGACGCCGTAATGCATCAGCTCCGAATGGCCCATTCGCTTGTTATGCCCCTTCTTGTAGTACCTACGAGCGGCTTCAGCGAGAGTTGCATCGGTTGCGTAGGTCTTGCCTAGCTGGCCGGCGTCGAGTTCGTTGTAATACTTCTCTCGACGCTCGGTAGCGGTGAGCTGACGGTTGCGCTGGTTGCCAAGACGCCAGTCCCTGGCCGCTTTGTTTTGCGCCTTGCGCTTCTTGATGAAGGCCTCAATCGTAGCGATGTCGTGATCGCCATACTTAGCCTTGAGCTTGGCCTCATACTTGGCGCGGCGCTCGGCATTCCGCTGCTCACGACTCTTCCGAGCGCCCTTGCGCATCCCCTTGACCCCGTAGTGCATGAGTTGGTCGCTCATGGAGTCTCCTTCTGGAGGTTGATGCGCCAGGCGTACTCTTGAAGCTGCTTCTCGATCGCCGTCACGACGAAAGAGTTAGCTGGCGGGTCGAATACGAGGCGCACTTGCAGGTACAGGTACGTCTTGACGGCCTCGACGTTCTTCGTGACGCCACTGAGGTACTGGTCCCAAGTCTCCGTCTTTCCGGTAATCTTGAACGAGGGGAGACCGATCTCCTCTGCGAACATGAGCGCCGTGTTTGTGTGGAGAATGATCTCCTGATCGAAAGCCGTATAGTCCTCGGTGATGCCGAGAGCCTTCTTGATGTCATTCAATATCGAATCAGCCACGGTCACCTCCAGGGTATCGTGTCGTTCGGCGTTCTCTCGACTGGGGGCTTGGGTAACAGGCTCGCGTCGCCGAAGTGAATCGCGTTGTGTGTGTCGTGTCGCACGCAGACCAGGTATTCGGGGTCGAGGATGTCAGGATTGAACTCTCCCTCGAGGTCCTCGGGCCGAATCGGGTTCATGTGATGAACAAGAATCTTACCGTAGATGTCGTGACCCGGGACCCCGAGGTCGCATGCGTCGTCTCTGAGGATGACCTTCTGCCTTGCTTGACGCCATTCGGTCGAGTGGTAGAAGGATTGGTTCAGATACCGTTCGAAACCGAAGGTCTGATCCCCTGGATCCTGATTGAGACGTAGGTACTCGTACCGTTCCTCGAAGGATTCGATGCGAGAGAGTTCACTGAAGGTCCGAATCCGACTCAAGACCCACACCTCCTCCGGCATAGGACTTGAATGCCTCGAGAACCTCCTTGTAGGCCTCCTCCCCTCGTGCTGAGGCCGCCAGAGCATCGGCTTTGGCCTTGAGCATGTCGTTCTCGGCCTTGATTCGCTCCTGCTCCAACCGCTCTCGGCTCGTGGCGAGCTTGAGGTAGTGCGTGATGATGGAAGGAGGAGCCGTGCCGTCCAGTAGCATCTCCTCAGCTCGCTGGACTGCGAGCGAAATGAGTTGATTCTCCTGCTGCTCCGGAGTGGCGGCCCGTCCTCTGGGTGACTTCTTGGCCCTTGCCACGGAGTTCTCTCCTATTCCGGGTTCCTTTGCTGTTTCCGAATCCGGGTTTCAGGTAGGACAGGACGACTTGCGTACCCCTCGTTGGGTAGAAAGGAACGAACGCAAGAAGACCCCAACGACACAGGTCGTCCTGTCTTATCCGAAACCCGGATTCGGGATGCCCAAACCTACCTCCGGGGAAAATGCGAGGTGCGGGCCGATGACGGGGGGTGGGCCATTTTGCGGACCCTGTCCCCCCTCTTTCGAAGTTCGAAATGGACGAAATGGACGAAAGCTCGTCAGAATTCTCGTTCAACAACTTGATAGTTTCCAGTCAAGTTGAGTTCGAGAATCTCTTCAATCGCTTCATTCGTTGCTTCGACTTGATCGGCTTCGGTGAGGTCAGTACTAGTGGTAGTGACCCGTGCCAGGTAGGCACAGGTGTGGTAACCTTGAGTAACATCAAAGTTAAACCACTCTTCGAACTCATCGAAAGGATCGTAAGGATTGTCCTCGGTAGTGAGTGCTAGGCGTAGCATGGCTCTATACACCCCGTTTCAAGGACAATGGACAGTTGACAATGGACAGAAGGCTAGCCATTCAGGTACTCCCTAACTCTAGCTGTAGAAATGCCCAATGCCTCAGCGATCTGTGCTGTGTTGGCTCCGTTAGATCGAAGAGTCTTGATTCGATCCTTCTGAGCACCAGCAAGAGGAAGCTTCTCCTTTGGCAAAGCCAGTGACTTGATGGTGTCAAGATCAGAGTTGGCTAGAATATGCTCCATCATCGAGTTAGATATAGCACCTTTCTGGATGGCTTCCCACTCACGAGGGGTGGGGACCACTCTTGTGCCTTCTCTATCGTAACCAAGACGGCGGCGGGCGGTCTTGATGGCCATGGCCTCAAGCTTAGCCCGTTCTTTCTTGGTCAAATTTGGATTTGATTCAAGCTTCTTCTGCACAACACCTTGTGCCACTAGCTGTGCCTGCCGCTCTAGGGGCTTCTGCTTGAGGGCCCGGTTTAATTTAGCGCGGAGGGTGGCAACTTCAGGGGCATAGCTCTTAGCAGCCCGGGGGTCTCGTTTGATGGCGGGGGTTGAAATAGCACGCTTCCTAATATCGTTGGCCATAGCCTTCAACTCGTTGGCGTGCTGTGCGTAAATACCCTCCATCAGTGTACCGGAGGACAGCTTCCTAGCATCGGTAGCTTCTGCCATCCTGGTGGTCTTGGTCTGCTTCTTGACTAGCTTGCCCTGCTTGTTAATATAGGACTCGCCGGTCTCCTCGTAGACCCTGCGACCAGTGGCTGCATCATATGGACCGCCCTTCGCTGCACTGCGTGGCTTGCGATGGGGTACATACTGAACACCCTTGGACCTGGAAATAAGAGTAGCGGCACCTTTATCGGCGCCACCCTGGTACTTCCTCTTCAATGCGGCGATGCCGTTGTCTATCTCGGACTGTTTGTAGTTGAGATTATGCTTCTCGGCATCAATAACAACCATGGAGTGACGAACAGCCCGGGACAATTCATCGGCACTGGCACCCTTGAGAGTCATGTCAGTAATAAGATTGGATACCTTACCCATCTGGGTCTGAGTATCCGACATCCTCTTCATACCAGGGTAACCAGGATATGTTCTCTTGGGGTCGAATCCCTTCAATCCCTTGAGTGGAGCGGTGGAACGAATCCGGGTCTTCCCTTTGTTGGGGATTACCAGGACGGAGTCGCCATCAAAATCAGCACCGCTAAGACGCTCAGCGACAGAAGGATGGATCCCAATAGCATCCCTAGCATTGCCAAGAATACTTCGAGACTTCTTACCTCGGTTGTTAACAGTGAGCGTAGGAATCTCGAAAGTCCCGCCATGAGGATAACGCACGAGACTAACAACGTCACCGTCCCGATAGTTAGGAGCATATACCTCACCCTTCTTGAGATGGGGCATCGGCAATAACACCTGAGAGGCTTGACCCGGGAGAGCCTTGGCCTTGAGATGTACCGAAGCCGAGTCGCAGTCATCAGCCAGGGACATGAGCATCCGCTTACGAATAACGGGATTCGTAAGACCCATGATCTCATCGAGCTGCTTCCGCTTTTCATCACGGACAGCCTGAAGTTGGCGCTTGGCCAATTTGGGGGACTGCTTGGATAAGAACTGTGAGGCCAGGGACTGGGACCATGAGTCCCACTTGCCCTCCTCGTTCACAATATTGAGTGCGCTCAGTTCCTTCTTGCCAGTCTTCGGGTCCTTAAATAACTTCTGTTTAACGACCGCACCAAACGGATTCTCGGGATCATCCTTCATGGGCTTGAGGACCGTGTGGTCCTTGGAGCCCAGCATGGGTGTGCCCTTCTTCTTGTTGGTGTTGAAGACTATGTCCTTGCCCTTCGGAATATCATCCGAGTACATGGCCATGCCCTTGAGGTAGTGTGTTCCGTCGACCGAAATGCGCACCTGGGCGTAGTTGGAACCGCCGAGACTGAGCTCTTTGACTCCACGGCGAAGCAGAATAACCCCGTCCATGTCAGTACCGCCGTCTTCGGCGTACTTGATGGCGACCTTCTTCGAGGATATGGGTCGAGGAGTACGAAGCCCGGTCGACAGCAGTCCCTTCTCGTCAATGACTACACCCGGAGTGCGGATCTTGTCCCTCTGTGCATGAATATCAGCTGGTTTGGTACCAGGAGGGGCGAGAACCTTGAGGATAGTGTAGTTATCGCTGTTGGCCTGCTTGACCTTGACGTCGTGAGTAGTATATCCCTGAGCCTTCAGGGCCTCGACGGCAGTCTTCAAAGATGTCGACGAACACTGGAGGTTCTGCTCGACACCAAGACCGTACTCGATGAACTTCTTCTGCTTCACCTCGTCGGCCAGAATATCCTTGACCCGGGTGATCTCATCCTTGCGATATGATGCGTTAGGCTTGAGAAGCTCACGAACCGAGGACTCGTTGAGTCCCATGCGTCGACCGATCTCCGTGTTGGGCAGACCGGCGTCCTTGAGACGGGATGCTCGAGAAATATCGCCTGCCTTCTTCTCGGCACGAGCGATGCTGTTCAGAGCACGATACTCGGTGGTGCTCATGCCCCAGGCCTTGGCGATATCGACCTCGGACATGCCCTGCGCTTTGAGCTTGTCTCGCTCGGCGAGGAAGCCCTGGGCGGACTGATATGGATCCTTGCCAGATCCCCAAGGATAGCGACCCGAGTGCCGTTTAGTCCCGTAGTGTTTGAGGATATCGGAGGGCATCAGTTCTCCTCGGTCTTGATCTCCTCGATGAGCTTGTCGAACCAGACGATCTTGTCCATGATATGGGCGATGTCGTCTGGTTGCGGAGTGTCTACCAGAATATCGTCGTTCTGGTAGATGCGAGTCTCGACGTTGATCTCGCCGGGCAGCTTCTCGTACTCCAGGCAGAACAGTGCTGCGTAGATATGAAGCTGGACCATGTTGACTCGAGTTACGCCGGTCTTGAGGTCGTGGATGCGGAGAAGATGCTTCTTCTCGTCGAAGCCGATGGCGTCAGCGGTACCGAATGCGTTCTCGCTGTGATATAGCACGACCTCGGGGTCAAGCCCGTAGCCAATGGCGTCGTTCACGTAGGCGTTGAAGGTGGCCTTGTTCCTCGGCATCCGCATCTTTAGGCGAATATGCTCTGCGGCCAGGGCGTGAAGCCTGGTCCCCATCATCGCCGCTTGTGCCGTCCTGAATGCCTCGCCCAGCTTCTCGTCGTCGTAGTTGACCCAACTGTGCTTGCTGGCGCTCAGAAATGCGTGCAGGCCCTCCAGCCTTGAGTGTACGTTCCAGTTCATCGAGCGTTCCTTTCTCGTTCTCTGGGTATATGAATGATGCGAAGGACCATTCACCGAGCTTGTCGATAAAATGATCCTGGTTCGGTCGGTGAGCAGCGTCGGCGCTTCTCTTGACCTCGAGTGCGGCCCACTTGGATCCGAATATGATGATCAGGTCGGGTATGCCCTGATTGTGGTTCGGATCGTTCTTGAGGATGAGGCAGCCAGGTAGGCGTTCCTCGATCCTGGATATGAGTCCGCGTTGGTAGTCGCGTTCGAGCATGGGGTCTATCCTCGAATCAAGAATTATACCCACGGCTGGCCGGGGCGCCGCATGTGTCGGTACTCGTAAGTTGTTTGAGTTTTCTATGCGGTGTTGAGGTAGCGTAGTTTCAGCCAGCCGTGGGAGCTATAGGAAAGAGAGGGGTCGAAAATATAGAAGGCCCATCTCCTTCATTAGGATGCATGTTCGCGACGCGGTCTATTGTACATGTCGTTGGATCTTGTGATGAGGGTGCATGTACAATACAGTGCATGTACAATACTGCCATTTGACACATCTTTGTTCTTGTTACTCTCTATATACTATAAATTTACTCAACTCCTGGTAACTAGAACAAAACTGGCAAATTGGCAAAATGGGGGTATGATCGTTGAAATTGCAACGAAAAGTGCTTGCCAGATCGTTTGCCACCCCCGTTTCAAAACTGGCAAATCGCCCCAAAACTGGCAAAATTTGGCGCACGTGTATAGTACAGATTCTGGCCCGTTTCAAAACTGGCAAAAAAACTGGCAAAACACATACGCCACTCCAGTCACACAAACATCAGAAGCGTTGCCCACCCGCCGCACCAAGTGGTACAACGGGTGGTACAACAATCACCTCAGAGACTCGTAGAAACCCCTCTCATTGAAGATCTCCTTGACCCGAATCGCCCTCGAAATGGCCTGATCGATGGGCGACTGGCTCTTCAGGTAGTAGTAGTTCAGGACTGAATAAGGAGTGTTCAGTCTGTCGATTCGCCCCTCACACTGCTCCATGACCTTCCAAGAGTAGTTCTGAGAGAAGAATATCATCGTGTCACAAGTGGTGCAGTTCCAAGCCTCCGCACCAGCTGTGTATTGCACAAGATACACCCAGCGCTCATCTTCCGGCAGGGCCTCATGCTTGTGCCCGTTGTACTCAGCGATTGGCACTCCGAGAATATCCCCCAAGGACCGCAGCATGAAGAGCTCATAGTCAAAGTTATAGAAGACGATAACCCGAGGATGTTCCTCGCACAAGGCTCTCACCGCCTCAAGTCTCACAGGATCCTCATTCGTCACTCTTCTCAAGACATGACAGAGGCCTCCAGCGTTCTTGATGGGCTCTTCCTTGTACGGATCGAAGCGATACTTCTGGATCGTACGATATGGCTTCTCCTCATAGGATACCGGGACGTCTATCCGCTTCTTGGTCGTCTTCTTGACGAACGGCATGTCAACGAGGACCTTCTTCCGAAGCCGCAACAGCTTCCCCTGCCCAAGATATCTCTCAAGACGAGGATAGCCCGCTCTGTAGTTGAACTGGCAGTGCTCCCTCTCGAACTGGGTGCGGTTCTTGAAGAAGCCATTGGCGATAAATACCGGGCAGTAGTCCATCCAGTTGTCACCAGGCGTACCAGACAGCATGATCCACTCGTTAGCACGAGCCATCTTGACAAATGTCTTGGCCCATTTGCCGTTCCCGATAGCTCTCTGCTCATCGAATATGATGAAGGAGTCACGGATGTCACTGTAGTTACTGATGTTGTTCCACGAATCGACCGTCGTGTAGTCCGTCAGTCCATACATCGAGACATCCCCCTGCCAATCAAGATCATCTCTCTTGCGAGCAGTGGTGATTATATATAACCTGGGTCCTTCGGCAAGCCGCCTCGGAAGATCGGCCGGATGCCGCACCCCCAGCACTCTCTCGACGTAGTACTGGAGGGCGACAACCGACTTCCCCGAGCCCGGCTTACCGGTCAATATGCACCCATTCCGCAGGTTCTTCACAGCTTCGACCTGATGGGGCCACAGATCAACCGGGCCCAAGATTCAGTCCTCTTTGGCGAGCATCTGGACGTATGGGGCGTTCACACTCACGGCGACACATGGAAGGTCTTCGAATATGACCTCGTCTTCGATGTCATCCCGAACGGCCAGCATGAGTCCTCCGTCATCCACGTAGAACCAGATATTGAAGATACCCTCCTTCTCGTAGATGATCTTATCCCCTCGGCTGATGACTAGAATGATGTGGCCCGGTGGAATCATGATGTCTCCTCGGCTCGGATGGTGATGTATGGCGCTTTCGTGGACATGACTTTGATCGGGAGGTCTTCGAATATGAACTCCTCGGTGATATTGTTCTGAATGGTCACTAGGGTTTTGCCATTCTTACTGACAGTCCAGATATCGAAGCAGCCTAGGTTCTCGTGGATGACCTTGTCTCCCTGAAGGATGATCAGAATAACGGATTCTCTCGATGGCATGTCAGTTTTTCTTCCTTTCAATATCATACAACGACGGCCTCATCCAGATGGTTGTCAGATGATTGACGTCGTCCTTCTGCTCCCACTCTCGAGCCGAGAAGGTCATGATGCCTCCGTCAACTAACCGGAAATACCAGATAGTCCAACCGGTCTCGTCGTACTCTGCCCAGCGTTCGCTGAACTCGGCCCTCCGAATGTCATTCCCGTACTCCCAGATCAGGATATACGGATCATGCCCGTCGTTGTGCGGGCTCTTGTACTCGCTCACCAAAGAACTCCTTGGTAGATAGTTTCCCACTTGCGTCGCTTGGCATCCCACGCCCTCCTCATCGAGTCGCTGTGAGACTCCAGGAAGAGATTTGAGAGCCTATTATCCGTAAGGTCACCATTCAGGTGTGCAACCCTCTGTAAGGGCTCTAGAGGGCCGTTGAAGGCCTCCCAGACCAGTTTCTGGACATACTTCGTCCGTCTAATCCCACGATCCCACAGGGTAACCTGGACATACCCATTCGCCCTAAGGCAAGGCGTAAGAATCTGACCGGTCGAGATACGACGAATCCTACCGAGATCACTGACCTCGATATCGTCAATGACGCTGTCCTTGAATGTCTCAGTAGGAGCCAAGTCGGCAGTGCTGGGGGATTCCACTCTCCCTCTCTCCTTTCACTCCGTCGACCATGTGAATATAGTACTCGACTGGCATGTACTCCTTACCATCCTCCTCGATGATGGGCTTGTACTTCGGGCCGTCCTCCTTATCACCCTTGGGCGGAAAGTAAGGATACTCGTCACTCAGATACAAGTTGTCCAGGGCGCAGTTCCAGACGTTGCCGTCTTTGTGGCAGAGATAATGCGAGTTGACCTTCTCTCCCATGAACGTCTCCCATACGGTGAAAGCAACCGGGAAGGTCCGGCTCTCTCCGTCGACACGGACCGAGAACATGAGGTTGGTCCTGCTCGGAGGCATCATGGGCTTGATCCGATGCAGGGTAGTCATGTTGATCAATTCGCCGTTTCTGCTGATAGCGAAGCCCGGCCAGCGATCCAGAGGCGTGAACTCCTCGTTCAGGTCCTTCAGATATAGGTTCTCCAAGGAGCAGTTCCAGGGATCGCCGTCTACATACCGAACCTCGTGCATGAATGGGATCTCGCCGTGGAAATGGGTCCAGATGATCTTGCTGAGGAGCTGAACCCGGTAGCGGTGTCCTTTGTAAAAACGGATCTGCGGAAGACCATACCGGGACGTCCGGATGGGTATAAGCTTGCCTGAGCGCTTCCCGTAGACGGTTCCGTCCTCTCGGATATCGTAGGTGTTCGGGTCGGGCATCGGTTCAGCGGTTGCCATCAGTAGCCTCCTCCACGAGACGGTATGCAGAAATCATGTCGTCAGCCACTCCGAGTAGCTCCTCTTTGTGCCAGGCGATCCAGTGGTCGCCGTGTCGTTCCACAGTATATGCTTTCATGCCCAGTCCTCCTTGACAACTACTGTATCCTCAGTCCACTCCTCGCAGATGAATTGATCGATGGGGAGATACGTGAGGGTGTCATCCAGCTCGACAATGACCAGAGCGGCCCGGGGGTCCTCGTCTCCAATGTCCCCATCACAACATAAATCCTTGATCTTACGCTGGGCAACTTTACCATCGAGCGTCTTTAAAACCAGCTTCATTTGCGTCTCCTACACAAGTACAATACAGAAAAAATGAGGATCACTGCTTGTAACGAGCGGTGATGACCTGGGACACGTCGTTGACGTCAAACTCACGGAGGCGTGACGATAGGTAGTTGACGCAGCTGTCGCCGGTTTTAACCTTGAGGTCGCCGTGTTTCGTCCAATGTATCTCGCCCTCGATGGTGTAGAACTTGAAGTCTATCGTCTCGATATTGACTGTCCAGAGGTCAGGATCCTTAGCCTCCTCAACGGGAGGGAGTTCCCAGATAATCAGAGAGTCGTCTCCGACGATGTCGAATGTGCAGTCATCGGTACTGGCCTGGATCTCGTGGACGCCAAGTTCGTTATTGATATCGACCTGTACGATCCACTCGGTGAACCCGGGCTTGTCGACTTTGGCTGTGGCGACGATGTCGAAGTCGTAGCTACGGCCCTTGCTTGTGTGGAAATAAAGCTTCTTAAGCACTCGTTCGTTCCTTCTGGTGAGTATGGGGGCCCCAGGTCTCCCCAGGGCCCCCGTGGATATGGATGTCAGTGCAGGATCGGCTCGTAGAGGCCCCAGAGCTGACCCTCAGTCATGAGGTCGAACTTGTTGTCGCTACGACGGATAACCCACTTGCCGACGGCTCCGGTGTGCAGATGTGCCTTGATCTCCTCGTCGCTGGAAGCCCAGGTGCGGACTTGACGGAGATTGTCATTCGTGATCTTGACCGCCTCGCAGACGCTACGGCGAGGGTTGAAGAGCTTGACTTCGAGCGGCATCAGAACGGAACCTCCTCGGTGTCGGCATCCTCGGCGTACATAGCCTCAAGTTCGTCCTCCACGATAGTGAAGAAGCCCTTGTCAAGATATGCCGAGCAGAACTCCACTCCAGCTTGAGTGCGTCCGTGGTAGGGGCGGAGGGCAATATCGGCCCGCTCGAGATCTGCGAAATCGAGAGCTCCGACCGTCTGCTCGTTCAGGAGTGTACGAGTACGTCCGATGATCGAGACGATCTTAGGCGGACGGCCTCCGAAGTTGACCTTCACCTTGATATAGGGAAGGGGCTCCTCCGTGTCGTCCCGAGGCTTCAGGGTCTTGATGTTGAA
>QWBZ01000194.1_pt1 | contig 22133 bp, 21 predicted proteins | sample 1972441 | NCBI WGS metagenome assembly QWBZ01 (sample SAMN09866721, study PRJNA288562) | Human oral metagenome isolate term6_saliva, whole genome shotgun sequencing... | isolation source: mouth | host: Homo sapiens | place: USA: California
AGCAACATAATCCACCTTTATTAGTCTCCTAGATTTGTAAGAAACCAAATCTCCTTTCGCATTTTTGGCATTCCTTCTAGTGTAGCCCTAATGAGCACTTTACGAAACTATACTCAAAGTCTATCAATAGTAACGGAAAGGAGGACTAATGATGGCTAAGACAAATTCGAAACTTACCGAAAGGAAGTCAAGACCAGCATTGACTCCTGAAGCGAGAGAGAACCAAATGATTGCTCTAGCAGTCGACCTTGCAGAACAACAACTCAGGGATGGTTCAGCGTCCTCGCAAGTTATTACTCACTACTTGAAACTAGCTTCGACTAAAGAACGGATAGAGAAAGAAATTCTTATGAAGCAGAAAGAGCTTATCACAGCTAAAACAGAGTCTCTTAAATCTGCTAAGAAAGTTGAAGAGCTTTATGCTAGCGCGCTGGATGCTATGCGTGAATACGGTGGAGGTGGTCACTAATGACTATCAGACGATATTCCGAGCTCATCAAACTACCGACTTTCGAAGAGCGTTTTCGATACCTCAAACTTAACGGTGTCGTAGCTCACTCCACATTCGGAGGAAATCGGTACCTAAACCAAGAGTTCTATAAATCTGCCAACTGGCTTGAAGTCAGAGATTACGTTATTGTTCGTGACAACGGATTCGACTTAGGTGTAGAGTTCGACGATTACCGGATTCCCGGAACTATAATCGTACACCACATGAACCCAATCACAATTGATGACATAATCAACCAGACAGAATTTTTATTGAACCCAGACTACCTCATTTCTGTAAGTCTGAGAACCCACAATGGGATTCACTACGGAGATGAGAGTATTCTAAAACCAGCGTTCGTTGAGCGCAAACCATGGGACACATGTCCATGGAAACAACAAGGAGGAATGTAAATGGCAACAGTTTATGAAATGAATGCAAGTGCTGAGTACTTAGCAGACAATGGTATCGGAGCTGACCACGATGGTTACTTCGGTTCTCAATGCGTAGACTTAATCAACTACTTACTATACAAACACTTCGGTGTTGAACTAGGCGGTAATGCTATCGACCTATTAGACGCAGCTGCAAACGCTGGATTAAACGTAGTGTATGACGCTCCAGGACTTGCGCCACAAGCAGGAGCATTTTTCGTAATGGAAACTTACGCACACCCTTATGGTCACACTGGTTACGTATACCAAGATTCAGACGGGTATACTATCAAGACTATTGAACAAAATGTTGACGGTAACGCTGACTACTTAGAAAACGGTGGACCAGCTCGTTACTGCACTCGTAACTTCCAAGAGTCTTGGGGTAAAGTCATTGGATGGTTCTATCCAAACTACGAAGAGTCTACTCAAAATACACAAGTGCAAGAACCAGCGTCAGCACCTGCTGAAGGTAAACTTAAAGACGAAGATGGAACTATGGCCGTTACAGTATCTGCTGTAAACGTACGTACAGCTCCATCAACATCAGCTGAAGTAGTCGCAGTGTATGACGAAGGGGAAGAATTCCGCTATGACTCAGTATATTCTGCTGAAGGATACATCTGGGTATCATACATTGGACAATCAGGTGAGCGTCGCTACGTAGCTGCCGGAGTTGCAAACTCTAGCGGTAACGCAAACGTGGAACCTTACGGAACTTTCTACTAGGATGTGATTAAGGATGGTAAATCAAAATACAAATAGCATTCTAGACTCAACCAAGAAACTATTAAGTATTCCGTTGGAGAGTGACTACTTTGACCATGACGTTCTAACGTACATCAACTCAGCATTCTCCACACTGAAACAACTCGGTGCTAAGATTCCATCCGATTTCTACGTATCAGATTCGACTTCTACTTGGGATGATATTGGGGGTAATCCTGACGTCATCCCTCACATTAGAAGTTATGTATACTTGAAAGTTAGGATGATATTCGACCCACCTACTGGTGGAGTTAAAGAAGCCTACGACAACCAAATCAAGGAACTCGAGTGGCGTATTAATTCCGAAGACGACATTCACAACAAAGGTGACAATCCTATATCTGGACCTAAACTTGTCGAAGGACCTCCAGGCCCTATGGGACCTCCCGGACCTGCTGGTGAACGTGGACCAATGGGACCTCCAGGACCAAAAGGTGATAGAGGCGCTAACGGACTTGACGGTCAACCAGGGCAACCCGGACTTACTGGTCCTCAAGGACTACAAGGTATTCCTGGAGAACGAGGACCTAAAGGAGAAGACGGATTAGCAGGACCAATGGGGCCTCAGGGTATCCAAGGCGAACGCGGACCTAAGGGTGAAGATGGATTACCTGGTGCTACTGGGCCTCAAGGTTTACAAGGACCTCCGGGACCACAGGGATTACAAGGACCTCCAGGACCGAAAGGCGATAATGGAGAGATGGGACCGACTGGACCTATGGGCATTCAAGGACCTCCAGGACCAGCCGGAGAAAACGGACAAACTGGACCTATAGGACCCCAAGGATTACAAGGAGTTCCCGGTGAACGTGGACCTAAGGGTGAAGACGGACAGCCTGGACAAAAAGGTGACGTCGGACCAATGGGACCCCCAGGACCGAAAGGCGAAGATGGTTTACAAGGACCTCCAGGACCTAAAGGGGCTGACGGTGTCGGTATTCCTCAGACACTATCTCTTAGTGGTAACACTCTAACACTATCTCATGGCGGAGGGACTGTAACTCTACCTGCTTCCAGTCAAAATGGACCAGCTACTCCAACTACATCTTCTAGCGAATTGATCGGAGAGGGTATGCCTAATGGTAAAGTTGATGGAACACTCGGTCAAACGTATGTCGATACTAAGAAGACAAATGGAGCGTTGAAATGGATTAAACGTACTCCTTCCGGTAACCAAGGCTGGGCGGTATTAGATGGAGATACAGGTTGGAAGAACCTAAACATACTATCTAAACTAGGCAATTCTTATTTACAAGTCCGAAGAGTTAATAACACAGTAACTTATCAATTCGGCGGACTACAATGGGGTTGGTTCGGTATTGTTAGACGTGGTAATCCGGCGTTCATCGGACATCCAGGGAACCGTGAAAAGAAATGTTTCCTTATAGGAAACGGTGGTATACCTATGGGGTACAGATCTGCTAGTTCGATGATTGGTCAGATTTTCAACGACGACGGTGTTCCATATGGAACGTGGTATGTAGGTGGTGTTACTGATGCAAATCACTTACGTTTCCAATTCTTAGACCCAGTACCAACCGATAGAGATATTGGTGACATCAGGGTTTCTAAAATATCTTACATTACAGATGACCCTTGGCCAACAAATTAAGGAGGTGACGACATTAATGAACAGTAATGAATTAAAGCACTATGGTATCCTTGGAATGAAATGGGGACGTCGTAAAGGCAAATCTGTCGTTTCGTCACCAGGATCTAAACATCATGATTATTTGGAGGCTCATACCAAAGAGTCTTACAAATCTATGAGTACCAAGAAGCTCAAACAAATTAATGAGCGACTACAAGCTGAGAAGACTTACAAAGAACTTACTTCTAAACAGAAGAAGAAAGGTAAGAACTGGATTACTAATACTCTTAAGAATGTGGGTAGTCAACAGTTAGGTAACGCACTTAACAAATATGTTGTTCCAGCAGCATTCTCATTTGTAGCGTCTGCCGCAGCAGCTTATGCGACTCGTGGTAGAGGGTCCGCCAATGGACCAGCTCCTATAAAGAAAGCTCGTAGAGTATACGATGCTGTTTCTACAGCTAAGACTTTACGTCTAGGAAATTCTAATACAATTTATCTATAAAAGGTGGTAACAATACATGGTATTATCAAACACTGCTGTTCCAAAGTATTACGGGCAGTTTAGAGAGTCGGTTATGCGTGGCGATATCGCCGTTAACGAATTTATTTCGTTAGAGATGAACCGTATCGATGCTAACATAGCGAACCCCGGTATTTATTACGATGACGAAGCAGTTGAGGGTTTTATTAAGTATTGCGAAAATGAGTCGACCTTAACCGACGGTCGTGATTTGACCCTACTGGATTCGTTCAAACTTTGGGCGGAACAACTTTATGGTTGGTATTATTTCGAAGAGCGAAGTGTATACGAACCAAATCCAGACGGTCACGGTGGTAAGTATGTCACCAAATCTTTCAAACGAAGATTAATCAACCGTCAGTTTATTATCCTAGCTCGTGGTGGGGCAAAATCAATGTATGCCTCATTTGTTCAGAGCTATCACTTAAATGTCGACACATCTACCACATTACAAGTAGCGACAGCTCCTACAATGCGTCAAGCTGAGGAGGTATTATCTCCAATTCGTACAGCTATCACTAGAGCGAAAGGGCCTCTGTTCAAATTCTTAACAGAAGGTTCGTTACAGAACACCACTGGGTCCAGAGCTAACCGAGTTAAGTTAGCGTCAACTAAAAAAGGGATAGAGAACTTCTTAACTGGTTCAATGGTTGAAATTCGTCCAATGACTGTAGACAAACTACAAGGTCTTCGTAACAAGATTACGACAATTGACGAATGGCTCTCTGGTGATATTCGAGAAGACGTGTTCGGAGCTATCGAGCAAGGGGCGTCTAAGATTCCAGACTACGTGATCGTAGCAATTAGTTCAGAAGGTACTGTGCGTAATGGTATCGGTGACTCAATCAAAATGGAATTACTAGACATCTTGCGTGGCGACTATGTTCAACCACACACATCTATCTGGTATTACAGACTAGATGACATTAACGAGGTAGCTCACCCTGAGATGTGGGTCAAAGCTAACCCGAATATTGGTAAGACAGTATCTTACGAAACTTACCACTTAGAAGTGGAGCGTATGGAGAAAGTTCCATCAAGTCGTAACGATATTCTTGCTAAACGTTTTGGTATCCCAATGGAAGGATACACATATTACTTCACTTATGAAGAAACTATTCCGCATAGACCTAGAGACTACTGGCAAATGCCGTGCTCTATGGGAGTCGACTTATCTCAAGGGGATGACTTCTGTTCATTCACTTTCTTATTTCCACTAAGTAACGGTGGGTTTGGGGTTAAGACTCGAAACTATATTTCTGAGTCAACTCTCATGAAACTCCCATCAGCTATGCGAGAGAAGTATAACGAGTTCCTAAACGAAGGAACACTTATTGTTATGGACGGAACCATCTTAGATTTAGATGCTGTCTATGACGACTTAGACGCTCATATTATTGAGCGAGATTACGACGTCCGTTCGGTCGGTTATGACCCATACGGCGCTCGTGAATTTGTTAAACGTTGGGTTAGTGAGAACGGTCAGTTTGGCGTAGAGAAAGTTATTCAAGGGGCTAAGACAGAAAGTATCCCGTTGGGCGAACTTAAGAAACTAGCTGAAGACCGATTACTATATTTCGACGAACAAATGATGTCTTTCAACATGGGTAACTGCGTTATCCTACAAGACACAAACGGTAACAAGAAGTTATTCAAGAAGAGAAGAGACCAAAAGATTGACTCGGTAGCCTCAGCTATGGATGCTCTTGTTGCATATAAACTAAACAAAGACGCATTCGAATAGGAGGTATATTATGTATAGAGATTACGATGAAGAACGCGATGACGAACTCTACCACTACGGTAAAACCGGAATGAAGTGGGGTCATCATATTTACGCTATGGCTAAAGCTACAGCTAAGAGAGCTGCTAGAAGTGCTAGTAAGAATTTAAAAGCTGGCGGTAAATTTCTTAAAGAAAATCCAGAGTTTGCTTACGGCGTAGCTGTACCAGCTGCCGCATTTGCCGGACGAGCTACATACCAAGCTATCAAGAAACATAATCGTAATAAACGTCAAGACAAACAAGAAAAAATGAAACGTACTCGTATTTACGACCGCTCTTCTGGTAACTACTGGCATCTTAAAAAAGAACTAACTAACAAACAATGGCTAGAAGTTAACAAACGTAAGAAAGCTGGAGAGAAGACTGGTGATATTCTTAAGAGTATGAAAGTTCTTAAGAAGTAGGTGATTTCATGAACAACGAATTGAAACACTTCGGAGTCTTAGGAATGAAATGGGGTATTCATAAAAAGAAAGAACCGCCTAAAGATTTAGGACCTGTTAAAATGTACGGAGTGTCGTCTAACGGAACTCAATATTTCCACGATACACCAGGTGTAGTGGTATCAGCTAACGTTCATCTAAGTAAGCGACATATCGACCATATCAGTAAACAACGTTCTAAGGGTATCGGGACTATGGAAGCTCTTGCTAAAATGGGGGCTTTAGGCAGGTTGGAGAGAGACAACGCATATCCTCTCACACCTAAACAGGGTAGAGAAATCGCTGAAAAATATGCTAAATTATCAGCAAAAAGTCAACACGTTCGAAGAATGGCACTAACTAGTGCTGGCGTAGCAGCCTACGCTATCGGGGCCGGAACGAGTAGAACCGCTGCCGAAAATCCAGGTATGACAGCTGCCATATTAGCCGGATCATCTGCAGTAGCTGGAGTTTTATCGTATGCTGGTTCCAAAGCTATAGAGTCTAGACGACGTAAGAAAGACCTTGCGAAAGTTCGAGAATTGTTCAGTAGAATCGAGGGTGCTTATGACTAATGAATTGAAACACTATGGCGTATTAGGCATGAAGTGGGGGACTTCTCTCAGTAAAGAAGTTCGAGGCGTTAAAAAAGCCTACAAGAAGAAATCTGAAAAACAATTACAGCAATATCAAAAACGTAAGCAAAAACCCGCACTTGGTCCTGTGGACGGATTCGTAGGTAGCGACAATAAATTCTACTATCACGACACTCCAGGTGTTTATGTACGAGCCGGTAGAACTATCTATCCTCATGATTTGAGACGTATTAATAAACATCGAGCGAAAGGTCGAAACACCATGGAAGCTCTAGCCAGGATGGGCGCTTTAGGTGAAGTACGGTTCGATCGTGACAGAACCACAGCTACTCAGAGACTTGATGCTCTCCGAAGATATGCTAAAGCTGTGGGTAAAAATAATCACGTTATAAGGACATCAGCAGGTAGTACATTGTCGGGACTATTCGCGGCACAAATAGCTTTAGGCGAATATGAAGTCCACGGTGATGGCAAAAAAGCTTTGATGATAGCTGCTGGAGCAACTGCGGCCGGTACAGCATTATCTTATATAGGTTCTAAAGTTCTGCAGAAGAGAAAACTCAAGAAAAATCTTAAAGTAATTGATGGTATAGAGCAGCGCTATAAGAACGGTGATATATATGCAATATAATGACGAATTATATCACTACGGTATTCCAGGAATGAAATGGGGAGTCCGAAAATTTATCGAACGTCAAGAAAAAGGTAAGACTCATCGAGACCGTCTCCAAAACAAATATCTAGAAAAAGGATACTCTAAAGAAGAAGCTTCTAAAAGAGCTGCTAACCGAATTCGAGCAGAGAAAGCCCTAGCTATTGCTGGTGGTGTCGCTCTTACTGCAGCCGCCGTATACTACGCTCATCATAAGTACACTACTGATGAAGTTATCTCAAAGAATGTTGATTTCCAAAAAATTATGTTACTTCCTAAAGACGCCAAACCATCTGGTAACATGAAATATTTAGCTTTCAAACGTGGCGACAAGAAAAAGTACGAAGGTACATATTCTCAAGCTCTATTAGCTAATAAGATGTTAACATTCTCTGATGATAAGGTCGCTAAAGTGACTACTAAATTCGATAGAGATATCAAGATAGCATCTCCTAAGAGAGCTAGAGATACCTTTAAGAAGTTATATAATAATGACTCAGAATTTAGGAAGATGGTCACTGACGTATCAGGACTTGTTAATGAAGACCGAAATAGCGGCACTCGAAAACAAGCTAAAGCCTTTAAAGCTCTAGAGAAATTAGTTAAAGGTAAGAGTAAAAACTTCCACGGTAAAGCTTACGATGGGTTTAACACAACACTTGCGGGACAGGGAGATAAGTTTGATAAGATTCGAGATAAATATTATGCTGAACTTAAGAAACAAGGAATCGACGCAATCGTCGACCGTAACGATAAAGCTCTGAGTGGGTATAAGACTAAACGACCTATAATCATGCTCGGCGAAGTAGCGGCCAAACACACAGTTAAGGAGATGTCTGCTCCAGAGATTATTGCTAAGGGTGTTCGAGAAGAACTTAAGACTAAAGGCAAACAAATTGTCAAATATCTTGCCGCACCAGCTGCCGCGTATCAATTAACTAAACAAGCTACAGAAGAATACGATTATCAAATGAAAAATCGTAAGAAAACTAAACATAAAAAATAGGAGGTGTGAGATGTCTAACCAAGAATTAAAACACTACGGAGTCTTAGGTATGAAGTGGGGTATTTCCCGAAGTAAAGAAGTACGTGGTGTTAAGAAAGCCTATAAAGAGCGAAACCGAAAAATCGGAGACGAGTTTAACAAATACATGGAAGGTGCGTTAGCAGAAGGTAGACAACTTAACCTTGATAAAAAACGAGCTATCAAAGATGCTAAACGAAATGGTGGACGAGAAGCTGTGAAAGCTGTTAAGTCTGACTACGAGAAGAGAATGCAATCTCTTAGCGACTCATTCGATAAAAGAATGGATAAGTTCGGTAGAGACTTTGATAAATCTAAGAAAACATTTAAAAATGATAGATTCGACGCTCGAAACAAAGCAGCCGACCGATTATTCAGAGACGGTGATACGGCACGTAACCACAGAATCGCTAACATGAATCTGGGTAAAGCCCTATTGCAATCATTTCTAATGGGTTCGTACGGAGCTAAAAAGTATAATCAATACAGATCTAATAGTCAAGGACGACTTAAATCAGGAGTTAAAGGATGGTTATGGGGAGGAGCTAACGCTATTGGCTACCAAATCCCAACTAAAGACAACGTCAAGAATAGTCCGCAAGTTCGTAAAGCTCAAGACAAAGTTAACGAGTATAAGTCAAAACTCAAAAAGAAAGTATCCAGATAGGAGATTAAATCAAAATGGAAGAATCATTCGGAAGTAGATTAAAGCATGCGTGGAATACGCTGCTGAACAAAGACCCGACGATGGAATACCGAAACGATTTAGGTATCCCATATTCGTACCGTCCAGACAGACCGCGTCTAACTCGTGGTAATGAACGCTCGATTATAACAGCTATCTACAATAGGATTTCTCTAGACGTATCGTCTATTGATATCAAACACGTTAGATTGGATGAGAACGAACGTTACGTTGAAACTCTACCATCTAAGCTTAATAACTGTTTCTCAGTAGAAGCCAATATGGATCAGACTGGGAGAGCGTTAATTCAGGACATCATCATATCGATGCTTGACGAAGGCGTTGTAGCCGTAGTTCCTATTGATACAGATACTAGTATCTACAATCCTGGAACTTTCGACATTGAGACTATGCGTACCGCAAAAATCTTAGAGTGGTACCCAAAACATGTTAAATGTCGAGTCTATAACGACCGAACTGGAAACCATGAAGAATTGACATTACCTAAGAGCTCTATTGCTATCATCGAGAATCCGTTTTATTCTGTAATGAATGAGCCTAACTCGACTCTAAAACGATTGACTAGAAAACTAAGTTTATTAGACGTCGTGGATGAGCAAACTAGCTCTGGTAAACTTGACATGATTATTCAGTTGCCATATATCGTTAAGACAGAAGCTAGACGTAAACAGGCGGAAGAACGCCGAAAACTAATCGAAGACCAGTTAGCTGGTTCTAGATACGGTATCGCGTATACCGACGGTACTGAGCGTATTACACAACTTAACCGCTCAGTCGAAAACAACCTCATGACTCAAATCGAATACTTGACGAAGATGTTATACAGTCAACTTGGTATCACTCAGTCGGTTCTAGAAGGAACTGCTGATGAGAAAACAATGCTTAACTACTACTCTCGAACTATCGAGCCGATTATCTCAGCTGTGATAGACGAGTTCAAACGCAAATTCCTAACCAAGACTGCTAGAACACAACGTCAATCGATTAAGTTCTTCAGAGATCCGTTTAAACTTGTTCCTGTTTCGGAATTAGCTGACCTTTCTGACAAATTAACTCGTAACGAGATTATGTCTTCTAACGAAGTGCGTCAGATCATTGGACTTAAACCGTCTAGTGACCCAGCAGCTGATGAATTACGTAACAAGAACTTGAATAGAAACGCTGGAGCCGGAGCACCGCCAGGTGAGTATCCGGAAGATCAATACTATGACGAGGAGGGAAGCCAAAATGAAGTATGACTTTAGTGGATGGGCATCACGAAACGACTTAAAATGTTCAGATGGCCGTACCATTAGACGTGACGCTTTCAAGGACTGTAACGGTAAAAAGGTTCCTTTAGTGTGGATGCACAAACACGACGATGTCGAGAATGTGTTAGGACACGCATATTTGGAAAACCGTCCTGAAGGTGTTTACACTTACGCTGTATTTAACCAAAGTGCAGCTGGTCAGCGTGCAAAAGAAGCAGTTCGTCATGGAGATGTTACTGCGTTATCTATCTACGCTAACAAACTTAAACAAAACGGAGGCGACGTGTTACACGGCAATATCCGTGAAGTAAGCCTAGTATTAGCTGGCGCTAATCCGGGAGCTTATATCGAAAACGTAAGTCTCGCACACGGCTCTAATGCTGATGGCGAGTTCATTCTTTACACAGGAGATGATATTGTGATTAATGACAACAATCAAGAGTTCGAATTAATGCACGAAGATAAAGGTGGTAAAACTATCCAAGATATCTTCGATACATTAAATGAAGAACAACAAGAAGCAGTATATGCACTTATCGGTATGGCATTAGAAAACCAAGGTAAAGAAATGCAACATGCTGATGAAGACGAAGATGGCGATTTAGAGTACATCGAAGACGAAGTAGAGTTACCAGAAGACGCTTCAATCGAAGACGTATTAGACACTCTAACACCACAACAACAAGATGCAGTCTATGAACTAGTAGGCGAAGCAGTTCAAGGAGGAATTGAAGAAATGAAACACAACTTATTCGAAAACGACAACATGCAAGAGCAAAACGTATTATCACACGATGATATGCAAGAAATCTTAGCAGACGGAAAACGCTACGGTAGCTTAAAAGAATCATTCTTAGAGCACGGTGTAACACACATCGACTACTTATTCCCAGAAGCTAAAACATTAAACAATGTTCCAGATTTCATCTCTCGTGATATGGGATGGGTTAAACGCGTTATGGGTGGAGTTAAACGCTCACCATTCTCTCGTGTTAAATCTTTATTCGCGAACATTACTGAAGACGAAGCTCGTGCTCGCGGTTATATTAAAGGTAAACTTAAAAAAGAAGAAGTATTCACACTATTGAAACGTTCTACTTTACCAGTAACAATCTATAAAAAGCAAAAAATTGATCGTGACGACATGGTTGACATCACAGACTTCGACGTAGTAGCATGGATCAAAGGCGAAATGCGTTTAATGTTAGACGAGGAAATCGCTCGTGCTATCTTAGTTGGGGACGGACGTGAGTCTTCAAGCGACGACAAAATCAACGAACAAAATATTCGTCCAATCTGGAAAGATGAAGACTTATATACTGTTAAATCATTAATTTCAGTTACTGATCCTAAAGATGGAGCTAAAGTAGCTAAAGAATTTATCCGTGCAGCTATTAAATCTCGTAAAGACTATAAAGGTTCTGGTAACCCAGCGTTATACACAACTGAAGATGTATTAACAGAAATGTTATTATTAGAAGACACTACTGGACGTACTATCTACGATTCAGAAGAAAAATTACGTACAACTTTACGTGTGTCTGAAATCATCACAGTTCCAGTTATGGAGAACCAAAAACGCCAAGACGGAGCTAAGAAGAAACAATTATTAGGTATCATCACTAACATCGGTGACTACAACGTAGGTGCTGACAAAGGTGGAGCTGTAAACTTATTCGATGACTTCGATATCGACTACAATGCTCAAAAATACCTAATCGAAACTCGTTGCTCTGGTGCGTTAGTTAAACCATATTCAGCTATCGCTTTAGAAATTGAAGTGAATGAATAATTATGAGTAAATTTCACGGTATTCTAGGATTCAGCAAAACTCAGGAAGTTGAACCAGGCGTTTATGAAGACGTTATTACCGAGAAAACTTACAGCGGATATTTGATTAAGAACTACCGACAACACGATAATTCAGGCGCTGTTATCGATAACGTTAATATCAGTAACGAAATCAGTGTTACAATGGATCCTAACTTATTTGAAAACATGCTTGCGTTAACATACGTCAAGTTCTTATTACCAGCTCTCGGCGGATATTGGAAAGTCAAGTCCGTCGATCTGCAATATCCTAACGTTCATATTTCAGTAGGTGGTGTCTATAATGGTCCTAAACCGACGAACTGAGCTACAGGCTATATTAGAGAAGACTCTAGGTAGCCGCAATGTGTATTACCAACCGACCGCTACGGTCAACATGGATTATCCAGCTATTAAGTACACTAGAGAACATATTTCTACTAGAGCTGCTACAAATAGTCCGGATTATCTAAACGACAACAAATATCAACTAACCGTGATTAGTAGAAAACCAGATAACCCAGTAATCGACAAGTTATTGACGCTACCATATTGTAGTTATGACCGTCATTACGTTTCTGAGAACCTACATCACGATATTCTTACTATATATTTCTAAGGGGGAAATAGCACAATGACTAAATTAGTATGGGATGAAATCGGTAAACGATTATACGAATTGGGTGTAAAACGCCCTGTACTATACAAACCAAACACAGAAGGTAAATATGTGGATGGTGTAGCATGGAACGGTTTCACATCAGTGAACCAAAACCCATCAGGAGCTGAGTCAACTCCATTATTCGCAAATGACTCTAAATATTTAAGCTTAACTTCAAGTGAAGAATTTGGCGCTACTATCGAAGCTTACACATATCCTAAAGAATTCGCTGAGTGCGATGGTTCAGCTGAACTTATCAAAGGTGTTCGTGTAGGTCAACAATCACGTAAACCATTCGGACTTTCTTATGTTACTACTTTAGGTAACGACTTATTGAAAGAAGAATACGGATACGTTATTCACTTGGTATACGGATGTATGGCTGCTCCATCATCACGCCAATACGAAACAATTAACAAAGACCCAGAAGCTATGAAACTTTCATGGGAATTAACAACAACTCCAGTAGCTGTGGAAGGTAAACGTCCAACTGCTCACTTGGAAATTGTATCAACAGATCTTGAGAAAGATAAACTTAAAAAGTTGGAAGACATCTTGTATGGAACTGAGTCTGAAGCGGCTCGTATGCCTTTACCAGATGAAATCAAATCAATCTTAGCTGCTGGCTAATATTTCTGGGGCCCTTAATTGGGCTCCTTTTCTTTTTAAAAATGAGAGGAGAACTTAAAATGCTAAAGAAAACTATTACTTATCAAAATTTTGCAGGAGAAACAGTCACTGAAGACTTCTACTTCAACCTAACTAAAGCTGAGCTACTACAATTAGAGATGACTATGCCAAATGGTCTAGCCGCTCATATCGACAAATTAGTAGCTGAACAACGTGGTGAAGAGCTATTAGACATGTTCGACCGTATCATCACTAAAGCTTATGGGGTTAAGAGTTTCGACGGTAAACAATTCATCAAATCACAAGAAGCACTTAACACTTTCAAATTTAGTGGCGCATATGACGAGTTATTCATGGAGATTGCTCTAGATGCTAAAGCAGCTGACGAATTTACTCGCGGTATTCTACCTAAAGACTTAGGTGTAGAACCAGCTCCTAAAGTACAAGATTTCAAGCATCACAAGAAACATAACAAATCTAGATAGGGGATTAACCAATGCTTCAGATAACCATACCTAAACAGGAGATATGGGACGATGAGAAGCAAGAGTTCACATACTTGAATGAGTGCACTATACGACTAGAACACTCCCTTGTCGCAATTTCAAAATGGGAGTCGAGATGGTGTAAACCGTTTCTTAATAACTCTAGGCAGTTGACTAACGAGGAGGTTCTAGATTACATACACTGTATGATGTTGAACAAGAATGTGGACCCTTTAGTATATTACATTCTAGCGTCCGAGTATCACGACGAAATCATCAACTATATCGACCATCCGAGTACTGCTACTACATTCTATGAGTACGATGATGGTAAGAAGAAGAGTGATGGAGAAGTTATTACTTCAGAACTTATATATTACTGGATGACGTCATACAACATACCTTTTGAGGCTGAAAAGTGGCATATTCATAGATTAATAGCACTCATAAAAATATGTAACATTAAGAATAGTCCTCCGAAACAACGAACCAAAGAGGAAATTCTAGCAATGCAAATCCGAATTAACGAAGAAAACAAGAAGAAATTTAACACAACAGGATAGGAGTTGAAGCTAATGATTCGAATTAAACATAAAGGCGACTATTCTAAAGTAACTCGATATTTCGAGAAACTCAGTAAACGAGCCACTATCGTAGCCTTAGAGAAGTATGGTCAAATGGCAGTCGACGCATTAGCTCAAGCTACCCCTGTAAGAAGCGGACTAACCGCATCGTCTTGGCACTTCGAGATTAACAAGACTGGTAAGGGATATTCTATAGACCTATACAATAGTCACGTTAATAAAGGAGTCCCTATCGCTATTATTTTACAGTATGGACATGGCACTGGCACAGGTGGATGGGTGGAAGGTAGAGATTATATTAATCCTGCCATACAACCCGTATTCGACAAGCTAGCATCAGATGCTTGGAAGGAGGTAAGCAATGGGTAAGACCGTCGATGAACGCGTAGTTTCCATGGGCTTTGAGAACCGTGACTTCGAAAGTAACGTCAAGACCAGTATGAGTACTCTGGATAAACTTAAACAAGCTCTTAAGTTTGACGGGGCATCTAAAGGTCTTGAAAATATCAGTTCAGGCATCAAAGGTATGAACTTTAATCCACTAACTAGTGGTATTGATGTCGTGCGTGACCGATTCTCAGCGTTAGAAATTGCTGGGGTAACGGCCATGGTACGTATTACCAATGCTGCTATCACAACTGGTAAGAATATGATGTCGGCTCTCACCATTGATCCTATTAAAACAGGGTTCTCAGAATACGAAACCCAAATGAATGCCGTGCAGACAATTTTGGCGAATACCTCATCGAAAGGTTCTAGTTTACAAGACGTAAACCGAGCATTAGGTGAGTTAAACACATACGCCGATAAAACTATTTATAACTTCACCGAGATGACTCGTAACATTGGTACGTTTACAGCGGCCGGTGTATCACTGGATAAGTCAGTAACATCTATCAAAGGTATTGCCAACTTAGCCGCAGTATCAGGTTCAACATCTCAACAAGCCAGTACAGCAATGTATCAGTTATCCCAAGCCTTAGCAGCTGGTAAAGTTCAGCTTATGGACTGGAACTCAGTAGTAAACGCCGGTATGGGTGGTGAAGTATTTCAAAATGCATTAAAACGTACTGCCACACAAATGGGTACTAACGTAGATGCATTGATTCAAAAATATGGTTCATTCAGGGAGTCCTTATCTAAAGGTGAATGGCTTACAGCTGACGTACTGACAGAAACTTTAACACAGTTATCTGGGGCGTACACCGAAGCCGATTTAATCGCTAAAGGATATACTGAAGAACAAGCAAAACAAATTACCCAACTTGCTGATACGGCCGTAAACGCAGCTACTAAAGTTAAGACATTCACCCAATTATGGGATACTCTTAAAGAAGCAGCGCAATCTGGTTGGACACAAAGTTGGCAAATTATGGTCGGCGACTTCGAGGAAGCTAAAGATTTACTAACTTCTATTTCCGACTCAGTCGGAGCAGTTATCGGTAAATCAGCTGATGCTCGAAATAAATTGTTATCTGAAGGTTTAAGTACTGGATGGAAGCAAATTCTCGACCAAGGTATCAACGACGCAGATGCGTTCAAAGAGTCTATCAAATCGGTAGCCAAAGAACAAGGCGTCGCAGTTGATGATATCATTACCAAATCTGGCTCATTCGAGAAGTCTCTCGGAGAAGGCTGGGTTACAGCGGATATTTTAGGTAAGTCCATTAACAAGCTTACTGACGAAGTATCTGGCTTATCTGAAGAAGAACTTAAAGCTCGCGGATACACACTAGATTCCGTTAAAGCTCTTAAGTCTTTAAATGAACACGTCAAAGACGGTTCTATTAACCTAGAAGACTTTGCTAAACGTATGTCTCGACAATCTGGTCGGGAGAATATGATTGAGGGATTTAAGAATGCTTTCCAATCTCTTGGACAAGTAGTTACAGCCTTCAAAGAAAGTTTTAGAGAATTCTTCCCAGCTACGACTGGTGAGCAACTCTATAACTTAACTGTTAAATTTAAACAATTTACAGCAAGTCTAAAACCTAGCGAAGAAGCTATGGAGAAGATTAGAACTACATTCCGTGGGTTCTTTGCCGCATTAGACTTGGTTCGTTATGGATTAGGTCAACTATTAAAACCTTTCGCTGAATTCTTCGGAGGAGGATTACTACAAAATATCGGAAGTAAATTCTTAGATATTTCAGCTAAGATGGGACAGTTCTTCATTGACCTTAACAAGAACGTTAAATCCAATGGAGCCTTCCAATATTTACAAGAAACTATTTCTAACGTACTCAACACTATTTCCGGAGTAATCGATGCGTTTATCGGTAAAATGGGTGGAGTGAAAGAAGGAGTGGCTGCGACTGGACATGCTATTGGTGGTGTGTTCGGGTGGCTTAAGAACTTCTTATCTCCAGTAGTGGAATGGTTACGTAGCAATCTTACGGTTAAGAACCTACTCGCTGGTTTAGCGGGTGGCGGTATTGTCGCCCTAATTCAAGGCTTCCGTAACACATTTAAGAGTTTCACGGACACCCTTGACGAAATCAAGGAGAAAGTATCAGGATTCATGGGAGGCGGTAAAGAGAAAGCCGCATCAGGATTTAAAGAATTCATGAGCAGTATCCAAAGCTCACTAAGTAACTTCTCACAAGGCGTTAAAGTGGTATCTGTATTAGCTATCGCAGCATCAGTTACTTTATTGGTAAGTGCTATTGAGAGATTATCTAAACTTAACCCAGAACAAGTTGCTGGTGGCATTCTCGCTATCTCGGTAATGATGAAAGTCCTAAACAAGGCCTTTAAAGAATTAGTATCATCCGTAAAAGACTACGGTCAACTAAATACTATTAAAGCTGCTGTCTCGATGATGTTGATTGCTCAAGCCGTCAAAATGCTTGCTAAATCAGTAGAAACATTCGGCAATATGGACTGGGGACAATTAGCTAAAGGTCTTATAGGCGTACGAGTAGCTATATCTGGATTGACTAAAGGTCTATCTGCTATAAAAGATGTTAAGATTTCACCAGTAACCGCCGTGTCTCTATTAATCCTGGCTGAGTCTATCAAAATATTAGGCAAAGCAGCTCAAATATTTGCTAATATGAGTTGGGAAGAAATAGGTAAAGGGCTAGCAGGTATGGGCGGAGCTCTAGCTGAATTCGTCGGAGCATCGGCTATCCTAAATAAATTCTCAGGTGGTAAAGCTATTGGTGGAGCAACATCTATTCTAATCATGAGCATCAGTATGGGTATGATTGCTAAGCATCTTAAGTCTCTCGGAGACATGAGCTGGGAACAAATTCAACGTGGTCTAACCGCTATGGGCGGAGCGTTATCTGAATTTGTCGGGGCTGCAGTTATTCTGCAACAATTCTCAGGATTCGGCTCTATATTAGGGGCTACTTCTATATTAATACTAGCGTCAACACTAGACGAGATATCTACTAGTCTTAAGAAATTAGGCTCAATGAGTTGGAAGACCATCCAACGTGGTTTAACCGCTATGGGTGGCGCTTTATCCGAACTAGTTGGAGCCGCTGTTATCTTACAGAGATTCTCTGGATTGAATTCCGTAGCCGGTGCTACTTCTATCCTTATTATGTCTAAGACATTAGATGAGATTTCCGAGAACCTTAAGAAACTTGGCTCGATGAGTTGGGAACAAATCGGTCGTGGCTTGAGTGCTATGGGTGGCGCATTAGCTGAATTAGCTGGAGCTGCTACTATTGTAGGACGATTCGGAGGGTTTAGCTCTATTCTTGGAGCGGAGTCTATTAACATTCTAGTCCAAACACTAGATGAGATTTCCGAAAACATGAGAAAACTTGGCTCTATGAGCTGGGAACAAATCGCTAAAGGACTTACTGGTATGGGTGGAGCATTAGCCGAATTAGGTACTGCTGCATCAGCCGTGGGTAACTTTGGTGGATTTGGCGCTATCATTGGAGCTGGAGCTATCAATATTGCCGTACAATCCTTAGACGAAATCTCTGAAGCCCTAACTAAACTATCCGGATTAGGATGGGACGATATTGGTCGTGGCTTAACTGCTATGGGCGGTGCTTTAGCTGAGCTAGGTACAGCATCTGCTTTAACTGGTAACTTAGGAGGATTCATGTCCCTAATCGGCGGATTGTCTCTAGAGTCTGCTAGTGGCAACATCGATAAGTTGGCAGAAGCTTTCGTCAAAATGGCGGGATTATCATGGGATGAAATTGGTCGTGGTTTGAGTGCTATGTCCGGAGCCCTTGGTACATTAGCCTTAGGCGGTTTCGCCAACACACTTTCTATCATCGGTTCTATGTCTATTTCAGCAGCAGCCGAACCTTTAGGGGTATTAGCCGACTCTGTTAAGAAATGGGCCGATGTAACGATTCCTGAAAACATGGGTTCACAATTAGTTCAATTAGCACAAGGTGTTTCAGCATTCACATTATCTGGATTTGGTGCCGGAGCTATTGATGGAGTAGCTGAACCATTAGGCGTATTAGCTGACTCAGTCCAAAAATGGTCTGGTGTGACCGTTCCAGAAGGAATCGCTAAGAATTTAGGTGATTTAGCCGAAGGCGTTAACCGTTTCTCATTCTCTGGATGGGGTTCAGGAGCTATAGCTGGGGTCGCAGAACCTTTAGGTGCAATGGCTGAGTCCATTAAGAAATGGGAAGGCGTAAATATTCCTGAAGGTATGAACAAAGGTCTTGGCGATTTAGCCGAGGGTGTCAACCGTTTCTTCTTCTCAGGATGGAGTACTGGAGCCATTAGCGAAGTAGCTGAACCATTAGGTACTTTAGCTGAGTCAATTAAGAAATGGGAAGGTGTGTCGATCTCAGAAGACGCCGTAACCACGTTGGATATTTTAGCTAGAGGTATCGGCAAACTTTGGTCTGGTCAATTAGGTGCTGGAGTAATCTCTGGACTAGCCGAACCATTGGGTACTTTAGCAGATTCTGTCCGTAAGTGGCAAGGTCTTATTATCGCTGAGTCTACGTTAAGCTCATTTAGCAAACTATCTGAGATTATTAAGAACTTCGGTAGTACACAACTAGGTGGATTATCCGACGGTTCTATACAAACTGCAGTAGACACCATGAAGAGCCTAATAGATACCGTAAACTCTATGAGTTCCATCGACTTAGGATCTATCGACAAGATTAAAGAAGCTTTCGACAAGCTCGGTTCTATCGGTGGTGAAGGTGTCGCTGAAGGACTTCAAAATGGAACTGAAACTATTAAAACAGCATTAGAAAATATGATGTCTGAAGTCCAAACATCTATGGAGTCAGGCTTAGGCAACTTCAAAGACTCTACCTCTACTTTAGGTTCAGACATTTCAACTGATATTTCAGAAGGTATAACTACCGGATTAGAAGCTATTGGACCAGCTATTGACGAAGCTATGTCTACTTTAGAGACTACATTATCCGAGAAAGCATCTACTGACTTATCTTCAGCTATTACTGAGTCACTCAAGGGTAGTCTTGGTGACTTATCTGGAAGCATCACTACAGCTATTAGCGAAGCGTTAGGGTCTATTGGAGATATTTCCGCAGACTTTGATGGAGTCGGTAACCGTATCGGCGAGTCTCTAGCAGCTGGTATTTCTGTCTCAGGAGCGTCTGTATCAACAGCTATCCAAGGTATCGTTTCTGACGCTAGTTCATTAGTTAATTCGTACGAACATTTATTCACAGCTGGCGGTACTAAGTTAGGTACTGGGTTAGCTACTGGTATTGGAACTGCATCTTCTAAAGTCCGTTCAAGTATCACTAGTACATTAGCAGCAGCAGTGTCTGCCGTAAGCTCATATTACTCTAACTTCTACAGTGCCGGCGGACGATTAGCTCAAGGTTTAGCTAACGGTATCAGTGCGAACGCATATATGGTTGCTGCTCAAGCATCAGCTATGGCATCACAAGCAGCCTCAGCAGCTAGAAGAGCTTTAGATATTCACTCACCTTCTCGTGTGTTTTACGCGATTGGTCGATTTGTAGTATCAGGTTTTGCTAACTCATTGAATGATGGCGGAGACTATATTTACGATACAGCTATGTCTATGGCTAATGCTGCTAAAGATGGTATGAACAAAGGTCTAGATTTCATCGGATCATTACTAGACTCTACAATGAACGACAATCCGACAATCACACCTGTCCTAGACTTATCTAGCGTTAAACGAAGCGCAAGTGCTCTAGGAGGGTTACTTGGAACAGACCCACTGTCTGCTACTTTAACTAGAGCGGTATCAGTCGGAGATGTTTCACCAAACCGTCAAAATGACATTGGTACTAAGGTAGCCACTGCTATCTCAGACCTTAAGAAAGTTATGGACAGCACAGGTAATACTTACGTTATCGACGGTATTACGTATGATGATGGCTCTGCTGTATCGACAGCTATGGAGTCACTTATTCGTGCTGCTAGAATTGAAAGGAGAGTATAATCATGAAGGTGGCTAACCTGCGTATCGCCGTACAATCCGGCGGTTCAAGTACTATATTTGCTGCATGGAACTTCGCTAAGAACACTGGTTCTGGTGGAGCCCCTGTGAACGGAGATATCGTACGAATTAAGAGCGGATCTACATGGTATAATGGGGTAGCTATCGACTCATGGGTATTTAACTATCGTTGGTATATTCGTGAGTTGATTGGCAAGCGCGCGGTAATCGACAAATCACCGGACAGCGGTAGCTACTCAATCATGAGTCCTATCTCCATTGGAAGTTTAACAAAAGAAGGAACTAGTACTGACAGTGCTAATGCAGAACATCTAGACCATTTCAGCGTCAGATGGGAATATAACACTGGTGATGGTGTCTGGTTCAAAGCGTCAGAGTCTACTACTAAAGACGAAAACGCAACATATTCTTACCCATCTAATGCTATATTAGTGCGATGTATCGTATCTCCGGTATCTAAAACATACGGAGAGGGTAAGGAAACTAAGTCTTACTGGACGGCTGAAGATACTACTGCTGAATTTGTGGTAGGTGACAGCCCTCCGGCTAAGCCTTCATCAGCTCCAAATATCTCTATTGACCAAAACTATATGTTGAAGTCTACCGTAGATAATATTTCTGACTCCCGTACGGACGCCCTACAGTTTGAACTGTATAATGGCGATAACCGTATAGACGGAGGTGTGGTGTCTGTTGTAACAGCACGCGCTACATATTACAGAGCAGTATCGCCTGGCGGTAAATATAGAGTACGTTACAGAGCTGTAAACTATGTCGCAGGAACACCTGTGTATAGTGATTGGTCTCCATATTCTGGTGAGACCGAGACAGCCCCTGATGGGGTATTAGGAGTTACTGTGGAAGTTGAGTCCGAAACTACTGCTAGTCTTAAGTGGAGAGCTGAACCTACGGCTACAAGTTATGTCGTAGAGGCATCTACAGACGAGCGATATTTCGACAGTTCTTCTGAGGTTAAATCTCAAACAGTAACAGCTAACAGTGCATTTATGACTGGACTTACTAAAGGTAAACGCTGGTTCTTCCGGGTTCGTGCAAAGAACTCTCATGGCGAGTCTCCATGGAGTAGTCTAGTCAACACTGTTATTGGTACTAAACCAGAACCGCCAACGACTTGGTCTCTAACGTCCAATGCCGCAGTGGGTGATAACCTAGTCTTATATTGGGTACACAACACTGAAGACGGTTCAAAGATGGTTGGTGCCGAAGTAGAGTTAATCATCAACGGTGTTAAATCCACTAAGATATTAACTGCCTAACAATCAAAAAGTGATAGGGAAAAAATACACACTT
>QWBZ01000227.1_pt1 | contig 22094 bp, 25 predicted proteins | sample 1972441 | NCBI WGS metagenome assembly QWBZ01 (sample SAMN09866721, study PRJNA288562) | Human oral metagenome isolate term6_saliva, whole genome shotgun sequencing... | isolation source: mouth | host: Homo sapiens | place: USA: California
AGATGTTAAAGACTTTCGTATGACAGATGATTTTCTTACTATTGATCATCGAGTCTTAACTAGAGATTGTATGATTGTAGAACTTACTACAACAATCGCTCGGCGATATATTGTTGATCTTCAGGCTTTTGTTAACGTTAGAGATTTACATAATTACCTAGGATTGTACACTGATATTTACACTCCGGTTTGGAATAGCAAGAATGTTTCCTTTGTAATCGAGCGCGAAGTTGACGATGATGAACGAAGATTCTATATTGACACCGATGTTATTCGTGCGGAAACAACTGAGGGCGAGTTGATTGTAACATATAGTAATGGTATGAAAAGTCATTACCCTAAATCTGAAGCTAAGCGTTGGCGCGTGATTGATTATATTAAGTTGAGGTAACTAATGAGTGAATCATATGATATAAAAAGTCATTCTGTGGGTCCGAATAGAGGGTTTGCCGTTCCTTTCAAACAGGGGAACGGTCCCTTATTTATTAGACTTGAGGAACAGCGTTTTATTAGGTTTGACCCTATGGTAAAAATCTCCATCACATATCTTGATGATACGGATGAGGAGAAAACCACAGAATTTCAGAATGTTAAATCTATAGCTATGTGGACGGTTAATCAGATGTTGGAGATAACATCTAAATTTGGATATGAGTCTATCGTGTATAGAATTCATAAAGACGATATTATTAATATTGAGGAGAAAGTGAAATGATGAAAGAACTTTTGGTGATGGTGAGTGAAGAATTTCGTAAGGAATATCATGACACTACTGGTAAAATTTATCGTAATTTGAAGAGCGGCGTAGAATCGTTTATGGTCGAAGATGGTATTGTTACCGTAATCTATACGGATGAGCGTAGCAAAGTAAGAACAACTCTTCATATTCCAGAAAAGCATTATATTGGCTGTCTGGAATTCGATGGAACTGTCGATCGAAACGCATTTTTCGATGAAGATACTGTTATCCAAGGCTATGATAAAGACGCTATTTACGGTTGCTTTGTACGATGGATCGACTATGGTAGGGAAGTCGAAACAAAAGAATTGAAGATTGAAGCCGTTGAAAGTATCCTTTTTGAAAAGAATATCGATGGAAACATTATTATCAAGTATTTTAAAACCCTCGAAAATCGCGAAATTGCAAGTCTGTCAATCCCTCGTCGTAATATTATTCGACTCGACAAACTACAAAATGGAATGAAAGTAGGTACTTGGATTGAGTAATGGTGTTTTGTATGTGAAATATATCAACGATAATCAAGCTAAGAATTCTAAAGGAATTGCAGTTAATCTTTGGCAAGGGGTTAAAGATTATTGCTTCTTGGATGAAGGATGTAGTATCCTTAAGATTGAACTGCGCGATCAAGGTCGTAACATAGTATATATTCCAATGTCTAATGTGGCTCTGATTGAATATTTCGAGTCAATGGAGAAATTTAATCAAGTATATCCTGCCGGACAAGGTTATGGGTATTAATAATGATTAGAAACCTATCGAAGACTACATCAAGTATGTAGAAGAAAATGCTAAACGCGTTAATGAACTTGTGAGAAAACTAATCGGAGGAAAGAAAAAAATGACTAAACTAAACCCACAAACAATGAAAAATCAATACGATCACCAATATGACACATTCTGTCGTAAAAATCACGACTATGGTAACTCATTTGAGGAGTCTTTGGACCAATTCGGAATCGTCGCTAGCCTCGTCCGTATGAGCGACAAGATGAATCACGGACGAGGCTAAAACGCAGCAGGTGGGCTCTGAGAACCTCCTAGACACCCTTGAGGACCTATCTAACTATGCTGCTATGACTGCGTGCTGGTTAAAGGGAGTTCGCGAAGAAGATGGCGAAACTTCATGTGGTCCTGATATGATTGATGTTATTAAATATAATGTCCAAGATGCGAAAAACGTTATGTCGAGTAGTGCTGAAATGAAAAAAAGAGTTTAATAAACACATACCTAGTAAAGTAGAAAATATTGACCCTAGAAATTATGTGCTTAATATGCTATCATATATTTTAGAGTTGTCCAAGTGAAGATTGAAAAAGATGAAATGCTTGTGCCAATGGATATTTCAGATGAAGCAGGACTTATTGCTAAGGCTATTGTGGAATCACAAACTGAAGAAGAGGGTGGTGCTGTTATTAATAACTATATGTGCACTCGTAAAGATATTCCATACGAACTTAAGGACTGGATTTATGGGATTATTATGCGCTATATTTACTATCTTAAAAAGGAACGAGACGAAGATTGTGAAAGTAGCATCTGTGCTGATAACAAACCAGTGATTAGTGTAAAGTCTTTAAACGAAGTTGTTGAACTGTTGAAGAAGGCTCTAGAATTCAATTACAAAATCGAATGGGCTAGAATGTCCGAAGATGATTGTGTGGAACTTAAGAAAGTTATAAATCGTCTAAGTACTATGGTAACTGAAGGGATTATTTCCGAAGAATTGATGTTGGACTTGATTAACGATCATGTTAAATTCAACCCCGAATCAACTATCAATAGATTATTTAATCAAATGAATAAGGAGTATTGATATGACTATTCACGACCTATTTCCTATGTCCATTATCAAACCAGTATTAAAAGAAAATCTTGATAACCCACATGGTGTTAGTGGATATAAACTCCCCAGAGGAGCTGGTAAATCTAGAGCTATATTGTCTAGGTTGACGGGTATGGATTGCTTCGATTTGGAGCCGGGTCATATTCCCGAGGTATCTATACCTACGAATGAAGAACCTAAAAATACCTATGAGGAACTGGAGGAGTTGTTCGTTAAACAGAACAAGCATATTAAAGTTCTTATGCTTAGTGGAGCTGGTAAACACGACATCACTCCTTTAGCTGTATTGGATTACGAACACAAAACATCAGAAGCGGTTCGTGGATATGATCTTATGGTGGCTTTGGACTGCCTTATTCCTAATTTAAGTAAAGAAGGATTGGAACATTTTATTGATGTTGCGAATAACGTATTAAAAATGAAGGATTTTGATCATGAGTAAATTTTATAGCGGTGAGAGGTCTATACGAGGATATCTCAATGAAATTGAGAAGTACTACGAACTTATGAAGAAATCTAAAGATTTTGATCATTATTCACATTATCTGACCTTGGTTAAAAATCAAATTGAATTTCTTTCTCAATATATCTATCAAACGGATAAATTAGAAGAATTCAAACATTGTATTGACCATACTGGAATTGATAACAACATGTACTCATCTATTATTAAGACCGTGGAACTCAATATTCACTTCATGGTTAAAGGTATGGCTTATACTCAATTTAAAAAAGAAAAGGATCATCTTAAGAAATGGCAAAAGCGCTTAAACTCGATTCCGGATACCACGGTGAAATAAGAGTTGGAGAACCTAGCTATACAAAGGTTGCTAGAAACGGTTTTACTAAACATATTCATGTCGTAGACTCAGACACTTGGAAAAATATCCGAGAACAAATGGGTCTGGTGGAAGAAAAGATTGAAAGTAACTCAATATATGAGGTTATCGAACGCTTTGAGAAAATTCCGCCACACTATATTCCTGATTACAAACATTCAGGAGACATTATAAAACTAAAGGAGAAACAAAATGACAATTAACATTAACACAGCAATTGACTGGATGTACGCACGCAAAGGACAAGTATCCTACAGCATGACGTCTCGTGACGGTGATGACTCTTATGACTGCTCATCATCTATTTACTACGCACTACGCAGCGCTGGAGCTGCCTCTGCAGGTTGGGCTGTAAACACTGAATACGAGCATCAATGGCTAATTGACAACGGTTACGAATTGATTTCCGAAAACACACCATTCACAGCTAAGCGTGGGGATATCTTCATCTGGGGACGTCGTGGATATTCAGCGGGTGCCTTTGGACACACTGGTATGTTCATCGATGGAGACAATATCATCCACTGTAACTATCCTTACGATGGCATCTCAGTAAATGACCACGACGAACGCTGGGCTTATGCTGGTAAACCTTACTACTACATCTACCGCTTGACAAACCCAGACGCTGCTCCCGCACCTGTTAAGAAAGGTTGGCAAGAAGACTCTAAAGGCTTCTGGTGGGCGCGTGGTAACGGTACATATCCTGCTTCTCGCTTCGAGTATATTGAAGATAATCGCTCATGGTTCTACTTCAATTCTGAAGGATATATGGTTGCTGAAGACTGGGTGAAACACACTGATGGTCATTGGTATTACTTTGACAAAGACGGCTACATGGTTACGTCTTGGAAGAAGATCAAAGGATACTGGTACTACTTCAACCGTGATGGAGCTATGCAAACGGGCTGGGTGAAATACTTCGACGATTGGTTCTATCTTGATCCTAAGGATGGAAATATGCTTAGTGACCAATTTATCCGTTACAACGACGGTTGGTATAAACTACTTCCTGACGGACGTCTTGATACTAAGCCAGCATTTACTGTTGAGCCTGATGGTAAGATTACCACAGATACTGAAAATACACGTAAATAGTTGGTGGGACTATGGGTAAAAAGAACACAAATCCTATAGTCCTCGACGCATTTGACGCGGTTTATATCCATGATAAGCAGGGTTTAGTGACTGGATGGAAGCTTGTATTGAGCCGAAATCCGGTCCTTACCACGCTTTATGGAGAGGTTATTCGGGCTAAAATTAGCGGTTTTGAGTACCTTGTTAGGGTCGCTGACAGGTATCAAACGGATAATAATCTGGTAAATCGGGTCGAAATTTCGTGGATTAAGAGGCCTAAATAGTGGTATTTTGCTATAATATTTTGGGAAATTGGGTGGATTTTAGGGTTGAAATGACTCGAAATTACCTATATATTTGAGGAAAACTGATGGATTTTGGCCGAAAATTGGTCAAAATTGGGTGTTTAGCTGCACGTTTTTTTTTGTGCAGCACATGAAAATTTTACGGGCAGCACGAAATTTTACTATAATATTTGAGGTAACTGCACGAAAAAACATGGGGAAAACATAAAAAAACCGAAAATACACAGGAAAATCTCACATTTTCTATTGTATATAGGAATGAGTTAAAAAGTGTACTGTATATAATAACAATAGGGAAATGCGGGCAAAACATGTGTGAGGCACGAGGAGGTAAAAAATAGTGGATTTTTTAGATGTGTCTGTGAAAAAGTTCACTTCCAACAATCGTACCGTTGATTATGAGGTTTCTCCTGACTTTATATTTGGCGATGCTAAAGACTTGGTTGTTAAAGGTTCCAAGTTTTATGCGTATTGGAATGGAAGTTTCTGGGACACTAAACAGAAAAACCTATTTTATGATATTGACTCTCTGCTTTGGCGTAAGGCAAGAGAATTAGAAGACGGACGTCCTGGTCTGAGAATTGATGTTAAAGAGATTCGAAAAGCATCTGCCGGGAAGTTTCGTTTATTTGCAGATTTCTGTAAAGCTTGTGAAGCTAGTGGGATTTCTTTCAACCAGAAAGTGTTATTCGCAGATCATAAGATGCAGAGAAGAGATTACGCCACAACGCAATTGACATATTCGCCACAAGAAGGAGAAGCAGTTGCGTTTAAAGAATTGATTGGTACCTTATATCTTCCTAAGGAGTTGGATAAAATTCTCTGGTTCATGGGAGCGTTATTTACGAACAACATGTACAAGATTGAGAAGTTCATGTATTTGTATGGTTCGAAGGGTAGCGGTAAAGGTACGGTCTTAAAAATATTCCGAATGCTATTTCAAGAATATTGCGGAACCATTGATTTGAAATTGCTCACAAGTTCTGATCAATTTGCAACAGGACAAATTCAAGAAGTTCCATTGTTGATTGACGAGGATACTGATATCAGTCATATTTATAACGATACTCCGTTATTGAAACTGACGAGTCATGAAACCATATCTGTCAACAAGAAATTTAAAGAACCTTATGATGTTAAATTTATTGGTTTGTTAATCACAGCCTCTAACCAACGTTATAAAGTTCGAAACGTAGACTCTGGTATTACTCGAAGAGCTATTGTTGTAAACCCAAGTGGACAGAAAGTAAGTCATACAAAGTATAATCAACTCATGACGCAAATCAAGTACGAGCTTCCGTATATTGCTAACATGGCAATTCAAAGATTTGAAGAAATGGGATTTGATTACTATGACGATTATTTCGACGTCGATATGGCAGAACAGACGGACCATATCTTTGACTTCATGCGAACTAATGCAATCCATATGCAACATGGTATAACTCTTAAACAAATCAGTGAGTTATATCGTGAGTATCTGGAAGATATGGGATGGAAGACCGATGGATATAAAGCAACTATCAAGAGAGAGGCTCTTAGATATTTTGACACAATGCTTAAAGATAGTCATATTGATGGTATGCGTGTTAATAATTATTTCAAAGGTTTCAGATGGAATGTTGCATTTCCAGAAGGTGTCGTTGGTACAACTGAGGCAAATGATACTGTTATTCCGGATGACTGGTTAGATTTCAATTATCATAACGAGGTGTTTAATAAACTAGCAGCAGAATATCCTGCACAGTTAGCATTACGTAATGGTAATCCCTCTGAAAAATGGGACAATGTCGTTACTACTTTGTCGGATATTAAAACAAGCAAATTACATTGGGTTAAGGTTCCACTTAGTCATATTATCATTGACTTCGATTTGAAAGACGAGGAAGGGAATAAGAATTTGGAGTTGAACAAAGAAGCAGCTTCAAAATTTCCACCGACTTATGCTGAGGTCTCAAAATCGGGTCAAGGTATTCATTTGCATTATATCTACGACGGTAATGTCAATGAGTTAAATAATTTGGTCGATAAACATATTGAGATCAAAGTGTATAAAGGCAACGCCTCTTTGAGACGGATTGACAAAGCATCTAACAACTTACAACCATCTCATATTTCATCGGGCCTGCCGTTGAAAGAGAGAAAGGATAATGAAATGTATGAGCATGTGAAAGAAATCACATATACAGAAAAGACGTTGCGTAATTTTGTAAAACGCCAATTGGGACAGATTGAGGGTAAAGAACCAAGTCACCCAAATACCAAACCAACGATTGATTTTATTGCTCACGAAATTCAGAAAGCTTTTGACATGGGTCTGGAATATGACTTGACTGATTTGAAGCATGATGTATTTCTTCGAGCGTTGCGTTCAACGAACAACAAAGAATATTGTGTAGCGGTATTCCAAAAGATTCCTTGGTCTTCAATTCGAGATGACGAAGGAGCTACCGAGAACAAGCTTACAAACTTCACAAAGATATATCCAAAAGAAGAATTGGTGTTCTTCGATATTGAGGTGTATCCAAATCTGTTTGTCGTTGTCTGGAAGAAATACCATGATGACGAATTTACAAAATGGATTAACCCAACTCCAGACCAGATTGAATATTTGTTGAGCTTCCCTATCGTTGGATTTAACAACCGACGATACGATAACCATATTCTCTATGCTCGATTACTCGGATGTAACAATCTTGAGTTATTCCGTCAGTCATATAGAATTGTCAACGAAAAAAATGCGAAGAGTGGAATGTATGCGGCAGCTTACGAATTAAGCTATACCGATATTTACGAGTACGCTCAGAAGAAACAATCACTCAAACGTTGGGAAGTTGACCTTGGTATCAAACACGTTGAGATGGAAATTCCATGGGACCAACCAGTTCCTGAAGAGTTAATTCCTGTTGTAGTTGATTACTGTGCTAATGACGTCGATGCAACAGAGAAATTGTTCGACGCTATTTATGCAGACTACGTTGCGCGTGAAATCTTGGCTACAATTGCTAAAGGTTCAATGAACGCAACCAACAACCAATTGACTGCTAAATTTATCTTTGGTGATGACCCACGTCCTCAAGACAAATTTAATTATGTCAAACTTGCAACCATATTCCCAGGATACAAGTACGAATTCGGTAAGTCATATTACCGTGGCTTCGAAACTGGCGAAGGTGGATTTGTATATGCCGAACCTGGAGTGTACAAGAATATCGCTTTGCTTGACGTAGAGTCTATGCATCCGAACTCTCTTGTAAATATGAACTACTTCGGTCCATATACTCAACGCTATGCTGACTTGCTTAAAGTTCGCGTGTTGTTGAAACACAACAAGATTGACGAAGTTAAACAGATGTTTGATGGTGTCTTGGCTCCGTTCCTGGATAATCCAGAATATCTCAAACCTTTGGTAACTGCATTGAAGATTGTAATCAACTCTGTTTATGGAATGACCTCTGCTAAATTTGACAACAAGTTTAAACACCCAGACAATATTGACAACATCGTTGCAAAACGTGGTGCGTTATTTATGGTTGATTTGAAATTTGCTATCGAAGAGCAAGGATATCAAGTCTGTCATATCAAGACCGACTCAGTTAAGATTCCAAATGCTGATGAGAAGATTATCAAATTCGTTGAAGACTTCGGCGCACAAGAGAAGTATAGATATCGCTTTGAACATGAGCATACATACAAACGTATGGCTCTAATCAACAACGCTGTTTATATTGCTCAACTTGAAAATGATGCTTGGTCTCCAACAGGTGCCGAGTATGCTAACACATATTTGTTGAAACGAGTATGGACTAAAGAAGAATTGGTTGATAAAGATTTCTTCATCACCAAACAATCGAAAGGTCATATTTATCTCGGTGACGAATTCGTTGGTAAGGTTGGCTCAATTTATGCATCTAAGACTGGAGCAGAATGTATGTGGACAGAAGACAACGAAAACTTCAAGTCCATCACTGGAACAAAAGGATATTTGTTCAAACAAACAGATAAGTTTGATATTGAGGACGTAGACTTTAGCTTCTACGACAAGATTGCTGTCGATGGTCTTAAGAAAATTATGAAAGTTGGCGATATCAAAGATATTGTTGACGACATGCCTAAGGACTATGTTGACGCGCTTGAACTTCAAGACAAATATCCAAGTTCACAAATCATTTCTATCAATCACGGAACTCTCAAAATCAAAACTCCTGAGAATGCGTGATTGAATTTTCCCGCATGTTGATTTTAGGCTTCGCAGGATTTACATGGCACATAATAGAGAGGAAGAACAAAATTCTGCTGATTTGTTCTCTTCTCTTCTTTTTGAAAACAATGTCAGACTCACGTCAGAATAGAAAGGACATACTAATGACAAAGATTTCACAAATTTCAGATTCACAGATTATTCTGGAAGAAGTAGATTTTCTCTTCGCTCGTAACTTCACAGGGCGTCAAGAAAAATACAACCGCGCAGGTGATCGTTATTTTAACGTTAAGGTAAACCCAGAAGATGTTGACTTGCTCTTATCTTATGGGGTAAACGTTAAGAAATATGAACCTAAAGATGTTCCTGATGATCTCGCAGCTAAGATGGAAGAAAATCCAGACATGTTTGAACCTGCTTATTTCTTCAGGGTCCGTGTGTATACACAATTCAACCTACCAAGTATTGCGATTATTTATGATAATGGTAATACTCCTGTCGATGCCGATATCGATCCTCGTGACCGTATGTATCTGACAGAAGAAAGTCAACTATCTCTTATTGATGATCTTGAAATTTCAATTTGTGATATGACTATCGCTCGACGAGACCCAAGTCCAGACGGACAGTACGCTCGTCTCAACCTTAAGAACGCTTATATTCGTGTAGTGGACAATCCACTTCGTCGTAAATATGGCTTCTAATAAAATTGAATTATACGACTATCAACGTCAGGCAGTTGATAGATTGCATAATGGTTCTGTATTGTTAGGGAAGGTCGGTTCTGGTAAATCCTTTACCGGCCTGTTTTATTATTTGGAGAATCACAAAGACTTACCCCTGTATATTATCACAGTCGCTAAAAAGCGAAATGATAAGGAGTGGCATAGAGATATGGAAGCTCTTGGTATAACAGGTGTGGTTGATTCTTGGAATAATATTACCAAATACACTGATGTTGAAAACGCATTCTTTTTATTCGACGAACAACGAGCAATTGGCTACGGTTCGTGGGGAATGTCTTTTATTAAGATAGCTCGAAAGAATAAATGGATAATGCTGACAGCAACGCCTGGTGATGTATGGATAGATTGGATGTGTTTATTTATCGCAAACGGATTTTACAAGAATAAATCTCAGTTTGTTGATATGCACGTTGAATACAATCCATATTCAAAATTCCCACAGATCAAACGATATCATGGAGTAGACCGTTTAGATAGACTCCGTAGAAGTTTGGTGGTGGCTATGGAAGACTTTAGAAAAACTAAAGTTAACCGACTCACAATTAATACATCTTTTGATAAAGATTTATATTCTCAGGTAATGAAGTCAAGGTTTAACCCATATACGGAAGAACCTATTACTAGCGCTTCTGAATTTACACAAGTGTTGAGAAGAATCGTTAATTCCTCCGACCGTAGAAAAGAAGCCGTCAAGAATGAAATAATGACAAGAGACAAAGTAATTGTGTTTTATAACTATATCTATGAGCTCGACATCTTGAAAGATATTTGTCGAGAATTAAATAGAGCGTATTATCAATACAACGGCAGTAAGCACGAAACTATACCAAACAGTGACTCGTGGATATATTTAGTGCAGTACACCGCAGGAGCCGAGGCATGGAATTGCATAACTACTGATAGCATTCTATTCTTTTCCCTAAACTATTCATACAGGATAATGGACCAGTCAGAAGGTCGAATCAATCGCGTGAATACCTCCTTTGAAAATCTTTATTATGTATATTTCAAAAGCCCGGCTTCAATTGATGACGCAATATCTAGGTCTATAAAATCTAAAAAGAAATTCAATGAAAGGAATTGGGTGACAAATATATGTCCAGATTGGAGCGCGATTTCCAAAGAGAACTAATCAAGGATATTAAAAGTCGTTTTCCTGATGCTATTGTCAAAAAGAATGACTCTAGTTATATTCAAGGAATACCTGACTTATCAGTAGACCTTGGTCCATATTCCTATCATTTAGAAGTTAAACGTAGTGGAACTGCACCATATCGTCCTAATCAAGAGTATTACTTAAACAAGTATAATTCGACAGGCGGTTGGGCAAGAACCATTTATCCTGAAAATAAGGAGGCTATATTGAATGAGATGGAACAAACATCCCGAGTACGAAGGACATCATAGTTTCCTTAGTGCCAGTCAATGTCATTGGCTTAATTATGATCCGGAAAAACTCGTTGAACGCTTTGAAAATGAGAAGGCTAAACAAAGAGGAACCGAACTTCACGAGTTCGCTAGCTTATCTATTCAACATAGAATTAGATTAGAGCCAGGCCATACACATCCAGCAGTTGCAAATTTTGTTAATGATGCAATCGGATATCGTATGGATAGCGAAGTCTTGTTATTTTACAGTCCTTATGCTTTTGGCACTGCCGATGCAATTCGTTATGATCCACCAACAAAAGATAATCCTCGTGGATTTCTTAGGATTCATGATTTGAAAACTGGTAAGACCAAGCCAAAAATGGAACAACTTCTTGTTTACGCTGCTTATTTCTGCTTGGAGTATGGTCAGAAACCAGAAAGAGTAGATTTCGAATTGCGTATTTACCAAGGTAACAAAATCGATACATATATTCCTGAAGCTGAAGATGTGTACGATGTTTATAACACAATCAAAGAATTTTCGGCAATTCTTGAAAGGAAACCCGAATAGAAAGGCATAGTATGGATCTTGAAGAATACTTAATTCATAAAGGCACACCACACCAAGGTAACACTCCTCATAGTGGACGCTATGCCTGGGGTTCTGGTGAAAATTCATATCAGCGAGCAACCTCGTGGTCAGACACTGTTGCAAAATATCGTAAAAACGGTTTGACGGATACACAAATTGCAGCAAAGATTGGTATTACTACAACCGAGTTTCGAGCTAGAAATACCATTGCTAATCAAACTGTTCGTTTAAGAAATCAATCTATGGTTATGGAACTTAATGAGAAAGGTTATGGTCCTACTGAAATATCTCGTAGAACTGGTTTACCTGAATCAACTGTTCGAATGAATCTTAACGAACAAGTTAGGAATAATGTCAATCGTATGGAACAAGTTAAATCCGACTTGAAATCTTTGATTGATGAAAATCCATATCTTGATGTTGGTTTGGGGGCAGCACAGCAATTGGGTATCAAAGAAAATACTCTTAAACGTGCTGTACAACAACTTGAAGCCGATGGCTATCATATGCATAAAGTATATGTTAAGAATGCCACAAATGACGACCATTGGGTTGAAATGAAAATTTTAACCAAAGAATCAAATCCTGATATTGTCAGAGAACACAAACACGAAATCAAACCACCTAATTTATATAAGACTGAAGACGGAACAACTAAATTAGGTCTAAAGCCAATTGAACATCTCGATTGGAAACGTGTTGGTATTCGTTATGATGAACAAGGTGGAACCGATAAAGATGGTGTCATGGAACTTCGTCCTGGCGTTAAAGATTTGGATTTAGGTAATTCCAAATATGCTCAAGTGCGTATTGGTGTTGGGGGAACTCATTATCTTAAAGGTATGGCTGTTTATGGAGATCCAAAAGATTTTCCTAAAGGCGTCGACGTTATTTTCAACACTAACAAGAAGCAAGGAACTCCTAAAGAAGACGTTCTTAAGAAACTTAAAGATGATCCCGATAATCCATTTGGTGCTCAAATCAAACCTAATGGGCAGAAAGGAGCTATCAACAAAGTTAATGAAGAAGGTGACTGGGGAACTTGGTCTAAAACCTTATCTTCTCAGTTTGTTTCTAAGCAGCCACCCATATTAGTTAAAGGTCGAATTCAAAAGACGTATGAAAAATTACAGAAAGAATTTGATGAGATAGCTAATTTAAATAATCCTGTAGTCCGTAGAATTATGATGGCAGATTTTGCAAATGGTTTAACAACCAAACGTCATAATTTGAAACTAACAGGTTTTGATCGAATGCGTGGTCAAGTATTATTACCTTTATCTGGTATTAAAGCTAACGAAATCTATGCACCAAACTTTAAGAACGGTGAGAAAGTTGTTCTTGTTCGTTATCCTCATGGAGGAATATTTGAACTACCAGAACTCACTGTAAATAACAAGCTTGGAAATGGTCCTGCTAAATTTATGAAGGGTGCCAAAGATGCAGTTGGTATTGACTCTTCTGTTGCAAGCAAATTGTCAGGAGCAGACTTTGATGGTGATACTGTTATGGTTATTCCCAATAATAAAAACGGTATTAAAACAAGTCGTTCTTTGAAAGAGCTCAAGAACTTTGATACAAATCAATACTATTCTCCAGACAAGAATATTCTTAAGCGCGATTCAAAAGGCAACTGGACAATTAAGCAGAAGACAATGGGTGAAGTATCCAACCTTATTACTGACATGACTTTGAAGGGTGCTTCTCAATCAGAGATTGCAAGAGCGGTTAAACATTCAATGGTTGTTATCGATGCCGAGAAACATAATCTAGATTATAAAAGATCGGAAAGGGAAAATGATATCCCCGCTCTAAAAAAGAAGTACCAAGATCACTACGATGTTATATCTGGCACTATAAAAAATGGAGCCTCCACTCTTATATCCCGGTCTAAAACAGAGCACCGTACTCTAGAGACATGGTATAAGGATCGAACTCCTGAAGAGCTAGCAGCTAATCCTAGACTTTCTCCTAAGATCAAGAAGACAAAAACTATTTCAACTGATCATGTTGTGGAAATGGTTAAGGATGCTAAGACCCTTGGTTCTGGCACCCCTATTGAAAACATGTATGGTGATTATATCAATGCCCTTGGTAAGATGCGTGACAAAGCTAACAAGGTTGTTGAGTCTTCACCTAACTTAGTAGTTAACAAGGAAGCTAAACTGAAGTATCGAGATCAAGTAGAGTCTCTACAACACAAGCTTAATACTGCTTTAGCTAACTCGCCTAGAGAACGTCAGGCACAGCTCATTGCTAACAAAGTTATAGCTGAGAAGAGAGATCCTGACATGCAGAAGGACCAACTCAAGAAGCTTAAACAACAAGCTATTGCTGCTGCTCGTCTTCAGACTGGTGCTGATGGAGCTAAGACTCGTATCAACATTGAAGATGATGAATGGAAAGCTATTCAATCTGGTGCTGTTAGTACTAAGATGCTTACTGACATCTTACGCTTTGCCAACACTGATAGAGTTAAACAGTTAGCTACACCTAGAGAAGAGAAGTCCCTTAGTCTATCTAATGCATCTAGAGCTAAGTCTATGATTCGTAATGGTCACAGCTATGCTGAAGTAGCTGAAGCTTTAGGCGTTAGCATCTCAACAATCCAGAACCTAGTCTAGTAGAAAGGAGAGACAACTGTTATGGAAGATTACTTACAAGCAACAACAGTAGTTGATACAATGTTAACTACATTCGACAATCCATACAATCCTTTCTCTGACTTTGATTCATGGAAGAAGTGGGATGAAGACAATGGTTACTTCACATCAGAACTACTAGCAGCTGTCATCGGCAACACTGATGATGTGTTGGATGAAGTTGAAGAAGCTCAACGTCACGCTATGGCCATCAACCTAATCATTGATGAAGGTCCAATCGAAGATGTTTGGACTGTTTGTCGTACAGATACACAAACACCGATTCGTCTACCAACTTCTGAAAATGAAAAATCAGAAGAATAAATTCACACCCCCATAGGGGGGAGGGTCGCAAAATTTTTCGACCCTTTTGCATCGCCCCACCTCTCTGAAATTTCTCCGGAGTGGTAAAAAGTCCTAAATTGGGATTATTAACCAGGGGCAATGTATGGGTAAAGGAGGGTAAACCATGAACAATGAAGTGCAAGAGCATATCAAAGCACTACTAATGTGGTTGGTATCTCCTGAGGTACTTAGTCAAATCGGTGTTTACATTGGAGTTGGAGCATCTATTTACAAAGTTGGCATCAAAGCCTTTAAAAAAGTATGGGTCGACTTAGAAGCTAAACAGAATGATGAGATTAATGGTATTAAAAATTCTATTAATGCTCTAACAGTAAGCTTTCAAGAGATGCATAAGAATCAAGAACGAGACTTTCTTAGGCTCCAAATAATCACCGGTATTCATTCTGGTAGATTATCAGAGCAAGAGATTCTTTATCTATATGATCAGTACACTGAGAAAGGATACAACTCGTATGTGTCAAGAATGGTCAATGATTATATAGAAGAACTACACACTTCAAATAAGGAGAACGAGAAATGACATTTTCAGTAGATGATATTATTACATTGGTAACATTAGTTATCGTGCTTGCTCCAGTAGCACTAAACTTAATTAAGTATCTCGGAGCAGCAACTCACAATAAAGCAGTAATGACACTCGCAGATCGAGCTCTGATTATTGTAACAGCTTTGGATAACATGCTTATCGCAAATTCTTCTAAGAAAAAAGAAGCTTTAGATAAACTATTATCTTATGCATCAGAAACGGGTGTAAAACTTACGCCAGAACAAGCGTCCGATTACATCGAGCACGCTGTTCAAGAACTCCGCCGTCTTCAGCAATCTCAAACAAAAGAGGTGACTGAAAATGGTACGGAAGAAAAGTGATTCTAAACAATTACCTCCCGGAATAACTCCAGAAGGTATGTTGAACAAGCTCACAATGAAAGCATTTGTCGTCGCAAATCAACAACTTGATGATGGTACAATAGCACCAAGCACTTTGAATGCATTATTGCGATTCGGCACAGCTGAGCGTGAGTTACAACTCGAAGCAATGAAATCTAATAAAAAATTATCAGATTCTAAAATCGAATTAATTGAAAGTGAAGTTAAAGGTAAGGGTGATAGCGAAGCTGTAATTGCAGCTATTCGTGGATACGCTCCATCTGAAGAATTGTAATATGATCCTATTAGGTAAAGATAGAGAACATTTACGAGATCTCAGTTATAAAAAACTTCTCACTTTTGATAATTTTGGTGATAGACTTAATTTTTTATCTCTCATGAATCGAGGTTATAAATCTCCTAGAGAAATTTCTAACGCATTCTACAAATCTAGAATTTGGAGAGATATGCGTGATTATATTATTGCTCGTGATTTGGGATATGATTTAGGTGTTAAAGATGTTGAAATTGAAGGTCCTCCTTTAGTACATCATATGATACCTTTGTTGGAAGAAGATATATTGGAATGGAGAGAAGATATTATCTTAAATCCCGATTTACTGATCACGACATCTTATAATACACATAATATTATTCATTATGGATTCGGAAGAGTTCAATCAATGAATTATGTTGAAAGATCTCCTGGGGATACTAAATTATGGTAGGTGAACTATATGACGATTCTTAATGATATTAAGACATCTGTAGATTTCGCTTCCGAAGAAGATACAGGATACGATGATAGATTGTTATTGGAATTGGATGGTATTGTCGGAGAACTATCTCAACTGACAAATATTCAATTAAATTTCGAGTCTAAAAAAGATGCTGATTGGGAATCTTTAATTCCTAATAAGGATCCTAACCTTGTTCGTTTGGTCAAGCAATACGTGCTTGTGTCCATTCGTTTGAAGTTTGATCCTCCTGTCGGTAGCATTTTATCTTCACTAGAAAGATCCTTACAATCAACCGCTCATCGTATAATCTTACAAAATAGGGAGGGATCTAATGAATGATGTAGATCAAGATCTTCTCCATGCTATTCAAACTAATAGTTCTGATGATGTTATTGAACACTTCGGAATTAAAGGAATGAAATGGGGTTTTAGACGAAGTCTATCAAAATTGCCGCATTCTAAAGCGAGAATGGCTCGAAAAGAAAGTAAAGCCGCTCGTAAAGCTTGGAACATGAAGTATCACAAGCGTCATTCTATGACCGAACACGATCTTCAAGCCGCGACAAGACGACTCCGTTTGGAGAATGATTTCGCCGAACAAGTACGGCGTGCAAACCAAATTGCCGATACCCGTAAACCTAAGAAAGAACATGGTAAGTTTGCTAAAGACATTGGACGATCAGTGACTAATTCAGTTATCGATACTGGTGTCAAGACTATTGTTGGAGATCTTATGAAGAACAAAACGAATAAGTATTCTCCTATAACTAATGTTACTTTAGATCAGCTCCGAAAATTGAAAGACGAAAATCAAGGAGCTATTAATACAGTTCGAGGTATTTGGGGCTTTTAGTTAGGGACATTTTATGGTATTATCTAATAAAGCTTATCCGGAAGAATATATGAAGTTCAAAGAAGCAGTTCTGAGAGGTGAAATTCCGGTTAATCGCACGGTCTCTCTGGAAATGAACCGAATCGACTTCTTAATAGAGTCTCCGGATTATTACTATGACGACAAAGCGATTCAAGGGTTTATTAGATTTTGTGAAAACGAAATGACCCTTACCGATGGTGGGGATGTAACTCTCTTACCATCCTTTAGATTATGGGCCGAATGTGCCCTAGCGTGGTTTTACATTTCTGAGGATAATGTCTATAATCCAAAACTTGGTAAATGGGAAATCCGAAAGAAATTCAAGCGTCTAACGAATAGGCAATATCTTATTGTCGGACGTGGTGCCGCAAAATCACTTTATTCAACATTCATGCAAGCGTATATGCTTTTAATTGACACTGCTACGACTCACCAGGTAGTTACCGCACCTACAATGAAACAGGCCGAGGAAATTATGGGTCCATTTAGGACTGCGTTGAGTCGAGCAAAAGGTCCGCTAATTGGTTATATGACTCAAGGGTCTAAAATGACCGGAAATTTAACCAAAAAGCAATTATTGGCATCCACCAAGAAGGGTGTTGAGAATTTCGCGACGAATAGTCTACTTGAGATTCGTCCTATGTCTAGGGACAAGTTACAAGGGCTTCGTTGTAAGTATGCATCCGTTGATGAGTGGCTTTCTGGTGAAGTCAAAGAAGACGTAATCGGGGCTATTCAACAAGGTGCCAGCAAAAACGACAATTATCTCATAATCGCTACATCTTCCGAAGGGACCGCTCGTGATGGAGTTGGTGATACCATCAAGATGGAGCTTATGGATATCTTAGAAGGTCGATATTTTAACCCTCACGTATCTATTTGGTATTATCGACTCGATGATGTTAGAGAAGTCGCAAACCCAGATTTATGGATGAAAGCAAATCCCAATCTTGGGGCCACTGTAACATACGAGACTTACAGAGATGAAGTTGAACGTGCTGAAAGTCAGCCGGCAACTCGTTCTGATACTCTAGCTAAACGTTTCGGAATACCAGTTGAGGGTTATACTTTCTTCTTCTTATATGAAGAGACAATTCCACATAGACCACAAAACTTTGATGGATTAGAATGTACATTGGGTGCTGACCTTTCTCAAGGGGATGACTTCTGTGCATTTACATTTTTATTCCCATTAGGACATGGACGATTTGGAGTTAAAACTCGTTCTTATGTTTGTGAATCTAAATTAAGAAAATTAACTTCTGCTATGCGCAATAAGTATGACGAATTGATTTCTGAGGGTACACTTAATGTTATGCCAGGAGTTATTCTTGATATGGAACAGGTATATGATGATTTATACAACTTCGTATACCAACACAAATATACTGTATATGCATTTGGATACGACCCGTATAATGCTCGAGAATTTGTTGAAAGATGGATTCGAGACAACGGCGAATACGGAGTTGAAAAAGTTATTCAGGGAGCTAAAACAGAGTCTGTACCTATGGGCGAATTAAAGAATTTGGCTATGGAACGTATGCTAATATTCGACGAAGAATTAATGAAATTTGCAATGGGTAATACTATTGCTATTCAGGACAACAATGGTAACTACAAGTTATCCAAACGTCGTTCTGACGAAAAAATCGATAACGTTGCTGCGTTAATCGATGCTTGGGTTGCGTATAAACGTAACCAAGACTTATTTGGATAGAAAGGCATATTTAGTTATGGGCACTTTTACCGATGGACTAAAGCATGCTTGGTCTATGTTTAATACTAATTCCTCATCTTTTGTGGAAACCGAAACAGTATTCCAGATTCCTAATGAACCTAGGGCATTGAATCCAAATAATTCAATACCAACCCGGGTTTTCTCTAGATCCGCTATATCATCTATGATTTTTAACCGTATTGCTATTGATGCTTCTATGGTTAAATTTCAACACGTAAAGATCGATATGGAAAGAGAGAATCAAGTTGTTTTAAGGAATTCACCGCTTCAACGGTTGTTCGAAGTAGAAATGAATATGGATCAATCCAGTACGGATTTCTTCCACGATCTGGTATACTCGTTATTTGATGAAGGAGTGGTAGCTGCTGTTCCTCTAGAGGCTACCCTTAATCCTGCGATGTCCGACTCTTATGACATAAAAGCCATGCGAGTCGGAAAAATACTGGAATGGTTTCCAACTAAAATCCGGGTGAAGATTTATAATGAAGCTAAAGGACAATTCTCTGAAATAATTGTTCCAAAGAAAATGTGTGCAATTATTGAGAACCCTTTAGCCAATATTTTAGGTAACGAAAATCCGACTATGACTCGGTTGATTCAAAAACTATCTATTCTGGACAAGCAGGATTTGGAGTTGATTTCAAACAAATGGAACATAATCTTACAACTTCCTAACCCAGTTAGAAATGATATCAAACGAAAAGAAGCGGATGCTCGTATCGAAGATATTGAAGGACAATTGAAAGACTCTAAAATGGGTATTGCATATATCGGTGCTGATGAGAAAATCACTCAACTAAACCGGCAAATTAATTCAAATCTTATGGATGAGGTTAAGTATTTAACCGAAGAATTACTAAGTCAGCTAGGTCTAACAAAAGCAATTTTGGATGGTACCGCTAATGCTGACCAAATGCAAAATTACTATACTAGAACTATCGAACCTATTGTCACCAGAATTAAAGAAGAATTTCAACGGAAATTCATCACAAAAACTGGATATACACAAGGACATAGAATCGATACGTATAGTAATCCTTTCAAACTTGTACCCACAGGTCAATTGGCAACAATTGGTGATTCATTATTGCGAAACCGAATTCTTACATCAAACGAATTTCGTGCTATTATTGGTTATGGTCCGATCGAAGATCCTATGGCTGACCAATTGTTTAACCCGAATATTTCCGATGCAAGACAAGACGTTTCTCTACCTGGGTCTGTCGGGTCCCCTGAAGAGGCAGCTTACTCTGATTACCCTCCTGAGTATAGTGAAGAGAATCTTCAAAATGGCGGCAAATAATAATGGAGGAAAATCATGGAATGAGTAAACATCCCAAGTATGACTTTGCTGGTTACGTAACCCGCAATGATACCCGTTGTACAGACGGTGTTATTATCAGACATGGCGCTTTTGCAGCAAACGATGGACAGAAAGTTCCTCTGGTATGGTCTCATGACCATAGTACACCGGAGAATATTATCGGTCACGTATTGTTGCATAATGCTAATGATGGTGTCTATGGGCAAGGGTTCTTTAATAAAACCGAAATGGCACAACAAGCAAAAGAACTTGTTAATCATGGCGACATCTGGCACATGTCTATTGGGGCAAATCGTATCAAACGAACCCCAAGTAATGACGTTATTCATGGAAATATCTATGAAGTATCTCTTGTTGTAGCCGGAGCAAATCCGGGAGCGGTTATTACCGAAGTTCTACAACACTCACAAAATCCCGAAGAAGGAGAAACTATTATCATGGAAAGTGATCAAATCATTCACTCAGCGGACGATGTATTGGTAGGTCAAGAACGTATTAGTCTGTTTGACCGTATTCAACACGCTGACGAAGGAGAAGCTACTGATATCGTTGATGGAGTATTGGCAACACTAAATCCAGACCAACAAGAAGCTGTAGCAATTCTAGTTGAAGCGTCTACCGATTCCGCTTTGGAAAACTTCGAAAATGAAGTGGCTGAAAAATTCGATGCCGCTGTCGATACTGAAGTACGTGAAATTCTTCAAGATCTTGCCGAAGGAGACGATGATGAAGAAGAAATTCAACAATCTGCACTAGGAGGAAACACAATGCACTACAACGCATTCCAAAACGTTGCTAACAACACTGACGAAATCCGTCACTCACTTGAGAGTGCTTTCGAAGACGCTAAGAAATCTGGACGCCGAGTAAGCCAAGTATTGTCTGAAATTAAAGACGGTGATACTTTGCAGCACTCAATGAATAACCTTGATTTGTTGTTCCCAGATCATGCTTTGCAAGGCGGCATTCAAGTACTTTACTCACCAAACACTGCTACTGAACATATCCTTAGCAAAGTTACAAAAGTACCTACTGCTTTCGTTAAGTCACTTATGACTGACCTTACAAACCTTTCTGACGAACAACTTCGTGCCAAAGGTTATATCAAGGGTAAAGAAAAGAAAGAACAAATCATTGGATTCCTTTCTCGTAAAACTGACCCACAAACAATCTACAAAAAGCAATCAATTGACCGTGATGACCTTATCGACATCAGCCAACAATTGGACGTAGCTGCTTTCTTCCGTCAAGAAATGCGTATCAAACTTAACGATGAAATTGCGCAAGCAATCATGGTTTCTGACGGACGCGAAACTGGTTCTGACGACAAAATCAAAGAAGACAAGATTCGTCCTATTTCTAAAGACGAAGACTTCTACACAATCAAAGCCAAATACAATCCAAATGCTATGTTGGACGTATTCGAAATCGTTGCTGAACAAAAGACCAAAATGCTTGGTTCTGGAACACCTACATTGTATGTGAACCCATTGTTCCTTACTAAACTTCGCTTCTTGCGCAACAAGAATGGTAACTGGGTATTCGGTGGTCAACAACCTGCTACAAAAGAATATCTTGCATCATTGATGGGTGTTGCTGATATCGTTGAAAGTAACTTTATCAAAGAACAAGAAATGATCATGGTTAACCTTGCTGACTACCAAATCGGTACTAACAAAGGTGGAGAAGTTAACAGCTTCGAAGACTTTGACATCGACTTCAACAAACATAAATACCTTATCGAAACTCGCTTGTCTGGTGCCCTTGTTCGCGCTAAAGCTGCGGTATACTTTACTCCAGATGCATCTGTTGCTCCTCGTGCA
>QWBZ01000301.1_pt1 | contig 21849 bp, 22 predicted proteins | sample 1972441 | NCBI WGS metagenome assembly QWBZ01 (sample SAMN09866721, study PRJNA288562) | Human oral metagenome isolate term6_saliva, whole genome shotgun sequencing... | isolation source: mouth | host: Homo sapiens | place: USA: California
TGTCAAGACCGGGACTTAGGCGTGGGGACACCCGCAAACGGTCCTAACCAGACCCCCTGCCCGACCAGGCCGGGAGTCCAACGACCGATCATACCAGGGAGGGGCCTTCTCGTCATATTCCTGGTGCTTGTCCGGCCTCGTAAGGTCGGTCACGTGTCGCGGGGTTATTCTCCGTGCGTGCGGTAGTGCTCCTCGAGTGCGTCGACGATGAGCTGCCAGGTCGACTTGGGCAGGATGGAGCCCTCGCGCCGCACATCGGTGGCCTTCACCCACAGAGCGCGGTCGAGACGCACCTCGGAGGGGCGGCCCTTTGAATCCCATTCGCCCGCGCCGATGTTGAACCAGTAGCGTCCGGCGGCCGCCTCCTGGGCGGCATCGCGTGTGTGGTCCTTACTCGTCAGCTGCAGGATATACACGCCGTCGCCCTGCGCGCCGATGACGACGGCTGGGCGGTCCTTACCGACGGAGGCGTCCTCCTGATAGGGGACCCAGGTCCACACGACTTCACCGGGGTCGGCGTCCCCATCCATGACGGGCGTGTACGAGGCATTGGCGAGCGCGTCGGCGATGCTCGCTTCGCGGATGGACGTCTGGGGGCGATTCGAGGTCGCCGGGTCCTCGTAGCGGTGGGCGGAGCCGGAGTGCGCGTTGGATGGTGAGGACGAGCGCGGCTTGGCTGTCGTCTTGTTGTTCGACTGGTGCTGCGATGGCTTGGTGGTGTTCGACTGTGATTCCTCGGCGGTGCCGGAGATGACGCTGATGAGGAAGTTGAACAGGCCCCTGACGAATGAATTCATGGGACCAGCATACGGCAGGGGAGGATTCGCCCGATTTTATCCACAGGGGTTCTGCGCGCGGCCAGGTTATCCACAGGGGTCGTTTCTCTGCGTGACAGTGCGCGGTTGTCTGTTTCATTCTGGATGTGTTCGCAGATGAACCCTCAACGATGAAAGGTGACGACGATGTCCACTGCAACGATTCACGGTCCGATCGTATCCCTCGATGCTTTCGGCCTGGCCTCCTCCACCCCTGGCTCACCCGACGCCCGGGCGCGCGCGTGCCTGGCTGATGCATTGAGCAGCGCCGCTGGCGGCGCGTTGGAGCGAGCCCTTGAATGTGCGACGGGGGTGTACCAGGACGAGGAGGTTGCGATCGAGCTGCGTCTCGAAGCGGCCAAACTCTGTGTCGACTGGCATAGCGCGCGGGGATCCTACGACCGGTGCCGACGCGTGGCGGGTGATGCCGCGCGGCTCGGAGCGAGGGTTCTGGAGCGTGACCATCCCCTTGTCCTCATGCTGAGGAACTCGGAAGCCTACTGGCTGTCGGTTCTGGGGTTCAACGATATGGCGGCCCGCCGCTTCGGGGCGCTCGTCGCTGATGTGAAGGCCTGCCGAGGCCTCGACCCTCAGATTGCGTTCGCGATTCGCAATAACTCGGCGATGCCGTGGAAGAACACGGGCAAGTGGAACAGGGCGGCCCGCGTCTATCGTGAGCTCCTCGCGGACATGGAAGAAACTCGCGACGAGGCCGACATGACGCTGCTGACGGTACGCGACAACCTCGCTGAGGTTCTTTCAGCCGATCGACACTACGACGAGGCGATCGCGCTCTACGAGCGCAACATGGACGCGCTGCTGACGGTGGTTGAACGCAGTGACTGGCGGGTGTTGCGCCTGCGCAACGAGATCGCTCGCAATACCTGGATGGGAGGTGATCGGGATGCCGGCGAGGATCTGTGGACGGTCCTGGCAGAAGACTGCCGCCGATATCTGGGGGATCGGGATCCGCTCACGGCGCGTATCCGCACCATTTTGCTCACCTTGGCCACGATGCGCGGGGACGAGACACGTGCCGAGGTTATTGCGCGCAAACTCCGCGACGATCACCCCGATGACTGGGAAGACTGCGATTTCACGGAGGCGATCTCCATCGTTGCTCAGGGGGAGATGGGAGGCGCGTCAGGGCTGTGAGCCGTGGTCACTGTGCGCGACTTCCCGCGCCTGAACTGGCACAAACGCCTACGACAATGGGACGATAAGGAGGTTAACGACTTCACGGAGGTTCACGTGCCCATCCCCACGCCCGCGCAGCAGGCGCAGATTCGCCCGGCCCACACCCCGCAGGGGCAGATCCGTAACTTCTGCATCATCGCCCATATCGATCATGGGAAGTCGACGCTCGCGGACCGCATGCTCCAGCTGACCGGCGTCGTTGAGGCCCGCGAGATGCGCGACCAGTACCTCGATCGCATGGACATTGAGCGCGAGCGTGGCATTACGATCAAGAGCCAGGCCGTGCGCATGCCGTGGGCGTATGAGGGAACCCCCTACGCGCTCAACATGATCGATACGCCTGGGCACGTGGACTTCACGTACGAGGTTTCCCGTTCTCTCGCGGCGTGTGAGGGTGCGGTCCTCCTTATCGATGCGGCGCAGGGCATCGAGGCACAGACGCTCGCGAACCTGTACCTGGCCCTCGAGAATGACCTCGCGATCATCCCGGTCCTGAACAAGATCGACCTGCCGGGTGCTCAGCCCGAGAAGTACGCCCACGAGGTTGCCCAGCTGATCGGCTGCGACGAGGACGAGGTCCTCAAGGTCTCCGGCAAGACCGGCGAGGGCGTCGAGGAGCTGCTCGACCGCATCGTCGAGGCTGTCCCTGCCCCCGAGGGCGACCCCGAGGCACCCACGCGCGCGATGATTTTTGATTCCGTGTACGACACGTACCGCGGCGTCGTCACCTACGTGCGTGTCGTTGACGGCGTGCTCTCCACCCGCCAGCGCGTGCGCATGATGTCCACGGGTGCCACCCACGAGCTCCTCGAGTTGGGAGTGATTTCGCCGGAGCCGAAGCCCGAAGAGGGCATCGGCGCTGGCGAGGTGGGTTACCTGATTACGGGCGTGAAGGACGTGCGCCAGTCCCGTGTCGGTGACACGGTGACGAGCCAGGTACGAGGCGCGACCGAGGCACTCGAGGGCTATCGCGACCCCAACCCCATGGTGTTCTCCGGCATCTACCCGGTCGACGGCTCTGACTTCCCGGACCTGCGCGACGCCCTCGAGCGCCTTCAGCTCAACGACGCAGCGCTGACCTTTGAGCCGGAGTCCTCCGCGGCCCTCGGGTTTGGCTTCCGCTGTGGCTTCTTGGGACTACTCCATCTCGAGATCATCCGCGAGCGTCTGGAGCGCGAGTTCAACCTCGACCTCATCGCGACGGCCCCAAACGTCGTGTATCGCGTCATTACTGAGGACGGCACCGAGGTGCGCGTCGACAACCCGAGCGAGTTCCCCGAAGGCAAGATCTCCGAGGTGCGCGAGCCTGTCGTCAATGCGACGATTCTGACGCCCACCGAGTTTACGGGCACCATCATGGAGCTGTGCCAGGAGCGTCGCGGCTCGATGCGGGGCATGGACTACCTGAGCGAGGATCGCGTGGAGCTGCACTACCAGCTGCCCCTGGCCGAGATCGTCTTCGACTTTTTCGATCAGCTCAAGTCCCGCACGCGCGGCTACGCCTCCCTGGATTACCAGGAGAGCGGCGAGCAGAGTGCCGACCTCGTCAAGGTTGACATCCTGCTCAACGGTGATCGTGTGGACGCGTTCAGTGCGATCGTGCACCGCGACGCGGCTTACAACTACGGTCAGCGCATGACGAAGCGCCTCAAGGAACTGATTCCTCGCCAGCAGTTCGAGATCCCGGTCCAGGCGGCGGTGGGTGCGCGCGTGATCGCCCGAGAGACGATCAAGGCGCTGCGTAAGGACATGCTCGCCAAGTGCTATGGCGGCGACATTAGCCGTAAGCGCAAGCTGCTCGAGAAGCAGAAGGAAGGCAAGAAGCGCATGAAGTCCATCGGCCGCGTTGACGTGCCGCAGGAAGCCTTCATCGCTGCGCTGACCTCCGACGTTCCGACGGGCAAAAAGTGAGCGAAGATCGGATGAACGAGGCCGGGGGTCGTCGTCCGGGTGAGGCTCCCGAGGGCACGGTCTTCATGAGCCGTACGAAGTCTTTCACGCGGCGCACGCGCGAACTACCCGCGAACCTTGCGCGCACATGGGAGGCGCACGCGCACCGCTATGTGGTTGAGCCGCGTCGCGGCGTTGGCTACACGACGGTCGCGCAGGATTTCACGCTCGATCTGGCTGAGCTATTCGGACGCCGCGCTCCCGTGACGCTCGAAATCGGCTCGGGCACGGGCGAACAGATCGTCGCGGCTGCGGCCGCTCATCCTGAGCGCGACTTCCTGGCCCTTGAGGTGTGGGTTCCGGGCATCGCGAAGCTCGTTTCGAAGGCCGTCGACGCAGGGGTGGACAACATCCGCGTCATCGAGGCCGACGCAGCCCAGGCGCTTCCGATCATGCTCGGGGACGCGTGTCTGGATGAGGTCTGGACGTTCTTCCCCGATCCGTGGCGCAAGGCCCGGCACCGTAAGCGTCGCCTGGTGTCCGATTCGTTTGCTCTCGAGGTCGCGCGCCTGCTGCGCGACGGGGGAGCGTGGCGTCTGGCCACCGACTGGGACGACTACGCCTGGCAGATGCGAGACGTGGTCGAAGCCTGCGAATTCTTTGACAACCCGCACGCCGGGGAACGTCCGGACCCGCAGGATCCGCAGCCTGAGCGTGGGGGATTCGCCCCGCGTTTCTCAGGACGCGTCGTCACGCACTTTGAGACCCGAGGCATCGATGCTGGCCGCCACGCCCATGACATCGTCGGCATTCGTCGTCCCCGTGGCTGACGTCGTGAGACGCGGAGTGCGCCGGTGAGCCCCGCCCAGCCCGAGGGTGAGCGCTGGTCGACCGACGGATCACTTGACCCCGGCCTCGTCGAGGCGGATCGCGGTCGTCCCCTCTCCCTGTACGTGCACGTCCCTTTCTGTCGCGTGCGCTGCGGATACTGCGATTTCAACACGTACACGGTCGGTTTCGGCCCGGGCGCGCAGGTGGGGGACTACGCGCCCTCTGTTCTCGCCGAAGCCGCTCTGGCGTCTCGGGTCATGTCCGAGGCTGGGCTCCCCACGCGCCAGGCGCGGACGGTGTTTTTCGGTGGCGGTACTCCGACGATGTTGGATGTTGATGAGTTGACCGAGATCCTCGTAGGCCTGCGTGAACGCATCGGTATTGCACCGGGTGCGGAGGTGACCCTCGAGGCTAACCCCGATACGGTGACGCGGGATGGCCTTGCGCGACTGGCACAGGCTGGGTTTACGCGAGTGTCGTTCGGTATGCAGTCTGCCGTGCCCGAGATTCTTGCGACCCTGGATCGCACGCATACTCCCGAGCGTGTGCCCCTCGTCGTTGAGTGGGCGAAGGAGGCTGGCCTGTCGACGTCGGTGGATCTAATCTACGGAACGCCGGGGGAGAGCCTCGCTGATTGGGAGACGTCCCTGCGTGCAGCTCTGTCATACGAGACCGACCACATCAGCGCCTATGCCCTCGTCGTCGAGGAGGGGACCAAGATGGGGGCGCAGGTGGCCAGGGGCGAGCTGCCGACCCCCGATCCGGATGACGAGGCTGCCAAGTACGAGCTCGCCGATGCCCTCCTGGGCGAGGCGGGATACGCGTGGTACGAGATTTCGAACTTTGCGCGCGTCACCGAGGAGGACCGCGCCTCGGGACGTCCATCGACCTTCTATGGGCACGCCTCCTCCCATAACCTGGCCTACTGGCGGGACTGGGATTGGTGGGGCTTCGGGCCGGGAGCGCATTCGCATGTGGGGCGTATGCGCTGGTGGAACGTGAAGAACCCGGGAGCCTACGCGGGGCGTCTGAATGCTGGACAGTCTCCCGCTTACGCTGGCGAGGTTCTTGACGCAGATGCGCGCGAGCTGGAGCGTGTCATGCTGGGCGTGCGTACGTCCGAAGGCGTTGAGATTGAGGGGCTGCCGGGTCTGTCACTGCCCGATGGAACGCGTGGCTCCTCCGATGGGCGTATCGCCACGCTCATTGCGGATGGGCTGATCGATGGGGCTTGCGCTCTATCCGGGCGCGTTGTCCTCACGCTGCGCGGTCGTCTACTCGCGGACTACGTGACCCGCGAAATTATGGGGTACTAACGGTCGTGTGCTGCCTATGTGGCGGAATATGCGTCTGGTGGTAAACATTGTTGCGCAACCCCATGTGCCGCGATAGAGCTTGTACTTCCCGTAGTACAAGTGTGAATGCGGAGATGGTTATTTACTGTTTGACACTCGGTTCGCATGCGCAATGTGACAAGCTAGCATTACGTCGCAATACTGTTGACATCATGGTTGAAATATGTTTGCCTAGATGTGTCATGTGAAGCCGAGTAATTTGCAGGGTTCCTCCATGAGGGGGCTTGTGAAGAGCCGTATACAAGGAAAAGTGTGGTACTGTGACTCTTCGTTACGCCGTCATTGCTGACATCGTGGGCTCTCGTACGCTGACCAATCGTGCAGAGGCTCAGAGAATCTATGAGGCTGCTCTTGGGGATGCGAGTGAGGGGCTCGCGCTACTGCAGGCACCTTACCCGACGGTCGGTGACGAATTCCAGGCTGCGGCGTACACGCTGGAGGATGCTCTTCTCCTGACGTTGCGCGCGCAGCTTCTGCTTCCCCCACAGCTTCAGCTTCGCTTCGGAATTGGTGCGGGACGAATTGAGGAGTTCTCCTCAGGTGTTCATCGTCAGGCTCCGGCGCGGTTGCGTGGTACGGAGTCGGCGCAACTTCAGGATGGCTCAGCTTGGTGGGCGGCCCGCGCTGCGATCAACCGTGCGCATGACGTGCAGGACTCATCGAATCCGTTCATCCGCACATGGTTCATTGCACACGCCTCTGTCGAGTCGTCCTTCCCGAGCCATTGCCAGACCTGCATCAATGCGCTGCTGAGCCTGCGCGACCATGCGATCTTGAAGCTCTCCGCGCGTCATCGCCGCATCACCGCTGCGCTGCTTCTCGGTAAGACCCAGGTGGAGATCGCTCGGGCTGAGAAGCTCTCGCAGCAGGCCATTTCTGACTTCGCCCGGGGCACGGGGGTGGGGTTGATCCAGTCGTCACTCATCATTGCGGAGGCCGCACGTGCATGAAGTCCTTCTCCTGGGCATCGCTGCCTCGGAGCTGACCGTCCTCCTCACGTCAGACCCGCGACGCTGGTCGCGGCGCCTGTCGCTCTTTCTGACGCTGCTCCTCGCGGTGATCTGCTACGCGTGGTTCGTCCTCGGCGTCAGTGCGCTGGCGAATGCGCTCGGCGCGACGCTCGCGATCGTGTGGTTTGCATGGGATCTCGTCGATCCATCTGCGCGCGGGGTGCTTGGTCGTTGGGCGTTGGCCTCCATCGGCTTTGTCGCGCTCCTGAGTGCGGAACCGACCGAGTTTCCGATGCTGTCGCTGCGCTCGGGACGTTCGATCGACCTCATTATTGCCGTTCTCTTCCTCGTCACGGGTCCGGTCAATCATCTGATTACCGCGATCCTGCAGTGTGCGCGCGGTCGTGCTTCTGAGCCTGTCCCCGGGTGGATTAACGCACCCGTCCTGCCGGCGATGCCTGCGTCGGTGTCGGAGGATGGCGACGAAGCCCACGAGGAATCGGACGCCGTCGAGCCTCCTCTTATCTCGGGTGCGTTGCCCATCGTCGCCGGTCGCACAGAGGATGAGGGCGAAGTGACGGCACTGCGTGGTGGCCGCTGGATCGGTCCGCTTGAGCGTCTGCTGATCATCGTTCTCGCCGGTGCGGGCGCGGAGGTCGCGATAGCGGCAGTCGTTGCCGCCAAGGGCGTCATCCGTTTTCCTGAAATCTCGCAGGATTCGACCGGGGAGAAGGCTGAGGAATTCCTCATCGGCTCAGTGTCCTCGTGGATTCTGGCCGCCCTCGTGTCGATGCTCATTCACGCCGTGAGCCTGCACTGAGCGGTTGTGCCGCTAGAGTAAGCCGGGTGAATAGCTCAGATCCCTACGGTCGCAACATCTTCGCCCATGACCCGCATCGCGACGGGCCGGGGGCGAGGCGTCCGCGCTCTCAGGCAGTCCATGTCGAGATCGGCATGGTGCTGGAGGATGTCGCCTCCGGTTGGGTCGGTGCCGTGACGCGCGTGGAAAAGTCTGGCGGTGTTCACCTCGTGGAGCTGGAGGATCGGCGAGGAGTACGTCGGTCCTTCCCCCTCGGCCCCGGTTTTTGGCTGGAGGGTCGTCCCATTGAGGCGCTGCCGCCGCGTCCGGCCCCTGCCCGGGCCTCGTCCGGCCCCCAGGTCAGTGCGTCGGGACGTCGCATCACGAACTCCGGTTCGTTCGCGCCCGCGTCGAGTGGCCCCAAGGTTGCCAAGCGCTCGCGCATCTGGGTGGAGGGTCGTCATGACGCCGAACTCGTGCAGCACGTGTGGGGCGAGGACCTAGCCGAGGCGGGCATCGCTGTGCAGCTCCTCGAAGGCGTCGACAATCTCGAGGCGGTCCTGGACATTTTTGGGCCGACGGATACGGCGCGCGCGGGTGTTCTGGTCGATCACATGGTTCCCGGGTCGAAGGAGTCTCGCATTGCCGAGGCCGTGTCAGCCCGCTGGCCGGGCGCGGTTCTCGTCCTCGGTCATCCTTTCGTCGACATTTGGCAGGCCGTCAAGCCGGCCCGTGTGGGCCTTGAGCGTTGGCCGGATATTCCGCGCGGTACCGATATCAAGCATGGGACGCTTGACGCCCTCGGCTGGCCGCACGCCGACCAGCGTGACATTGCGATGGGGTGGAAGCGAATCCTGTCGACCGTGCGCACCTATCGTGACCTCGAGCCCGCGCTGCTGGGCAGGGTGGAGGAACTCATCGACTTCGTGACGGTTCCCTGGGCGCAGTGAGGATCCCCTGCGATGCGCCGATGAGTCTGCCTCGTGGCGGTTCGCGCAGGGCGCACGAGTCGTTGCACACTACGCTCGCCGCCCGCGAAGGACCGGGAGTAGCATTGGCACTCAGGAAGCATGAGTGCCAAGCAGGGAAGGAGACGGCATGACACGCACGAGTGCACAGGACCGCCGCCTTGACGTCCTGCGTGCCATCGTCACCCAGTACGTGGCCACCCGTGAACCCGTCGGCTCCAAGGCGATCGCCGCCGGGGGCCTGGGCGTGTCCTCGGCGACGATCCGCAACGACATGGCCGTCCTCGAGGAAGCCGGGCTCATCTACCAGCCTCACACCTCCGCCGGTCGTGTGCCGACCGACCGGGGATACCGAGTGTTCGTCGACCGGCTCGCCGAGCTCAAGCCCATGAGCGGCCCCGAGCGCCAGGCCCTCGAAACGTTCCTGTCCGAGTCCGTCGACATCGACGATGTCGTGGAGCGCTCGGTCCGCCTCCTCGCACAGGTCACGCATCAGGTGGCCCTCGTTCAGTACCCGGGCGCGCGTGCGCGCGTCCTCAAACACTTTGAGGCCATTGATCTGGCGCCCGGTCGTGTCCTCATCGTCGTCATTACCGCCGACGGCGAGGTCGGGGAACGCACCTTGAGCCTGAACGCGCCTCTCGACGATGGACAGTTACACGAGGCCCGCGAGCACCTGCGGTGCCACTGCGATGGTGCCACGTCTGCGACCGTGCAGGCATGCGTCGACGCTGCGGCTGCCTCGGCCCGCCCCGACCTCGTCGGGACCGTCGCCGCGATCGGCGCTGCCCTCACCGACGTCCTCAGCGGTCCAAGCGAGTCGAAGATCGTCGTCGCGGGCGCCGCGAACCTCGCGAGGGGAGCGCTCGACTTCCACGACATCGCGCCGGTCCTGGACGCCCTCGAAGAGCAGGTCGTCCTCATGCGGCTCTTCGCCGAGGCCGACCCGGGTGATGACGTGCACGTGAGTATCGGTACGGAAAACCCCCACGATGGCCTGGCAGAGGCAGCTGTCGTCACCGGAACCTACCGGGCGGGTGCCGATGAACAGGGGGGTTGCGCCCACCTGGGCATTGTCGGCCCCATGAGGATGGACTACGCGCGCACCATGAGCTCGGTCCGAGCCGTGGCCGCCTACCTGTCGCGCTACCTCGCGCAGGAAACCAACAGCTAACTCGGCCGCGCGTCGAGCACGATGACGATGAACGAACGACCCCACGAGAAGAAAGAGCAAGCGTGAGAGACTACTACGAGGTCCTCGGCGTCGCCCGTGACGCCAGCCAGGACGAGATTAAGAAGGCCTACCGTAAGCTCGCCCGTAAGCTGCACCCCGACTATGCGGGCGCCGACTCGGAGGAAGCCTTCAAGGAGCTGTCCGTCGCCTACGAGACGCTGTCGGACCCCGAGAAGCGCCAGATGTACGACATTGGTGGTCCGGATGCGCTGCGCGGTGGCGGAGCCGGAGCGGGTGCCGGGTTCGGCGGTTTTTCCGACATTTTCGAAGCCATGTTTAGCGGCGGCTTCGGCGCGTCTGCGTCGGGTCCGGCCTCGCGCGTGCGTCGCGGCAAGGATCGCCAGGTTGTCGTTGACATCACCCTGGAGGACGCCGCTTTCGGCGCGGCCAAGGAAGTGTCCTTCGATACCTACGTTCTGTGCGATGCCTGTCACGGCTCGATGTGTCAGCCGGGTACCTCGCCCACGCAGTGCACGACCTGCCACGGCTCGGGCTTTGTGACGCAGATCCAGAACTCGCTCTTCGGTCGTATGCAGACGCAGGCTCCCTGTCCGACGTGCCAGGGATACGGCAACATCATTGAGACCCCGTGCGCCGAGTGCTCGGGAGCGGGACGCGTGCGCACGCGCCGCACTCTCAACGTCAACATCCCCGCGGGTGCCAGCGAGGGCACGCAGATCCGCGTGAGCGGCGAGGCCGAGGTCGGCCAAGGCGGCGGCCCCAACGGCGACCTCTACCTGTTGATCCGCGAGAAGAAGCACCCGGTCTTTGATCGTCGCGGGGACGACCTGCACACGTGGATCACGATCCCGATGACGACGGCTGCCCTGGGCACCGAGTTCGAGCTGGAGACCCTCGACGGCAAGAAGACCGTGACGATCAACCCGGGTACCCAGCCCAACGACGACATCGTTCTGGAAGGGTTGGGCGTCGGACACTTGCAGCGCTCGGGCCGAGGCTCGATGCACGTGCACGTCGATGTCCAGATCCCCAAGAAGCTCGATGAGAAATCGCGCGAGCTGCTCGAGGAGCTGGCGAAGGTGCGCGGCGAGGTGCGCGTGGAGCCGCATCGTCAGCAGGCCTCGTTCTTCGACAAGCTTCGCGATACCTTCATGGGGTGATGTGCCGTGACGCTGCCCGTTTTCCTCGGTGAGGATCTGACCCCGCCCCTGGAGTCCCTGTCCGTGGGGGACAGTGCGACTCTTGGGGGAGCCGAGGGCCGTCACGCAGCCTCCGTACGCCGCATTGGCGCGGGGGAGTGGATCGACGTCGTTGACGGGTGTGGCCTGCGTGCGACGTGCGAGGTCTGCGGGAGCGATAAGTCCTCGCTGCATCTTGTGGTGCGCGAGCTTGTGCGCGAGGACGCCCCGAGTCCTGAGGTGATCCTCGTTCAGGCGCTCGCCAAGGGTGGGCGTGACGAGGCCGCCGTCGAGATCTGCACGGAGATCGGTATCGACCGGGTGATTCCCTGGGCGTCGCAGCGCGCGATCGTCCAGTGGAAGGGGCCGAAGGCCGAGAAGGGGCGCGCGAAGTGGGAGAGTGTGGCTCGCGCGGCCGCCAAGCAGTCCCGCCGCGCCTTCGTCCCGGTCGTTGAGGGCGTCAAGGATAGCCGCGAGCTGGCCTCCTGGCTCGCCACCTTGAGGGACGAGGCCGGGGTTGCCTTCGTCTGCCACGAGGAGGCGGCGGACTCGCTCGGGGCCGCTCTCGCCTTGGTTCAGCAATCCCGTGCGGATGGGAGTCTGCCTGCGCGCATCGCCCTCATCGTGGGTCCTGAGGGCGGCATCGGGCCCGAGGAGACGGCACAGCTGGTGGATGCCGGTGCCCGCACGATTGGGCTGGGAGATAACGTCCTGCGTTCCTCCACGGCGGGCGCGGTCGCCCTGGCGCTGATCCGCGCAGCCGCGGGGAAATACTAGCCGCTTGTGAGAGTGATACGTCTCTAGCTACCTGATGCCTTGCCAGTTTCGTTTAATTGACGGTGCAGCACTGTAGGATAATGCCGTCATTATTTCGCTTTGACTAGAAGAGGAGCGCGCCGTGTCGAGCATTCGTGCGATCGATCTGTTCTGCGGAACAGGCGGGCTATCTCTCGGTTTGCAGCAGGCAGGTATCGAGGTCGTTGCCGGCGTCGATCTTGAGCGCCGCTGCAAGTACCCCTATGAGCACAATCTGAACGCTCAGTTCATCGAGGCGTCGGTGGTTGACGTGACTGCAGAGACGCTGAACGAGCTGTGGGGGGAAGGTACGCTTCGCCTCCTTGCGGGGTGTGCCCCGTGTCAACCTTTTTCCAGTCAACGACGGGGAAAAGATCCTTCTCAGGACAAGAACTGGCGCCTCCTTGATGAATTCGGGCGCCTTGTGTGCGAAACACGTCCTGACTATGTGACGATGGAAAACGTTCCTTTGCTGGCACGAGACGCGATGTTTGAACGCTTTGTCCAGACTCTTGAGGGGGAAGGGTACTCGGTTGACTACGGGGTTCTGTACGGCCCTGACTTTGGTCTTCCGCAAAAGCGTCGCCGTCTCGTTCTTGTCGGAGCTCTGGATGCTGAACCAAAGCTACCGAAGCCCACGCATACTTCCGATGAGTACGTGACAGTGGAGAGTGCTATTGGAACGCTACCGCGGTTGGCATCGGGGGAACATGACCCCCATGATCCTCTGCACTATGCGCGCCGCCTATCCCCGATGAATCTGAAGAGGGCGCAGCATTCTCGCCCGGGAGGAACGTGGCAGGATTGGCCGATGGAGTTGCGGCTGCCGTGTCAGATTCGTGATGTGAATGCGAACTTCGGATCGTTCTATGGGCGCATGCGGGCTGATGAGCCGTCACCGACGATCACGACGCAGCCGTATAACACAGGTGCGGGACGCTTTACGCACCCGACTCAGGATCGCGGCCTTACTCTGCGCGAAGCCGCGATCCTTCAGGGATTCCCGAAGGACTTTATCTTCACTGGACCGGAAGAAAAAATAACTCTCGAAAATGTTGGTCGCCTCATTGGAAATGCTGTTCCTCCTGTTTTCGGTAAAGTAGTGGGTAAGATCTTCGTTGGACGAGCAAGTGGTTCAGCATCAGTGTTCTAGGGAACTTGAAGAAAATTCCTTAAGCATTTGAATCAATTTCGGATAAAGGGTAGTAAATTCTCGTCGCCCATGTTCTGTAAATGTGCAACAGTGCATAATAATATTTCGTAATAGAATGATTTTCTCAGTGGAAGAACTGAGTTCGGGTGCGATCTTCTTAAATGACAGTCCTTCAGTAGTTTTGTCCTTAAAGCTAAGTAGTTCACTGAATTCGAGATAGTCTAATGGGGTGTCTGTTCGTCGAATGCTTGTTCGTCCGGAGTATCCTTGCTGCTTTTCTCGATGGAGAGTTGCTGCAATTCGATTGACTCCGGGTTTGGGGCCGCGTGCTAAATCGTATAGTTTATGTTGGATAAATTCTGGGAAATCCGCACGGTGTTGATATCCGCTCTCTGCAATTACTCTACGGAGGAAAGACTCGGTTAAGAAAGCAAGAGTGTAGTACTTGCTCATCATGCTCGCGCGGCTTGTTAGTTCGTCAGTGATAGACTTCCAGTGCTTTTGTTCCTCTTTAGATAGGTTTTTCAGGATCGATTGCATTGTGTCCAACGCAAGTGAAGTTGCTGACCTTGTGCTTTTGTCAAACTGTTTGCTCGTAGTATCGCTGTCCTGCTTGAGGATGATGCGCATCCGGTCCCAATGATCATATATCTTATTTAGTATGACCTTTAAGAGTGTGAGGACCTTCTGATAAATTGGATCTGTTGCGATAACCTGTTCTCGAGCAGATGTGAAGGGATCTACGCCGGGGCGATCGAGGCCGTTAACGTGTATCTGGCCGTAGATATACTGTTCAGGAACCCGTGATGATGGGATGTGTTGGATGATGTTTCTTTCTCTGATTCGCCCATTGACGAATAGGTCGAGTGTTGCTCTTTCGTCTGAGCCGTAAACCTGAAGATCGCGTGGTTTGCGTGTTGTTGCGATAAATCCAGTAATGTTTACCTTTTGTTGCTGAGTTTGACTCTTCTCGTTTGGCTCATTAATTATGAAAGTAGTGTCAGGTATCTTATATTCATTTTCGGGGTCGATAGTTTTAGCTGCTTCTGTGGCGTGGCTGAGAAGGTGGGTAAAGTCGTCATCTGTCTGTGGGAATATCCATGCAAACTGTGTCTTATCTGTTAGTGGGATAAGGTCTTCGCAGGTGATTTCATGTCCGTTGTAATGGATGTGGAAATTTCTGTCAATGAGTGAAAATCTGAATCCCTGTGCTATCGCTGACCGAAGGAACTTGTCGGTACTATTGCTGGTTCGCATGCCTTCAAGGACTAGTGCAGTTCCACTATTAGTTTTAAGACCTGAAAGTAGGTCATAAGCTCGAGGCGAGGCGTCGACGAGTGTAACTTCCTCAGTCGTTAGATCGTTCGTAATAGCTTGATCTAGCTCAATGTTGCTGATTAGGCATCCAGTGGGCTCTGTCGATGTTGTTTTGGAGGCGATTGAAATTGTGTCGGCACAGGACAGCAACGCGAGCTTCCCGATTCCTTTTGCGCCGATATAAGGGCGTCCTGTTGCGCTGAGTCTTTCTGTACCCTTGTGCCCTCGCTTCGTGTATCCAATTTTGAGAAACTTCTCGTCGAGGTCCTCAGAGGACATGCCATGCCCGTCATCGAGGATAGATAGCGTTTGAGAAGGGCGGTCTAGCTCGATCCAGACATTCTGAGCGTCAGCATCCCATGCATTCGAAATTGCTTCACCAATTACTGTGATAAAGTTGCGATAGAGTTGTCGTCCCAGGTGATCAAGAATTGTCATTGAAATTAAGAACTTATGCTCTTCTGACATCGTGTTACCTCCTCGTAACTGTAACTGTGTAGTCACTGTATCATGCATTTGTCAGTTACTGGCCAGTGTTGCCATGATCCGCGCGCTGAGCATGTGGGTCTCGCCCGGCCCCAGCGCGACCACGTCCGTGCCTGAGTTGAAGGCGTTGGGCGGGCAGCTCATGGGCTCGACGGCCACGCCGACGCGGCCGATGTAGTCCGCCGAGTAGACCTGCAGCCAGCGCGCATCGGAGGACAGGGACACGCCCACGCCGGAGGCGGGGTCGCGCAGCGTCACGGACCAGTCGCCCTCGGGTAGGCCCGCGAACGCGTGGTCGAGTCGGGAGTCGCCGATGATGGCGGGGGAGCGGAAGTCTAAACCATAGGATGCCACGTCGTGGGCGGCGATCGGGATCATGGACGCGTCGGCCTCGTAGATGGTGGACGCGGGGTTGACGAGTTCCAGGGCGTCTGCCCGAAGATCGTCGACGGCGAGATAGGGATGGAATCCGACGCCGTAGGGGGCGGTGCCCTCACCGATGTTCGTCGCGGACAGCTCGACTGTGAGGCCGCGCTCCGCGTCCAGGCTGTAGCGCGCCGACGCCATCAGCGTCCACGGGTAGGAGTAACGCGCCGCGATGAGCGTGCGCAGGAGGACCGAGGAGGGGTCGGCCTCGGCGATCTCCCACTCCTGGAAGGCCACGAAGCCGTGGAGTGAGGTCCCGAATGTCGGTTCGTCGATGGGCAGATCGTAGGCGGTGCCCTCCCACGAGTACGAGCCGCCCGCGATGCGGTTCGGCCACGGCATGAGGACCTTGCCGAGATAGCCAGGAGGGCATTCGCCGACGCCGTGGGGGACGACGAGTTCATGCCCGCGGTAGCGCAAGCCCGCCAGGCCAGCGCCGACGGTGACGATCCGTGCCTCGTAGTCCCCAGCCTGTACAACGATCTCGCGCCCCGAAGCTCCCCGATTCACCATTGATGCTCCTGTGCATTCACTGAACACGAATAACACTCATTCTAAACGGAGTCGAATCGTCTGGGTCACTGACGGAAGCGTATTCTTATAGAGAATGGCTCTCGATTGAAAGGAACGCCTCGTCCTATGGCACACGAGATCACCGACGAATTTGTCGCCTCTCTCCACGCATCCTCAGACTCCGCCCGCGCGGTCGCACGCAACGCCGTCGCCCACGCCGGCGTCGAGCCGGTCGCCTTCGACCGCGCCAAGGTGGTCGCTACCCCCACGGTCGTGTCCCACAAGGTGGACGACTGGAAGGTGACGTCTCAGAAGAAGTCCGGCCGCTGCTGGCTCTTCTCTTCCCTGAACCTGCTGCGTTCGACTGCGCGCACCCACCTGGGCCTCAAGGACTTTGAGTTCTCGCAGAACTACGTGCTGTTCTGGGACAAGTTCGAACGCGCCAACTTCTTCCTCACCGATATCATCGCCACCGCCAAGACCGAAGAGCTCGATGGTCGTCTCCTGCAGTTCCTGCTCGGCGACGTGCTATCCGACGGCGGCCAGTGGGACATGGCGGTCTCCCTCTACCTCAAGCACGGCCTCGTCCCCAAGGTCGCGATGCCCGAGACCGAGTCCTCCAGCCACACCGCCCCCATGAACGCCCGCCTGAAGGTCGTCCTGCGTCGCACCGCCCTCGAGCTGCGCTCTCTCGTCGAGGCCGGTGCCTCGCAGGAAGAGATCCGTGAGGTCAAGGAGGCCGCGCTGGCCGACGTGTGGCGCATCCTCGTTATCTGCCTGGGCGAGCCCCCGGCCTCCTTCGAGTGGGAGTGGCGTGACGATAACGGCGAGTTCCACCGCGACGGTGTCCTCACCCCGCGTGAGTTCTACCAGCGCTACGTGGACGTGGACCTCACGCAGTACGTGTGCCTCGTTGACGACCCGCGCGCCGAGCACCCCAAGGGCCAGACCCTCACGGTCGATCACATGGGCAACGTCGTCGGCGGCCGCCCGATCCTCTACGTGAACACCCCGGTTGAGCAGATCCGCGAGATCACGGCCTCCGTCCTGGCTTCGGGCCGCGCCGTGTGGTTCGGCGCGGACTGTGGCCAGCAGTCTGACCGCGCCTCCGGCCTCTTCGTTGAGGGCCTGTACGACTACGACAACCTCTTCGGCGTGGACTTTTCCACCTCGAAGGAGCAGCGCGTCAACACCGGCGAGTCCGCGATGAACCACGCGATGCTCTTCACCGGCGTCGACATTGACGAGGAGGGCAACGCCCGCCGCTTCCGCGTGGAGAACTCCTGGGGCGAGGAGCCCGGCGAGAAGGGCTTCTTCACGATGGACGCCGCATGGTTCGACGCCAACGTCTTCGAGGTGGCCGTGCACGTTGACGACCTGCCTGAGGACCTGCGCGCCGCCATCACCGAGGACCCGCAGCACCTGCCCGCGTGGGACCCGATGGGTGCGCTGGCCTGAGTCGAGCCTGACACGCTGGGCGGGGCGTGACATCGTCCCCGTTCGCAATATGGCCTCCCTGAGCACGGGGCGGGTGGAGTGGGACAATTGTTCCGCGATACCCGCCCCGTTATCTGTGGAGGACACATGAGCACTGACGTGACCCGCGACTTTGCGTTCGGCCTGCCTAAGGCCGAGCTGCACCTGCACCTGGAAGGTACCCTCGAGCCCGACCTGAAGCTGGCACTCGCCCGCAAGAACGGCGTCGACATTGGCCAGTCAACGGTCGAGGAGGTGCGCTCCACCTACCAGTTCAATGACCTCACGTCCTTCCTGGCCGTCTACTACCCGGCCATGGATGTCCTCCAGGACGAGGATGACTTCCACGACCTGGCAGCCGCCTACTTTGAGCGCGCCCGCGCTAACGGCGTCGTTCGCGCCGAGTGCTTCTTCGACCCGCAGGCCCACACCTCGCGCGGTATCGCGATTGAGACTGTCATCCGCGGCTACTACCGCGCCGTCGTCGAGGCCCGCGAGTCGGGCCTGTCCGCCGACCTGATCCTGTGCTTCCTACGCGATATGAGCGCCGAGTCTGCCCTCGAGACCCTCCAGGTGGCCCTGCCCTACAAGGACATGTTCATTGGCGTGGGCCTGGACTCCGACGAGCGCGATAACCCGCCCACGAAGTTTGCTGACGTCTTTGCCTTGGCCCGAGTTTGCTGACGTCTTTGCCTTGGCCCGCGAGGCTGGCCTGCATGTGACGATGCACTGCGACATCGACCAGATCGGCTCGATCGACAACATCCGTGCGGCCCTCACCGAGCTTGGCGCCGAGCGCCTCGACCACGGCACGAACATCGTCGAGGATCCCGAGCTGGTCGCCTACGCGCGCGACCACGGCATCGGCCTGACCTCGTGCCCGCTGTCCAATTCCTTCGTCACCGAGGAAATGAAGGGCAAGGAAATCATCGAGCTGACCGCCGCGGGCGTGAAGGTCAGCCTCAACTCCGACGATCCCGCATACTTCGGCGGCTACATCGGCGACAACTACCTGGCGTTCGCCGAGCGCTTCGACCGCAGCCGCGCCGACCTGGAGCGCATCGCCCGCAACTCCATCGAGATCGCGTGGATCTCGGAGGAGGAGAAGGCCGAGCTGCTCGCCCGCGTGGATCGCTTCGTGTCTGAGAACTGAGCGCAGATGAACGAGGCCGGGGCACTGGGGCGCACGCGTGCGGACCGGCCCCGGCCTCGTCGTTCGCGTGGGAGCGCTATTCTCAAGCCGTTCGGAGAGTGGACGCCCGCTGTCACAATTGGCCACCCCGTGAACGCGCCGCGCACCGCGCAGACAAGACTGCCATGATAGGAACCATGACGAACCACACGAAGCCGACGTTGTTGATTTCCAACGTCCTGCCGGCACGCCCGGGGGACGAGGCATACAACAACATCTGCATGCGCCTGTGGGATCGTCTGCGCTGCTCTGCGCGCCCAGCACGCGGACGCCATCATCATCATGGGCGGCGAAGACGTCCACCCCAGCCTGTACGGCGCCACCCAGGGCTACGAGGCCGAGGGACGCCACTGGTACCGCGCTGACCGCGGGCAGATCGCCCTCGTCGACTACGCCGTGCGCACGGGCACGCCGCTCCTGGGGATTTGCCGCGGCATGCAGATCATCAACACGGCGCTGGGGGGCACGCTTGAGCAGCACATCGAGGGCGCGGACGGCACGCACACGAACAACCGGATCCTGTCCGACCACCGCTTCATCCGTCACAGCGTGCGCGTCGGCGGGGGAACAAACCTTGAGCGCGCCCTGGCACCCGTCCTCACCGACTCCGAGCTGGTTATCTCGTCGGCGCACCACCAGCGCGTGGATCGCCTCGCGCAGGGCCTGCAGGTGAGCGCCTATGCCCCGGACGGCACCATCGAAGCCATTGAGACGATCGACGCACCCGTCATCGGCGTGCAGTGGCACCCCGAGGATCCCGCCGCCGACATTTCCCAGCTGCGCGCCCTCCTCGGCCACCTGGATGCGCGCCGCGCCCCCCGCCTCGAGAGGGCCTCGACTACCCTGGTCGCATGACCATTTCCCCGGGAACGAACTTCGACGACCCCCGATTCCGCGACGACCAGCGCGCCCCGGTGCAGCGCATGCGCGACGGCGACTACTACGTCGCGGACGACGAACTCTCGGCACTCACGAGGCGCGCGGTTCGCCTCCTGGCCCTCTACGAGCAGGCGCATCCCACCGACCCGGACATCGCCCGCTACCTGCTCAGCCAGGTCCTCGGCGAGGTGGGGGAGAGCGTCGATATCAGACCACCCCTGCGCGTCGACTACGGCGTCAACATATCCATTGGCGACGGGTCATGGGTCAACTACGGCCTGACCGTCCTTGACGTCGCGCCGGTGCGCATCGGCAAGGACGTCCTCATCGGCCCGAATTGCTCGCTCTACACGGCGATTCATCCGAGCGATCCCGGGCCTCGTCGGGCGAAATGGGAATCCTCCGCGCCGATTACCCTGGAGGACAACGTGTGGCTCGGCGGCTCCGTTGTCGTGTGCCCGGGGGTCACTGTCGGCGAGAACTCGATCATCGGCGCGGGCGGCGTCGTCACCCGCTCGATACCCGAGAACTCAATCGCGGTGGGCAACCCCGCCCGCGTCATCAAACCCCTTGATCCGACGACCCCACGTCCTCTTGAGGCGGCGGGCGTCGGTGTTATTCCGCACGGACACACGGGAGAAGAAGAATGAGCATCCTGCCGATCTGCATCACGGGCGATCCGGTCCTGCATCGGGTCGCCGATCCCGTCGACTCCTTTGATTCTGAACTGAGCGACCTCGTCGCCGACATGATCGAGACGATGCACGCCGCGCCCGGGGTCGGCCTCGCGGCACCGCAGGTCGGTGTTGGATCTCAGATCTTCGTGTGGCGGTACGCCGGGGACGGCGCGTTCGACAGCCGCTACCGCGACGTCCTCCAGCTCGACGAGGGGCCGCGCCGAGGCTTTAACACAGCGCTCAGCGGCGTCGTCGTCAACCCGACTCTCGACCTCGTCTGGGATGACGAGGGCGCGGGAGCAATCCTGCCCACCCGCCCCGATGCCACCTGCGAGTCCGAGGGATGCCTCTCCGTGCCCGGGTACGGCTACCCGCTGCGTCGCGCACTCGGCGCCGTCCTGCGCGGATTCGACGTGTCGGGCGCGCCCATTGAGGTCGCCGCCCGCGGCTGGCTGGCGCGTATCTTCCAGCACGAATACGACCATCTGCACGGGACCCTCTACGTCGACCGCCTCGCGCAGCCCTACGCGGACGAAGCCGGGCAGGTCATTCGCGAGCGCGGGTGGGGACGCAGCGGATATACGTGGACCCCGGGGGAGTGAGCCTCACTCTGAACTGCCTCCCGTTTCTTGGACATCGAAATTGAAGTCCAGGGAATGGGAGGCTTTTCGTGTCAGTGGACCTCGAAACCGAGTGACCGGAAGTAGTTGCGCACTTCCTCCGTGGCCTCGGGCGTGGGAGCCTTCGTGTCCTCCAGCTGGTACTCCAGGCCCAGCGAGTGCCACTTGTCCTTACCCAGCTGGTGGAAGGGCAGGACCTCGATGCGATCAATGACGTCCTTCCAACGCGAGACAATCTCGCCAACCTGACGCACGTTCTCCGGATCATCGGTCAGGCCAGGAACGAGGACGAATCGAATCCAGATACGAGTCGCGCCACCGCGCGCAGCGATGCGATCACCGAACTCGATGGTGGGTGCCAGCGCGCGTCCCGTTGTTTTCTTGTACGTCTCCTCGTTGCCGCTCTTCACATCCAGGAGGACCAGGTCGATCGCATCGAGCATTTCGTCGTCGCAGTTTGCGCCCAGGAAACCGGAGGTATCGATGCATGTGTGCACGCCCATTTCCTTGGCGCCCATCAGGATGCGCTTGGCGAACTGGGGCTGCATGAGGACCTCGCCGCCGGACAGAGTGATACCGCCCTTGGTCGTGCGGAAAATACGGCGGTAGCGCGCGATGCGGGACAGGAGTTCCGTGTCGGACACGGGGGCGCCGTCCTTCATGAGGAACGTATCGGGATTGTGGCAGTAGAGGCAGCGCAGCGGGCAGCCGTTGAGGAACACCGTCATGCGCGTGCCCGGACCGTCAACAGCGGTCACGAGCTCCCAGGAGTGAATGGAACCCAGCGTGCCCTCACGCATGCGTCGCAGGCGCTCGGAGCGCTCCAGGTCCGTAATCTCCTCCAGGCCCTCGACGCCAGCGCCGACGGTACGTGATTGGGGAGCTTGGAAGTCCTGCTCGCGGAACGTGGGGAGAGCGAGGGGCTGCGACATGTTTCCTTCTTCGCGGTTGAGTGGGAGGCGTCCGTGATGGGAACGAGGCCGGGGATCGTCAGTGGAAAGAGCCGACGAACGCAGGCATAGCAGTGGGGCGCCGAGCGTTGCCCGACGCCCCACTCCAATCAGCGATCAGGCCGAGTGGTGGAAGGTGCGGGACAGAACGTCCAGCTGCTGCTCACGGGTGAGCTTGACGAAGTTG
>QWBZ01000220.1_pt1 | contig 21834 bp, 22 predicted proteins | sample 1972441 | NCBI WGS metagenome assembly QWBZ01 (sample SAMN09866721, study PRJNA288562) | Human oral metagenome isolate term6_saliva, whole genome shotgun sequencing... | isolation source: mouth | host: Homo sapiens | place: USA: California
GATAACCGTACCGACTACATCAATACTCCCAAATTTCGGCTGCATGAGCGCTACCTGGCTACTATCTTGAAACCTATGCTGTCAAAAACTGAATTGAATCAACAATACCGTAGCCCTAACCGGCGTTATCTGTTTGGCACTATCAGTTGGCAGAATAGTACTCAGGAATATGTTTATGAGTTTTGGGAAGGAGACAAAATCACGCCTGAATTGTTGAGATTGGCGGCAGGCCGTCTGAAAGACAGTTTCTACGCTCCGTTGCGTTATAAAACCAATTCTTTATGGCAGGAAACCGTTGCCGAGCAAAGTAAAGTTCCTTTTATTACCCAAGAAAGTTTGATTAAAAATTTTCCCTACCTGCCTCTAAACCAAGGTAAAGCGATAGGTACATTACGCGTTATTGCCAAAGAAAATGATCTTTATAATGTCGGCGCCGACGATATTATTATTTTGAAAGAGGTTCCCCTAGAGTTGCCACCTGTGGCAGGGATTATCAGTGAAAAACCATCCACTGCACTATCGCATGTGAATGTATTGGCACGCGGCTGGGGGATTCCCAATATTTACCTTAAAGACGCAGAAAAAATCCTAGCCCCATATATTGGCCGTCGTATCGAATTTGAAGCGACTGCTAAACAATACCGAATGGTCCAAACCAACCGGAACACTACCAGCAAAAGCTTTTCAGACGGCCTTACCCTGCCCCAACCTGATGTTTCCGATTACAGCCTTCGGGCTTTGGCAAACCTACGCCGTGATGATAGCCGTTACTGCGGCAGTAAGGCTGCCAACCTCGGTCATATCCGCGCCCATATTGAAGGTAGTAATGTACCTGATGGATTCTGCATTCCGTTTGCCTACTATCAATCCATGATGGATAGGCTGGGTATTAATGCAACAACACTGGCCCAAATCGAAACACAAAGTGATGGAGACAACCGCAAGCGCCGCACTGCTTTACTTACACTGCAGAAAAAAATTACAGATGCTGAAATCCCATCGGAATGGAAACACAGATGGGCTGAGCAATGGCGCAATCAATTAAACAGCAAAGGCGTGTTTGTCCGCAGCTCCTCTAATTCCGAAGACCTGCCCAATTTCGAAGCAATCTTGGGCTTCCGTCTTCAATTACAGTGCATACGAAGCCCGCCGTATTGCCGGATTGCCTCACGATAGCGTGAAAATGAGTGTCTTTGTGCAACAAAGCATCAATGCAGATCTCTCCGGTGTACTGGTTACCATCAATCCCTATGATATTGCTCAGAAAAACAGCTCCTACATTGCCGCCAAACGCGGGTTGGGTATTCGTGTCGTTGAGGGCAAACGGGTAGCCGAACAGGTAGTCTATAACCGTCGCAATGATTCTGTACAACGTCTCAGCTCCTCTAATGAAACCACAGCATTGCAACTGGATAAAAACGGTGGAGTACGGGAGGTGCCTGTAACCAGTGGTAACGTGATGAATCAAGAACAAATACGTCGCCTTGACCAAACCGGCCAACAAATCAAACAGCTATTTGCTAATGGCGAGCAGGATATCGAATGGGCGTTTGACAATGGTAAGCTTGTTATCCTCCAGGCACGACCGTATCTAAACGGCACACGTTAAAGTAAAAGGCCGTCTGAAATTATTGTTTCAGACGGCCTTTGCATCATAAGTTAGTTATACCCTATACTTCCCAATCTCCAAGGAACTATGATGTCAAAACAGCTCACATTTTATTTTATTCGCCATGGCCGTACCCAATGGAACGAACAAGGGCTTTTGCAGGGATCTGGTAATTCACCACTGACCGAACAAGGGATTGCAGGAGCTCAGAAAACCGGCGTAGCGCTACGACAAGTAGAATTTACCGCTGCTTATTCCAGTATTTTACAACGCGCCATTGATACGGCTGGCCATATTATCGGTCAGCGTCCTATTCCTCTTTTTCAGCACCGTGGACTAAATGAGCAATCATTTGGAAGTTGGGAAGGCATGCAGATCACTGACCTGCGGAAGCTAGCCGAATTCAAACAACTGACCAATGACCCAGCAGCTTATAAAGCATTAAGCAATGGTGGCGAAACCTTTGAACAATTAGCAGTACGTGTAATGGCCGCCCTTCACGATATCATTAAAGTACATCAATCGGGAGCCAATATTTTAGTGGTATCGCATGGCCACACCTTGCGGCTTTTATTGTCCTTATTAGGTGGAGCGACTTGGGAAAACCATCGTGATGAGGGTAAATCCGTGTCATTGTTGAATACTTCGATCAGTATTGTGAAATACGATAGTGAAAGCGGTTTTCATATTGAGCAACTTAACGATGTAGCTCATTTACAATGATCACAACTATTCATCAATAATAAAAAAGGTGGGCATTTTTACCCACCTTTTTTGCCATTAGCCGAACACTTTTTCCAAGTGTGCTTGGTAGTCTGCTAAGTATTGTGCTACTTGTGGATTTTTAATCACATCGTTACATAAGAATGTCGGCAGACGAGTCAAACCGATGAATTCGTTGAGTTTGTGGAAGTGCATGTATAAAGCATCCACGCCTTTTCCTTCAAAGAAGTCGCCTTCGCGAGTAAAGGCTTCAATCGGGGCATTCCAAGTAAGCGAGAGCATGTGTTTTTTGCCTTGTAATAAGCCACCTGTGCCGTAGCCTTCAGTCGGATTGACACGATGACGGCCATCACTGTGGTAAAGCTTGCCGTGTCCGGCGGTTAATACTTCGTCTATGTATTTTTTCACTGTCCAAGGCTCGTGCATCCACCAGCCCGGCATCTGCCAAATCACTGCATCCATCCATAAGAATTTTTCGATTTCTGCTTCAACATCGTAACCAGCATCAATCACGGTTTCTTTTACATCATGTCCAAGTGCGGTCAAAACTTCTTTCGCTTTTTTATGAAGCGTGTGGTTTAACTCACCATGCGAATGTCCGAAATTTTTACCACCGTCTAGTAATAAAATATTCATCTTTTGCTCCTACAACAAATAATTCTGAAAAATGAGAGCTTCAATTATGCCTTTTTACTGCATCTTTTAAAAGTACATTGGCTTGCACGCTTTTACAGACCATAAAGGGAAATTTATCATACCTATCATTAGCATTCATTATCTCTCTTCAATCAAACAAGTCTTTTCAATCAGCTCTCTAACCCAGCGATACGCAGGATCTTTATGTGTCCGTTCGTGCCAAATCAATGTTTTGGTGAAGCCTTGAATTTCAAGGGGGGCTCAAAGCATTTAAGATTGTTTAAATGAGTAATCAAGCGCTCAGGCACAACTGCCAATAAATCACTTTGCTCCAGCAATTCAGGCAAGACAATAAAGTTTTTGACATTTCTTTGTAGCCCCATCGCTTGCAGGGCTTGGTCGGCAACACCGCTGAAGCTGCCGCCATGATAGGAAATTAAGGCTTGCTCTAACTGGCAAAATTGCTCAAGGGTAAGTTCTGTTTGTTGGGCTATTGGGTGATCACTGTGCTAAACCCAATGGTAAACGGCCATCAAGCATGGTTGGACGGTTTAACAAAAGCGGTGAAAAAATAAAGCAGCCTGCACTTTAAAAAGCAAAGTGCAGGCTGCTTTAGGGTAATGAGCCGTTTATCAATCTAGCTTCACAATTTCTCCGTCTTCCGGAACGTTCACACGGCTTTCAATGCCTTGACCGCGTATAAATTTACGCATATCGGCGCGGCTGACGGCGGTATGATTCACGGTATCCATGTGTACGGTGATGATTTTGGCTTTAGGCATGACTTGGCTGGCTTTTAATACATCAGCCGTCCCCATAATAATGCCGTCTGAAATTCCTGAAATCAGCGCGTAGCCCGTGTTCATAATCAGATAATCGGGTTTGTAGCGGTTCAATGCTTTGTTTACATCTGCCGTCCACACAGTATCACCCATAATATAAGCGGTTTTATGTCCGTTGCTTTGGAATACCACACCCATTGCATCGCCTAAGATTTCGGCTAGCTGCGGGTTGGTATACATGACTTCTGTACCATGTACGCCACCGGTTTTGCTGATAGTTACGCCGTTGAAGACAGTGCTGCCGTTCAACACGCGTACATCAGTAAAGCCTTGGCTGCGGATTTTGGCCGCGTCAGCTTGGTGCTGCACATATACGGGTAGGTTTTTCGGAATGGAACGTGCGGCGGTTTCGTCCCAATGGTCTTCGTGAGTATGGGTAACGATAACTGCATCCACACCGTCCAAAATTTTATTCACGCTCATCGGCAGCCCGACCAGCGGCATTTTGGCTTGGTTATTAAACGTGCCGGCAAAGCCCTTCATGGAATGCTTGGGGGCGAAAAACGGGTCAATCAAAAACGTCTGCCCCGCATATTCGACTTTGGCAGTAGCGTTACGGATATGTTGGTATGAATCGTCTGCCCAAGCGGAAAAGGCTGTCGCGCCCAAAACAGTGGCAAGAATAAATTGCTTGAATTTCATGATGTTGCTCCTTAAAAAATCATGAAGCGTATTTTAAGCAGCAGGTACATCGGCTAAAATAGGCAATATTGCCAATAAACGTAAGGATAGTGCCAAAATGTCGTCTGAAAACGAGCGTAACGAGTTTCGCCAAAATCAAACTGTCCCCAAAATCGTGCTATATGCTCAATCGGGCATGAATGATTTTGTCTTCAACATTCCCTTTTCTGTTTTTCAGACGACCTATCGGGACAATCCGCTCTTTGACCTGAAAATCTGTTCCGATGACAGCAAAGACGTCATCACGGCACTGGGCACAAGCATTCCCGTATACGGCGGCTTGGATTTGACGGAAGAAGCCGACATCATCATCATCGCAGGCTGGCGCAATATTGAAGAAGCCCCGACACCCGAGTTGAGTACACATTTACAGAAAGCAGTACAACGTGGTGCACATATCACTACCCTATGTTACGGCACTTACGCCCTTGCCTACACAGGACTTTTAGACGGCAGAACCGCCGCGACCCACTGGCTTGCCGAAGACGACTTTGTCCGCCGTTTCCCTAAAATTCATCTGGATACCAACCGCCTATATGCGGAAGACGGCAACTTTTTAACATCGGCAGGTGCGGCAGGCGGGCTGGATTGCTGCCTGTACCTCATCCGCAAAATCCACGGTGCAACCGTTGCCAACGACCTTGCCCGTACCTTGGTTGCGGCACCACACCGCGAAGGTGGGCAGGCGCAGTTTATTCACCGACCTGTCGAACGTCGTACCGCTGATGACAAAATCAATCACTTATTGGACGAACTGCGCCAAAACCTTGCCACCCCATACCGCTTGGACGACTTGGCAAAAAAATTAGCTGTTTCTCGCCGAACCTTTATCCGCCATTTTTCTCAAGCCACAGGTATGAATTTCGGTGAGTGGCTCACAACAGAGCGGCTATGGCAGGTACAGGATTTGTTGGAAAATACGGATTTGCCGATAGAACGCATCGCCGAACAAAGCGGCTTCGGCAGCGCGGCAAACCTACGTTTGCAGTTCAAAGCCAAGTTTAAAATCAATCCGAATGCCTGGCGGAAAGTATTTGGCAGATAGCTCGCGTTAGTCAATCCAAGATACCTGAGTGCAGGCTGCTTTTGAGGTCGTCTGAAAACCCAAAAAGCAGCCTGCACTTTTCAGACGGCCTCAACAGGTAAACCCTTCCCACCCTTACCCACACCAATAATTTCCATCTAATTTTCCCCACATATAATCCCCGCAAACGGCACAGACCGCTTCATATTCCCATCCATAAGGAATAACCAAAATGAGAAATCTCAAACTGACCTTAGCCGTCTTTTTCGGCGGCATATTCGCTTTATGACTGTTTGCCACGCCATTTCCAGACAAGTGGGGTGTATTTCCCATACGCAACAGTTCACCGGCAGCACCAGCATACTGGCCATGAGTGCTTGTATGATTCTTGCAGTACGTCCCAAAATGTTGGAAGGACTATTTGGCGGATTGGATAAAATGTACCGCCTGCATAAATGGTTGGGTATCGTTGCCCTTTCAGGCAGCATCCTGCACTGGACCAGTAAGCAATTCCCCAAATGGCTGGTAAAACTCGGACTGTTTGACGGCAAAAAGCCGCCGCGCCCGCCGATGCAGGAAGTCTTGACTTTAAAAGATTGGTTGGTTACCCAGCGTCATTTTGCTGAAGAAGTGGGTGGGATTGCTTTTTACGTTGCAGTCGTCTTATTGGTTATCGCACTGATCAAACTTATTCCCTACCGTTGGTTTGCCAAACTTCACATCTTAATTGTCCCTGTCTATCTTGCACTCGTATTGCACACCATCGTATTGGCAAACTTTGCTTACTGGGCTCAGCCACTTGGCTGGTTGCTGGCTACCACCCTATTCTTCGGTAGTATTTGTTCACTCCTCGCCCTCTTTAAATGCATTGGTAAACCGCAAACGGCAACAGTAGCTGCCATGAACCAAAGCGGCTCCCTGCCTTCACTTACTTTGAATGCGCTAAAATGGCAGGGACACCAAGCCGGTCAATTCCTCTTTTTTCGTGCACATGGAGAAAGCCACCCATTTACCATCGCTTCCAACTGGAATCCTGAAAATAAACAAATCAATCTTATTATCCTACACCCATCGTCTGCCTCAACGTTTGAACATCAGCGATACCATTCAAATTGATGGGGCATATGGCCGCTTCAATTTTTCAGATAAAATTGAACAAATTTGGGTGAGTAACGGTATTGGTCTTACGCCTTTCCTTGCAAGGCTTAAAGAATTAGCCAAACAACCTTCCAATCAACCGATTGACTGGTTCCATACCGATAGAAATTTATCTGCAGAAATAATCGACCAATGGAAAGATTTGGCTCAACAAGCGAATGTTACGTTCCACTATATTCCTTCTGAAACCCAAAGATTGTCCGCTGATTATATTGCACAAAGCATTCAGAATAGTGAAACCTGCAGCCTATGGCTTTGCGGTAGTCGCAGCTTTACAAGCAGTATCGCAGGAAATCTTAAGACACGCTCATTGCATCAAGAGCTGTTTGAATTCCGCTAAATGAACCTGATGCTTTTAAGTAGTAAAGCATTAAGGCCGTCTGAAAGATTTTCAGACGGCCTTTAAGCCTTCATTAATATCACAACCTTAACAACATAAGCCTACGGTTGCTTTTTATGTTTCACACATTCTGTACCATCCAAATGATATATTGCTTCAGTTGCATCATGTTCAATATCAAGTTTTGATAGGATTAAAATCAATACCCGTAATATAACGTTGTCCAGCATGAGCTTTAATGTGCACAACAATATCAATGGTCTGTCTAAGCAGGTTTTTAATAACTTCAAACTCCAGACCACTTCCTTCTGGTGAAGCTTTTACCATTAATGCTAATTGATCCCATGTTTGTTCCGTGCTACCAGCATGGCAACTTGTAATAGATCCCGGATGTCCAGATGCACAATTCCGAATAAAATAAAATGATTCGTCACCACGTAGCTCTGCTAGAATAATTCTATCCGGCTTCATACGCAGACAGGATTCCATACAACTTTTTGCCGTAATATTTGAACTACCTTGTCCACCTTTTGAGTAAAGCAAATGAACTACATTTTCATGAGGAATAAATAGCTCCCTAGCATCCTCAATGCTGATTAGTCGCTCACTTAAAGGAATGTGATTAACCAATGCTTTCATGAAAGTAGTCTTACCGCTACCAGTTGCACCTGAAACAACAATATTTTTTTTATACTCAACGGCTTTTTTAAAAAATTCCTCGTAATTCCGATTATTTTTCAGTTCAACTAATTCCTTATCTTGAGGAGACAATTCTCCATTTAATTCAATAATCTGACTAAAGAAACCATCTTTGCTATACTGGCTTAAGCTCTTAGTATGTTTTGATGGTAGACGGATTGTAATTGAAGCTTTTCCTGCATCACAGGCAGGAGGAATCACAAATTGGGCACGTTGTCCTGTTGGGAATGTCAACGATACCATCGGCTCCGCTTCCGTAATTCGCTGCCCAGTATTACTTTCATTAACAACAGCAGTACAGAACTGACGTGCCCTATCAAAGTTTAGCGTATTTACTTCTACCTTTTTCCAACCATGAGAGGTTTCTAAAAATACCTCTCCTGGTCTATTAATACAAATCTCAGTCACATCAGGATCTTTTAAGAAAGAGGTAATTCCCAATACTTCGTATTGATAATCTAAGAAATCTGCTGAAATTGTTGAGTTTAATTCATCCATGTTTAAAATAAGTTTATTCAAAAATTTAATTACAATAATACTTGAACCTTAGGTGTATTTTTCATTTTAGCCTAAGAAATACTCAGCCCTCTGGCTTGTGTTAACTGCTTTTGTTGTGTTTCTAATTCAAATTGCTGAGTTGTTGCTTGTACTTTGATAATACTCTCCTCTATCGGAGTAACCGCAGCTTTCTGCATATCCACAGAAGCAGTTCTTAATTCAGGAGCCTTATCACCAATAAGAATATGTCCATTTTCTTTGATATTAATAAGAGACGCACCTCTCATCTTGTTTGCGTACCCTTCAGCAGCCAGTGCCATAGCAATATTATCTAGGCTTCTTTCATCGTAGATAATATCTTTTTTATTACAGAATTCAGTAAAAATTTTTTTACTCTGCTGATAGATATTTTGGGCATTTTGTGGGATTGCTTCCAAATTCAAAGGCTGATTAGTGTACATATCATCCCCATTGCTAGGAGCTGGAGTATGAGCCATGTTGGTATTCCGAGGTTGACGCAAAATCTTAATACCATCTATTCCCGTAGCAGAATGTACTCTAACAACATCATTATATTGGCCTGTTTTTTGGCCTGTTTTTTGTTCTTTTAAATGAATTCCTAAATCACCATTTTTGAAATTTTCAATTTTAAGACCATTTACATCTAATGTCCCTGTATTTCTATCCCATTCATATACCATTCTAGAACTTTAGATAAATCGCGTACACCTCCCTGTAATATATAACCATTTAATGACACTTCACCCTTGCCGTCTGAATCTCGGATAATATCTGAATTGTCAGCACGATATTTGTCATATCCTTTACCACCAAACAATTTATCTCTTCCAGAATTACCAGCTAAAATATCATTGCCAGTACCACCAATCAACACATCATTACCACTGCCGCCTAATAAAATATCATTTTGATTAGTACCTTTTAAAACATCATCTCCGGCATCTCCATACATATATGCACCACTTTTTAAATAAGTCTTAGATCTGCCTATCAATAAACTATCACGACTATATGATCCATCAGCAACGACTTTATTGTTACCCCTATTTCCAAAAGTGTCATAATTTGCCATATGTTTAACAAATAATTGTTTGAAATTGGGGCTTAAGAATGCCTCTTTAAAGTCTTTGGAAAAATTGGTACGGGTATTCAGGAAATATTCAATATCAGTTTCGTAATAAGTCATTTTGATTGATCCAGTTCCATTACTTGGGTTCATACCATACATATTCTGGCGAGCAATTAAATCTTTAACCTCCCCAAAACTCTTACCTTTAATGTATGGGTAAAGATCACCACTAATTCCTGTACTATATGCCCTACCATTATATCTTTCTTCGTAAGCAACCATACGCGCTTCGTTAAAGATCGCCTCAGCTTCTCCATAGCCTCGTGCTTGAGCATAAGCCTTAGCAGTATCATAATAACTAGCTGATTTAGCTTGATATTTACCTAATGCATGGCCTACCTCATGAGACATTGTTCTAGCGGTACTATATCGGAAACTTTGTTCAAAATGAATACTTTTATTTTCTGGATCATAATACGCTCCTTCACGATTTTTTGGAGCAGGTTTGATATGTCCCCCTTTACTAGCGAAATGGTTAATTTGCTCCACTAATTCTAAGTTTTGCCTTATTCTATCTAGTTCAGACATTTGATTATTAAATCTTATTTTATGAAAACCAAGTGTCATCAATTCTGCTTCTGCTCTTTTATTCAGTATAATCTTTGGCATCCTAAAACTCCTTATGGCATTGGGCTCATTTTAAGATTGCTACAAAACTCTAAAGCTAAAATTGCACCTCCCCCAGAATTAGTAGCAATTATTTCACGGCCTGATTCTCTCCAATAATAATCTAGTCTTTCTTTTATTGAATCATCATCTTTTCTTTTGGCTGAATACTCAAAATCTAAATACATCCCCTCAGGTATTTCATGTGTCATAGGCTTTGGAAAAAATTTAGGGAATGCATTTTCAGGAAATATGCTACCTATTTTATCTAGGTACTCTTTTGTTTGAGTAATATATAAACTAAATTTAAGTTCAGTATGCCTGAAAACGACATACATACCTATAGATGAATGAATATCTTGATTATGTTGCATATCATCATATGCTTCTATTACGGGTATTTGCCAAATCTCTTGTAATTCACTTGCGTACATCGTATAAAGGCAGTCATCTTTAAATGCCGTATCATACATCTGCTTAATTAAATCATCCCGATTTTCCACTTTGTGCAACATACTTCGGCAACGATTGCGCACTTGTTCCATAGTTATTTCCTTTTGTATATTCTGCATCTTGGAAGAATCCTTAATATTTTTATTACTAATCTGCGGAGTACAGGAAGTCATCAAACATACTGTTAATATGGCTGTAATTGCCAATAGCTTCATAGAAATTCCTTTTTAGTCATTTTGCAAATTTCATTTTCAGACGGCCTCGAACTTTCATTACTATTACCGTTTTCCTTTTAACGAGGCGACCTTTACTGACCCCATCAATCGTTTAGTAAATGTCCCATCTTGGTAATAACGGATTTTCCCCACTTGCGCCGGATGTGACATACCCTCGTAAAGAATAATTTCCTTATCTTGGCTCATTGCCTTTAACTCTTGCGGCAACATCAGTGCGCGGCGCTCTTCGCTTTCCGAGACACTACGTTCGCGTCCACGGCTGACATTTTTTCTTTTCACTGTGGTATAACCCAGCATTTCGGAGTATTCGTTTGCATCCTGCTGTTCTCTAGGTGTATAAATGATTTGCAAAGCATGGTTAGTGATAATAGTACGCGCATATTCTTTGCCATAGACAGCATCCAGCTGGGCGACTGACTGGATAATCGGAAATAGGCGAATGTTATAGCCCGCCATATAACTGACAGAATGAGCAATGATTTCAACTTTACCAATACTTGTGAACTCGTCCATTAACAGCATACATTGGTGTTTCAAATCTGGGTTGTCCTGAGGCAACTCTTTCGTATTCTGGTTGATAAGTTGAGAGAAAAAGAGGTTAACAATGACCCTTGATTCAGCAAGCTTGTTAGGAAGAATGCCGATATAAATAGTCATTTTCTTTTTACGTACGTCAGTCAACAGAAAATCATCAGCGGAAGTGGCGGCATCAATGACGGGATTAATCCATGGGTTGAGAGGTTCTTTAAACGTACCCATGATAGAACCAAAGGTTTCTTTTTCCTGAGAGATTAAACCGGAAAAAGCAGTTTTTGTAGCCTCGCTGAGATATGGTTGTTGTGATAAAGATGTAAAATACTCCTTGAGCTCTGTTCCATTACCTGATGAAAGACGATATATTTTCCCTAATGTACAAGCTGGCTCATTTTCTTTGCCCTCCACAGAAAAGTCAGCCATTGCTTCATGCTCATCAAAACAATAAAGTGAAAACGCCAAAAACGCATTTCTTGCCTGTGCTACCCAGAACTTATCACGGCTATCTCCATCAGGATATAGCATTGCAGCTATCGACATTAAATCCGATACTCGCTGGTCAGGATCAGAAGAAACATAGGTAAACGGATTCCAACGGTGCGTCCTTCCATCTTCGGCAAACGGGTTGAACAAATAGACTTCCTGACCTAATACTTCTTTACGGTAGCCGCTAGTCAAATTGAAGTTCTCCTGTTTAATGTCCAAAACTACTACCGATCCTTTATAACTTAACAGGTTCGGAATAACGATGCCGACACCTTTACCCGAACGTGTTGGCGCTGCCAACAATGCGAATTGCTGGCCATTATAATGTAACAATTTGCCGTTGTATTTACCGACGACAATTGAAGTATCCGTTTGTTTGAAAAATCCTGCTTTTGTCAAATCAGCCATCCCGGCAAATCGTGCTTCCCCATGAAGACTTTGGGAAGCTCTACGCCAAATAGGAATTAAACCAAGCAGACCAATCAGAAAAGTTAAACCAAATCCAACAATTCCTGATGTTTTAATCTGCAGTGAATATTTGGCAACCTGAGGGATATCCACCGTATTATAGTATTTGAACCATGTTGTAAGTAGTAAGGGGGTTTTATCTAAGCCTAACCATTGCAGCAGGATAAAGCCTGAAAGGTAACAACCTAATAAGAAAGAAATTAATAGTAAAACTACCGTAATAATAGATTTGTTTTTTAGAGTCATTTCAATACCTGTAAGTCAAAGGAATAGATTGTTTTAGCTTTCTAGTGAAGATATTAGTTTTCAGACAACCTAAGGTGATGAGAGAAAGCTCAGTTCTACTGATGTGTATTATGAGAAATTTATCACTCTCTTTTAGTGCTATCCTTAGCAGTTTTACTGTATATTTGAACTAAATATTTTTGAAATAAGTTTACGCCTATTGCATCATAATTATGATACACCTCTATATACAAACTCTTAGCACTATATTTAACAATAGGGCTATAGACTGTATTAGAACAAGAGGCTTTATCAATAATTCCTCTTTGTGATGAAAGCATAATAAGTAGGCCGTCTGAAAAAACAGACGGCCCTTTAAATTACTGCATAACCGAACTGAAATCAATGTCCTGGGCAGTATAAATATTAATCAAGGTCCCTTGATTGATCGTTACTGTATTAGGACGAGCATTATTTCGTTCAAGCTGATTGATAGCCTGTTGTTTCAATGTATTGGCTGTCTCACTTTCAAAGGGGTTAGTAGCAGTTGATGTCATGGTTGTAACCGTTTGTCCTTGTGGACCATATTCAGTAGCAGCATATTTAAAAACATCTGAAATCATACTAATCAATAAGGCAGATGCCAAACGAGACCCCCAATGGGACTTAAATTTACCGACATGACCTGCTGCACCAAGATTATCTACTCCAGGAGATTCAAGTGTTACATCGATACCCTCGGGTGTTATAACTCGATTCCAGATAATCTCCATCCGTGGACCAGTAGGATTGCTGGAACCATATTGCCCCATTACTTTTGACCCTTTCGGCAATAAGAGATATTTTCCACTGGCAGAATATACAGGTTCAGTAATGATACAAGATGTAAATCCTTTCACCTCAGAAATAATTTTAGTTTCTAATACACAGCGCAAATAAGTCCCTTGTTGAAGCAACTTATCCCTATTATGCATATAACGGACAGCATTAGCCTGAGCTGTACTTACTCCCGACTCTTTTTGAGCAGCCTCCCCGTCCTGAACAAATGCAGAATTCATATTAGCATACATATCTCCTGCTGGAATAATCGGCTGTATAGGAGGAGTTGTTGGAGTTGTTGGAGTTATAGGTGGCAAGGTCTCCACTACTGGTGGAGTAGTTACTTCTATTGTTTTTGTATTCGATGTATTATCCGTTTCTAATTCGGGCTTTTTGTCTTCTGCTAAATCAATTGAAGGGGGTTCTGTAACTTGAGGATCTGGAGCAGGTAAATCTGGTACAGTAACTACCTGAGGACGTTCTGGAGGGGGAGTTTCATCAGAACCACTAAATTGATGATAGGCAAATGCCCCTAGTCCAGCCAACCCAAAACCTGCAGCTACAATAAACGCAATAGCTTTTTTGTTGACTGTGCGATCAACAGGAGCATTTAGTTGAGGAGCATTCTCCTCAAGTCCCGCCAATTGTTCTTGTTCGTATTGGCTTGAATATAAATTTTGTGATGATTCACTATCTTTGTGATGTTCATTATTTAGCTTATCAGACATTCTTAATTCCTTTTTAATCCAACTACATCATTTCCATGTCTCAAAACTAGGAATGGATAAGTCCCATGGACAATAACTACATTACCTTCAACATTACTGTTTAAGACAAACTCAGCTCCTTTCTCTGATTTTCTGCCATAAACAGCAGGAAAATCACCTGTGAACTTGCCCTTATTCAAGTGGACATAGGTAAATCTGCCATCATCATAGACTTTTAAAGGAACTAGCCAACGAGATTTTTCATTTGCAGCCACATCATAATTAGTATTATAGATTTTAGAAGAATCATATTTCAGGCTATAACCAGCCAAAGTACTAGCACGAAGACTGAAGTCCGTAGAATCGGGATATCTGAATTTAACTTGATAATTTACCCCTTTGTCTGAAGCTTCTGCTAAATTACCAACAACATTTTTCATAACCTTAAGCTCAAAAATATATTGGTGAGCCTGAGTACGAACAATAAGATTAGTATCAACTGCATCAGCCTTTGGACGCAGATAAAATACATTTTCTCTACGTACCAAATCCCATCCACCACTTAGGCCTGCACCAAAATCCTTAACCTTTTCACGAGAATCAAGTTCAATTTGTGTGACTACGCCTTGTGCCGTATGAACGGGATAAGTTGTATTTTCTTGAAACGTATACTCTTGAATAGCTGCAGCATAGGCGCTTCCTTGCAACAAACACAATGCTGCCGTTGCTAAAAACATTTTTCTTAACATTATTGATTTCCACTTTCAACAGATATAGGAGAAGCATTAGGAACATCATTATCTACAGATGTAGGAGCTTCTAACTGGGACTGGGGTACACTTTGTATTTGTTGCTGAGCCTGGCTTTCAGATGATGTTCCTGCAGAAAGATAATCCGAAGATAAATCTTGAACAGGCGATTCACTAGCATCAGGATCAACACGATAAGATAATACCTGGAATCCCAGAGGATTTTTTAACCTATACTTTTCATCCATCTTCAAATTGCTATTATAAGTATAGGTCAGAGTAGCAACATTGCTATCCATAAATCTTGATATGCCAGTACTCTTATTTAATAAAAATCTTTGGAATCTTACTGTTGCGCTAGCATCGCGACCATCGGCCTTTCCACTATTATTAAGGACGATACTCAAAATCTTAACGCGAATTGACTGAGCAGACCCATAAAGATTAAATGGGCTATTCGGGTTACTTTTATTCATCAGATTGCGATAGCTGTCAGATACCCCTGCAACCGACATAGAATAAACTGTAGCCCAGTCATTATCATAAATAATCTGACTATCAAAAGATTCTCTAGCAATAATAAAGTGAGAAATATTACTCTTATTTACTGCTTCATTTTTAGTAATATCTAAATTATTCCAATCACCGGTTAGTTTAGCAACAGTAGCTTGTCCCGTATAGACATCAGCCATAACAAGATAAGGTTCTTTTTCTTTCAGCGGCAAAATATAAAATAATCCGCCAAGCAGACACAAAGAAGAGAAGGTAGAAATACCGGCAACAATCCATGCCCTTTTCTCACTTTTTTTGCGGATATCAACCAAGGTCGTTTCAAAATCCAAAGATCTTTTTACAGCCTTTCGGATATTGCCATCAGTAGTATTTTTACTTGATTTGAACATATATTTCCATTTTAATCTTGGGTTTTTACATCAGCTTTTGCTGATCTCTCATGTTTTTTCTTTCCACTGTTTTTCACAGCAACATCCATTCTCTTATGCGCCATAATGACACCATTTTGAACATAGAAAACCATCCCTTTATCTTCATAAAGTTTAGATAATTCACTCAGGGCATTATCAAGCTCAGTATTTCGTATTGTTGATACTTTCTTATACAAAGTAAAATCAAGCGTATAGTCATAAACAACAGGCATCTTTGCCTCTTCTCCCCAACGCTCCAACAAACCTTTTACAGTTGTATCAAGTCGTGTCACTTGATAAACATGAGGCTTGACAAGAGGAATCTCAGTTACCTGATCAGGTAGTTCATTTAATGGCCTCCATGAACTTGGGAAATCTGGAGCAGACTGATTTGCACAACCTGCCATTAGCGCGCCCACACTAGCAGACAGTAACAGCGTTCTTAAAAGAAACATACATAGTACCTTATAAAATAACTTAAGTTACAACCAAAGCATCTTAATTAAAAATGAAGAAAAGACAATTCATGTTTGGTTATTTTTATTGGTTAAAATCTTGTTAATTATTTTAATCTGTGCTAAATTTCACGTCAATACAAATTCATATTTTCATCTCAACATCATGTTTTTTTCCTGCGCCGACTTAGCTGTCCCGCATGATATTATGCATCATGTCGTGAGAGTTGAATCCTCAGGCAACCCATACGCTATAGGTGTTGTAGGCGGACGCTTACAAAGACAGCCTAAAAATTTGGCTGAAGCAGTTGCTACTGCTAAAATGTTGGAACAAAAAGGATTTAACTTCTCCTTAGGATTAGCTCAAGTTAACCGATACAATTTAAAAAAATACGGGTTGCATTCCTACGAACATGCATTCCAAGTGTGCCCAAACGTCAAGGCAGGTTCGCATATATTGCGAGAATGCTACAATCGTGCAAAAGACTGGGGTAAATCTTTCAGCTGTTATTATTCCGGTAACTTTGTAACTGGTTATAAGCATGGATATGTGCAAAAAATTTTTTCATCTATGGGGAAAGGGAGAGCAATCCCACAAAATGCCATTCCAGTCATCAGCAATACTGTGAATACCCCTCGCCCTATGGGCCAAATGCCAGCACAACAAGCTAACCGCCCAAATTTGACAGTTACCGCTAATCCACAACCATACTCGGCCACTGTCTCTAAAAACCAACATTCCTTGCAAGATAATAGTACTGCACAAGCGAAAAGCAATACTTATAAAGATAGCGCAGCAGTCTTTTAGATAGTTTTTTTTCCACATCAACCTGTAATAAACATAGGAAATTTCAAATGAAAAACACTCAAATTCAAAAAAAGTCTCGCTTTACCGCTGAAAACGTTGCTACAGCAGCATTTGTTGCTGCAGCATTTTTAGCACCGACTGTAGGTATGGCTGCTGATGATTTTACTTCAGCTTCTGGTGGTGCCTGTAAATTCATTAAAAACATCCATACCGTATTGAACTTAATGTCTGTTGCTGTTGTAACCATCGCCATTATTTTTGCCGGTTACCAAATTGCTTTTGCACACAAACGCATTTCTGACGTCGCTCCTATTTTAATTGGTGGCGTACTGATTGGTGCGGCCGGCCAAATCGCAAAAATGCTGGTTGGTAATGCAGACTCTTGCTCTGCCGGTACAACTGCGGCAATGCTCCAAGTATTGCAATTTTTTGCCTGATTCACACCATGCAGAAAAACATCGTTTTTCGAGGATGTACGCGTCCGGCAACCTTTCTCGGCGTACCCTATATACCTTTCTTTATAGGGGCCGGTTCAGGATTATTGATGGGAATGTACTTCAATATGTTTTTTTTATTGACTATTCCCTTCATCATCCTGATTATGAGGCAGATGGCAAAGCGAGATGATATGATTTTTCGTTTTCTAGGTTTACGTCTGAAATTTAGACTTAAAGCTAGAAACCGAGAGGAGTTTCCTGATACGTGGTGCTTCTCGCCTAATGAATACCGTAACAATCCTCCCAAACAATGACAACAAAACATCCGACAGACATCTTTGTCTGTCGGACGATTTCAACACAAAAAACAAATAAAATGTTTACTCCTGACGCATCAATCAGTCAATTCGTATCCCTCTCCACCCATGTTTCCCCAACCATTGTCAAAACCACTGGTGGGGACTACCTGACAACATGGCATCTATCCGGCCTTCCTTTTGTGGGTCGAGAAGAATGGGAGCTCGAACACAAACACAACACATTTAATCGTTTACTCCAATCCTTACGCGCTCCGGACTATGTCAATGTTGCCTTCTGGGTACATGACATTCGCCGCCACCGCGGCATCGATTTGTGCCCAAAATTCCAAGAGTCTTTCAATCAAAGCCTCTCCGACCGCTATTTTTCCCGACTTTCTAAAGAAAAGCTCATGAATAACGAGCTTTACTTGACCATGATTTATCGCCCAGTTGTTGACGGCAAAAAGTTTGTTGATAAATCAGGCAATATCGATCGTCTGAAGGCCGAACAGGAACAAGCTATTGGTACACTTAACGAATTAGCAACCAACCTTGAGGCTGTTCTCAAAGACTACCATCCATACCGACTTGGCATGTACGAAGGTAAAAACGGGACTGTATTCTCTGAAACCCTCGAGCTTTTCGGTTATATCCTTAACCGCATTAATGAGCCGGTTCCTGTACTTCCTGCTCCTGTTTACAACTACTTACCCCTTAGCCGGCATCTCTTTTCTGCCAAAACTGGCGACTATATCGTCCGTACTCCTGAGGGTAAAAACCACTACGGTGCCATACTCAACCTTAAAGAATACCCTGACGGCACCTATCCCGGCGTGCTTAACGGGCTCAAATATTTGGATGTCGAATACGTTATCACTCATAGTTTCAGCCCCATGAGCCGATACGACGCCATGAAAACCCTTGAGCGTACCCGTGGCATGATGATCTCTTCCGGCGATAAATCCTTTACCCAAATTGCAGAACTTGATCATGCAATGGACCAACTCGCATCCGGCAATTTCGTTCTTGGAGGCTACCACTTCAGTCTTGCTATCTATGCCGACAGCCAAGAGCAGCTTTCCCAAAACATTGCCGCCGCCCGAGCAGAGCTTTCCAATGCAGGTTTTGTAACAACAAAAGAGGACTTGGCCGTCTGCGCCGCATATTATGCCCAGCTTCCGGGTAACTGGAACTACCGCACCCGCATCGCCAATCTCTCATCGTTAAATTTCTTGGGTCTCTGCCCACTACACAATTTTGCCGCCGGCAAACGTGAGGGCAACCCATGGGGGCAATGCGTTACCGTTCTTCAGACGACCAATGGCCAGCCCTACTACTTCAACTTCCATGCAACCCTCGAAGGCGAAGATTCCGAAGGAGAAAAAGCCATTGCCAATACTATGGTTATTGGTAAGTCCGGTACAGGTAAAACAGCCCTTATCAACTTCCTCCTTAGCCAGGTACAAAAATACGATCCCAAGCCCACTATCTTTTTCTTCGATAAAGACCGTGGTGCCGAAATTTTTGTCAGAGCCTGCGGCGGTGCCTATATGGCACTGGAAAGCGGCCAACCTACCGGCTTTAACCCTTTCCAATGCGAAAATACAGAGGCAAATGTCCAATTCCTTTGCGGCCTTATGAAACAACTGGGAGGTAAAGCGCACTATTCTGCCGCAGAAGACGACGACGTCCTGCGCGCCGTCCGAGCCATGCTCGACACTCCGCCGGCGCTGCGTAGTATTTCCAACTTCCAAAAATCTCTGCCCAATACCGGCGATGACTCCCTCTATGCCAATATCCGCAAATGGACCCGTGGAAACAGCCTTGGCTGGGTTTTTGATAACCCTCAGGACAAAATCGACTTCAGCGGAGCCAATATTATCGGCTTCGACTACACCGATGTGATTGAAAACCCACAGGTACGCGATCCAGTCATCGGCTACCTTATCCACCGAATGGAAGAGCTTATCGATGGCCGCCGCTTCATCTACATCATGGACGAATTCTGGAAAATTCTTGATGGCGAAGGCGGTTTGAAAGAGTTTGCCAAAAACAAACAAAAAACCATCCGTAAGCAAAACGGTATGGGTATCTTTGCCACCCAGTCTCCGGAAGACGCCCTCAAAAGCGATATTTCTGCAGCACTGATCGAGCAGACGGCTACCATGATACTGCTGCCGAATCCGAATGCAGATAAAAAAGACTATATCGACGGCTTGAAACTGACCGACTCAGAGTTTCAAGTAGTCAAAGGCCTGGATGAGCGTAGCCGTTGCTTCTTGGTTAAACAAGGTCATGCGTCAGCTGTTTGTCAGCTTAATTTGCGTGGATTTGACGACGAATTGGCTGTCATTTCCGCCAGTACCGACAACATCGACATCATGGACGGCATTATCAAGAAAACGGCCGAACGCCTTGGCATTGGCATCGATGCAGTGAAACCAGAAGATTGGTTGCAGACCTTCTACGATGAGCGTAAAGGTTCCGGCAAGAAGTCGGCTGCTAATGTGATGCGTAATGCAGATTAGACCGCTTTGAAATGAATACAAAGCAAATAGGGGCATCTGAAAATAATAGATTTTCTAACAACCCTTAATACGAAAAACTTGGATATTCGAAATTAATTGAATCAAAGAAAGATAAAAAATGAAAATTGGAATGAAAAAACTGGCAGCTGTTCTAGTGTGCGCCGGAATGTTGGGAAGTTCGCCTGCGATGGCCGGCGGCTTTCCCGTATTTGATGGGGCAGCCTTAGGTCAAATGATCAAAGACGGTATAGAAAAGTTTATTCACTATAAAAAAATCTATGATCACTATAATAAGGAATACGAACAATGGAAAGAGCAATTTGACAGCCAAATTCGTGGTCCACTTTCTTCTGTTCAGCAAATAGATTCGATCAAAGAAATGTCAAATGAGGAAATTTTGCAGATTTTGAATAAACGCATCCAACAGTGTAATAGTCTAGTCAATGAAAAATCCAAAAATCTGTGTATTACCTCCATTCAAATCGACAATCAGAAGATCAAACTTTATTTTGCTACCGAAGACCGTATCTCGCAAAATATGAAAAGACTAGATGCAACATTAAAGAATTATGAAAGAGTCAGTTCAAAAAACAATAACGGTAAAAATTCAGGTGTTCTCCAAACCATAGAGTCCGACATTCGCAACCAAATGTTGAACATCAACAATATCGTCAAAATCAACGAGCATCAGATCAAATTGTTGGATACTAAACAAGAAATGATTCAGAAAGCTCGTACTGCCGTAACACAAGAGCAACTCCAAGGTGCTTTTTCAGTTAGGGGGATGGCTGCAAAAGCCGCTGTTCATGCTGCTATTGTCACTACACTAAAAAGCCAGGCAGGAGACTATAAGACTAGAGCAGAAGGTCTTCGAAAAGGATCCTCAGATTCTTCAAATAAAGCATTTTACCGATAACAGAAAAAGATTAACACTATGGATCAATTTATCAGTGGCGTTGGCGAATTAGCCATCTATACCAGTATCCGCGACTACATCTACGCTCGCATAGAATTTTTAACAGAACATCTACTTTCCAAAAACCTCAGTATAGCCTTGTCTTTGGTCTTAGCTCTACTTACCCTTTGGATCATGGTTCAAGGTTATCTGATTGCAACCGGTAGAAGCCAAGAAGGGCTTAAAGGGTTTGCATTTGGTTTGGGTAAAGCCTATTTTATTATCTTTGTCGCTTTGGGTGTTGCCTCAAGCAGTAATTTTGCCATAAGAACACTGACCGATACGACAGCAGATACCCTATCTGAAATTATGCGTGGCGACAATAAAATTGGGGCAGCCTGTCTGACCCAATCAACCGACAGCTTTGTTGGCTGTAAAATCGACCAAAACCTTACTGTTGCCCAATCCATTATGGGCATGTTGAGCAGAATCGATACCGCAGGTGATCCAAACATTTTCACCCAACTTAATCAGGCAAAATGGTTTGCCGGTGTCGGTACGGCCGGACCTGGCGTAGTAGCAGGAACCATGCTGATCGTATTCCGCATCGCCATGGCTCTCTTTATCGGCTTTGCGCCCATCTTTATTTTATGCCTTCTGTTCAAAAAGACCGCCCCGCTCTTTCAGAAATGGCTATACTATGGGCTGGCAACCATCTTTTCAGGGGTTATGCTCGGTGTAATGTCAGATATTGCCATGGACTTAGTTTCCAATGTCGGTACCAGTCTTTTTCTCTCAAAAGAAGCTGTGCAGTTTGTAACTAAAGAAACCATTTTGGGCCTTGCC
>QWBZ01000199.1_pt1 | contig 21827 bp, 26 predicted proteins | sample 1972441 | NCBI WGS metagenome assembly QWBZ01 (sample SAMN09866721, study PRJNA288562) | Human oral metagenome isolate term6_saliva, whole genome shotgun sequencing... | isolation source: mouth | host: Homo sapiens | place: USA: California
AGATGCTTTTGCTAATGGATTGTATTCTGTTTTAGCTCACTCAAAATCAACCAAGGAAAATCTTGATAAATTAATTTATAATAGTGATTATTATACTGTTATCGTTAGATTAAGAGAATATTTACAAGAATTTAATGAATTACAAGGTGAAGAGAGAGAAAGAATAGATCACCTTTTGCAGAATAAAATTGGTTATGGAATTAATAAACTTATTAAAATTGGAGAAAACACATTATCCAAATTTATTCATAACCTTGGACGAATAAAAACCTTAGTACTTCAAAGATTACAAAATAATAATAATTAATTTTTATGTTTTATAAGAAATTTAAATTTGTAAAGGATTTTCAACAACCTGAAGGTACATTTCCAAAAGGTGGAGAAGTGACAATAATGGAAAACCGTGTGTGGTATAACAATGGAATGGTTCAAAACGCTTATGCTGAATTACTGATGGATTTGGTGGAATATGAATCTATTAATGGATGGAATTATCTGCGTGAAGTTCCAATACCTTATAATAAGGCTTAACTTTCCAATATTATTATAATATTTATTATATGGAATAATATTTTTGTCCTTATTTTAAATAAACATTAATAATTAAAACAAATGTTTGCTAAAGATTTTTTGAATAGCGTTAAAGATAATGCTGCAATCCTTCATAAAGAGGCCGAAGATGGCGCGGAAGTTTGGTGTGTTAAAATAGAAGACGTGTTTAAGGCCATAGAAATGGCGCAGAATGAAGCGAAAGAAGACGTTGAGGACAACACCTTATATGCAGTCAAGAAAGGCGATTTCGTAACGATTTACAACGAAAAAGAGGATAAACACGTAGTTGGAAAAATTGATAGAATTACAAAATCTGCATTCTATTTCTTGGCAACTAATAGTGAGGAAAAGATATATAGTAGAGACAATTGGACGCTAAAAATTGAGATATAGTTTTTTCGGAGACAATATTTCTTAATTGTTTAATAATATTAAATGAAAATAAAAATGAAAAAAATTTTCTTTACTTCTGATTTACATTTTGGACATCGTCATGTGCTGAAACATTGCCCAAAACGGTTAGAAAAATGTGGTGCTTCAGATGTTGATGATGTTGCCACCCACGATGAATGGTTAATTAAATTATGGAACGATACCGTTGATAAAAAGGATGTCGTGTATATACTCGGTGATTTTTCATTTAAGTCAGCCGAAGATACTAAGAAATTGCTTGCAAAACTTAATGGTAAGAAATTTCTAATACTTGGCAACCATGATAAGTCATCACAACACCTAAATAGTTATTTTGAGCAGATTACGCAGATTAAAGAGTTTGCATTTAAAGGTACTATATATCCTTTTATTGATGGTGTATTTAACGTATGTATGTCTCACTATCCAATGTTAGATTGGCCTGATAAACAAAAAGGATCGGTAATGATTCATGGGCACTGCCATGGTAGGATGGATGATGTGAATGAATTAACTGAAGATTTACGTGTAGATGTTGGCCTTGATAGTGAGTTTGCCAAGTATCAATTCATCTCACTCGAACAATTATATAGTGCATTTATGACTAAGAAAGAAAATATATATAATATATTTATATAAAAAGATATATGAAGTACTTCATGATTAAAAGTAGCATAATTAAAAGATATAATAATATTGACATGACTATTGTAAGATAGTTGTGTCATTTTTTTTATAATAAAAAAACAACATAATACAAAACAATGCCAAAAAATAAAAAAATTAAACCTGAAGAAGCATTAACCACAGATTATGCACCACAAAACAAGAATTTTTTTTATAAAATTGAATTAAAATGTAAAAATCAAAAACAGAAAAACTTTCTTAAATTACTTAAAGATAAGAAGAAAGAAATTTGTTTTGGTGTGGGTTCAGCAGGTAGTGGAAAAACATATGTATCTATAGCATACGCACTTCAAGCAATTAAAGAAAATAACAAATATAAGAAGCTAATTGTAATACCGCCAACGGTAGAGGCAGGTAGTAGAGATCTACATTTAGGCTTTCTATCGGGTGACAAAATGATGAAACAAGAACCTTATTGTGACAATGTTTATTCGCTTATTGAAGACATAATCTCTAAAAGTGGTAATAATGAGCCTAAAAAACTTGCGCGTAACATTATTAATGAATATGTAGAAATTGAATTAGTAAATTTTGCAAGAGGCAAAACATGGTCTAATTGCATAATTGACATTGAAGAAGCTGAAAATTTTAGTAAAAAAGAAATGCTACTACTCCTAACAAGAATAGGTGAGAACTGCAAAGTAATCATAAATGGTGATGCTGCGCAGAAAGATAGAAGATATTTAAATAATGAAGATGATGGGATGACGTTTTATTCAAAGGTATTAAGTGATTTAGAAGAGGTTGGATGTGTTGAGTTTACAAATGATGACATCGTTAGAAATCCATTAATACAAAAAATTATTGACCGTTCATAAATTATTATAAAAAAAATAAAGCCCAATGATATTGTTATCGTTGGGTTAATTTTTACAACTCTACGGTGTACGTATATTCTCCATTATATGAGCAACATTGGTCACAAAATCCGAGATCCTCGTACTGTCCAAATTCACTAAGAAGTTCTTCATAAAGCATTTGTAAAACAGCTAAATCAGTTTCATTATTAATTTCATCTTTAAGTTTGTCGATGGTATATTCTTCGTTATAGGCTTTGTTATAGACATTCATATACATTTCATCATATTCATTGTCATCAAGGTCTAAGAAGTCAATTTTACCAACAACCAAACTTGCGTAGTTATCTCTACGTCTTTCCTCCTTGTCACTTTTTTCAGCAAGAAAGCATAGAATTGGTTTTAAGATTGTCTTAATTTCATCATCAGTTAAATCAACAAGTTCTTTCTCGTTAATGGTTGTTGAGAATGAACAACCATCAAAATAACTACATACAAACGTTTCCATATTATTTATACACAATTTCAACAAGATTTAAATTTGTTAATCGAGCTGATAAAATTCCAAGATATTCTGTCATAACATCGAATTGTTTTTTCATGAGATTAAATTGAGTATCACCAAGTTTATATTTATCAAAACCTTTTGAAAAAAGAAGTCTTCCCAATTTATCATGACGTTTGACTAAATCAAGTGTTTCATCAATCAGTCTTTGTTGCCAATCTTCAATGTATTCTGTTTTAAAATTTACGCTATACTTCATATTATTAAATGTTATTAAATATTATTTTTAAGGACTTGGCTAACAAGTTTTCCATTAGCCGTTGAAAATTTCTTCTGAACTTCTCCAAGAACATACTTCATATTCTTCATGGAGATTTCCATATTCTTAGATTTCATGTCGTTAATAATCTCTTGTGTATAAGCCTTAACCTCTTCATCTGTAGGTTGCTTAGGGATGAATTTATTGATATATTCCAATTCATTTTTTTCTGCTTCTGCAAGGTCTGTACGTCCTGCCTTAGTGTATTGTGTAATACTGTCATTACGCTGAGCAGCCATCTTCATAAGAATCTTAATCTCAACAGCATCAGTCCAACCATTAAAGTCTTTCTCCTTCTCAGCTTTAATAAATTCAGCCTTAATAAGTTTATAAACTTGAGTCCCAACCATGTCCTTAGCTTTCATGGCACTCATAATCAATTCATTAATCTCTGTATTAATCATAATTTATCCTAAAATTTTTAATATAAATTTATCATCGATATAGGCATCGAGGCCTTCATATCTAAAATAGTAATCTGTCGGAACAAGTTTTTCCCCGAACCATAGTTTATAACACAATGCGTGATAAACAAGTGGTACTTCTTTAAATTTTACTTCATATTTCTTTTGTTCATCTTTTAATTCATTCTCAAGAATATAAAACGGATTCCGTTCTTTATTGTTTCTTTCTGAATACAGGCAAGCTGCTCTAAGTGTATAAATATTGTATGAAACTTCAATACCACTATAATTTGCTGCATTTTCAACAATATTTGCAATGTAATTTAGTAACATTAACTTAACATCGTGAGACAAATTGTGATAGCCAATTACTTCAAACACAAGCTCATCAGTATTAAATCTCTCCAATTTCAGTGTACCAACTTTGTCATTAAAACTCTCATAGAATTTTGACATAAGATACTTTTCAATGGCAATCTGTCGAGATGCATTACATTTACCAAACACAACTTGTCTTGTATATTTAGAATCTTGTAGATATTTTGAATCAATGTAATGTTCCACATATTCTTCGTAGGTATCTTTATTCTTTACAATTGATTTGTCAAAATATTTAATCGCTTGGAAATTTCCCTTCTTCAAGTCAATTGAAAGGAAGCACTTGCCAATATTCTCTAAGTTATAAACGTTTCCTTTTGGGAATTTTTTTAAATCTTCGGTTACATTAAATTTAGACATATCAACCTTAAGAAACTCTTGATACTTTTCGTTCTCTAAGATGTCAGTAATCATTTTGTCACGAATGATATAATAAGTATTTAAGAACTCATTAATATCTCCATTGTATTTAGTATCAATCTCATTGCACAAGCTCTCCCATAAACTACGTGAATGATAAAGGTTTTCATACAAATCAAGATAGTAATCAAACTTCTCTTTATCATGCAGAATAGGTATCGGCAAGTTATTATCACTAACGAACCGTTTACACAAATCTAAGTTGAACTCTTTTTCTCTCATCTTATTTATTTTATTTTATAAAATTTGTTGCCACTTTTATGCCATGTTCCACCATCGGATGAAAATTTTGATGAATTGTCATTATCATCGTCGTTATTATTAAACATTTTATAAATGATTAAAATAATCGCTGCAATTAAGCAACACTTAAGATATAAAATCATTTCGTATTATTTTTATTGAATTATCTTACATAGATATTATACAACAAAAAATGAGCAAAACCAAATGTTTGCTCATTAATTTCATTATTTTAATTAGATAGTCGAACACAACGTTCAGGTTCAAGGAATGTGAACATCTTTTCATCAAATTCACCCATTTGTCCAAACTGTAAGGCTTCATTCCCTTCAATGTTGCTCATAACGACAACACCATAATTTGCGTCGGTAAACATAACCACATATTCATGGCCTTTATATTCACGTTTACCAAGGTAAGGATACTTTACTTCTTCCATTTCTTCCATGTCAATATTTTTATTTATTTTATTTATTAATAGATTTTTTTAATTTTTCCAACGCTTCCTGACTATATTTATCTTCAATGTAAGGAAAAGTTGCTCGTTTTGAATCAAAATATAGATTTCTCATACAATCTTCGAAACAATCTGCAACAATGCCTGCTTTTCTTAACATTGTTGACCATTCTTTTGTACCTCTATATGTGTTCACGTCAAGTAATGTTTCAACAATTCTATTCTTAATTGTATTAATTTCATGATCAACAAGAGAACCTTCTTCTGGCAACGGCAATTTCAAATATACTTCTTTATAAACATAGTCACGAATCCATTCCAAAAAATCTAATATCCAACGATTTTTATCAATTTCAGAGCGATTAGTTAAAAACTTATTTTGATAAGTCAAACGTTCTTTTCCGTTTTTAATCTTGGTATCTATTTCTTCTAAACGCATTAAATGTCTGCGTTCAAACTCAGCATCAATTAGAAATTGATAATCATCATATAGTTCTTTGAACGAACCATAACGTTTTTTTTTCCACCACATTCTTATGCTCTATATACGACTTTATTATCAATAATTCGAAGAATAAAAACTTCGCCATTGAACCAATACTCATCGACATTATCTTTTTCCAATTCTTCTTTAAATTGATATTCGCTATGTCGTTCTTTGATTAGTTTTGTGATTTCTTCATTTGTGCCGATAAACAAGTTTGCACCTCTAAAAATATATTCAACATTCTTTTTTTCATGTTCGTACTCCTTGTCCAACCATTCGGTATTATATTCCTTAACCTTCTTTCTCCAAATAAGGTTATTGAGCATAGATTGTGTGACAAACCAATATTTCATTTTAACTAATAGAGAGTCCTTATCAAATTCATCTTCTATTTGCCTTTCAATAACATCATCTGTAATGTATTCTCCAATCAAATTAATGGTGTTATTAAGATTAACAATGAAATTGTTAACCATCATATCTTCAATCTCTTTTGAAAAGTCATTGTCGTGAAATTCAAATAATAGTGCTTTATCAAATCTTTTACGATGTTCAAGAATATAGTCTTTATTTAATTCAAAGTATTCTTTTTGTTGTTCAAAACGTTTTTTATAATACTCTTTACTATTATCACAGTAATCGTAAAAAAGTTTGTCGTAATTTTGACTTCCGTCTTGTTTAATACAGTCCCATTCGTCTTTAAAAATCAATTCTCTCATATCAAATTATACCTAATTGTTGTTTTCTTATTTTGATGACAAAATCATTTACAAAGTCAACTTCAATCTCATCGGGTAGTGTAGACTTAGCAATTGCATCATCCATTTCAATTTTCTTTTCTTCAAGAAGTTCAATTATCTCATCATAATCATATTTGTGCATTTTAACATCCAACAAGAAATCACGGTCAATATTACGACGATTTACATTAAAGCCCTTATTTTCAGCAATTTCAATGCACATATTCATTAGTCTGAAACTATGGGATAAATTTTTCGCATCGTAGTTTTTTTCTTTATTTTGTGCATAACGAATTGGATTACGATTTTTTACCCAATCTTTATAATCTTTATAGTCTTTACAATGCTTAACAAAACCATTTTGATTGAAAGACATATGGCAAATTGGTTTATCATTTTTATCATCAATCGATGAAAGTCTTACTTCAGTACTATCATCATTCTTGAAAATACCACGATAACCAATTGGTTTTCTATTTAGTTGAGAAATATCACACAACTTAATTTGATATTCTCCCACTAAATAACGACCCAAACAGTATTTTTCGTCATCACGATATTTTTCACCACTTGCATATTCACGATTCTTTTCTTTAAAGTATCTCACCGCATCAATGGCTTGATAACCGGCAGCCTCAAAATGTGCCCCCCAATCATAGAATACCCCATAATCATCATGCATATTTGGAATCTTATTAAGACCACAAAACTCAGTACGCAAGCCACGATAACTAAGCCAATTCTCAATTTTCGTGCTGCCTTGGTTATAATAAGTATAACAGAATGATAATGCAGTTCTACGCTCCACTTCCTTTCCATTATCGTTTAAGCATTTCTTTCCAAGTGCACGAGCCTTTTTAATTTGTGAGACAGCATAAGCACCAAATGAATTAAAACAAGCCTTTGTAACAAACTTATCACGACTCTTCTTTAATTCAGTGATGATTGGGTGTTCATAGTCTACAAACTCATCATCAACAAACAATGCTTCAAGTACTGTTGGGTTTGATTTAAGTAGAAGTCGCATGAATTTATTAAATTCCCATGCAACATTGTCGTGTTTCTCGTCACTCACTTCATCTTGATAATCAAAACCAAGGCCAAGAAGTTGGTCAGGAGGGGCAAGATAAACAGAACACGTGTCAATATCAGATTTACCCTCAATAAACGTACCTTGGGCCAAAGAACCTCTTTTATACTTATACAAAAGAAGGCCTTCCTTATCAATATCTTCAAAAGTTAAAGTTCTCATATTATTTTATTTTTTAAATGTTTCTGAAAGCAATGCGTTTCCACAAGTAATGCGGTCTTCGTCTTCTTCTTTGGAAGGCACAAAAACAATTACATCCCAACCTTCATCAAGTAATGGTTGCTCAAATTGGCGATAAACGTCATAATCAGCATAACCACTCACTTCAAAACCATTTGCAATGGCTGAATGTGTTTCGTGAATTGGAGTTATTTTTACAATAAATTTGTTTTTGTCAAATAGTTTGGACAACTTCTTTGCGTCAAGGATTGTTTCTTTTGTTACCGGGAAGTTAAGGGTGTATTTACGACCAACAGGCATTGGTAACTTATCGGCAAGTTTGGAAATATCATCTAATGATAAACTTTGTTTCGAAAATAGCACATCACGCTGTGCGTCGTCAGTTGAATTGATAGAAAATTGCAGTCCTGCCTCACCATTGTATTCTTTATTCTTGATGTTACACCATTTAAGGATAAAATCTTCAAGATTTGGATTATGTTTTGGCAACATAGTTGAAACAACGGGGTGTACTGTATCAGCTTCAAGACCACATTCTTTAACATCATTACGAAGAATTTTTTCTGAATAGAATAATACATCTTCATTCCAAGTTGGTTCTCCCATGCGAGCAAAGTGTACATTAAAACGTTTGGTGTGTTTACAATCCTCACCAAGAATTATCGTTCTAATTTGTTTGCTCAAATCTTGCCAAGAAACATTTCCATGATAGCCACATTTAGGCACATCACAAAACTTACAAAATTCTTTACAACCATGTTGAGTACTAATCGTTGCAACCCACTTATATTCAAGGTTTACGTCTGTATTGGCCACACCATTAATTTCTTTTGTTAAACCAAGAAAATCAGCCTTAATGTTATTCTCTTTACCATAGTCACCAACGGTAAGAAATTCCAATTTATTATCTATATCGACATAAATCTTACCTGTATGTGTTTTAACTATCTTCATAAACGCCTTATTTTTTTTGTTACATCTATATTATACAACAAAAAATGAGCAAAACCAAATGTTTGCTCATTAATTTCATTATTTTAATTATATTCTTGTTGTGCTTCAATATCCACTTCTCCCTTATCGTAAAGTGAAGCCTCTTTCATTAGGAAGTTCTTACACTTAAGTTTAAATGCTTCAACCAAAGGATCCTTATACTTACGAATAACAATACCTTCACGATAGCACTTATTCTTACACAGAGGTTCAAGTTCTTCCATGCCAAAATTCTTCTTGTCATTCATCATTTTAAGAAGAATGTTTTCACGCCAATACTCATCAAGTGGTACATCAGGATACAAATTTGAGAGAGTTCCATGATAGAAAATTTGGATGGGTCGAATCTTATTGGCAAGCTCAGGATGCTCAGTTATGATATTCTTAGTCCAATCATGAACATCAACAACCTCCCATTCAGTTTTCTTACCATCCTTATTGGTTACAATTCGATATGGCATAATAAAGAACTCACCGGGCTTACAGCCATAATCATAACCACCTTGAATAGGAGAATTATCAGCATAACCACAGATTTCTCCATATACAGTCATACCATCAGTGATGAATGGCTTAAGAATCTCGTTAGCCTCATTCCAAATATCAAACTTATAGTTACCATTTTCATTACCATTCTCGTTAATGAATTGATTCTTAATTACTGAACGAGAAGAATAAATGTTATCATATTCTTCAACAAAATCAGTAATACGATATTTTTTGAGCCATTCAAAATTATCAACGAACTTATTGTACAATCTTTGATAGAATGGTAAGCGAATAGGATTTTTTACCTTAATCTTACCACCACAAAAGCTCGTACCATGAAATTTATTGGAAATGGTTACAATATCGTCAGGATTAAACTGCCACATGTTCTTACCCAATTGACTTGTATCGTAATGGAATGAAAATTCTCCCTCAATCATACGGTCAAATCGCTTTAACTTTTTATCACGCTTATTTCCATTCTTTACGTTATTTTGACGCCCACGAATAGGTGGCATATAAGCTTTCACAAACAGTTCACCATCTACCGTATCGAAATCAACGTTAAGATAGTCCTCCATATTTACACCCTTCGCTTTTGGGCAATATTTTGCCATTTCATCAAGTGAGAACAAATAACCCATTGAGGGAGTCTTCTTCAGTCGAATCATTCGCACACGGCCATTATGGTTAAAGAAACCACACATTGACTTAATCTGTGCTTTATAATTATCACGTTCAGCATAAATCTCAGCCAATTCAGCAGAGTCATCCGTAGTGCTAAATTTAGTTTTAATCTTTTCTTCGCACTCTTTAATCTTCGCACTCAACTTATTAACCTCGTCAGCATTAGCATTTTTCTCGTAACATCCAACCTCAAAAAGATTGTTTACACTAAGGAACTTTTCATTCAATTGACATTCATTAGATGCATAGAAAAGAATATCCCCTTCTTTAACTTGATCCTTACGAACAACTACCGAAGCATCACCAATGAATGTTTGTGCAAGGAAGTCACTTCCCTCAATCGGCTTGAGTGTTCCAATCTTTACCACATTGACACAGTACTCGGACTTGCCATTCTTGCTCATTTCAAAAATGTTATTCTTTTGCATATTTTTTAATTAAAAGTTATTAATTGTATTTATCATTTATCATAAACATCGATGACTTTAAATGTTTAAAACTGTTTTTCTAATTTATCAAATAAATCTCGGTATTCTTCATAATGTTTTTTTAGTTCTTCACGATTCATATTAAGGAGTCCCGTATTAATTACACGGTTTAATTCTATCCATTCTGCAATGGATAATGTAATTGAGTGTTCTTTTAAATACGGAGAAGGGTCTTTACCATTTTCTTTAGCGTATTTAATTATTTCTTCGTTAAAAGTTCGCATGTTACAAATTATTTATCAAAATCAGTTACTTAAAGCCAAACAAAGAAGTGATAAATTAAGTATAATATGATTATAAATCATTGCATTTTCACTATATTTGTACCAAAAATTAGTCAAATAGTTTAATACCTTCGTCATTTCTTACAAGAATTTTAAATAAATTGTTTTCATCATTACTAAGATATTTCACAATTTCCATTCTATTCTTTTCTACGTTAAAAGGTAGAGCTTCAAGAATGTTCCATTCATATCTTTCATATGTCGATAAATTTTCACCTAATGGTAAATATTTCATTTTGTGACGAATAATAAGCCTTCCATATTGTTCACCACCTGTAAAATCATTATACCAATTTACGCCAAAATATTCTTTTACCAATTCAATCTGTTCTTCAGTTTTCTTACCGTTCAACGTTTTATGACTGAAATAATTCTGTGCAACAGCTTCCTTAGAATTTCTAACACAATCATTCTGACGATATAGAATACTTGCAAAAGCATCATTTACGTTTGGAACATTCCAAACTTTACAATCAAATTCATATAGTGATGAATTAGCAATCATATTAATAACATCATCTTTATGATAATTGTTATCTTTAAGTACTTCTATAAATGCTAATTGATTAAATTTAGAAGTTGCAATTGAAGCAATGATTGATTGTAATTTACATAAACGATTACCAAAGAATGGATCTTTTTCAAAATCATCGTAAAGTACCAAATTAATTTCATCACTCTGAACATATGCAAGTTTACAACCACTTACTTTTTCACATACATACTTAGCTGTCTCATTCATTAGATTAATGAATGTTTCATCAAATGGTCGTTTAAAATTATTCTTTATCTTTTTACTAAAAGAACGACCGTCTAACATCACCATAATATAACCATTCGGCAATAGGCGATAATCAGTAAGGTTACGATAATAGTTATATTTTTCTTTTAACGATTTAAAAATCATAATAATATATTTTTATTCTTCAATAATGTACTCAGTATTAAACTCGACTCTGATTGGGCTTCCCTCAAAAGTGACTTGTGGAATTCTCACTTTATTAACTTTAACACCATAATCAGAGTCTGCCATGGTGCAGCCACCAACAACCCAAGTATCAGGAGTAAACTCATTATTTGCATCAAGATAAATTGGTTTGTTTTCAAAACCATAAAGTTCATTTTTACGATTTACAGCGAGCCACAAAGTTACAGTTGGATTTTTCTTCAACTGTTTTTCTCTTGATTCTCCCATAAGTTCTTCGTATTCATTCTTTATTTCTTCGTCAGAGAGTGAATCGAAGTGCTTTTGTATTTGTTCATATAACCTTTCCATAATATTTTCATCAACTAATTTTAAGCAAACCTTTTAAGTTTAATGCTTTGAACATCTTTACGTTGCTGTGCCTTCTTTTCTAATTTACAATTTTCATATCACATACATTCACATTATTAAGTTCAACCAAGCCACCAATAACACCATTACTACTAATCTGACATTTTTTAATAATACAATCACCTTCAACAATAGCATTAAATGTAATCAATGAATGATTTTTAACATTAGCATTATTACGAACAATACTACTATGTGTTAGAATTGAGTGTTTATCAACAACTGCGTTATCAGTAAGGACCGAATCATCAATCATTGTTGAGAAACCTTTAAGTTTTGCATTATCAGAAACCTTAGCATTATTGCAGCATCTTGATCCACCATAAATCCAACAATTACCATCTTGAGATAGATTATGGTATCCTTCAACAAAACCTCCAAGGTCGCCCTTTTTTACATTACCAAAGCTTTTCAATGCTCTAATTCTGAACACCTTAACAGGAATAAATGAACAATGGCTAACAATTGACCCATCGCTTAAAATTTCGTATTTTTTGTCGCTTGTTTCGTTTTTCATATTTATTAATTAAAACTATCTATATATTTGTCGTGCTTGCAAATTGTTTCTAAGTTCAAGAAGCTACACATAACATTTTCGTTTTTAAATTACAAAGGCATTATACTAAACAACGATGAAAAAACCAAAGGTTAGAGTTTAACTAAGTATTCAATTTAGCAAACTTTCAATTTTTTCATTGCATCTATTCACCATTTCATCTAACAAATCTTGGTTTTTCATTAATTCTAATATTTCAGATATTGGTTCATATATTTCTCTTAATTGTAGCAATGTTTTAGTGTCAAGGGTTCTTGATAACTCACCAAGATTAACTGAATATGCCTCTAATAAAGGACGTGGACCATAGTTATCTATGCCTTTAATACATAAATAAAAATTACAAGTTTGACAATTAAACTTAACATAGTCATTTATTGAATCTTTAGCAAAAAAAGTTATCTTTGGTTCATTTATTATTTGAACCAAATAATTTTGATCTTTTAGGGAATCACTATCATTAGAATAGATGTCTAATCTTTCTTTATCTTTAATGCGATAGGAATTTGATAATTCTTCAAGCATTAATACAAGTTCATTATCACAAAAAGATTTAAAGTAGTTAATCGCATCAATGATTTTCTTTTTTAAATCTTCTGACTCACAATTGTTTATATTAAACCATTTTTTTAAATTTTGTTTTAGAAGGTCTACGTTAGATTTCATAATATGTTATTTACTAATTTATTTATCATTTATCAAAGAACTTATGGAAAGTTTCACCACCATACTCATCCTTGGTTAATTCAATCATTTCCTTAATGGTATATTTCTCTTTGTGAGGCTCGGGAAGACGATGTTCAATGTAGTCCTTTGTGCCTGCTCTACAAGCACCTGTAATTACACGGTAACAAATAATAGCTTCATCAAAAGTCAGTTCGCTTTCTAATGTTAACTTCTCATATTCAGTCTTATCACGAAGACTCATCTTATAATGAAGGTCTTGATTTGCGTCATCTAAAGTGTATCCATGTGCCCAATGCTCATTTCCGTCCGTCACAACATAAGCCATAGGGAGATTAATACCATTTCTAACGTGATAAACATTACCTTTCTTTTCAATTACTTCCGAAAGGAGTCCATCAACGTGAAGAAATTCACGCCCTGATGGGTGATTGATGTGCACAATTTCATTTTTCAAAGAATAATATCTAAGGTAATTCAAACTATATCGTTCATCATTGAAGCCTTCATTACAAAATACACCTTTTACTAAACAATCATTTGGGATTGTCGTAAAATGATTTCTACTCATCGATAAATAAGTAAAAATAATTAAATTTTTAGGTAATTTTTCTAATGGTGTGTTTTTAATGGATAAACAATCTAATTCCAAATTATCACGAAGTTTTTTAATCTTAGTATTATCCATGTTTAATGAAACAAATTCACAATCATCCGGTATTTTTGTAATATTCGTGTGTGAAATGGCTAATAAACCTTCTACCTTCAAACCTTTTGGAAGTTCTTGTAATGAAGAACCACACACATAAAGACCTTTTAGTTCCAAATTATCACGAAGTTTTGTGATTTTTGTTTCCGATATATTCAAAGCACCAAACTCACAATCGTCAGGAATTTCAGTAATGTTGGTTTCTGAAATATTTAACCCACTCTTTACTTTCAATCCTTTTGGTAATACTGACAATGAAGATTCGTAAGCAATAAGTGCATCTAATTCCAAATTATCCCTAAGTTTTGTGATTTTAGTGTTCGAGATATTCAAAGAACCAAATTCACATTCATCCGGGATTTCTGTAATATCTGTTTGTGAAATATCTAACATCTCAATAACCTTTAATCCTTTGGGAAGTTTTGTGCTATCTAAATCACACATTAAACTACCATCGACTACCAAATTATCCGGAAGTTCATCACTAAGACAAGAAAGTAATCCCTTATAATATAGTTTACCATCCTTTACTTCAAGTAGTTCACCTGTTTGTTTCTCAAACATCTCAATTTGAGATAACATTAATTCATTTTGTTGTTTATCCATATGTTTTTAAATTTATCTTCATTTTCATTATACTATTGGCTTAGTTATAAACCAAATTAAATAAACGAATTATTTTTTCTTCTTTCGTTAAAACACATTATTATACGAAAAATGATTGTAGTTTTCAAATATAATGATTAATTTAACAGCACACAAAAATAAAAACACTATACTGAACAGTGATGAAAAAACTATTAAAGAACTTGTAATTTTCATTTAAAAAAGACTATTTATTATATGAAAATAAAGTTAAAAAATTATATACATATGGCGTGTAACTGCGGTAAAAAACAAAATGTTGGGAGTCAACCAATAGTAAAAAGTCCTTCGAGACAAAAAGTTGTTGGTTCTGGGGCCTCGACTACTAGACGTATTATTAGGCGAGCACGGTAGAACACAAAAGTTGGAATATGTCACCTTTATGATAGGTTTCATGTTCCAACTTTTTATTGTAATATATCAATTTATACATATTACATATATTTTAAGTAATATTTAACTTATTCTCATTTAAATAATCAATGAGGTACTGTACATCATCATGCACCACCTCACCAAGGAAGGTATCATGGTTTGGTGTATTACCAAAATACAATAACTTCACTCCATTTTCTTCACATAACTTTTTCTTCCGTTTATCTCTTTCCAAAGTATTTTTAAATCTTTTATCACCGCCAAAATGTTCGACAGGAAAGAAATGTTGTTCACCTTGGCATTCAATTCCAACATTATAATCAGGAAGATAGAAATCTAACGATTGATTTCCTAACCATTTAAAACGTTTCTGATAATCATAAGTAATACCATTTTCATCCAAGTAAATCATCATACTCCGTTCCAAATGACTTAAATTACATTTTGGGCAACCTCTACCCTTGGTATGGTCGCTTGGTGTTTGCCAAAACTCACCATGTTCAGGACAAATGATACAAACCTTGGTACGATTATTTACATAATGTACTTTAGAGTAATCATATTTATCGCCATGAACTTTACGAGCCTTCTTAATAAATTCATCTTTTGATAAACGACAACGTTCACCATTAGCTTCATTAGCACATTTTGGGCAACCAACACCATTTAAGTGACTATTCGGAGTTTGTTCAAAATTCCCATGTTCAAGGCAAATTATACATACCTTAGTTGCATTATTAACATACTCGACCTTAGAGTAGTCATACTTGCCGTCATGAACTTTACGAGCCTTTGTAATAAAATCAGATTTTGATGAACGTTTACTATCACCTTTGGCTTTATTACCACATTTTGGACAACCACAACCCTTTTTGTGCTCATTTGGTGTTTGGCAAAACTCACCATGCTTTGGACAAATTATACATACCTTAGTATGAGCACCATCATACTTCACCTTAGAATAATCATATTTATCTCCATGTTCTTCACGAGACTTTTTAATAAAGGCTGAGATTGATAAACGTTTACGCCCACCATTGGTTTTATTGGCACATTTATGGCATCCTTGACCTTGTAAATGAGCACTTGGTGTTTGCCAAAATTCACCATGCTTGGGGCAAATGATACATACCTTTATGTTATTTTTCACATAATCCACCTTTGAATAATCATACTTGTCACCATGTACTTTACGAGCGGAAGCAACCCATTCTTCGGTTGTAGGAATATAGTTACCACTACATTTAGGGCAACCTTGTCCTCTCAAATGGCCACTTGCTTCCTGCCAAAACTCCCCATGTTCAGGGCATATAATACAAACCTTTGTTTTACTATTTACATAATGTACCTTTGAATAATCGTATTTATCACCATGTTTTTCTGTTGCTTCCTTAATAAATTCCTCTTTTGTCTTTTTCTTCCTTCCCATTTAATTAATTATTTACATTGGAATACACCTTCTTAATATAATCAGCAACACTATCAATTGCATATCGAGGAAAAAGATCCTCATAATCATCATAACCCAATTCAAAACCTGGATATTTTTCATTTACGTATCTATAAAGTAATTTACAAATTAAATATCTATTGCTATAATTTGATTTACGAATTGCTTCAATCATAACTTTATAATGGTCTTCGTTATGTGAAATTGCCCATTCAACAACATCTTGACCAATTGTATCTTTTGGCAGAATCTTACTAAACTTTTTCTCAAGTTGTTCCTCTTTATTTTTGCCATAACCTTCTTCGTAGCCCATCATTCCACCAATCGAATCACTACCTTTAAATGTGGAATTGTTGCCATAGAAATTATTTGCGACATCCAGAGTAAAACCATTATCCAATGTGACAATTATCGTCTTTCCATTTCTCTTAGCCAAACCCCAATTACTAATAACAGTCCAATCGAAAATATCCACACCCATATTAGACATTGTTATAAGATATTGAAGTAGTTCATGAACTTTCGGCACATCCTCATAACTTTTCATTGCAGATTCAAGCTTATTATTGGAAATAAAACTCTCTAAAAGATAAAATGGAATACCAACCACTTTTTTAAAATCTTCATATTCTGCAGGTAATACATATTCTGAGATGACATAAAAATAGTTTTCCATATCAGAATCATTATAAACAATTGGCATAAATTTTTTATCCGTAGCTTGATTATAAAGCGTTGCTTCGGCTTTATTTTGGGCTACGCCTTTCATATTGAATGCCAATTTTAGTACACGGGTATCATCAATTTGGAATACGGCCCTTGATGAACCTTTACTAATTGGCTCTCCCAACATTTTTACACAATAATAATATCCACCTTTAAGAAAGTGCCCAACTTTCTCCATATAAGTAGAACGATCTTTAACCCCTTGTAAATCGCCATTTAACGCGTTCTTTAATTCTTGTGCTGAAAAGCCTGACTCCATTGCTTCGTGGATAAGATTACGCACATAATTGCGTATTTCAGTCTCTAATAGGCTATTAATGTGCCATTTATTTGTGTTGTTCACATTCATTTAATTTGTCAAATTATTATTTAATAATAAATATCAATTACGCTGTATTGTATAAAAAAAATAAAACCACCGAACAAATATACATATATGAACGGTGGTTTAACAATGTGCAAATTTTAAGATTTAAGTCATAATAACTTGGTCAATTATATTATCATCAATCTTTGGAACTTGATACACTTCATAAGTGCCATCTCTCTTGATATGTATAAGTCTTCTTGCGATGATATTTAGTCCAACAGATTCCATCATTCGTTGATACAGATTAAACTGCACATAATAATGAGACAATGCCTCATCATAATAATTGGTGAACGGTGGTAACATCATCATGTTTGTGTTTCTCACAAACTTCTTTGTCAACTCTCTATTGGTATTATGAGTTACAAGAAAGTTCTTACCACATAAGAATGTATGACTCTTACTATCCACTTCAATACACCTTGTTGGAACACTATCTACTTCTTCAATTTTAATAATTCTGCGGAAGTTATAGTCATCAGGCTGATGCTTACTTACTTTCTTATATTTATGAAGGAACGGATTAAAATAACAAGCAAATGTAATATGAAACTCCCCATCCTTACGTCTATCACAAGTTGATTTAATACCTAAACTTGAAAGAAGTACAGATATTGCTTCAGCCTTCCATTCTTGTATTGTACACATGGTAAAACAGAGTCTTGTTTTATCATATTCTCCATTAATGTCCATTAATCCTCTAAGTAAATCCAATCTATCAGAAGATGTTGCTTTCAAATATATGTCAGGGATATGTTTATTGTTTAAAACATTAATCGAAGCTAATTTATCCGTTAACCCAACCACTGTTCTTGTTTGTACGTTATCACCTTCTACAACATAACCCTTGAATTTAATTTCTTCCCAAATACATTCATCCACATTTGTAATTTCCCCAGCTGACTTATTTTTATTACCAAGCCAAACTCCGAAAACATACGGATTAATCGGCAATTTAATATAATCATTTCTAATTGCAGTCGGATTATATATTTTTGGGATTTTACGAGATGGGATTGATGTGTCAACACCTTTTAGATATTCATAAAGTTCTTCAGAAGTCATAACAACTTCTTTATTGCTCTTTTGTTTACTACGGCCAACAGTTATTAACCATCGATGTTCATTATCACTTATAATTTCATCTTTGTTATCAAATGTAAATTTATAACATTTTCGATGATGAACTTCAGATGTATGACGTACTTTACATTGAAACCCATCTTTGTCATATACAACATCACCAACTTGTACTGTACCCATAGTTTTCCATCCGTCAGTAGTAAATATTGGTGTATTAACGTCTAAGCCCTTCCAGTCACCAATCACAAATCCACTTTTAGAAGGGTCAGGCGCATCGTAATAGAACAAAAGGTCAGCAGTACCACAAATTGGTTTTGCACCATCAATATACTTCGTACTTAGTTTAAACTCAGCTCCAATTGGGTGGATTCTACCATTTAAATCATCATAAAATTGTTTTACCGCAAACTCTTGTGGGAAAGTTGGAACAAGCCAATTTTCCTCTTTTAGATATTGAGGTTTATTCTGCTGACAAATCAGTTCAGGTTTACCACAAAGCATATTGGTGTAGGATTCTCCAAACTCGTGTGCTCTTGTACCCATAACAGTGGCACAAACATTTGTCCATCTCCACTTTTTTTTAACTTCATCTTGGGTTAAATCATTCTTAATTGCAAATGCCCTTGAGCGTTCTTCAACGTCAAATTCATTTTCATATTTGGAGATAATAGTTGATACAGGAGTATATTCAACCCCATCAATAGTATAACGATGTGGAATTTCTTCAAATACAATGTTACCAAATTTATCTTTAAATAAGGCTCGTGTCTCTTCTCTTAACTTATTTATCTCTTCTTGTTTCATGTCATTTTTTGTCGTTATGTTAGTTTCAAAAAACTCTTGAAAGGCCTTACTCCCATATTCATTCTTGGTTAATTCAATCATTTCCTTAATGGTATACTTTTCCTTTTTAGGCTCAGGAAGGCGATTTTCAATATAATCTTGCGTACCAAGTTTACAAGCACCCGTAATTACACGATAGCAAGCAACAGCTTCATTAAACGTTAATTCACTATCGAGAGTTAGCTTCTCATAATCAGATTTATCTCGTTCACTAATCTTAAATAGTAGGTCTTGCTTGGCTTCTTCCAAAGTACTACCATGTGCCCAATGGTTATTTCCATCTGTAACAACATAACCAAATCTATCAAGTCCGTCACGTGTGTGATACACATTACCCTTCTTCTCAATCACCTCAGAAAGAATTCTATCAACATGAATAAATTCACGTCCAGAAGGATGGGAGAAGTGAACGATTTCATCCTTCAAATGATAATGGCCATATATGTCTTTTTCATATCGTTCATCGTTAAATTCAATCCCACAAGAAATATAACGCACTAAACAATCATTTGGTAATGATGTGATATTTGTTTCATCAATTATGAGAGTATTGAATACAACTAAGTTTTGAGGTAACTTTTCTAATTGTGTGTTTTGAATATCAAGAGACTTAAGTATCAAATTATCTCTAAGTTTTGTGATTCTTGTAGATGAAATATCCAAAGACTCAAATTCGCAATCATCAGGAATTTCAGTGATTTTTGTGTGTGAAATGTTTAAATCCTTCTTAACTTTCAAACCTTTCGGAAGCTCCGTTAATGCAGAATTTCTAACATTAAGAAAATCTAACGTCAAATTATCTCTGAGTTTGACAAGTTTTGACTCTTGTGCAATTAACCCACCAAATTCACAGTCATTAGGAATTTCTGTAATATTAGTATTTGCAATACTTAAGGTGCCTTTAACTTTCAGCCCTTTTGGTAGTTCAGTCAATGGAGAATTATATGTATAAAGATTTTCCAACACCAAATTATCCGGAAGTTTTGTAATGTTTGTTGTACACATATCTAACACCCCACATTCACAATCATCAGGGATTTCTGTGATCTTAGTACCTGAAATAGCTAATACACCTTTCACTTTCAACCCTTTTGGAAGTTCTGTTAATGAAGACAGATCAGCAACAAGTTTATTTAAACACAAGTTATCCCGAAGTTTTGTAATTTTTGTATGTGCCATGTACAAAGAATTAAATTCACAGTCATTAGGAATCTCAGCGATATTTGTATATGAAATACATAATTCAGATTTCACTTTCAACCCTTTTGGGAGTTCTGTCAATGAAGAGTCATATGCCCGAAGGTTATTCAACACCAAGTTATCACGAAGTTTCTTAATTTTAGTACATGAAATATCCAAAGAACTAAATTCACAATCATTAGGAATTTCAGTGATGTTTGTTCCTGAAAAATCTAACCAACCATTTACCTTTAACCCCTTTGGAAGTTTTGTACATTTCTCATAATAACAATTTAAATCACCATCAACCACCAAATTATCAGGTAGATAATCACTAATACAAAACAAGTTTCCCTTATAATAAGGCTTGTCATCCTTCACTTCAAGTGTGATATCGGTTTTCTCATCAAATTCTCTAATTTGAGACAACATTAATTCATTTTCAGTCATATTCACTTATTAGGATTATTTATTATTTTCAAAAAACTCTTGAAAGGTCTTACCCCCATATTCATTCTTAGTTAGTTCAATCATTTCCTTAATTGTGTACTTTTCTTTCTTTGGTTTGGGGAGGCGGTGTTCAAGATAATCCTGTGTTCCAAAGCTACAAGCCCCTGTAATAACACGATAACAAACAACTGATTCATCAAACGTTAATTCACTATCAAGGGTTAGGTTCTCATAATCAGATTTATCACGTTCGTTAACCTTAAATAGAAGATCTTGTTTTGCTTCTTCCAAGGTCTTTCCATGTGCCCAATTATTATTTCCATCAGTAACAACATAACTGATTGGTTCATTAACACCATTACGTACATGATAAACATTTCCCTTCTTCTCAACCACTTCTGAAAGGATTTCATCTACGTGAAGAAATTCACGTCCCGAGGGATGAGAGATATGAATGATTTCATCTTTCAAATGAAAATTACCATATCTGTCCATTTTATATTGTTCATCATTAAGATGTATTCTACCATAGATGTTATTTACTAAACAATCATTAGGGATTTCAGAAAAATGTGTGTCATCAACAAAAAATGAATTAGAAATAATCAAGTTTTTGGGGAATGTTTCTAAACATGTGTTTATAATATTCAAACTATATAACGTCAAGTTATCTCTAAGTTTTTTAATTTTAGTTTCTGATATATCCAACGCACCAAACTCACAATCATTAGGGATTTCTGTAATGTCCGTATCTGAAATATCTAATTCATATTTAACCTTCAACCCCTTGGGGAGTACTTTCAAAAAAGA
>QWBZ01000200.1_pt1 | contig 21761 bp, 14 predicted proteins | sample 1972441 | NCBI WGS metagenome assembly QWBZ01 (sample SAMN09866721, study PRJNA288562) | Human oral metagenome isolate term6_saliva, whole genome shotgun sequencing... | isolation source: mouth | host: Homo sapiens | place: USA: California
TCATACCTGCCATGGATTGCAGCGTGACCATTTGCGTCCAGTCTTCCACAGTCTGTTTCTGCGGCACAAGTTCTATCAATGTCACACCATTTTGCGCGGTTTGATAGCCGACTTTGAAGCCTTTAGGCGGAGCGCCGAAAGACCCAAATTCCTCAGCCTGCGCAGTTTGAACAGCTAACGGAAGCATAGCGATGGCGAGCATCAGTTTACTAACGATACTTGTTTTTTTCATTGTTTTTCCTTATTCACTAAAAGTATGGCAGATGAAACACTCCATCCGCCAGCGCTATACTAACACAAGCATATAGCATTTTTCAGACGACCTTACAACTGCTTCAAAAACGCCTGAATAAACGCGATTTTATCCAATTCCGGCATAGCATTGAACGCTTCCTGATGCTCGTGGATGTAGTCGATTAAGGGGTAAAACTCTTCATCGACGTGGCGTTTGTCGAGTTTGCGGCCGATATTCCCCTCGTTGCTTCGTCCTAAAAACTTGGAAATCAGGTAATACGGCGATTTGAGTTTGAACAGCATTTCGCCGGTTTGGGCATCAAACACCATAAAACCTTCGTGTTCCACGTTTTTCAGACGACCTTTCAACTCCCCGAACGTGATGTTTTTCAGCGTTTTGGGACGGCGCACTCCGTATTGTTTGCCGATTTCGTCCAATTCCGATTCAGAAAATTGACGGCCGGTCGCCACGTCAATGCAGCCGATTAAAGTTTCGCCAAATTCTTCGCGGATGATGTGCACGTCTTTCGCATCTGTGATTTCAAACAAAAAAGTATGGTTCGGATACGTGCGGAACAGGGTTTCGTATTGAGCGCAATGTGCGGCGGTCATGTCCGCAAACGCGCTGTCGAGCGAACCGGTAGTCGAATACAGCACTTTTCCGTTAAACGCTGCGCCGTGGGACGGATGATCGTCTGAAAGCGAGACGAAAGTGCAGCAACCAAGGAAGCCGTTTACTTTCACCACCGCGTCCACCAATTTCTCGTCGCTGATTCGGATCGGATAACGGCTGCCTTTGGTAATACGTTCCGAATAATTGAACACTTTTTTAAACGGGCGCACGATAATTCGATTATGCGCGTCGATAATCAAACCGCGCATTTCCAGCAAAGCATCATCAAAGCGGTTGTTATAGAACACGCTGCGTGCGTATTTCAACACGCGCAATTCGGGATAACGCTTGGATGCTTTGGCGGTAAAGTTACGGCTGCCGTGTTGCAGATAATGATCGGTCACAAAGGTTTGCTGCGCCTCATCAAATACCAGCGGCTTATGCTCGATAGCCTGCATCTGTTCGATTTTTTCCAACTGCTCCGCGCTGGCGGGCTGCACGGCATCGACGTGGATTTCGTTTGCTACACGGTTTTGGTTCAACTTGATATAAGTCGCCAACACGTTATGCTCTTTCACGCCGTGCAGGTTGGGATAGAAATTGTGCATACGGTAGATTTCTGTTTCAAAACCGCTTTTCTCCGCCTGATCCAATAAATGACGGCAACGCGAAGCTTTTTGGTTGGTATTGGAATGAATGATCAAAATATTTCGATTCGGATTTTGGCGTCCAAGTCTCAAGGTTTCAGTCATCAAGGCATTACCGCGTTTTTGTGCCTTATCCACCGCTTCGCCCGACCAACGATATTCACCGTATTCATCGGTAATGAACAAATCGTTTTCAATACGGACAACTTCCGCATCCGGATACTGCTCTTTAAATTCGGCGGCTTTTTGTTCGGCGAAAGTCGATTTTCCCGAACCTTGATGACCGCGGATTAAGATGAATTTTTGCATTTTGTTTCCTTATTCTTTTTCTTTGTCTTCCCTGACTGAATAGGCCGTCTGAAATATATTTCTACTTTTTTTCAGACGGCCTTAGCTTTAGTTCACAGCTGCCAACGGCGTTTTCTCAATCTCATCTACCCAGAAATCTGTACCCATACCTATTTCGGCAAAGGAACCAATCAGGGAGAATACTTGGTCGGAGAAGCCGCCGATGTTCAAAATATCCTGACGGTTTCGTGCTTGAGCCGTAGTGTAAGGCTGGATATCCAGACAAACGAGTTTGGCTTCTGGACAACGTCGTTTCAGAATATTCCACTCTTTCATCAGGCTGGTTGTTGCGCCCCATTGTTGGCTGTCATCTACCCAACTTTCGTTGTCTGACACGATGACGACCAAATCCACGTCGGCTTTTTCACGGTTCAGCATGGCGAGCGGTGCGCTGCATGCCGTTCCGCCGCCGCCGATATTGGCGAGTTTTTCGGCGTTAGTCATGATACTGTCGCGCGGATTGAGCTGCACGTTTACCGTGATTTGTTCAAACGGTATCACGCGGGCTTGCGGATTGGTACGCAACATGGCGGCGGATACGAGCGCGGCAATGTCGATGCAGCGGGTTTTGCTGGTCGCGCTGCCGCGATAGCCTGTAACCGAGCTGTGCATAGAGCCGGAAACGTCCGGACAAACCACGACTTTGCCTTGGATGGCCGGTACGTTTTGTACGGCGGTTTCCATCGCATCTTGCAGGGCTTCGCGGATTTCAGACGGCATTTGATTAGATGTTGCCTGATACGCGGTCAGCAACTGATAAGGCAGGACGCGGGCGCGAGCAATGGCGGTTTCGTCACGCAGTTTTTCTGCCACCATTTTAATGTTTTTGCTTTTAGCAAACACTTCGTGGCGCAGGAAAGTGTTCAGGTTTTGACGAACCTGCTGCCATGAGCCGTTGCGGGCAATCTCTGCCCAGTCGCCGCTGTTCAAGTCTAAAGCTGTAAGCATTTGGAAAGGAACGTTGGGCAATTCGCCTTCTCGGCTTTGTTTGTAGTCTTCAAAAGTGCGGGTAATGGGCGGCAATGCTTCGCGGTCGTAAGGTTTGCCGATCAGCCATGCAAACCATGCGGCACGCCATGCTTCACGCGGTTTTGGGTGCACCATTTTGACCACGTCTGCCAGCGACGGCGAATTTCCGACAGCGGCGTTCAACAGTTGTTTTTCGGTGGCGGTCAAAAGCCAAGTCTGCATCAGTTTTTTCGGACGGTTGCCGAAAGATTTTCTACCGACTGCGCCGCTGCGGATGATTTGAGCGAAGTTGCGCAACATTTTACCGTTGTCCACTACTTGGTCGAATACGCGGGCAAGCATGTTCACGTCTTTTTGCGCCAACACGGCAAGCAACAGCGCAGGCATATCTTTCATAAAACCTTTTTGACGGGCATATACGGCAGTTTTGGCGATAAACTCGGCATCCAGGCTTTCTGCCAATTTCAACACTTGGTCAAGCTGACTTTGGGCATCGGCATAGTAGGTATTGTTCAGACAACCGGTAGCGGCAAGCTGGGCAAGCTGTTGTTTAGGTGTCAACGTGTAGGCAATGCCGCCGGCTTCATTATGGGTATCGGTTTTAGTAAAACGGTTTTTAATAGATTGAAACAAGGTAGTATTAGCCATTTTCATTTTCTTTCATATTGTTGGTTTGAGGCCGTCTGAACTTGTTTTAGCGTTGTTTTTCAGACGGCTTTGAATGGGTGGCAGTGTGGCGGCTAAAGATGAAGAGAAGCGTTTTTAACTGAAAGCTAATGTATTCTCTTCCGGGCATCCGCCTACTGCCGTAGGGCGACCAGTTTAATTAGGATCATTCAGGTTTTTAGCAAAAAAAGGAATGTAATCCTAATGGCATTCGCCCATAAGGGGTGGCACATTGGGCAACAAAGAGTGGAGAAATTTTTACGCGCTCTATCCACTGAGCTACTCTGCCATAGTTGGCGGCAGAGACGGGACTCGAACCCGCGACCTCGAGCTTAGCAGGCTGTAATTCCTCCGGCATTTGCCGTTTGCACCAAAAACAGTTTTTATATCTGCCTGCCTGAATATTTCAGACGGCCTCGCATGGATGGCATGCGTAGCGGATAAACATGAAGAGAAACGGTTTTAACGTGAAAGGTTAATGTAGCCTCTCCGAGCATCCGCCTGCTGCCGTAAAAGTAATATGGCACGCAACAAGTTTTTAAGGGAAACATGCCTTTACTCTACCAACTGAGCTACTCTGCTATTTTGAACAACAGAGACAGGACTCGAACCTGCGACACAAGGATATCCATGTTGTAGTTTCCCTAGGCATTTGCCTGCCATATTGGAAAAGGGTGGGCGACTAAATAAACAAGACGTTCAACGTCTATCAGACGAGACAGGATTCGAACCTGTTAATCCAAATGTAGTCTTGTCGGCATTCGCCCTGTAACCACACAGCAACTAGATTTACGGAAAATTTTTCTCCGGTAACTGTATTTCCCGAAGCATCTGCTGTATCGTTACACACAACGTAGCCAACAGCGTGCCAAGAATAAAATTTTTATAAAATAATTTTTAATTAATTGAATATAAAGAAAATATATTTTAAAGTGGCTTTTATCGGCAAAAAGCGTAGAATGCTGAAAAATATATTTATAGATAGTTATATAGAAAATAAAATATATAAGGATATATGATGAGATTCGATGATTTGGACAAACGCTTGCGACAATACGAAACTGCTTATGATTTTTGCGTACCACAGGAAAATTTTATTGTTGTACGCTTAGACGGGCGCGGTTTTACACGACTAACCAAGGAAATTTGGCAATTTGAAGCCCCGTTCGACATTCGTTTCCGCGACCTGATGGCGCACACCGTCCGTCATTTGATGAAATGCGGCTTCAATGTGGCGTACGGCTATTCGGAAAGCGATGAAATTTCACTATTGCTGCGTCGAGACGACGATACGTTCAAACGCAAAACGCGCAAAATCATTTCTGTATTGGCTGGTGAAGCCAGCGCCGCCTTTTCCGTGGCACACGGGCAGACCGCTGCTTTTGATGCCAGAGTTTGCGTTTTGCCGAACGAAAAACTGGTGGTCGATTATTTCCGTTGGCGGCACGAAGACTCATACCGCAACGCGCTCAACGCCCACTGCTATTGGATGCTGCGCAAGAAAGGCTACAGCGTATCCCGAGCCACAGAAGCGGTCAGCGGTCTCACGCGCGCGCAGAAACATGATTTTCTGTTTGAACACAATATCAATTTCAACGAATTGCCCGCATGGCAGAAACGCGGCTTCGGCGTGTATTTTCAGACGACCTTGAAAGAGGGTTTCAACCCAAAAACCGACGAAAACGTACAAGTAAAACGCCAAATCCTGCATACAGATTTCGAGCTGCCGTTGGGCGATAATTACGGCGTGTTTGTATTGGAAAAAATAATTTAAAGGCCGTCTGAAACATGAATACCCATCCTAAAAAACAAGTCGCCATCAGCTTTCTCGGTACGGTATTAGATAGCGGTTTCGGTCAAGGGCGTTGGCAGAAGTGGCGGCCGAATGTTGCCATGAATCAGCGTCAAGATTTTCATCTCGACCGTATGGAGCTGTTTTATGCGGAGAAATACCGCCAACTGGCGGAGCATGTAAAAGCCGATATTCAGCAAGTATCGCTGCACACAGTCGTCAATCTTGTGCCTATGGAGCTGGCAAACCCGTGGGATTTCTCCGAGGTTTATACCAAACTGCACGATTGGGCAGCAAACTATCCATTTGATACAGAAGAAGAAACTTATCTCACCCACATCACCACAGGTACACACGTTGCCCAAATCTGCCTGTTTTTATTGGTAGAATCACGTCAAATCCCCGGCGTACTGTTACAAACCGCGCCGCCGAAAAACCAAAGACGCAGTATGGAGGACGGCAATGTCGGCAGTTATGAAATCATCGATTTAGACTTGGATCGTTACGACGTACTGGCCGAACGCCTGGCCGCCGTACGCGATGACGCATTGCGCTACCTGAAAAGCGGCATCTCTACCCAAAACGCCGCCTTCAACCGCATGATTGCCGAAATCGAACAGGTCGCACTCAACTCCCCTTCCCCCATTCTGCTTTCCGGCCCCACAGGCGCAGGCAAATCCATGCTGGCACGCAGAATTTTTGAATTGAAAAAAGCGCGCCATTTGATTAAAGGCACATTTGTCGATGTAAACTGCGCCACCCTTCGCGGCGACGGCGCAGCATCTGCCCTGTTCGGCCACAAAAAAGGCGCCTTTACCGGCGCCGCAGAAAAACGTGAAGGCTATCTGAAAACCGCCGACGGCGGCGTATTATTTTTAGATGAAATCGGAGAATTGGGCTTAGACGAGCAAGCCATGTTGCTCAAAGCCATTGAAGAAAAACACTTTTATCCCGTCGGCAGCGACAGCGAAGTCAAAAGCGACTTTCAACTCATCGCCGGCACCAACCGCGACCTACGCCACGAAATCCGCGCCGGACGCTTCCGCGAAGACCTGTTCGCCCGCATTAATATCTGGAATTATCCACTACCTGCACTCGCCAACCGTCGCGAAGACATCGAGCCCAACGTCGAACACCAGCTTGCCCTAGCCTCGCAAGAACTCGGCCGAACCACCCGCTTCAACAAAGAAGCCCTGGCCGCCTACCTCGACTTCGCCCACTCCAACCAAGCACCGTGGCGCGGCAACTTCCGCGATTTAGCAGCCAGTATCATGCGCCTTGCCACACTAGCACCTCAAGGCAGGATACAGGTAGAGCAAGTCCAAGCCGAAATCGAACGCCTCAAATGGTTATGGTCGGAAGAACTCTTTTCAGACGGCCTCCTACATAACAGGCCGTCTGAAAAAGCACAAGACTACCCCGATAAAATCGATTGGGACACATTGGATTTATTCGACAAACTACAACTGCAACACGTTATCGACGAATGCCGCAAACATCCCAGCATGGCCGCCGCCGGCCGTACATTGTTCAACGTCTCCAGAACAGAAAGGGCAAAAGTCAATGACAGCGATCGATTGAGAAAGTATTTGCAACGGTTTGGACTGGAATGGGGGGATATTTAAATAAAGTGGGCAAGCTAGCTCATTTTAATCGCATTATTTTTTATCATTTATAAAAAATAAAAGGCATCAATCCGATGCCTTTTATTTTCGTTAACATGAAAATTAACGTTCATACCAACGTTTGATCGATTCACGAATCACTTCTTTAGTTTACTTCAAAAATGCCGCATGATAGGCAATATGCTCACCAATAAAACTGGCGATGAAGTAATAGCTATGATCATAGCCTTTGTGGAAGCGCACATCGACCGCTTGATTTGCCGCACGACAGGTTTCGATAAAATCTTCGGTGCGTAATTGTGTTGGCAAAAACTCATCTTCCAAACCCTGATCAATGCGCATACCTTGCACTTTATAGCCTTGTTGAATGAGCGAGTTAGCATCATATTGCTGCCATTTTTCGCGATCTTTTCCTAAATAGGCAGAAAAGGCTTTTTCCCCCCAAGGCACGAGGCTTGGCGACAAAATAGGCGAAAAGGCAGAAACACTTTGATAACGTTCTTGGTTTCGCAGCGCCAATACCAATGCGCCGTGTCCACCCATTGAATGCCCCATAATGGAACGTTTGCCATTGGTAGGAAATTTTTCCTCAATCAGACTAGGTAACTCATTCAAAATATAATCATACATTTGATAATTCGTCGCCCAAGGCTGCTCGGTCGCATTAAGATAGAAGCCCGCACCCTGCCCTAAATCATAAGCAGCATCGTTCGGCACTTGCTCTCCGCGAGGACTAGTATCAGGTGCAACCACAATTACTTGATGTTCTGCCGCATAACGCTGAAAGCCTGATTTGGTAATGAAATTTTGTTCCGTACAAGTCAAGCCGGAAAGCCAATAAATCACACCAAGCGGTCGATTCTCCTGATTATCCGGCAAATAGACGGCAAATTTCATTTCGCATTGAAGCGTTTGAGCATGGTGTGCCCAAACTTGTTGCGAACCACCAAAAATTTGATGTTGTTCAATCAGTTTCATCGTGTACCTTAGTAATGAATAACAGCGCGGATCGATTTACCTTCGTGCATTAACTCAAAGGCTTCATTGATTTGATCCAGTGTCATTGTGTGAGTCACAAACGGTTCTAACTCGATGTCGCCTTTCATTGAATCCTCCACCATTTTCGGCAGTTCAGAGCGGCCTTTCACGCCACCAAATGCCGTGCCTTTCCAAACACGACCGGTTACCAACTGGAACGGACGAGTTGAAATTTCTTGGCCTGCACCTGCTACGCCGATGATAATGGATTGTCCCCAACCACGGTGTGCACTTTCTAATGCCTGGCGCATTACGTTTACGTTGCCGATACATTCAAAGGTATGGTCAATGCCCCATTTATTGATGTCTAACAACACATCTTTGATCGGTTTATCGTAATCGTTCGGATTTAAACAATCCGTTGCACCAAACTGTTTTGCCAACTCGAATTTTGCAGGATTGGTATCAATGGCGATAATGCGACCGGCTTTGGCTTGACGCGCGCCTTGCACTACCGCTAAACCAATCGCGCCTAAGCCAAACACTGCCACAGAGTCGCCTTCTTGCACTTTTGCTGTGTTATGTACCGCACCAATGCCTGTGGTAACGCCGCAGCCGAGCAGACATACATGTTCGTGGTTGGCTTCCGGGTTGATTTTCGCCAGTGAAACTTCGGCAACAACTGAGTATTCACTGAAAGTCGAACAACCCATATAGTGATAGATCGGCTGACCTTGATAAGAAAAACGCGTCGTGCCGTCCGGCATTAAGCCTTTACCTTGCGTATCACGCACTGAGACGCACAAGTTGGTTTTACCTGAACGACAAAACTCACATTCGCCACATTCAGCGGTGTAAAGCGGAATAACGTGATCACCTGGTTTTACGCTTGACACACCTTCGCCCACAGCAACAACCACCCCCGCACCTTCGTGTCCAAGCACCACAGGGAATACGCCTTCAGGATCACTTCCTGATAACGTAAACGCATCAGTATGGCACACGCCCGTGTGAGTGTTACGAATTAACACCTCGCCTTTGCGTGGCATTTCTACGTCGATTTCCACAATTTGTAAGGGTTGATTTGGGGAGAATGCCACCGCCGCACGAGATTTGATGGTTGGATTGGTTTGTTTAATTTCCATTATTTTTGCCTTTTAATTCATTAATAAAGTTATCTAGCCTACGAAAGATAACCACAGTTTATACTTTGGAACCCACCCTGAAGCAAGCATTTTTGCAATTTTGGCTCCGGCGATAGCTTGATCGACTAAAGGGCTGCCATGTAATTGGCGGTTAAAGGCTTCCGAATATTTCCCTTAGTCATGAAGCTGTCCAGTATGGCAGGCACCGAATACCCGAGCAAACTCCACCGCCATTTCCCCAACATTGACCAAATGGCTTTGTAAGGTTTGCCAATGTTCGTAAGGCAAGAGATTACCGAGTTTATCTTGCGCGGAATGGGCGTAGTAAATTAGGGGTTTCATATTGAAATTCTAAAAAATTCAAACTGATATTATGCAATGATAATATGATATTAAATTTAATATGTAAATAAAAAAAATGCCGTCTGAAACTTTTTCAGACGGCATTGTTATTGATTAACCTTTATAACTTGCTTCTAATATCCTCTACTGCTTTCACTAATGCTTCAGAAAGCGAGGGATCAAAAGAAGAGTGGCCTGCTTGGACGATTCTCAATTCTGCTTCAGGGAAGGCTTGAGAGAGTTCCCACGCGCTTTGCATCGGGGTGCATAGGTCGTAGCGGCCTTGGACGATGATGGTTGGGATATGGCGGATTTTATCGATGTTTCTCCCAAAGGAGGCTAATTTTTACTGATAACCTATAAACTTTAGTCCCAATCCACAACTTTTTTATTAAGTACGATCTGCATTAGACAGACTGTTTCTCAAACCTTAAAAAGTCCGCTAATTTTTTTGATTCGACAACTTCATCATGCGGAATCATCACATAACGCCAATGCTTACCATTGTGCTGCAACGCATAATCCGTAGCGTGTTTGCACCATTCAAAAGCTGCATCAGCTTTTGCCAAAACTTCGGGATCTTTTAAATCTTTACCTGCTTTAGTTTCGACAAGCCAGATAGAACCTTCGGTCTCTACAACAAAATCAGGGATATATTCTTTAGAATCCAAACCTGATTTCCAGTAAATCTGGAATTGTCCTTGCGCTGGCTTGAACCATTTTTGCGCGTCTCGTTCCAGAATCACAGCAAAACGGCGTTCAGTATCAGAGTCGAATTTTTGCAAGGGATAGAGACATTTGGAAAAGCTGCCAAACAGCATTTGCTTAATACGGCTGACATCTTTTGGTGTTTGTCGCACGGAATGAATCGGTTCATCAGCTGAAACAGTATAGTTGCATGGTTTGAGCGTACTAAATCCTTGGCTAACACGAGCCTCATAGCTAGCCGCTTTTTCCCAAAAATATGCCATCATTTGGGCATGGATTTCACGGGCAATCAGACGGCGTTCTTTATCCAACACGCTCAGAACTTCCTCTTCGGATAAATAAGTGCGCAGGTGCGTCACCATCTGCCCCGCCAAATCGTAAAGTAAGTCGGCTTGGGTGAAATAGTCGATATCGTCGAAATCCATCAGCGAAAAAACAATATAGTCTTCAGGGCGTTTTTCCTTCATACCCAATTCAGCAGACAGGCTACTTTGTTCGTTGGTGTGCAGGTTGTGAATAGTGATTTCACGTTCACTCGGTTGTAGATGGAGGCTACTTAAATCGAGTTTGAACGGATGAAATCCCGTGCTAACCTCCCCGCTGGGTACAACTGTGATTCTAGGAATATCGATGGTTTGATTCACCATTATTTCTGTGGTTTTAGCAACAATCTCGACTATATCCAGCTCATCCTCCAGCAATTCACCTTGAACTGGTTGTAATGCCGTTTGAACTTCTTTAACGATTTTTTCGCGGATTTCCGTTGTCAATAATGCTTGGGAAGTTGGCGCTTCACTTGGACGGGTAGCATATTTTGCCGCAGCTTCCATTACTGTGTGGGCAATGCGCTTTTCGGTTTCAGTTTTAAAAACAGGATGATAATCAACTGAAGAATTGGCTTCTGAAATACCTTGTTTTGTATTTTCAGACGACATTTCTACCAATCCCAATTTCGTTTCCACACCACTATACACCTGCACGCTAACTTTTTTATCGTCCTCACTCGGCGCATCCAAAATTACCTGTTTCAATTTCAATACCGAATCACCTTTATTAGCTTCATCAATGATTTCCTGAAAGCGGTCGTGAGCGATAATGTTCAATCTATCCACCACTTCCACTCCCGTACGTTTGCCGTAAGGCAGACGCAAACCGCGTCCGATAGATTGCTCGATCAGCGTTCTAGCATTGGCAGCGCGCAGCGGTACGATGGTATAAAGATTGGTAACGTCCCAGCCCTCTTTGAGCATATTGACATGAATCACGATTTCCGTCTGCTCATCCACACTTTCCACCGCCAAAAGTCGTTCAATCATTTCTTCTTCGTCTTTGCCTGATTTACTCGAATCCACCTGAATCACTTTGCCCTGATAACGCCCGTTATAAAAGTTGTCCGACTCCAGTAAAGACAATAATTGCGCCGCGTGCGTAGTATCGCGGGCAATCACCAGCATAAAAGGCTTCACCACGGCAACATTATTTTCCCGAGCATAAGTTATAAGCTCGACCTTGGTGTTTTCATGAACACGCACGCCGTCTTCCAACTTGATTTTCTCAATTTCTTCGGACGTATAATTTTTCGCATCAAAATTACGCTGCGTAACCACCGCAGGTATTTTGACAAAACCATCGTCCATTGCCCGAGCCAAAGGATAATCTACAATCACATTTTTGAACGGAATAGGCGCTTTAGTGGATTCCACAAATGGCGTGGCAGTTAACTCCAAGCCAAAAAGCGGATTTAATTCATTAATTGCCCGCATCCCTGCCTGCGCCCGATAGCGATGTGATTCATCCATCAGCAATACCAAATCGGGCAGATTCGCCAGATAATTGAAATAACTATCGCCTAGCACTTCACGCATCCGCTTGATTTTTGGTTCTTTACCGCCGCGCACTTCGCTATTTATCTTGGAAATATTGAATACATTAATGGTAATCTCACCAAAAAGATTATCCATCCCCATAGTCAAATTCTGCTGCTCATAGTTGTCTCCACTAATCAGCTTGGGTGGATTTACTGCAAATTCACTGATGCCTTTAAACACATATTTCGGCGTATTCGGTGTAAAGTCGGCAATCAGCTTGTTATAAATCGTCAGATTCGGTGCCAGTACAAAAAAATTATTGATACCATGTGCCAAATGTAGATAGGCGATAAATGCTCCCATTAGGCGGGTTTTCCCCACCCCCGTTGCCAAAGCAAAGCATAATGACGGAAATTCCCGCTCAAAATCCTCTAAAGTAGAAAACTCTGCTTTTAAAGTATTCAACACTGCAGCCACATCTCGGTCTTTTTGTGCCATTTCCGGTGCAGCATCCAACGCCTGCTTTAACTTCGCCAAACTTTCTGCTTGCGGTGCACGCAAAGATAAACGTCCGTTAATGTAATTTTGAGTTTTGATGCTCATAATTTAATCTCTTGTTTTAATCTTTTATATTAATCGTTACTCAAACTTTTCAAGTAACTTAAACGCTTGTTGGGCTGAGTTACCGATTAGGGTAGTAGCATAATAAAGACTCAGGATTTAAGAGGTTTCCTGAGATATTGCCTGCACAGGTATTATTCATCACTATCCATTCCGTCAAACAATCCGCCCTGATTTTCGACCGCACTTTTGCGTTTCACGGATTTGGTTTTGGCGGCGGGTTGGTTTTCAGACGACCTTGGCTCAGGCTCTTCTTCTGCCATCGGAAGATTGGCGACGTTCAAGCTGTAATCATCGTGCCCCCATTCGCAGCGTTTCAAAATCATTTTGGGGATTTTTTTTAAGGAAAGATTCGGGAAACGCTCTGCCGCCTGATCTGCCGTAATTCCACGCCAAGCGGAGCAGCAGATTAGCAAGCTGCGACCTGCTCCAACCTCGTCTGAAAGCACTTGCAACTGCTCAACAGATAGGCTTTGGGTGGTAACGTAGATAAAATCGTTTTCGCTGGAATAGCCGTGCTGCCACCAAAGGTTTTCAGACGGCATATAAGTAAATCCCTCCAGCTTCGCCAAGGCTTCCGCCAGCATTTCGGGGTTGTAGTCGGGGTTGATGATTTGATTGCCCCATTTGTCGTTCACAATCAGTGTCGGCGCCAAACGGAAATAGCGGAAACCGCCGCCACCCTGCCAATTCACCGCTTTGGAAATACCGCCCTGGTCTTCGCCGTCAATAACTTTTTGCAGGCGTGGGATAATGTGCGTATGGCAATGCTCGCCCAGCTCCACCATAATCCAACGCCGTCCCATTTTATGGGCAACTGCGCCGGTCGTACCGCTGCCGGCAAAAGAGTCTAGGACGAGATCGCCAGGGTTGGTGGCGATATGTAAGACGAGGCGAACTAACTCTTCAGGTTTAGGAGTAGCAAACGGCTCTATGTCCGGTAGTAATTTTCTAAGGTGATCCCTTTTAGCTGATTGATTTGATCCTGCTTCTTCTGCTGTCCACCATGTCCGTGGTACAACTCCATCTTGAACATCCGTTAAATATCTTTTGATTAATGGCATACCATCACCATTAGCACCAAAATAAACCCTACCTTCACTTCGGGCCTTTTCAAAATTATCTTTGGAAAATCGCCAATAATTTCCTTTGGGTGGTGTAACAACGCGCCCTGAGGGTAAAGTTATTGGATAGCGCAATGATTCACTTCCACTTTTTGCAGTTCCGTTATCTCCTTGTAACCAAACTCCTCGCGGATCATTATCTGGATTACGATAACGAGATTTTTGTGCTTCAGTTCTAGGTAATGGATTACGGATTTTTTTCCAAACCTCTCTATTCTTTACAAAAAGTAGTATGTGATCATGTGCGCTAGAAATATCAGTGTCATTTCTACGCCCTTTATCTTTTTCCCAAGCAAATGAAGACACAAAATTCCCCCGCCCAAAAATTTCATCACACAACACTTTCAAATAATGCGCTTCGTTGTCGTCAATGGTAATCCACAGTGAGCCGTCGTCTGAAAGCAGGCGTTTGATAATCTCCAAACGATCACGCATCAGCCCCAGCCAAATGGAATGCTCTAGCCCATCGTCGTAATGGGCAAAGGCACTGCCTGTGTTATACGGCGGGTCGATAAACACGCATTTCACCTTACCCGTAAATTCCTGCTCTAAAGCTTTAAGCGCAAGCAGGTTGTCGCCGAAAATCAATCGGTTATCAAACGCCGCCAATTCCGACCGCACTTTGGCATGATAGGATCTTTCAGGGTCTTCGAGCAAAATCCGAGCTTCTAACTTTGGACGTTTATGTTTGCCTATCCAGGTGAGTTCTAGTTTTTGGGTTTTCATTGAATAAAGCTCTCCATTTTCAGCAGCCATTGGTTGAAATGCGGACACGCTGAACGGATGCTGTCCAAACCGATGTCGCAGGCGATTAATGGTCCGTGAAAAGTTTTCTGGTAGCCCTGCCAAGCCGCCAAAATGCGTTTGGATGGAGCAGTGTCGGGATTTTCGTTGATTTCTTCAGGAGCGAGCGTCCTGCGGATTTCATGCAGCGGGTTGAGCAGACAGTCGTTATCCGTCCATTGCTCGAAAACCTGTATATCGGTAAACAGCAGGGCTTCAAATTCGTGTACTAGCAGGTTTGGGATAAAATTCCTGCATTGAATATCTTCCGACCATGCCTGCTCCAAAAACAGGGCTTTTTTATGCCCGCCTACCTGATGGAGATAATCGGGATGCGCTTTGCCTGGAAAGTTGTCTGGCAGTGCGTAAAGATCGAACAGGGTGGAAACGGCTGCATTGGTATCGTTGCACAGTCTTTGTATTTGGGGTCTGATTTTGGCATAGCTCGTTACTCCCCCCCTATGTCCCGGGCTTGTGCTGACAATAATCGGTGTGAAATACAAACCCAATCCGCTGTAATGGTCAACCAGCAATTCGTTCACAAAGGCTTCTTCCGTCTGCCCTTCAACTAAAAGGTAGATTCGCTTCATTTGCCCGGTCTCCCACCCAACAGGTTTTTCTTCCACAATTCGCCTAAACTGTATTCTTCTAGCCAGCCGTCCAGTTCATTGGCTTGAGGTCGTCTGAAAACGGATGTTTTATCCCGTTTATCGACAACAATGAGGTCTTCTACGTCAAATTCATTGACCAGTTCGACCGATTGGGTGGAAACGATCAGTTGGTGTTCTTTGGCAGCGGATTTCATCAGCCCTGCCAAAACTTTGACCGCAAAGGGATGCAAACCCAGTTCTGGCTCATCAACCAATACGGTTTTAGGCATGAATTTTTCAGGCTGCAACAATACGGTTGCCAAACAGATAAACCGCAATGTGCCGTCCGATAAAGCACTTGCTCCAAATGGTTCATCCATGCCGTTTTCCGTCCATTCAAGCTGGATTTTTTCAGCATTGCCGACGGTCGGTCGCAGGTGAAAATCACCGAAAAACGGTGCAACCAAACGGATGGCTTTGACAATGCGCCGGTAATGTTCTTCATGGTGGTTTTGCAGGCGCAATAAGAATGCCGCCAAATTGCGTGCATCTTCCCTGAGAAATTCGTTATCATTGATATTGTGAATCTGTTTGACCTGCGCGCTTGCTCCGGTATCGTGGAAATGATAAATCCTCCAACTGCGTATGGCTGGAACGACAAAGCCGTAAATTCTTGTTTTGTTTTTTTGTTCGTGTGCGTAGGTTTCAAAATGCCCTGACTTTGGCCGCCAGTCTCCATGAGCATTCCACCATAATGCTTCATGGGAAAGCATCATGCGGTTGTCTTGGGTCGGTTTTAGGGAAAAACGGTAGCCGTTGTTGCCGAAATAAAGTTCTGCCTGCAATTCTTCGGTCGTTTTGCGTCCGAAATGCAAAACAGCATCCGGTCCGCCCATCAGGCTGACCGTGGTTTGAAGCTGCTCGTCCAGTATTCTGTTAATCAGTCGGAAAAAACTGATAAAATTCGATTTGCCCGCACCGTTTGCGCCAATCAGTACATTCAGCATCCCCAATTTAATATCGCAATCTGCAATCGATTTATAGCCGTGCAATACCAATCGTGATATTTGATCCGAATCGATAACGTGTTTCATCGCTGTTTACCTCTTATTCTGTATCGCGTCATTTTACTTCCCATTCAATAAAAAACAATTCTTCCTCTTCCACCTTCTGTTTCAAACTTTCTTCTAATTCTTCAATCAGCTGGTTGCGCTGCGCTTCAATTTCATCCTGTTTATCAAAAAGTTCACGGCGTTGGCGGCTGCGTTTGTTTTCTAATTCGCGCTGTTTTTTCTGCCAACTTAGTTTTTCCTCTAAAGTGGCGGAAGTGGCGGCGATGCGGCGGACTTCTTTGATTTCACGATCGGTTTCTTTAATGTCTTGTTCCAAACCTTGTTTTAGATCATCCGCCCAGTCGTCCAGTTTCTGCACCTCCTCCTCAAAATAACCCAAATTACGTTCGGTGGCTTGGTTTAATAGCGTTTGGCGGCGTTCACTCATATTGTCGGATAAGATCGCCTGAAATCCTATTTTTGTTGTAGTTTCGGCAATACGTGCGGGCAGGCGCAGAAGTTTTTCTGGATCATCCGCTTGTAGAACTTCACCATTTTCAGTTATGGCGGCAATCAGTATGTGCTGCTCCGTATCACCCAGCGCGCTAATGCTGATGAGTTTGGCAATCAGTTGTCCGCTTCGTCCGCGATAGGGTTCGAGTGTACTGATCCTGCCGTTATGCTCTTGATAATCAAAAATTAAACGTACTGGTGGACAATCGCGTTTTTTGGCGCGATCGATGATGGCTTGTGCCAAGGGATGGCTGATGCGGTAGAGATAGGCTTCGCCACTTTTTCGCGGCAGTTCGTATCGTCCTGTTGGAATATCAAAGTTGTCTGAAAGATTTTCAGGTAACTTATTGAGTATAAAACCACCATCATAGAAATCTGAGCTGTCACCAAGTTCGCTTCGGGTTAACTCCATTAAGATTTTTTCGTATTTGTTGAGTGCTACTTGGCTTTCTTTAGCACGAACACGTAGTCTTTCGCGGACTTCTTCATCAAAATTTTCCAGCAGGGTTTGACGGGCTTTCATCATATTCTGGTTAATTTCGTCCGATAGTTCACTTTGCAGGCTATCAAAGGCAGATTTGATCTCTTCGGACTGTCGGCATTGGCGATAGATTTCAGCAATGCGGCGTTCGATATCTACACCACTACCGATTGCTCCTAATACTTCATCGCTGGCACCAAATACACCATTAAAAAGTTTAAATTTTTGTTCAAGCAATTCGTAAACTCGCTGATCGGCTTCATTGGTTTCATCAACGAAATTCACTACTACGACATCATGTTTTTGCCCATATCGGTGACAGCGTCCGATGCGCTGTTCGACACGCTGTGGATTCCAAGGCAGATCGTAATTGATAATGAGTGAGCAGAATTGTAGGTTAATGCCTTCTGCACCTGCTTCAGTGGCAATCATGATGGTACCGCGCTCTTTGAAATGCTCTACTAAAGCGGCTCGGGTATCGGCAGTTTTGGAACCGGTGATTTTATCGCTGCCTTCATGCCGTTTGAGCCAGTCTTTATAGATTTTTTGTGCTTGGGGATCACTATTTGTACCATTGAATAACACGATACCGTCACCATTCTCGCCTGCGTAGTCGGTTTGGGCAAGACATTCTAAGAGATAGGCTTGGGTGCGTTTGGATTCGGTAAAAATAATGGCTTTTTGCGCCGCACCAAGTTCTTTCAATTTGCCAAAGGCTGTGGAAAGCGCGGTCAATAATGCACGGCTTTTTGCGTCTTCTCGAATGTTTTCGGCAAGTTGTTTAAAATGTTTGAGCTCTTCAATTTCATCAGCAATCGCTTGATATTCATCAGCAGTCAGAATGTTCGATTCGTTTTCCTCTTCCCATTCTTCTGCAGTTTCATCTAAGCTTTCATAATCTTCGTCCAGAGTTTCGACCAGGTCTTGCGTGGTTGATTCTGCCAATACGCCTTGTAGGCGCTTGGTCATAGTATCCAGTGCACCTGCAATAGCGCGGCTACTAGAGGCTAAAAGTTTCCACAACACTAGGGAAATAAGCTGTCGTTGTCCTTCTGGCATTGCTTGCAGATTTGGACGACGAAGGTATTCGGCAACCAAATGAGAAAATTCTCGTTCTTGGTCGGATGGAGTAAATTTTTGCAGGATGGCAAGGCGATGAGTATAGGGAACATAAGCCTGTACTTGACGGCGTAAGGTACGTCGGCAAACAGGGCTGAGTCGCTGGCGCAGATGAGATAAGGTCTGTTCTGTGGCCTTTGCACCGAATTGAGCACGAAAACTATCTAAGTCGCCAAAAACACGGTCATCTATCATGCTGACCAAGCCGTAAAGTTCAAGCAAAGAATTTTGCAAAGGAGTAGCAGTTAATAGGACTTTGCTGGATACGTTTTCCAAAGCTTCTTTTAAAGTTTTACCGATAACATTGTTTTTCTTATAAACATTGCGTAGACGATGAGCTTCATCTAATACAACCAAATCCCATCCAATTTGTTTAATATCATCCGCTTTAGATTTAGCAAATTGATAGGAGCAGATAACGGGATTTTCTTGACGAAAAGGGTTTTTGCCTGTTTTTTTTATGGCATTGTAACTTTTAGCCTCCAAAATCATGCCCTGTAAGCCAAATTTTTCCTGTAACTCTTGATGCCATTGTTTGCGTAAGTTGGCCGGGGTGATAATCAGAATTTTACGTTTGCGTTCTGCCCAATGCTGCAATATTACCAAGCCCGCTTCGATGGTTTTTCCTAAACCTACCTCATCTGCCAAAATCACACCTTTCGACAAGGGATTTTTGCAGGCAAACAAGGCTGCATCAACTTGATGCGGGTTTAAATCGACTTGGGCATCAACCAATGTTGTTGCTAACGAGTCCATACTTCCGCCCTCGGCTTGACGGGTTAAAAGCCAGGAGTAGTATCGAGCTTGATGTGGTGTCAGTTGAGATTGGGACATAGTCTTAATTTTCTCCAAATTTTCTTTTAAGCTATACAAAGAATATGTCTTTAAAAGGTAAAAATCAAATTAATATTCTATACATTAAAAGTTATCTTTAAAAACCAAATACTCCTTTTTCAAAAACTCCGTATTCTCCCAAGAAATCCCTACCACTTCATTATACAAATTCAACCCAATTAGCATATAAAATGTTTATCAAATTTTTTTCGTTAATCGCTTCTATGCGCCCTGCTTTATACAACGTAACAAAGGCTTTTTCGGGGATTTGGACGGTGTAGGGTTGCAGTTTGCGTAAGAGTCCGCCGATGTGGTCGGCGTGGTGCAGGCTACTAATGAGGTTTTCTGCCTCGTTGTCGAACGGAATAATCAGCGGCTGCATGTGGCTTTCGATCATGCAGAACTTGTTAATAATAGTTTAAAAGGCCTTGCCTGACGTTGCGGTGCATTTTCAGGATTTGTTTGTTATCCAGTTCTTTGTCTTTTAGGTCGTAAAGTCCTTTGAAATAAGCAAAGACAATTTGGGTAAACAAGAGACCGTCTGAAAAGCTATTGACGGAATCAGGTGAGTAAAGATAGCTTTGATAGCAGTACATATAATGGCGCTGCAACATTAGTATGATCGACTAAAGGGCCGCCATGTAATCTGCGGTTAAAGGCTTCCGAATATTTCCCTAAGTCATGAAGCTGTCCCGTCTGACAGGCAATTTCCTGCGCACCGAATACACGAGCAAACTCCGCCGCCATTTCACCAACATTGACTGAATGGCTTTGCAAGGTTTACCAATATTCGTAAGACAAGAGATTGCCAAGTTTATCTTGCGCGGAATGGGCGTAGTAAATTAGAGGTTTCATATTGAAATTCTAAAAAAATTCAAACTGATATTATGCAATGATAATATGATATTAAATTTAATATGTAAATAGAAAAAATACCGTCTGAAACTTTTTCAGACGGCATTGTCATTTATTAACCTTTATAACTTGCTTCTAATATCCTCCACCGCTTTCACTAAAGCCTCGGAAAGCGAAGGATCAAAAGAAGAATGGCCTGCTTGGACGATTCTCAATTCTGCTTCTGGGAAGGCTTGCGAGAGTTCCCACGCGCTTTGCATCGGGGTACATAGGTCGTAGCGGCCTTGGACGATGATGGTTGGGATATGGCGGATTTTGTCGATGTTTGCCAAGATAGCTTTATCGCCCTGCAGCCAGCCTTCGTTCACGAAGTAATGGTTTTCCATTCTTGCGATGGCAAGGGAAGCTTGCGGGTCTTCATCTACATCTTTGGGTTCAAACTGAATAAGGTAGCTTTCCCAGTTTGCCCATGATTTAGCCGCTTTGAGGCGCGTGGCTTCATCTTCGCTGAACAGCATTTCATGGTAGGCTTTAATTAGGGCTTGGCGTTTGTTTTCGGCTACGGGGGCAATGAATTTTTGCCATTGAGCCGGATAAATTTGGCTGACGCCGCCTGCTTCGTTCAGCCATGCCATTTCAGACGGCCTGCACAGGAAAATACCGCGCAAAACTAAGCCGCTGACGCGCTCGGGATGGGTTTCGGCATAAGTCAGCGACAAGGTGCTGCCCCATGAGCCGCCGAAGACTAACCATTTTTGAATACCGAGCATTTCGCGTACTTTTTCAATATCGGCAACCAAATCCCATGTAGTGTTGTCTTCGATACAGGCATAGGGTTTGGAGCGTCCGCAACCGCGTTGGTCGATAATGACGATGCGGAAATGCTCTGGATTAAAAAAGCCTCGGCAGGCTGGTGATGCCCCTGCTCCGGGGCCGCCATGCAGGAAAATCACGGGGTGGCCATCAGGATTGCCTGATTCCTCCCAGTAGATTTCGTGGATTTCTGATACGCGCAAAAGGCCGCTATTTCGTGGTTCTTGAATCGGATGCATAAGCTTTCTCCTTTGTCTGATGAATATATTTAATTGTAACACTTTGCCTTCGGATTTTTCAGACGGCCTACATAGGTTTATCGCCACAAATGGCGTAAAATAGCACTTTTTTGACAGGATTATTTATGTCTGACAACAAACAAACACATGCTGCACCCGAAGGGCAACTTTTATTGCGTACGGTCGCCATGCCGCGCGATACCAATCCCAATCAGGATATCTTCGGCGGCTGGATTATGTCGCAAATGGATCTGGGCGGCGGTATTTTGGCGGCAGAAATTGCACAAGGACGCATTGTAACCGTGGCCGTTCAAGAAATGAATTTCATCAGACCGGTAAAAGTCGGCAACGTTGTGTGCTGCTACGGTCATTGCGTCCGCGTAGGCAATACTTCTTTGCAACTGAAAATCGAAGTGTGGGTGAAGACTTTGATGAACGATATGGTAACGGAAGACCGCCAACTGGTCACCGAAGCTGTGTTCACTTACGTCGCCATCGATGCACAAGGCAATCCGCGCCCTATTCCTCGCGAAGGCAATGCAAAGCTGGCACATTTGTAAGTTTAAAAAATCAAAATAAGGCCGTCTGAAACCTCAACGTTCAGACGGCCTTATTTCATACAGAAGCAAAATGTAATAATATTTCTTTTGAGCTAAAGCAAGGCGAAGTATCTGTTTTTTAGGTTTAATTCAGGCTGATTGATAAGACAAAGACCGTACACCGGCTCCCTATAACACTACTCTACCGCGACAGTTTGTACCATCTTTAAAACAACGTTTCCTCCTCAACCCACTTTAAGGAACATCATGGCTTCGCGCGATTTATACCCACAGGAAATTTTACAGGTTGTTCTCGACAAAAG
>QWBZ01000202.1_pt1 | contig 21747 bp, 17 predicted proteins | sample 1972441 | NCBI WGS metagenome assembly QWBZ01 (sample SAMN09866721, study PRJNA288562) | Human oral metagenome isolate term6_saliva, whole genome shotgun sequencing... | isolation source: mouth | host: Homo sapiens | place: USA: California
TTCGTCAACGATAGCATAGCTGCAACCCTTCTCCAAAGCTGCTTCTGCAAACTTATTACCATCGAAGGATGCCCCTTTCAGTGCAACGAAGATGCTACCCTCCGGACAGTTTCGGCTGTCGGTGGTCACGATAGGGTGCTGTTGGTAAATCTTATAAATCTCTTGTATGTTCATGATCTGTACTTTATTCTTAAGTGCAAAGGTAACTTAAATGGCAGACAATGCAAAGTAATGATACCCTTTTTTGTACTCTATGAGATTCCACTTATTATATATAAGGTGGAGATATTAACCTTTTATATTTAAAAAGTGTGATATATTGTATCTTTTATGCAGTTAATTTAAAATGCAAAGTGTTATGAAGACACTAATAATAATAACAGTTTGAAAGAATAAAACGGCGTAAATTAAAAAATTAATTACTATTTAACTTGACTTGTTAAATAATTATTTATATCTTTGTAGCGGTTTTTATAGAGAATTTTACACTAATACTTTAAATTTATGGGAAAAAGACTTACGATGTTACTAGCAAACTTATTCCTTTTTATAGGGGTATGTTTTGCACAGACTCAAGTACGTGGTACGGTGACAAGTTCAGAAGATGGTGAGCCTATTGTGGGTGCATCAGTCCTCATTATTGGCACTAAGACGGGTACGGTATCTGATGTTGACGGTAATTTTACGTTGACCTTACCTGAGGGAAAAACACTGTTGGAAGTCTCTTATTTAGGTATGACACCTAAGAAAGTGAAGGCTTCACCGAACATGAAGGTTGTTCTTGACCCTGACCATCGTGCTTTGGATGAGGTGATGGTTGTTGCTTATGGTACTCAGAAGCGCTCTACTATCACGGGTTCTGCCGTAGAAGTGAAGGCTGAAGATATCAGTAAGCATGTTGCTTCCACGGCTACGAATGCCCTTGGAGGTAAGGTTGCAGGTGTTCAGATGGTTACTTCTTCTGGCGAACCGGGCAGTGCTCCGGAGCTTCGCATTCGTGGTATAGGCTCTTATGCAGCAAGTTCTGAACCGTTGTATGTTGTTGACGGCGCACCTTTCGATGGCGATATCGCAAGTTTGAATCCATCGGATATCGAGAGTATGTCCGTCTTGAAGGATGCTGCATCTGCTGCTATCTATGGTGCACGTGGTGCAAACGGTGTGGTCATCATTACTACTAAGAAGTCACGCGGTGCGCATGGTGCTAAGATAACATTAGATGCCAAGTGGGGAAGTAACTCACGTGAGATACCTCGTTACGACCTAATCCTTGATCCAGCTACGTATTATGAAGCATTCTACAGGGCAATGTACAACTCGAAACTCTATCATGGCGCTTCAGATGCAGATGCTCGTGCCTTTGCAGATGCTAACCTCTTGGGAAATAAGAATGGCGGATTGGGCTATCAAGTATTCACGATTCCAACAGGAGAGAAGTTCATTGGAGATGATTTTAAGCTGAATCCTAATGCTAAACTTGGCTATTCTGATGGCAAATACACCTACATGCCTGACAATTACTACGATGAAATCTTCCACAGTTCATTCCGTCAGGAGTACAATGTGAACATCAATGGTGCGACAGACAAGCTTAGTTACTATTCAAACCTTGGTTTCCTGGGTGATGGAGGTACTGTGAATAACTCTTCTTTCAAGCGTTATACAGCACGAACGAACGTGGATTATCAGGCAAAAGACTGGTTGCGGTTCGGTGTTAGTTTGTCTTATTCACACACAGACAGCTCAAGTCCATCCTTTAATGCTGATACGTACGGAAGCAGTGGTAACCTTTTCTATATCGCTAATCAGTTAGGTCCTATCTATCCTTTGTATGTTCGTGATGCCAATGGTAATATAATGAAAGACAATGGACGCACAGTTTATGATGCAAACCAAACAGGCTTTAAGCGTCCAGCCATCATTGGAAATGCAGTTCGTGATAATGAATACAACAGAAAGAGTATTGCTACGGATCAATTCCAAGGAAACTGGGTGGCAACAGTTACTCCTATCGAGGGCTTAAACTTAGTTGCTAACTTGTCAGTATGGAACAGAAACAGGAATTATCATTACCTTGACAGTCGTTTTGGGTCTGCTTCAACAACAGATGGTGCCGTAGAAGTTGGTAACGACCGTTACTTCTCAACTAACCAGATATACACTGCTAACTATGATAAGACCTTTGGTAAGCATGCTATCAATCTCCTTGCGGGTTATGAACATTACTTCCTGAAGGTGTCAGACTTGTCTGGTTACAATGATCATCTGTATGATCCGACCATCGCAGAGCTCAATAACGCACTGGCACGTGCCAACCTTAAGGCTGGATCCAGCACGAATACCTTGGTACGTGATGGTTATTTCTTCCGTGGAGACTATAACTATGCTGATAAATACTTCGCAGAAGCATCTCTGCGTCACGATGGATCGTCTATCTTTGCACCCGGTCATAGATGGGGAACGTTCTGGTCTGTGTCTGTAGGATGGGCTATTAATAAGGAGAAATGGTTTACAGCTGATTGGGTAGACCTACTGAAACTGAAGCTCAGTTATGGTGAACAAGGTAATGATGGATTGCTCGACAGGTCTGGATATCGCATGTATTATCCATATACGGATACCTATAAGACAAGTTATAATGAGGCAACTAAAGAGTTCACAAACCAGATTGCGTATAAGGGAAATGCTAATCTGACATGGGAAAAGTCGGGTGAATTGAACTTAGGTGTGGACTTCTCACTCTTCAAACACCGCCTGAATGGAACATTAGAGGTGTTCAATAAAAAGACGTCCGACCTCCTGTTCTGGAAGACATTACCGCTTTCTTCTGGTATTTCTGTGACCAGCTATCCTGCGAACATTGGTGCTATGAGCAACAAAGGATTTGAGTTAAGCCTGGATGGAGACGTGGTTCGGAGTAAAACTCTCACATGGAATGTGAACCTTAACATGACTTATTTCAAGAATAAGATAACTGAACTTGATCCAACCATTGCTAAAGATGGTTTGAAAGTAGGCTCTTCCATCATCCGAATTGGTGGCTCTCGCTATGAAGCTTACATGTATAAGTATGCTGGAACAGACAAGTCTAATGGTCATGCAACCTATTATAAGGATGTAATAGATGCTAATGGGAATGTTACAGGACAGACCACTACGACTGATCTTACGCAGGCTACTAGGTACGATTTGGGCGACATTAACCCTAAAGTTTATGGTGGATTTGGTACTACTTTGAATGCTTATGGCTTCGACTTCAGTATGCAATTCTCTTATCAATTGGGTGGAAAGGTCTATGATGGACAGTATCAGCAGTACATGCACTTGGGTCAAAGCACTGGTGTTGCCTTACATAAAGATGCTCTGGGGGCATGGAGTGCCGACAATACAAGCAGTAATATCCCTCGTTTGAGTACTGCAAAGGCTGACGATGGCTTTGCTGTTGGTTCACAGTCTGCAGTGGATTACTTCCTGACAAGCAGTGATTACCTTTCTTTGAACAATGTAACACTGGGCTATTCTTTCCCTAAACGTATCATTAATCACCTCGCTTTGAATAGTCTCCGCGTATATGTGGCAGGAGAAAACCTGTTCGTTGTCACAGCACGTAAGGGTCTCGATCCACGTACAACACTTGAAGTTGGTGGCTTCACATCAGGCTCAGCTTTGATAAGTGGCGGTGGTTATGCTGCCCTACGGTCTATTACTGCCGGTATCACTCTGACATTCTAATTGGTAATGATGGTAAAACGAAACAATATAAGACAATATAACATGAAACGATATAGCTTATCTTTATTAGTATTATGTGGTGCTTTGCTGGCTACATCATGCAATGACCTGAATGAACAGGAGCCTGCTGGAAACAAATTGTCAACCAATCAGATGCTGGCAACGAATGAAATGATTCCTGAACGGGCTGCTGCTACGTTCTCAGGTATGTTTAATTACTTAGGTACACCAGGTATATACGGTACAGCAAGGGCTGATGATTTCGGTGCAATATCGGCTGCTTTGTCATGCGATGCAGAGGGTGCCGACCTCATTTTAGGTGATAATGGATATAATTGGTTCTCTGCTGCCTGTACATTACAGTCACGTGACGTCCATTATGCCAACCCTTTGATGCGTTATACTATCCCATATCGGCAGATAGGTGTGGCTAATCAGATTATCAATTCTATAGATGAGAGCACTGCAACAGGTACTCCTCTGAACCAGTTAGCACAAGCTCATGCTATCCGTGCGTTCGACTATATGCAGCTAGCACCTTACTTTCAGTTCAGTTATGCGACGTCAGCTGACAAGCCATGTGTCCCTATCTTAACAGGAACAGAGGATTATTTCAATAATCCACGGGCTACAGTTAAGCAGGTTTATGAGTTGATTCTTAAGGATTTGGACTTTGCTATTGCACACTTACAGGGTTATACGCGTCCTTCCAAGCAGTATATTGACCTCAACGTAGCTTATGGCTTACGTGCTCGTGCCAATCTTTTGATGGGTAATTGGGCTGCTGCTGCAGCTGACGCAGACAAGGCTATGGATGGATATACACCTGCTTCGATAGCTGAAGTGAGTGTTCCTGCCTTTGATAATATCGCTGATCATAACTGGATATGGGGTGTAGACATTACAGAGGCACAGCTGAAATCGAATTCTAATGCTGGTTATCAGAATGCATCTTCATGGCTATCAGCCTTCTCTGGTGAGGCTTATGCTGCAGCAACGGGTAACGTTCCGGTCATCAACAAGCTCCTTTTTGATAAGATTCCATCTACTGATGTGCGCAAAGGATGGTGGTTAGATGCTAACAAGCACTCCCCGAACTGGGCAAACATCACATGGACAGACCCTTCAAAGGGTACTTCTGCTACGGGGGATGCCATTGCAGACTTTGAGATTGAGAATGTTAAAACTCCATTTGATGCCTATACAAACATCAAGTTTGGTCAGCAATCAGGTATAGGAAATACGCTTAATAACAACGATTTCCCACTGATGCGTGTGGAGGAGATGATTCTTATTAAGGCAGAAGGTCTGGCAAAGAGTGGCCAGGAGGCTACAGCAAAGCAGGTATTGGAGGACTTTGTCCGCACTTATCGTGACCCTTCTTACACTGTTCCATCAACCCGTACGCTGGCAGATGAGATATGGTTTCAGCGCCGAGTTGAACTTTGGGGTGAAGGTTTCTTCACTATGGATGCCAAACGGTTGGGCAAGAACATTGTTCGTATCCATGCTGGAGAGTCCAGTAATTACCCTGATGCTTACCAATTCAATATCAAGTCGGATGATGGATGGTTGAATCTACGCTTCCCACAACGTGAGATGGATAATAACGAGGGACTTAAAGGTAATGATAATACTGGTGGTGCACTGCCTGTATCAGGGCAGAATGGTGACCTCAGGGATGGGGTTACAGATTAATAGAGTTGTCCGGTTGCCAAACTGAACACCATAGATTCTCGCTCTGGGGGACTGTCTGTGTGAACAGATAGTCCCCTTTTTCTTGTCTTCATGTGTCTGGTTTGCATCCTTGAGAAAGCCTTTTACCATTTAAGAAGTAGGGCTCTGTGTCTCTTTTTCCTATACTTTTTCAAAGCTTCATCATGATAAGACATGCATTTCATCATGGTGAAAAGAGTATGGAACAGATGTTAAAGCAATATGGGACATGGGTTTACAGAAAACGAAGTATATGTATAATACTTCCCATCTCTGCGTGTTCTCATTGTGAAGAATATCAATACTTTTCTTAAAAATAGGGTGTTTGTTTGCGAGTGTGGTGGATTTACATTACCTTTGCGGATATGGAAAATATGACAAATTCGGCTGTATGTAAGCCGATTAGCTACACAATCAATGTGCGGGGACGCCTTGTTGACCTGGGACAACCAATGGTAATGGGTATCATGAACGTTACGCCTGATTCCTTTTTTGCCGATAGTAGAGTGCAGACAGAGGAGGCTATACGCAATCGTGCCAACCAGATTATTGCCGAAGGGGCAAAGATTATTGATGTAGGAGCATGTTCTACACGCCCTGGGGGAGAGGTTGTCAGTGAGGAAGAGGAGATGCAACGCTTGGCATTTGCCCTGCCAATCATTCGTGAGGCACAACCTGATGCTATTATTTCCATTGATACTTTCCATGCTTCCATAGCCCAACGCACAGTGGAAGAGTTTGGGGCTGATATCATAAACGACGTTGAAGAAGGTAAAGATCCTGATATGTTCCGTACCGTTGCAGAGTTAGGTACACCTTATATATTAATGTCTGTTGCAGCAAACCTCCATGATATGCTCCTCAACTTCTCACGTGAGGTGCAGGAATTGCGGGCTTTGGGACAGAAAGATATCATCCTTGACCCTGGCTTTGGCTTTGGTAAGGGTGCTGTAGAAGGTAACTATGAGCTGCTCAACGTGATGGAACGACTGCAAGTAATGGAGCTTCCTCTACTCGTTGGGATTAGCCGTAAGCGCATGATTCATCAGTTATTGGGCATTACGACAGCTGAAAGTCTGAATGGAACGACTGTGTTGAACACTATAGCCCTACTGAAAGGTGCCAACATTCTGCGCGTTCATGACGTGCGTGAAGCTGTTGAGGCTGTCAAGATTGTTGATGCTATGCGTCATAATACTGCGGAATAAAAAGTTTGAAGTGTAAGTTTTAACCCCATAAGAGTGCCTCTTTATACGTCTTGTTTCTTGCTTGATGGGAGAGAGGTGTGGGCAGAATAGCATTTAATATGTTTTTTGAGTTTGGACTAAAGGATATTATAGACATCGTACTAGTAGCACTAATGCTCTATTACGTCTACCGATTGATGAAGGAGTCGCGTTCGTTGAACGTCTTCATTGGCATCCTTGTGTTTGTCATCATGTGGCTCATTGTTAGTCAGGTGTTGGAGATGCGGCTCTTGGGAAGCATCATGGACAAACTGGTATCAGTGGGTGTGATAGGTCTGATAGTCCTCTTTCAGGAGGATATTCGCCACTTCCTCTACAGTCTCGGAGCACACCGGAAGGTGAACAACCTGGTGAAACTCTTTATGAAGTCCAATAAAGGAGAAGTTGATAAAGAGACAATTATGCCACTTGTCATGGCTTGTATGAGTATGAGTCGTGGTAAGGTAGGAGCTCTGATAGTCGTTGAACGAGGCGTAATATTGGATGATATTTGTGAGACGGGTGATATTATAGATGCTCGTATAGACCAGCGTCTGATTGAAAACATCTTCTTTAAGAACTCACCTTTGCATGATGGAGCAGTGATTATATCCAAACAACGCATCAAAGCAGCGGGCTGTATCCTCCCCGTGAGCCATAAACAGGATATTCCGAAGGAGCTCGGACTGCGGCATCGTGCGGCAATGGGTATCTCACAAGACTCTGATGCATTGGCAATAATAGTGTCAGAAGAGACGGGACGTATCAGCGTAGCCCTTCATGGTGAGTTCCAGTTGCGACTCTCTGCAGAGCAATTGGAGAGTATTCTTACGAAGGAAATGCTGCTACAATAGCCTAATTGAAGATGTAATATGCCGTTGTTCAGTTTGGAGAAGATATCCTTCGTCATTTGTGGGGATGGTCAGCACCACTCGTGCGGATGCTCAACTCCACATGTGCGGATGGTCAGCTCCACATGTGCGGATGCTTAGCTCCATATGTGCGGATGACAAACAGAGAAGTGAACTCGTGCATCTCTTAAGGCAATGGCACGTTATTTGTAGTGAATAAAGTATATTAGGAAGTTGCAATCTTGCGACAAACGATAATTGATAAACCCTATTAAAGGCAATAGAAAGTACTAAAAAAAGAAAAGAATATGAATTACGACAATTTCTCAAAAGTAGCAAATAATCAGGAACGTGACCTGGAAATGTCACGTGCATTCCCTGCTTTGATGCGTAAAGTGTATACATGGATGGCAATGGCACTTGTCATTACAGGTGTAGTAGCTTATGGTGCAGGTAACTCACCAGCCGTTCTCCAACTCCTTTATACCAGCCGTGGTCCGTTGTTGATAGCTGGTTTGGCTGAACTTGGTATCGTTTGGTATGTTTCAGCACGCATCAATAAACTGTCACTTATTGCTGCCACGATGTGGTTTATCGTGTTCTCAGCCCTTAATGGTCTGACATTAGGATGGATATTTGCTGTTTATCAGATTGCTTCCATCGCTAAGACATTCTTCATTACGGCTGGAACGTTTGGTGCAATGGCACTGGTTGGTGCGACAACAAAGAAGGACCTGACAAAGATGGGTGGTATTCTGCTAATGGCTTTGATAGGACTTATCATTGCTTCATTGGTAAATATCTTCTTAAAGAGCACAATGATGGACCTTATTGTTAGTGGTATTGGTGTCCTTATCTTTACTGGTCTTACTGCATGGGACGCACAAGCCATCAAGCGTAACCTGCTTATGGCACCTGATGCAGGAGAGGCTGCACAGAAGATTGCCCTACTTGGATCATTAAGTCTTTATCTTGACTTCATCAATCTCTTCCTCTATCTTCTCCGTTTCTTTGGAAACAACAGAAACTAAGGTCGTAGCGAGAGATTAGAAACATAAAGAGAGAATGCCCTCATCTGTCCACTTCCTTTAATGAAGTGAGCAGGTGAGGGCATCTTCTGTTCATACCTTTCCTTGTTTATCTGTGTGGTGTATTAGTCCTTTTGATTATACCTGATGATAATTTTGAGGGTGTTATCGGTTGTTTAAGTGAGGTAAAAGACATGTGGGATAATACTTTTGCAGACCGATAAGGATTACTATAGAGTTGTTATAGGATACAGAAGTCAGAGTGTTGAGACGGCTTTGTGAGATAGTAAAAAGGGCTGAAGACTTCCTATTTCCCGTTTGAACAACTGTGTAAGGATAGTGGATGGGAGAGTGTGTTGTTTCCTTTTATAGCTTCCCTTCATCCCGATAGGAGAAGTAAGCACCGTCAGTAAGAATGACATGGTCTGCCAAATAAATGCTCAAAAGGTTACATGCCTTCTGTATACGGGATGTGAGTGAGTCGTCCTCTCTGCTTGGCTGGGTATTTCCACTGGGATGATTGTGGCAGAAAACCAGTACTGTTGTGTTTTTCATGAGTGCCTCTTTCATCATAAGACGGATGTCAACGGGTGCCATTGTTAGTCCTCCAACAGATATTCTCTTCGCTTCTATGAGCCGAAAGTTCTGCTTCAACATTAGCATCCAGCCTTCTTCAACGTCTAAGTCTTGTATGGTGGTGCGCATATAGTTGTATATTCCTTCAGAAGAGTTAAGGATTGGCGATTCTTCTATAGCTGCTCTTTGTCGGCGTTTGCCCAGTTCGCAGGCAGCAAGGATGGTGATGGCTTTGGCAGGACCAATCCCTTTATATTGTTTCAGGTCGGATAAAGAGAGCTTCCCCAGCGTGTTTAGATTGTTATTACACCCGTTGAGAATACGTTTCATAAGCCCGACAGCACTTTCATTTGGTGTACCCGAGCCAATGAGAATAGCCAATAATTCTGCGTCACTGAGAGCACTCGCCCCCAGTTTCTCGAGTTTTTCACGTGGGCGGTCAGCCTCAGCCCAATGGTTGATAGATAAGTTTTGCATCGTAAAAGAATGAGCCTCATCCCGTCTTCAATCTTCTATCGGTACGGAATTTCAGCTCTATCGTTATGTCTTAGGATATTGATTATATACTGTGTGTGCGTTCAGACGGACGCAGTCTTGCGTTACTTATAGAATGTTTTGTTATAAGCACTGAACTCATCTTTGCCACATACACAACGTTTCCACCATGCATTAATGAATCCACAGCCGTAACCTGTGAGCTGGGTGAAGGCGGCACGAATGCTAAGAATGCCTATTTTCAAGCTGTTATTCTGCCGTGTTGAGTCAATGCAGATGACTGTGCTGTATAGCAATAGGGGTATCAGACTTGTCAGAAGGGTGCAACATCCGATGTTCTTTGTTGAAGGGATGCACAGGAAAATGATACCAAGTAGGATGAGTAAAAGCATAAGTCCAGTTCCAACGGTAAATACCATTGGTAGCAGATGGACAAGTTTTAATGAGTCAGGGTACTTCTTGTAAAGATTAATACGTGCTATTCCCGAGTTATAAACCTGTCTCCAGAACTTACGGAAGTCGGTGCGTCGCTTGTGCCATACCCATGCTTTGGGGAATAATCTACAGCGTTTCCCAGCTTTGATGATACGGATGGAGAAGTCGATATCTTCACCAAAACGCATCTTTGAGAAGCCTCCTAACTGCTGGTAAACATCCCTCCGTATGCCCATATTAAATGATCGAGGATAGAATTTATCTAATTTCTTCTTTCCACCACGTATACCTCCTGTGGTAAAGAAAGATGTCATAGAATATGATATGGCTTTCTGAGTTTCGGAAAACGAGTCATGTGCACAGTCAGGACCGCCGAAAGCATCAGCTGGTTCACGGTCTAATTCCTCGTCAATGGCTTGTAGATACCCTTTAGGAAGTACGACATCAGAGTCAAGTATTAGTAGATACTCACCCTCGGCACGCTCTGCTCCGTAGTTACGGCTCTGCCCTGGACCCGAATTCTCCTTATTATAGTAATGTAAGTTAAGGCGGTCAACATACTTGTCGCACACCTCTTTACATGGAATCTGTGAGCCATCCTCAACTATAATGACTTCAAAATCTTTCTTTTCCTGGTGAATCAGACTCTCTAAGAGCTCATCTACTTCATCAGGACGATTGAAAACGGGAACGATAATGCTATACTTCATATGCTGCAAAGATAGTGTTTTGTTTGTGAATGACAACGTTTTTAATTAATTATTACGGTTGAAAGAGGTATAATCTGCACTTTATTGGTAGATTTTTATTATCTTTGTGCCATTGTTTACATTTCGTATTATCTAATAGTTCAATGAAAACCTATGAGTAAAATTAAGAAGTCGTTGCCCTTAGCCATACGGGTTGACGTCATTGTTTGTTTGTTGATGGCAGTGTTACAAGATGATTTGTCGTTCGCAATACTTGCGAGTTTGTTTGTTCTCTTGACCTCTCTTTGCATTTGGGAGATGTCCAAAGAGGATCCAGATAACCTGGTAAAGGCACTGTTAGGGTCTAATAAATACCTGATTTTTGACTGTTTTGTTTCAGTATTGATGATCTCTCTTGCTGTTTGTGGTCATCATTCAATGGTAGTAATCTCTGGTATTCTTTGGTTATTCTTTGCTATCAGTAGCATATACGCTTCTGATAAATTACTCAGTTCAGAGTAAGTTGAGACTGCATCAGCATTCATCCAAACACATAAAAAAGCCAGAATAAACTCTCAAAGAGTTCGTTCTGGCTTTTTTGTTATTGTTATTTGAAGTGTATATAAGACTTCTTTCTGCTGCTAATTAAGCATTTACACGACCTAAATAGCTACCGTCACGGGTGTCAATCTGGATAACTTCGCCTTCATTGATGAACAAAGGAACACGTACGACAGCACCTGTCTCAAGTGTAGCAGGCTTTGTTGCGTTGGTAGCAGTGTTACCCTTAACACCTGGTTCGCTGTGAGTAATGGTCAAAGTTGTCTTCACTGGCATCTCAGCAAGGAGGATAGTACCGTCTGAAGTATCAGTTACAACCTCAACAACGTCACCTTCTTTCATGTACTCAGAGCCTGTAATCTGATGCTTAGGGATAGGAATCTGCTCGAAAGTTTCCTGATTCATGAAGATAAAACCTGTTGAATCCTCATAAAGATATTGGTATGGACGACGCTCAACACGAACATCTTCAAGCTTGAAACCAACCTGGAAAGTGCGCTCAAGGACACGTCCGTCAGCTACGTTCTTCAGCTTTGTGATCATAACAGTGTTACCTTTACCTGGTTTACGGTGCTGGAAGTCGATGCAAGTCCAAATCTTACCATCAAGACGGATACATGTTCCAATCTTGATTTCCTGTGAATTAATCATAATTTCCTAATATATAATTTGTTACTTTATTTGCTGCTTGATAGCGAAAAGTGCGGTGCAAAGGTACTGAATTTATGGAAAAAACATAAATTATCATCGTAAAAATTATCGTTTCCTTGCTCAATTCAAAAAGATTAAGTAATTTTGCAGCCCGTAACGGGCATGTTTCGGCGTGTCAATTTATAATTTGCACAATAACAATAAATAATAGGATAAGAAAATGAAAAGAACATTTCAGCCACACAACCGTCGTCGTGTGAACAAGCATGGATTCCGCGAGAGAATGGCAACAAAGGATGGTCGCCGTGTATTGGCTGCCCGTCGAGCTAAGGGTCGTAAGAAGTTAACAGTATCAGACGAGCACCACGGAAAGTAAAAAGTACGTCTATTCCTGTTAAGGATTAGAACGAAAACGGAAAGAAGTAGAGTTTATTCTTTGCTTCTTTCCGTTTTTTTGTCTACCTTTGCCACATATATATAAAGAAAAGAAGATAGATTTACTGGTTAACAAGTTGACGATTTGCAGGCTGAAAGGTTACGAGTAAGTATGCAAACGAGTAGACAAGTAGGAGTTTAATGACATCAAAAGAGTTCTTCCATAAGTTCAATAGCACGTATATCTGGGGTAATATCCTAGCCATTGTGATACTGTTGTTGTTGCTGGCGATAGGAGTTAGGTTCGGACTTGACTACTATACACATCACGGTGAGTCCATTGTGGTGCCGAATATCATCCACAAACAGTATGACGAAGCTGTTGATATCATGGATAAAGTAGGCCTGACGATTGAGGTAACGGACACAGGTTATGTGAAAGAATTGCCTCCTGACTGTATTCTCGAACAGTCTCCTGCAGGTGGAAAGCGTATAAAATCTACTCATGTTATTTATGTTACAATCAACGCAGCAAGTGCTCCTTCACTCGTAGTTCCTGACATTATTGATAATAACTCCCTACGTGAAGCTACTGCACAGTTGCTTTCTATGGGCTTCAAGGTAGGAGAACCAGAGTATATCCCAGGTGAAAAAGACTGGATATATGGTATTCTCGTGAACGGAAAACATGTTCAAGCAGGGGATAGAGTCCCTTCTGACGCTGTAATTATACTGCAAGTAGGTGATGGAACACGTGAGATTACTGATACGGCAGGCCTGAATGAACCGGAATATGAGGATATTGAGGTTGAAGAAAAGATGCCAAAGTACGACGAAGTAGAGGAATATGTAGAAGTACCAGTCGATGAAAACGGCAACGAAATAAAGGAAGAACGAGGGAAATCGGGCTCTGGTGGCTCTGGATCATCATCACAATCGGGCTTACCTGCTGACCCTTCATCAACAAAACCAACTGATTAGGCCCTGAACATGGTAGACGAAGAGACTATATTTGATGAAGAGTTGAGCGACGATTTACTGCCTACAGACACGTCAGAAGGTGGTAATGACGAGCTTTATGAGCACTTTCGTGTAACAGTTGACAAGGGTCAGGTGCCTGCAAGGATAGATAAATTCCTCTTTGAACGTATGCAGCACTCAAGTCGTAACCGTATTCAGAAAGCTGCAGAGGCAGGTTTTATCCATGTAAACGGCTCTCCTGTGAAGAGCAACTATAAGGTTCGACCAGATGATGTCATCACGTTGATGCTCGATCGACCAAAACATGACAATACTATTGAGGCAGAAGACATTCCATTAGACATTGTTTATGAGGATGAAGTACTAATGGTTATCAACAAACCAGCAGGCCTTGTGGTTCATCCGGGTGCTGGTAACTTTCACGGAACACTTATTAACGCTATCGCCTGGCACTTGAAAGACATGCCAGAGTTTGATGCTAATGACCCAGAAGTGGGTCTAGTACATCGTATAGATAAAGATACAAGTGGGTTGTTGGTGATAGCAAAGACCCCAGATGCTAAGACTTCATTGGGGAAACAGTTCTTTAATAAGACGACACATCGCAGCTATAATGCCCTTGTTTGGGGGAATTTCACGGAAGAAGAAGGGCGTATTGAAGGTAATATTGCCCGTGATCCGAAGGACAGACTTCGTATGACGGTGTTCCCACCAGGCTCTGAAACAGGTAAACCAGCCGTAACTCACTATCGTGTTATTGAACGATTTGGTTATACAACACTGATAGAATGTATCTTGGAGACGGGTCGTACTCATCAGATTCGTGCACACATGAAGCATATCGGGCATCCTCTTTTCGGTGACGAACGTTATGGTGGAAGGGAGATTCTACGTGGTCAGAGGTCGAGTACGTACAAGGCTTTTATCCATAACTGTCTCACTCTGTGTGACCGACAGGCGTTACATGCGCGGACATTGGGCTTCGTTCATCCGGTAACAGGTGAGCAAATGGATTTCACGAGCGACCTTCCTGCCGATCTTTCTGCACTTATTGAGAAGTGGAGGGGCTTTATCAAAGGGCAAAGTGGTGTTGAAAAATGAGTAATTTCATTCTGAATGGAATAACCTTAAATGGATGATTCCAATAGCATAGATAAACAAAATAAGAATATACAATGAGAGATTTGAAGCGGACTATAGCCATCGTCTGTGGTGGTGACTCATCAGAGCATGATGTTTCGATGCGCTCTGCGCAGGGATTATATTCCTTCTTTGACAAGGAACGGTACGATATTTATATCGTAGATGTAAAGGGAATGGACTGGCATGTTGAACTTCCAGGTGGCATTACAGCACCAATTGACAAGAATGACTTCTCTTTCTTGAAGGATGGAAAGGTTGTTGCCTTCGATTATGCATACATAACCATCCATGGACAGCCAGGAGAAAATGGTGTGATGCAAGGCTATTTCGAGCTGATTCATCTGCCATATTCTACGAGTAACGTACTGGTTGAGGCTATGACCTTTGATAAGTATGTGCTCAATAACTATCTTCGTGGCTTTGGAGTGAATGTTGCAGATAGCATTCTGTTACGTCGTGGAGAGGAATATGATGCAGAAGCAATTGAAAAACGTCTGGGTATGCCTTGTTTTGTGAAGCCTTCTGCAGATGGAAGTAGCTTCGGTGTGTCAAAGGTTAAGAACCAAGACCAGCTTGCTCCAGCACTTCGTGTTGCTTTCATGGAGAGTAATGAGGTGATGATTGAGGGCTTCATGGATGGTATGGAGATATCACAAGGTGTGTACAAGACAAAGGATAAGAGTGTCGTTTTCCCTGCTACTGAGGTTGTAACAAGCAACGAATTCTTCGATTATAACGCTAAATACAACGGCCAGGTACAGGAAATCACTCCTGCACGTATGTCTCCTGAGACGGCAGCACGTGTAGCTGAAGAGACAAGTCGTATCTATGATATCCTGCATGCCAATGGTATTATCCGTATTGATTACATCATTTCGAAGGATAAGGATGGTAACGATGTTATCAATATGCTTGAAATCAATACTACACCAGGTATGACTACAACAAGCTTCATCCCTCAACAGGTGCGTGCTGCAGGGCTTGATATCAAGGAGGTGTTGAGTGATATCGTTGAAAATCAGTTTGAATAATGTTCTGAATAAGTAGGAGGAAAGGAGCAGTTATCGTATATGTTCCTTTGAAAAGATTATATAAGAAGAAGTCCCCGACGGTCATTTGACGGTCGGGGACTTCGTTTTTGAATGAAGATTTTGCATACCAATACAGAGCAGGACATGGTCTTTTCGACGAATAATAACAAACGATAGAATATTGAAAGAATAACTGTCGTTGTCCTAAAATTTTTCATTCCATAAATAGAAGATGCTCTTTTGCATTCTAAAAGGTGCCCTTTTGCATAGTAAAAGGGCACCTTTTGATGTGTAAAAGATGCCCTTTTGTGATGTAAAAGACGCCCTTTTAGGACGCTGTTTGTAACTGTCTGGAGCTCTGATGGTTATGAAACCGAAAATAATTGGATTTCCCTTCGAAAACAATCGTTGGGGTTGTTTTCCGTGTAAGGATATTTCGTAATAACCATTAGAGGCTCCAAGTGTTTCTTAAAAAAGATATTAGTAGATAACAACGGCTGGTGTTGAAACGTCAGTTGGTGCGTTCTGCTTTACTTTATATTCGTCACATGCCCAGTTATAGTTGCCTTCTGTCACGTCACGAGTGTACTCTGTGATGCAGTTAGGGTCAGCAGCCCAGTACTCTTTTACGGTCTTTCCGCCCATAACCTTCTGTGGAGTCTTTGCGTCAGGGTTGAGGATGAGCTTCAAACCTACGGATGTATTCATCATCTCCATGTCTCCACGACTATTGCCGGCAGCGAAGAGTGGACGTGTCTTGATGAAGGTTCTGATGACTTCAGCCTTACCTTCGTCTTGTGGAGAAGGGAAGACAATCTGGTCAGTAACGACACCACCCATTGTGACAAGTGACTTCACACCGATTACACGGTCCTCTTGGAAGCCGAGTTCTTCAACACAGAAGCGCTGATAAAGCAACTCAGGAGAGGCTGATATAACCCATGTCTCGAAGCCATAGTTGCGAAGATTGGTAAGAAGGGCTTTCATTTGAGGATAGAACTTATTCTGATATTTCTCGTGGAAACAGTCATCGCCAATGCGTTGTATCTCCTCTGGTGTCATACCACTGAGGAATTTGATGCGGTCACGTTCGCGACTGATAGCGTCTTCGTGTATCATTTTGTCGACTAACTTGAACTTCTCAACTGATTTTGCATCTTTCTTGCCTGCATAATTTCTGCGGGCATACTCGTAAAGAGCTTCCTCTGCCAGGTAATAAGGTACCTGTCCGAAGAGTGTACCGTCACAGTCGAAGACGGCAACCTTCCTGATGTTCATTGAAATAGTTGACTGCAGGAAAGCTTCAAGTTTAGCATTGGTCTCGTCAGAGAAGCCTACAATCTTCTGATACTTGTAGGTTTGAGCAGACAGCTGTACTACACTTACAAAGAGGAAAACAGCTACTAACTGGAATGTTTTCTTAAAGTTACTCATAATAAAATTGTTTTTAGTTTAGATTGTTATTGATAAAGTTGTTATTTAAGCATCATACAAGCAGAAGGGCTGCACCGCAGAATCCAGCGATAATAGCGCCAATGATTGGTCCAAGAACTGGTATCCAGGAGTATGCCCAGTCGTTGTCTCCCTTCATACAAACGGCATGTGCCAGTCTCGGAGACAGGTCACGGGCAGGGTTCATGGCGTATCCCGTAGTTCCTCCGAGCGACATCCCGAGTGCAATGATCAGTAATGTGACAGGGATAGGACCGAGTGCTGCAAGTCCGAACTTGAAGTGTTCGGCATCTCCTGTATTACCATCAACACTGAAACTGATGATGATAAACACGAGGACCAATGTTGCAATGACCTCGGAAAGGAAGTTCATTCTGTAGTTGCGGATGGCTGGTGCGGTGCAGAATGTACCGAGTTTTGCAGCTTCGTCATCAGTTGCATCATAGTGATCTTTATAGAAAAACCATACGAGCAGGCCACCAAGAAAACCACCAATCATTTGTGCCACGATGTAATAAGGTACTGAACTCCATGGAAACATCCCTGCTACTGCAAGTCCAATGGATACAGCTGGGTTGAGATGAGCACCCGTGTAAGGACCTGCAACAAGTACTCCCATGCACACAGCAAGACCCCATGCAATGGTGATGACTACCCATCCTGCTTTCTGTCCCTTGCTTTTGTTTAGCGTAACACAGGCACAAACGCCGTCTCCAAACAGTACTAAGATGAGCGTTCCTATTAATTCCATTAGGAACTGAGTCGTCATTGAATATTCCATAATAAGATGATTTAGGTAAATTATTAATGAAATAGGTATTGATAAGACAATGTTTTTAATCATCATCTATCAATACCTATTTGTTGTTTATTTCTTAGTCAGTGTTCTGCCGATGGCATCTGCCCATCCAGCCTTTGCTGCTTCAATCTTCTCACTGTCTACTATAGGCTCGAAAGTACGCTCAACTTGCCACTGATTCTTTATCTCATCAATGTTATTCCAGAACCCTACAGCAAGTCCAGCAAGGTAAGCTGCACCCAAAGCGGTGGTCTCTGTGATCTTCGGACGTACCACGGTGATGCCCAAAAGGTCTGCCTGATGCTGCATCAAGAGGTTGTTTCGTGATGCTCCGCCGTCCACTTTCAGTTCCATAAGTGGTGCATCCATGTCCTTTGCCATGGCTTGTGCAATGTCATAAGTCTGGAAAGCAATTCCGTCAAGAGCTGCTCGTGCTATGTGTGCACGGGTTGTTCCTCGGGTAATACCAATGATTGTACCACGTGCATATTGGTCCCAATAAGGTGCAGCAAGACCTGTTAGCGCAGGAACAAAGTATACTCCGCCACTGTCAGGGACTGTTGAAGCAAGGTCTTCTATCTCTGATGATGAAGTGATGAAGCCCAATCCGTCACGCAGCCACTGTACAACAGAGCCGCCGACGTAGATAGATCCTTCCAGCGCATAGGTGATTTTATCTCCTATTTTCCATGCTATGGTTGTCAGAAGGTTATTCTTTGACAGGACAGGTTTGCTTCCTGTGTTCAGCATAACGAAGCATCCTGTGCCGTAAGTGTTCTTGATAGAGCCTGGTTCAATACACATCTGACCGAACAAAGCAGCTTGTTGGTCACCTGCAATACCAGAGATTGGCACCTCATGTGCAAAGATAGTAGTCTTTGTATGACCATATATCTCGGAGCTAGACTTCACCTCTGGCATCATTGACATTGGGATGTCAAGTAGCTTCAGTAGCTCTTCGTCCCACTTCAAGTCCTTTATGTTGAATAGCATAGTACGTGAAGCGTTGGTCACATCAGTGACATGTATCTCGCCACGTGTCAACCTCCACACCAGCCATGAGTCCACATTACCGAAGCGAAGCTTACCCATCTCGGCACGTTTGCGTGCTCCCGGTACGTTATCAAGTATCCATTTGATCTTTGTTCCACTGAAATAAGCGTCTATGATAAGACCGGTTTTCTCGTGAATCTTCTCTGTTAAACCTTGTGCTTTCAGCTCGTCACAATACTCGGAGGTACGTCTGTCTTGCCAGACAATGGCATTATAGATAGGCTCTTCAGTATCAATGTCCCACACAATGGTTGTCTCTCGCTGGTTTGTTATACCTATTCCAGCAATGTCAAGACCATTGATGTCAATGGCAGATATAGCCTCGGCGATAACAGAAGCCTGTGATGACCATATCTCATTAGGGTTATGTTCCACCCAACCTGGCTGTGGAAAGTACTGAGTAAACTCCTTCTGAGCCACTGATTTGATGTGTCCGTTGTGGTCAAAAACGATTGCTCTGGAGCTTGTTGTCCCTTGATCAAGGGCTAGAATGAATTTCTTTTCCATATCGGTAAGTCTTTAGATTTATCTTGTTTTATGCTTTTAGGTTCTTTATTGATTGAGTTTTATGGTCTCTTCTACATCCAATGCATCGGCAAGAATGGATATCGGGTTCTTCACTTCATAGCCTGTTGACATCTCAATCTGCCATTTGCAGGTCTCGCAGTCAGTGCTTACGCAGTCTGGATTTAACTCTTTTATCTGCTTGAAGAGCCCTGACCCGATCTCTTGTGAGCGTTGGTAGTTCTCTTTCTTGAACCCATAAGTACCCGCAATACCACAACATTGTGAGTCAAGCATGATGAGTTCGAGGCCAGGTATCATCTTTAAGAGTTCAGTACTGTATATAATCCACCCCATTTTCTCCATGTGACAGGCTGAATGGTAGGCTGTTCGCATCTTAAAGTCTTTGCGAAAGGCGAGTTTTATGTCCCCTTTTTCAATCAGACGATAGAGGAAACGTGTTGCCAGAGTGATGTTTTCACGTACGTCATCAGTCTTGATGTCGAGTAAATGTTCGTACTCATCACGCATGGTAAACGTGCATGTAGAGCTTGTTGTCAGTACAATTCTGTTTTGTTCTGCTGCCTTTCGGATAGAACGAATGTTCACTTTACCCTGTCGGCGAGCCTGTCCACTAAGTCCATTGGCTATCAATGCCACACCACAACACTTTTCTTTCTCTAACAGATGCACGCCATATCCCACTGCATTCATGATCTTTACGAGATCTTTTCCTAACTGTGGAAAGTTATAATTGACGTAACATCCGTGGAAATAGCTTACATGTTTGCTATAAGAATCTTGCTTTTTTGCTGCTATTCGTTTGTACCATGTCTCGAATTTCTGGCTGCTGTATGCAGGAAAGGTACGGTGTTTATCAATTCCCATGACCCCATGTAAGACGGCTTTCACGGGCTTCAGCCCCAATGTTGCATTGACAATAGGTGCTACCATGTTTGCCATTGTCCCCACAAAGTCGGTGTTTGCGAGCATGATATCACGTGGAATGGGGCGGTGAGTACTGTATGTAATGCGTGAAGCTTGTATGATATCAGCGATACGGATGCCGGATGGACATGCAACCTCACATCGTTTACAGTTCAAACACATCTTGAGAGCCTCGTCAAAGAACTTCGAATCCTTCAGTCTATAGCGTTCCTGGTCTGGTCCAGATTGCTTGGGTCCAGGGTATTTGGGCTCAACTGCCGATACAGGACAGTATGCTGTACAGATTGAACACTTGAGACATTGCTCCAAGTTGTTACCACTTATGTTTTTAAGTTGTATTCCTTCTGCCATGACTTATCCCTTTCCTGTAATCTTTTTTGCCACATAAAGTGCCGTTAATAGTGACACTCCTGTTCCGTCAGCATGCTTAATACTGTTGTGACCACTCAATACTGAACCTATTGCATATAGGTTTTCAATGTTCTTTCCATCCTTTGTTGCATGGAAATCTTTGTCAGTATGCACACCAAACTCCATGTAAGGTTGTGTTTCAAAGGCATTCGTTACGCTCCAATCGTCACGTTTTTCTGTAGCATCAACGTCCAGTTTGAACACAGGTTCATAAACTCCAGCATAGTTACTTCTTATCCCATGGCTCATGAAAGAGCCTGATGCAAGGATGAAATGATCTGCATAGAGTTTCTCATCGGGCAGATGATCGGTTGTAATAGAAACGAGATGATTGCCTGAAAATTGTCCTGTTGTAGCAGAATCACCAATGAGAAGTGTTCCACCTGCCTGTGCAAAGAGTCGTTTTAGCAGGATAGTGGTGCGTACACCAGATACTGATGGAGGCAAAGTTGCGATGTATTGAACTGGTTTCTTTATCCATTGCTTCATTTCATCAAGGCTTTCGGCATTGCTAAAGCCCAGAACTGCTGGCAGAAGGAGGGCATCTGGGTCGCCACTGATGGCATTGATACGTTCTGATACCTTACTGAGAGCATCTTTATTAGCAAGTACCTTCGCTATATTTGTAGCTCTCATCTCTGTCGGACTCTGCCTTGCAGTACTTAATTTGTCTGTTGTAAAGGTCTTAATCTGACATTCAACGCCCATCATTCTTAGGTTTTCTGCAATGAATTGAGTGGGAAAGTCCATGAAACCTTGTATGTTCAGCAACTCAACTTTCTTCCATGGGAGTCTCTCTGGACCATCAATCATGGCGTAACCTTCCGTGGTGAGCCATGCTGGTTTCAGTGTTCCTAAGGGTGTAACACGGTAGTGGTTCTGCTCATAGTTCCCCATTACGCTTATACCAGCTTCAGAAAGTAATGTCTTTGCTTGGCTTGCAAGATGCTCTATGTTGCTGATTCCAATCTTTGAATATGGGTGTTCAGCCTTCAAATCAGCAATAGCTTGCAGCGGATGGGTAACAACTTCGCCGTCAGCATCGTACCCCAGGAGGTCGAATGAGCCTGAATGGAAGTGCAGACTGCTC
>QWBZ01000280.1_pt1 | contig 21716 bp, 21 predicted proteins | sample 1972441 | NCBI WGS metagenome assembly QWBZ01 (sample SAMN09866721, study PRJNA288562) | Human oral metagenome isolate term6_saliva, whole genome shotgun sequencing... | isolation source: mouth | host: Homo sapiens | place: USA: California
ATTTTATGATCTTTTTTGTTTAGATTATGAGTTAATTAAGCTTGGTGTTTTTAGTGTTCGTCGTATTTTTGCACCAGCTAGTTTAGTTCGTTCTTTTAAGTTTGATAAGCATTTTTCTAAATATGTTATTGCTCTTTATGCTTTTGTTTATAAGAATGCTTTATATCCATCTCTTGATTTGTCTTCTCTTATCAAAAAAGTGTTTGATTATTCTGGTGAAAAAGATATTTTCTTGTTTTTTGTTGAGCTTCTAAGTGATGCTATTGCTAGTGCTGGCTCTGGTTCTTCTGAGATGCCTATTTTTATTTAAAAAGGTGGTTTTAAAAAAAAATGTATTCTGCTTTGGTTGCTCATTTAGCTCGTGTTAGTCAGATGGCTAATGCTTTGAAAGTTGGTGGTGCTGGTGTTGTTGCTGGTGGTGTTTCTTCTACTATTGATTTTAAAGATAATCCTTTACTTAATGTTACTGCTTTGGGTGTTTGGGGTCTTAAATCTATTTATAATGGTATTTTTGGCGAGGAAAAAAGTGTTGATGTCAATCAAAATATAAGTGAAATTAGTGATTATTATGCTAAAAAACGTGAAGCTCAAATTATTGAAACACAAAAGGAAGTTTTAAAAGTAAAAGAAGAAAATAATAACTCTTCTTCTGGTTCTATTGATAAAAAACAAGATAATATTTCTTCTCTTACTCTTTTAAGTCTTCTTGATAAATAAAATTCTATTCTTCAAAAAATGGCTTTAAATTTGGCTATTCAAAATTTAAAAGATAATGATATTTCTGTTGGATCTGTTGAAAATATAAATAGAGAGCCTTTAACAATCAAAGGTCGTGTTGTTAATGATGGAAAGGGTCATTGGCTTGATCCTATTACGCAAAAGCTTTATGATCCTATTACTGGTTTGTGTATTTCTGAAAATGGTTTAAGTTCTTCAAACTCTTTTTCTGGTAGTGTTTCGGCTGATGTAAATTTCAAAGAAGTTCTAAAATCTCAAACAAATATTAATAGTGAAATTTCTAAATATATTTCAACTATCGGTGAAAATCAAAAAGTTTATAATCAAAATTTAGAAAAACTTGTTACTAATTCAAAAGAATATTCAAAAGCTATGAAAGACGGCTTGGCTGGTGTTCAGCTTAATGCAAGCGTTGATGTTAATAATAAATTAAATGCTTCTTTAGCTATTAATAAGCCAGTTGAAATTTCTTTTCCAGCTTCTTATGCTGAAAATCAAAAAATACTTAGTGAAAACTCTACTAAAACACTTGAAATTTATAAAGAAAAGGCTGAGTATGATAAAACTTCAGTTGCTATAAAAGACCTTGATGGCAATACTATCGCAAAGGCTTCGCCACGTGAAATAGCTCTATCTCGTCAAGCCGTTCAAGCTCGCACTTATACTGATGAAAACAATTTTGAGTTAGATAATGAAGCTCTTGATCTTTTTGATTTTCCTATGCCAAATTTTAAAGACCTTTTTGATACTGAATTGCCTAGTAAAACTTTACTTAAGGATGTTAAATAATGGCTGAAAAACAATCTGAAGCAGGTAGAATTTTAAAACTTGGTATTGATGAGATGTTTGAGGACCTTACTTATAATGTCGCTTACGATCAAGTTTTAAAACGTTTAAAAAATAGTGGTATGGATGACGGTATTTTAAAAGATGCTACAAACAGCTCTTTAGAAGGTTATACAGAAGCATGGCAACAAGCTATTGAAGGTCGTATTAAAGGTCAAGAAGGTTATGAAAATGTATCTATGCTTGACCCATCTACATGGACAGACGATATGTGGTCTGCCGCTAAAGATGCATTCAACGTATCTATGTTAGTTGGCAATGCTGGCGGTGTAGCTAGACATTTAGGTAATAAAGCACTTAATAAAGCTGATGAAATGGCTGGTTTAACTGCTGATAATGATATTATCAATGATGGTACTCAACCACCTATCGCAGTAAATGATACACCTATGGCTGATACTGGTATTGATATTGCATCTGATGTAAATGAAACTCCTGATATTATTAACGAAACGCCACTTGGCAATGTAGAAATTGATGACATTTCTAATGCTTCGTACTCTCCTATGATGGAAGAAAGTGGTTTTGCAACCGCTGTAAATAAAGCACTTAATAATCGTCCACCTGAAGATTATGCAGAAATGATGAATAGACTTCAAGACGAACGTGCAAATATTATGGAATTGCATGGCGATAAGCCTGCCGACCAACTTTCTCCACGTATGTTTGAAGAAAACTTTGTCAATGCAGGTTTAGAACCAAAAGCGGCACGTTTAGTATCTCGTAATCTTTATAATGATATGGTTGGCACAAACGAAGTTGTAGAAGATACTAACGAAGTTCCACAAGAAGAAAGTCTAGCTGATAAAGCTGATAGACTTGGTGTAACTTTAACTGATGCGGAACGTGCTAACCTAGAACGTGAAAATCCAGACAAAACATCTGTTCGTGAAGTAGAACGTCGTATTGCTGATACTGAAAAAAATAATGCGTATAACGAACAAATTCGTACTGTTGCTGAACATCGACAAGCATATAACGAAGATAGATATGCTAATTCTCCTAATAAAACATTCTTTGAAAATGAATACAAAGATAATCCATATAAAGCACAAGATGCAGCTTATCGTGTACATAATGCTATGGAAGCACGCAAAAAAGATGCACGTAGTTCTGACCCTAAAAAACAAGAACAATCTAAGAATATTCGTAACTACTTAGCCAAAGCTGGTATTAAACCTTCTAATGACTACACAGCAGAAGAACTTAAAAATATCACAGAATACGCTAAGCATATGGATAATCAAGAGCGTACTCCTCAAAACGTACAAAGCTATATCCAAAACCGTGATATGGCTAAACAAGTTGAGAATGTAATTAGTACATTACCTCCTAAAGATAGCCCTGATTATTTACCAGCTAAACGTAACTTGGCACAACAACTAAGTAAACATTTAGTAACAATGGGCGTTAATGGTTTTGATGTAACTGGTCCACAATTTGAGAATGTACGTAAAATCTTGTCTACGCAAGAACGACGTATGTTACAAGAGAATATTGATGAAGCTAAACGTGCTAAAGAGGAAACACGTAGAGCTAATGCACAACTAGCTGAACGTAAACCACAAGATGCACAAAAGTTCGTTAATAATAAACAAGTAGCTGTATCTGACCGTAATATAGCATACGAAGATAAGATGATGGCAGATTATCTTAACGGTGGTACCTATTGTTACTCCATATGAAGAACGTAAAGCATTAAATCCTGCACAACCAAAACCTAAGAAAGCAAAGAAAACTCCTTCTAAATCTCGTACAGTAGATGTAACTACAGAAGAACAAAAAGCGAAAATGCGTGATATTGACAAGTTGGCTAAGTTAAAATCTACACTTCAACAATTCGGTCAAATGAACGAAGAAGTAGCTAAACAGGCTATTGATGCTATTCCGATGGAAACCCAGTATGGTAAAGAACAAAAGCAAAAATACAGAGAATATGTTCTTCGTCAAGCTAATGAAGATACTGGCGATATTGATTTAAGTGACGATATTCAAAAACCAGAAGACGTTGTATCTAAGCATAATGACACATTTGAGAGTATTGCAAAAGATATTCAATATATGAAAGAACATCCGTTTATGTCTTTACGTGAATACAAGCGTATTTATAATGGTATTATTGCAAAACGTAACCATTTAGTACGACAAGCTCCAGCGTTTGTTGATAGCTGGAACAGTATTTTTAAAGATGTTCCTAAATATAAAGTGCCTAACGTAACAGCATTAATGCAAGCTATTCGTAAAGGCGAAGTTAAAATTCCTCAAACTATTTTAAGTTCTTTCATTGACAAGCCAAATCACTTCGATGAAAACTTAGAAAAATGGTTTTTAAAAGATTACAATTTAACAGAAGTAACTAACACTAGAGATTTTGACAAAACACGTAATGCTATCATTTTACAAGCAATGCAAAAAGCTTCTACACGTATCAAAACTATTGGTATGCAACAGCTTATGGAAGAACTAGACGACAAGAATGGCAATCATTTATTAGGTCGTTTTGTAAACCGTGCTATTCAAATGTACCCTGTTTACAGAAATAAAGATAAATATCGAAGTTTATCTGGTAAAGTCGCCGCTCAACGGTTATTCCCAGAAGGTGCATCTGATTTTAGTAGCATGAATAGCCCTCTAGCTAAACGTGTATATGCTGATGTTAAGAAAATTGTACCAGCTGTAATGTCTGACAGAATTGCTAAGAATGGCAAAATTCAAGAAGAACGCATGAAAGACGCTAAAACTAAGAACCAAATCCAATCTGCATTGCGTTTAGGTAATTATGTGGATGGCGTATTAAATGCACATATTCCTGATGAGCAAGGTGGTACATATGATACTAATATCAAAATGGATATTAAACTTGATGATGATTTCAATGTAGAAGCACCTATCCCTAAAGATGTAGATGTTGAAACATTCAAAGAAGCGTTAGATTATTACCTATATGATATGGGTATTCTTGTTAATGACGAAATGATGGAAGATGGCAATACAGTTAAATTTAAAGCATCTTATATACCTGCAACTGTATTTAACAACAGTGCTTATATCGCACAAGCCGCTTGGAATACATTAGGTGGTGTAGTTAGACAACACGGTCATGTTATCTTAGATAATGCAAATCTTGACGAAGCAGGTCGTAAAGCATTACAAACAGAAGCTAAGCAAGCATGGAAACAAGCTGGCTTTGAGCTTATTTCTAACGATGATACATATACGCTAGTACCTATTGAAGAAATTCAAAAATCTGTTAAGGCTACTACTACTGAAAAATCTAAATTTAACCATGAACCTAGTGAAGTTGAAATGGGTATTATGAAAAAGGTTGCAGACCGTTCTAAAGGGTTAGGTAAACTTACAAATGGAGAAATGCGTAATATCCTAAAATCTATTATGCATGTAGTGAATGGCAACCAACAAGCGTATGTAACTGTATTAAATTACATTCGTACTCATCCTAATTTAGAAATCTATGTAATGGATAGATTGATGAATAATAATCCATTTGGATTTAATTTTAATGGTGCATATATGCCAGATACAGGTCGTTTATATATTTCAAGTGATAATATTACACCAACAAACGACACATTTATGCATGAATTATTACACAGTGCGACTGACTTTACAAAAGTAGCCGATTTAAAAAATGTAGTTAATGATACATTAGACTTAATGAGAGAGGAGCTTGAAAAAGATGAAGGACTTGCAGGCGAAATATACAGAGCAGTTGGCAACGGTAAAATACTTGCATCTGTCAACGAAAACGACCCGCAATCTGTTGAAGATGCTATACAACGTGCCGCTAAAAACATTAGAAGAGCATTCGGAGTTGTACGTAAAGATAGCTCTAATAAAAGTGAAGATGGAACAGTTTCACATCAAGGAAAATTTGGACGTAAAAACCTTGATGCACTCGCTGGAAAATCTCCACAACGAACAAGAATTAGACAATTTATTCAAAGCCTCAACAATCCAACAAACAGCACAAGCGGGTCCGAATTAATTTCAGGTATGATGCAAGCTAGTTTAAAGGCAAATGATTTATTAGATATTCCACAAGCTATTATTAATAGTCCTATGGATACTAAGGATAAATTATTCCTAGCTGCTATGGTTGTACCTAAATTAGGTAATAACAAACAACTTGACCAAAAATATTATTCATTCATTAATGAAATGTTTTCCTATGGTAATACCAACATATTTAATGAACAACAAATTAGAGAACATTTCCAAGATGCACTTGCCGATAGAAAACGTGCTCAAAAACTAGATGCGTTACATCAACGTAATCGTGCTACTACTACACCTGAAGCACCTCTTGAAAGAGCATTAGCTAAAATCAAACAAGATGCAGACTACTCTATTAGAAAGAACGATAGAATTGACCAAGCAGAACAAAAATTACTTGCTGATATTATGGAACATGGTGGTGGCGTTATTGAGCGTATCAACCCTTCAGAAGATGGTATATCTTTTGCATGGTTCCGTAAAATGCTACAATCTCCATCATCTTTAGCACGTAAACTTGTTCCAGAATTAAAGCCTATTATCAAAGCCGCTTATGTTGCCGCACGTACAGCACGATATAAACGTAGAGAATATATCGAAGACCTTGATAAACATTTCTTATCCTTAGACGAAAAAGCTGGCGAAGACAAGCAAATTAATAAACTCTTTGATGATATTGATAAACGTGGTCGTGAATTTGCACAACCAGTTGCTGTTCGTATTAATGGAGAGTTAAAATATGCTATTATTAAACCTAATGATGAATTCACAGAATTCGGTTTAGGTGATGATAAACGTATGCGTAAATTTGTTAAAGCGGAACGTGAGAAAGGTAATCATGTTTACGTTGGTATGTCTAAAGATGTATACCAAGTTATTTCTAGTAAAGATAATATTGCCGCATATAAAGATAAAGCAAATGCTAATAAAGTAGCGATTGATATGTCTAAAGCATATGCTAAACAATTAGGTTACAGTGATAACGTATGGAACGCATATGTTGGTGTACGTAATACACTTAATAAAATCCATAAAGATGTTAATGATAACCAAGTTGCACGTGGTAAAGAACCGTCTGCTGATTTGTGGGGTTACATTCCTCGTGAACACAAACGCTATGGTGTATATCGTATTGAAGTTAGATACAACCCAGAAACAAAAACATATGGTAAAAAATATACAGTACTAACATCTTTTGATACAGAACATCAAGCTAACAGATTTGTTGATAGCTTAACTCCTGAAAAGGGTGTAGCTTATGCAACAATTCATCGTGATAGATACCAAGCAGATGCTTCTCAATCTTATGAAGGTTACTATTCCAATCTCACAGAAGAAGAAGAAAACTTGAATAAAGTATATGAGAAAATGTCTACTGAGGATGCCGCAGCATTATTCAATAAAGTACAAGGTAATTATACAGAGACTAAGAAATTCATTGACCATTTCCTAAAAGGTAAAGACAAGTCTATGACTTATGATGATTTCCAAAACTTAATTAATAACAAAGAACGAATGAAGGAAATCGGTCTTAACCCTCGTAAATTGCAACAAGAAGTAGCACAAGCTAACTTTGAAAAATTATTGAAGAAAGATAAAGACGGCGTTCTAACACATGAAAATGTAAGTGCATACTTGTATCGTAGTTCTGGTGCTCAAATGTGGAATAAACATAATCTTAAACGTGCTGGTGTTATGGGTCATAATGAAGACCACACAGCAGCTATTTACCATTATGCTATGACACAAGCGAAGTACCAAGGTAATGCTCCATTCTTAGACTTTGCTACACGCTATTACGAAGAAGCTTTTGGCGAAAACTATGAAAAGCAATATGGTCGTAATGGCACTGGTGCTAAAAATGCACGACAAGATATTGTCCATGATTATATCCAACGTGTAATCGGTGCACCAAATAAAGTAGATAAAGTCCTTAATCGTATTGGTCGTGAGTTACCATATATTGGTAATTTCATGGTTAAATACATGGGTGATAATTGGGTAACTAAATTACTTAATCGTAATATGCAAGCAATGGCTGTATTTAAACTAGGTGTATTTAGACCTACAGCCGCTATCGCACAGTTTGGTACATTAGCCAACGTAGCCGCTTTAACAGGTTTTACTCCTGAGTTACGTTACGCAATGAAAGAAGCTGGTCGTGGTGGTAAAGATGGTAAATATGGCAAGTTATTTGATGACCTTGAAGTATATGAAGAAAATGCAAACCAAGCATCTGAATTCTTTAGCGATACACTAGACTATCGTAAATTAAAGGTTCATGGTATTAATATTGGTAAAGCATTTGATTTATCTATGAAAGGTTTCATGAAAGCCGACTCTTATACACGTAAAGTAGCCGCTATTGTAGCATACGAAAAATACTGTAAGGACCACAATATGGACCCTATGCAACCAAATAAAAATGACCCAGAAGGCTATCGCAAAGCTATGGAATACGCAAAAGATTTTGTTGTAAAAACAAACTTTGATTATAGCGATATTGATAGCCCACGATTGTTCACTCAATTTGGCACATTAGGTAAAACATTATTACAATTTAAAAAGTTCGGTGTTAAAGAAGCTGAATTCTTATTCACTGCATTTAAACGTAATGATGGTTCTATTGACTACAAAGGTTTAGGCAGATTTATGAGCATCACAATGGGTATGGCTGGTTTCATGGGCTTACCATTTATGGGTGCTGGTGATGATATGCTTAAATGGTTGACAGGCAAAGGCTTATCTGACCGTGCTAAAGACCTTGCATATGAATGGGCTGGTAATGACCAAACTAAACAAAAAATTGCCTTACTTGCTATGATGGGTGCACCATCTATGTTCGGCGTAGACTTTAGCCGTAATGTAGGTTTTGGTGATTTAACTCCAAGTAATGGTAGTGATTTATTAGGTCCTACATTATCTACATGGGGTTCTCTTGCTGACGTAGCTAGAAATAGCCATGATTGGAGAGACGTAGTTGCTGGTGTTGGTCATTCATTATCACCACAACTTGGTAATATCTACCAAGCGTATACAGGTAATATGCGTGATTGGAAAAATGCTGAAGATAAAGGTGCTTATACACCTGCTGAACGCATGATGAAGTTAATGGGCTTCAGACCTGCACGTGAGTCTGTAGAAAATGATTTAGCTTATAGATTGACTATGGCAAATCAAGAGTTAAAAGAAGGTAAAAAACAAGCAATCAATGATTTCTTGAGAGACCCTTCTGATGAAAACCGTAAACGTCTTAAAGACTTTGGTGTTACTGGTAAACAACTTAAAGATGCTAGAGACTTAAAACAAATGTCTGCTATTGACAAGGCTAATAAATACCTACCTAAGAAATCTTCTGTAGAAGCTGACAAGGTTAAGGAACAAGCTAATGTTTATAATACATTTGTTGACGGTATGTATGATGGATTGGAGGAAGAATAATGGCATTTTATACATTAAATGATATTGCGTATTTAGCCGCAAACTGTAATGCTGATGAGGCTACATTACATTGGAGTGGGGGTTCGTATAACAATACGTCCCCTTACTACCACTTAAATATCCTAGGTGATGGTCGTGTATGGTCTGATTTCAATAGTTTTGATGTAGCAGGCAAACATACATGGCATCGTAATACTGGTAATATTGGTATATCTATTCTATGCTGTGCAGATGCAAGCGTAGATACAGAAGGTAATGTTACATGGGGTACCGTACCACCAACTGATGCACAAGTTAATAAAATGGCTATGATTGTCAAAACTATTGCAGATGCTAAAGGTTGGGAAATTGATAAGGAACATTTCAAAACTCACAACGACTGGGCAATTATTGATGGATATTCTATCTATGACAATGACCCTGATATGCGTTGGGACTTAATCGGATTACCACAAGAAGATGGAGACGGAGGTGCTATTATTCGTGGAAAAGCTATCTGGTATCATTACCATCCTGAAGAATGTAAAGATTAAAATTTATATTATCCTTATAATTGCGTTATTTGCGTTCTGTGGGCTGTTTTATATGTTCCATAAGCAAACACACGTGGAACAATCTACACCCACCTTACAGCCTAAAATAATGAACGAGAAGGCTACTCTTAATACTAAGACCACCGTATCTTATGTTCCAAAAGAGAGAGAATTGGTTTACGTTAATGATGTACCAACGTATGTCAAAGAAGATACCGATGTAGAAGCTAATATTGAAAAGCCTGCTGTTACAGTTAAAGTAAATGGCAAGAAACAAAAGTTTGATTTGCAACAAAATGAAACTCAAAAGTTTGAAGATGGTAAAGTAGTATTAGACCAAAAATCTACAGTTGAGTTTGATATTAAAGTACCAGAACGCCATGAACTTGACGTATACGGACAAGAAGAATTCCGTGCAGGTAAATTCCATAGCCAAGTTGGTATTGATAAACACAACGGTAAATTAGTATACGGTGCTAAATATGATATTACCGACAAAGAACCAGTATATTATGTACGTTACAATCTCGTAAAAATGTACACCAATTAAACATTTGACAAATTGATTTTTATATGTTACTATTACTATAGACATAATTATTTTCCTCCTCAGCGTGGTCAGGGGTGGGCTTGACGGCTCGCCCTCGGCTGTGCTACAATCCTCACAAACCCATCAACGGTGCGTGCTCAGCAAAGGTGTTGACAACCGAACGCTAGGGTGCTACAATGTGAGTAGTGGTGGAGCCACAGAACTTGCTCTACCGAAAGGAGAAAATCATGTCAAGAAAAAAGTATAAGATTAACAGAGGCACTGGAGTACATTTAGTAACACATAGTAGACCTACAGAAAAGATTGAAGTGTGTGGCGTATGTGAATTTGGTAAGCCTACTAAAAACTACAAAGAAGTTTTCTGTACTAAAAAGAAAATCTTCAAACCAGTAAAATCCTCTCGTATTTTTAAATGCTTTGTTCACAAGCAGTAAATGAGTGAACCTCAAGCCTATCTTGGAATACGGCAGAGCGTTATTTCTGAACGGCAAATCATGGCACTAGGAAGTAAACGTATGATAGGTGAGAGTAAAGAAAACGCACTGACCAAGCGTAGTATATAGTGGCGTGTAATCACGCAAACATCGAGGTTCTGGACAAACCGATGTAAAATAAATAACAGCACCCGTTTAGCGAGCGTGGTGATAGGCGTTATAGGCTCGGCGGTACAGCTCCCTCGATTCCATAAGAACCCCCGTCCTGATGTGGCAACGATGAAAACCTAAGTGGTAAGGTACTAGATAACGGCAGACCGAGGCTAGTTCGCAACACAGCGAAAATCGTCGTAAGGTGCAACGCACCAAGCCCCCCGACATGGGGGCAGTGCAATCAGCAGAAGATAGCGACAACCAGAAATTAAATACAATAATCAGCTACGAAGTAGCTACAAACGAAGTGCGTAGTAACAGATATACAGTAGATGCTCAACATTACTACCAATAAGTGATACAGTTGATTAGGTATTCATAACTGGTGCGTTCGCAGAATATCTTCACTAGCGTTCAGATATTGATTAGTTGGTAATACATATAAGAAAAAGAAAATACGAACAAAGATATTCCTTCTTGGTATTATCTACAACTACAGCAACTAACGATGTGAGTATTTCACCTAGCGTAGCGGTTCTACAGTATCAGTATTTTAGGTATTTATAACACTACCACTTAGAACGTAATAACATTACTACAACTTAGTATATAAAACAAAGAAGAATAACATTACTCAGCGTAATATTGAATTACACTTCGTAATACGTTACACTTAATAGACCCCTTTATGGGGTCCTTTTTTATTTGACAAATTTATTATAATATAGTATACTGTATTAAAGGAGGTATAATATGACAAGAGAAGAAAAAATTGATTTAATTTATTTTTATCATACTAGGTTAGGTAATCAAAGTTGGTTAGAATATTATCTTGATAATTGTGAAACAGGTATTAGTTTAGATACTATTTCTGACGACGAATTATATAAAATTATAGCTTACATGGAAGATGATTATGCAGATTTATAAGGAGATAATATGAGTAGATATAGAATATTTGAACCAATTAATAGTTATGATAACAATATGCTCAAGACAACTCTATCGTCATTTGCTAGTGTATCACGTCATAATGATAATGTATATTATATTGAAGCTGTATTTAAAAACTATTTAATTATTGAAACACCACTAAATAATGTATCATTAAATAGAATGCTTATTCGTGAATTGTCTGTGGATGAATTTATATCAAGACTAAATATTGAATTAGTAAATATACAATATGAAAATACAGATAAAGATTTAATTATTGTGCGTATGAAAATTCATGAATTGTTAGATGGTTTTTGTTGTAATACACAAAGAATACCTATGATATTAACAAGTGATGGTGCAACTGAGCAAATTGATTTTTATAGTGTATTTGATATATATAGACCATCAAAGATAACAGAAACATATAAGGTTGGTTCCGTCATACCAAAATACAAAGCATTAATTATTAAACAGAATTTAAAGGATAATAAAGAAGTGATGCAAGATTATATTATTTCTCAAATCATTGATAAGCATTGTGTGTCAAAAAGATACGAGGTAAAAATATGAATTTTACAGATTTACATAGTCATAGTTTCTATAGTAGGCGTGATGCATATTCATCTTTAGAAGAACGTGTAAAGCGTGCTAAAGAAATTGGCTATACAGCCGTATCTTTAACTGACCACGGCACTACATCAGGTTTGACTTCTCATTATATTACATGCAATGAAATGGGTATTAAGCCGATTTTAGGTATGGAAGCATATTTTTCATATGATTTAAGTATTAAAACACGTGATAGTTATCATCTAATTCTATTGGCTAAAGATAAAGAAGGGCTGTATAATTTAAGAAGATTATCTACATTTGGTGCATATAACCACTATTACAAGCCTTTGATTGATTACAATGCATTAAGAAAATATAGTGAAGGTATTATTGTGAGTACGGCTTGTGTAGCTGGTCCATTACGTAATGAATTGTTACGTGATGAATTTATTACTACAATGACTGATATTTTTAAAGATGATTTCTATCTTGAAGTACAGCCACATGATTTTCCATTACAATGGGAATATAATAAAGTTGTAGAAGAACTTGGAAAGCAATATAATATTCCTATCATCGTTACTGGTGATAGCCATTATGCTTATCCAGAACAAATGCAGGCTCATCGTGATTTTTTATTATTAGATAGAACACTAGCTGATAAAAAGGCACAAATTGACGATGCTTATACTGAGAAAGCTAAAGAAAAATACCAAGAAGAATACAATCATATGTTAGAATATTATGGTAGTCGTGATTATCATATGTGGACTATTGATGAATTTAAAGCAGTAATTCCTAATCAAGAATACTATGATAATGTTGACAAAATCATTGATAAATGTAATGTAGAAATACCATTTGGCGAAAACCATTATCCTGTATTCCCTGTTACAGACCCTGCTAAATATGTTAGAGACGCTTGCGTTAATGGCTATCGTATTCATGGTATTGCTAAAAAAGAAAATCAAGAAACATATGTAAATCAAATTAAACATGAATTAGATGTTTTAAATCAACTTGATTATAACAATTATTTTTGTATTATCCACGATATGTTACAATGGGCAAAACAAAATGGTATGAGAACTGGTGCAGGTCGGGGTTCTGTATGTGGTAGTGTAGTTGCTTATTTGATGGGTATTACAGAAATTGACCCTATACAATATAGTCTTGTATTTGAGAGGTTTGCAAATCCTGAACGTGTAACGAACCCAGATATAGATTGTGATTTCCAACAAAGTCGTAGACAAGAAGTTATACAATATGTACAAGATAAATATGGTTATGCTTATCCGGTACGTACATTTGGTTTCTTAGGACCTAAAGCAGCAGTACAACACGCTGGTAGAGTACTTGGTCGCAAAGCATCTGATATGACTGCTATATCTAAAAATATCAATGATATTGCTGATATTAAAGATAAAGAAGTTAGAGATATGGCAAGTACATCTGTAAATCGTTTAGTGAATTATGGCACTCATGCTAGTGCAGTAGCTGTATTTCCTAGCGACCCTGCTCAATGGTGTGCTATTGAGTATCAAGATGGACAATATGTAGCGGCAGAAGATTTTCATATCTTAGAAAAGCAAGGTATTCTTAAATTAGATATTCTTGGTTTAGCTACATTAGATATTATTGATGATGTATTAAGACGTGTCAAAAATTGTAATTTAAACGCAATACCATTACAAGATGATAAAACTGCACAACTATTGCAATCTGGTAATACTACTGGTGTATTCCAAATTGAGTCTGACGTAATGACTAATATTGTTACTAATATCCATTCTAAGAGTGTATATGACTTGGTTGATACTGTAGCTATAGGCAGACCGGGCGTATTAGATGTAGGTATGGATAAAGTATTTATTGCACGTAGACAGGGTAAAGAACCAGTTACGTATTTACACCCTTTACTAGAGCCTATTTTAAAAGATACCGAAGGTGTTATATTATATCAAGAGCAAATCATGCAAATTGTACAAGCGTTAGCAGGGTACACAATGGGTGAGGCTGATATTCTTAGACGTATTATTGGTCGTAAAGAATTAGATAAAATTAATACAGCTGTAGATGAATTTGTAAAACGTGCAGGTGAAAAAGGTATCAGTGAAGATGTAATTAGACCTATTGCAGAACAAATGATTGCCTGTGGTTCTTATGTATTTAATAGAGGTCATAGTGCAGCATATGGTTTAACTGCATGGCGATGTGCTTATTTAAAAGCTCATTATCCAGAAGCCTATTACGCATCTATTCTTGATATGAATTTTGGTGATAAAGAAAAGTTATCTGTGTTCATCAATGATGCTAAAAAGCATGGTATTAATATTATACCACCTGATATATATGGTGATATAACTTGTACTACTGGTAAGAATGTTGTGTGTTTAGGTTTAGGTGCAATAGCAGGATGTAGTAATTTAAAATCATTTACGCCTGAGCGTGGTAAAACATTCTTAGAAATTAACCAGTCAATGAATATGACACAATTAAAAGGCTTAATTTATAGTGGTGCTATTGATGATGGTGGTGATAGAAATGATTACATGCAATACATAAAATGGTTGAAAGACAAACGTAAATCTAAAGGTGAATACGTATTTGATAGTAATCATAAAGATAATCTTAGTAAAGGTGCAATGGAGTTAGCTGTATTAGGTTATACGTTCCATAGTATCTTTGACGAATACGATACAAGTATTTGCGTAGGTAATGTTAAGCCTGCGATTATATTATCTGTTACTGCACGTAAAACCAAAAAAGGTAAACCATATGCATTCCTAACTGCACAGACACCTACAGGCGTAGAAAAATTAGTAACCTTTGAAGTTGATTTTACTATGTTTGTCAAAGGAAATGTATACGCACTACGAATTAGGGACGGTGTGGTGGTCGATGCCTGCTCAGTGAACCGCTTGACAGCCTGAGCGAGTGGTGGTAGACTGAGATTGTCCACGAGGGGAGCGAGCCTCCCCGAACATTTATTTTATTCAAGAAAGGATAATACTATGAAAGAAAAAACAGTAGAAGAAATCTTTGAACAATTAAGAGAACCTTTTCCTCCACAGGATATCCAATGGAGAATTGGACAAAAGTCTAAAGATGGAAAGAAAGCAATGGTATTACCATATGTAACTAATCGTGCGATTATGGAACGTCTTGACCAAGTAGTTGGTGTTGGTAATTGGTTCCCAGAGTTTAGACCAGTAGATGCTGGTGGGGAACATGGTATGATTTGTCGCTTAACTATTAACGTTAATCTAGGCGATGAATTAGGTTGGCTTACATTAACACGTGAAGATGGTGCAAGTAATACTAAGATTGAACCTATTAAAGGTGGTATTTCTGATAGTATGAAACGTGCGGCTGTACAATTTGGTATTGGTCGTTATTTATATAACTTAAAAGAAAGCTGGGTTGTACTTGGAGATTATAATCGGTTTGAGCCTCCTAGTTTGCCTATTTGGGCTTTACCTAAAGGCTTCGCAGGTGCACAGGTACAAAGCAACGACGTTGAGTTCTATGACTCACGAGAAACAAGCACGGCTACATCTGCTCCTACATTCACAAAAGGTAAATACGCAAATAAAGAAATTTCTGAAGTAAGCGATGTAAATTATTTACGTTGGGTAGTTGAACAATCTAATTTTGATGCTGATACTAAGAAGGCTTGTCAAGAAAGATTGGGTGAGTTGAATGGTTAAGGAATTAACTATTGACTTAGATATTCTACATAATCACAGACTATCAATGGCATTGGTACACGGCTTTATTCGTAAAGAAGCTGATGAACGTGGTTATATAATGGCTGGTAAAAAATTCATCAAACTTACTGGCGATGAAATAGCTAACGGTATTAACTTAAACAGATTTACTGTATGGCGTGCTCTTAAATCATTAGTTGAACTTGGTTATGTAGAACGTATTAAATTACAGGGTTCTGTCAATATCTCTTATGCGGTGATATAATGTCAAAGAAGTTTAACATTTTTGATAGAATAACTAGGTTATATATGGAAAAATGTTCTACTGAACCTATATTTGTTAATAGGAGGTTCAATCCCTCCTATTTCAAATTAAGGGCTCATTTCTATAAGCAAGATGAAAATACTCTTGAAAAGTTATTACGTTATTTAGAAGATAAACCAAAGAAAAGCATTATGACACTTACAGAAGTATATCAAGATGCGGAACAATATAGGTTATATCGTATTAAAAAATATAACGAACAAGAAATGAAGTCAGTTAAATTAGAACGTGCTGAAAGTTATAGCTTAGATGATGTATTAAATTTATGAGGTGTATATGAATATTACAGAAACTATAATCCAACAAGTGGATATTATAGATTTCATTGGTAAATATACTAACCTGCATCAGAGTGGTCGATACTGGAAAGGTAAATGTCCTTTACATGAAAGTGATGATACGTCAGAAACATTAGTAGTATTCCCTGATACTAATTCATTCTATTGTTTTAGTTGTGAATGTGGTGGTTCAGTAATTAATTTCCTTTCTGATAAAGAAAAGATTAGTTATCGTGCAGCTACTGAAATACTAGCAAAAGAATGTAATATTAGTTTAAAGGACAATAAAGAATACCAACTAGAAGCTAGTGAAGAAATGCGTTTCACTAGGGAAGCAGATATGTATCACAAAAATGTTGGTTCTATTGGTGAATATCTAGCAAAGCGTGGTTTAACTAATAGTACTATCAATGATTTCAATTTAGGTTTTCATTCTGATTGCTTAACAATTCCATTACGTAATGAACATGGTCAATACGTTAGTATGGCTGTTAGACAGTTTAATAAGAAGCCCAAATATAAGAATACACCTAACAGTATTCTTTATAAAAAATCAGCTTTCTTGTTTAACCTTGATTTAGCTAGAAAGAAAATTAAAGATAGACTATATGTATGTGAAGGCTATATGGATGCAATTAGTGGTCATCAAATGGGCGAGCCTACAGTAGCATATTGTGGTAGTGAATTACATAGAGACCAGATTAGAAAACTGGCAGGGTTTATTCGTAAAGAAATTACGATTGTAATTTGTCCTGATAATGATGAAGCTGGTGTAAAACATTTACCACGCACTAGAGACCATTTTCAATCAATGTTACCAAAGGCTAATATCCGTGTATTGATTATGCCTGAAGAATGTAAAGATATTAATGACCTATTATGTGCTGGCTATGAATTAGCTGATTTACCTACAGAACATATTGATATTTTTGTTATCAAGCAACTTGTAAAACGATATAAAACTATCGAAGAGCAATATGTAGTGGCAGAGTCATTCCTTAAAACAATACGTTCTCCTATGATTAGAGCTGAAGCTATTCAAGCATTAGGTGAAATTTGGAAGCGTGATGTATCTGATTTAAAAGCATACTTTGATAGTGGTGTATCATCTGAACAGGATTTATTAGAAACATTACATGATGCTTCTAGTAGTCTTAACCAGTTGCGTGATATTTATAAGCGTGGTACTTACCCAACTCACTTCCAGTTATTAGATAACTGTATTGGTGGTGTATCAAAAGGTCAAGTGTTCTTGATAGGTGCGTATTCGTCAAGTGGCAAGTCTGATATTGCTATTGAGTATATATTACGACAGATAGTGCAGAATAAAGCTAACGTAGTATTCTTTAGTTTAGAAATGCCACGTGGTAAAATTATGGAACGTATAGTATGTAAGATACTAAAAAAACGTATATCAGAAGTTAAAGAACTAATCATACAAGGCGACCCATTAGTCAATCAAGTACTTGACAAAATTGGTAAAAAGTTGTATATTGTAGATGAAAATAATTTATCTATGCATGATATTGAGCGTTATATTAATACCATTAATACTCGTAATATTATGGAGGGCGGAGTTGATGTTATCGTTGTAGATTACTTTACCTATTTAAAAGGTGCAGGTGATTACGATGGTGCAAGTGAACAAGCCTTAATGATGAAAGGTATTGCAAAGCGATACAATGTGATTTTCACTATGTTATCTCAGCTTAATCGTAGTGGTAATACATATGAAGAACCAACGATGAACCAATTAAGAATGACTGGTGATTTAGAAGCATCTGCTGATTACATTCTAATGATTTGGAGACCTGATAGGGCACCTAATTTGTCACTAGAGAAACAGCAAGAACTTCGTAATATTACACGATGTAAAGTAGAAAAGGCTCGTGATGGCATGAGTGGTCCACCAATGTTTGAATTGAAATATAATGTTGAGACTTGTAGATTAGAAGAAGTGTTGACAACTGATACATAATATGATATATTATATATAGAGGTAATGATATGCATACACATATATTTAAAAGAACTATGACGGGAAAAATATTGCAGAACTCAAACGTGCTTTAAAAGACCCATTAATGTTTATTGACTATCCAATTAATTTTGCTAAAGAGGTTGGTCAGTATATTACCAATGATAATGATAACTGGTGTTCTTACATAACAAAAGTGTTTGAGTGTAATGACGGTCGTATTATTCTTGTAGAATATAGCGATGTTATTGGTCATACGGGACCTCAAGATATTAAAGTATATTTTTATAAAGAGGATAAAGATGCCATATACACTATATAAATGCCCTGATGGCGAATTAACTAATATCGATGATTGCCTTTCTAAATGTAGACTATGTGGTGAATATGACAGTAACGGAGAACTATGGGTGCCTGCTGGTAGGTGTATGAGTTTACAAACATTACGTGCTATTTCAGAGCAACGTAAATGGACAGGTAAACCATCCACTACTCAGTTATTAAAAGGTACACGTGAAGTATTCTTAGAACTCACTAAATTCTATCATATTAGTCCAAAGGACTCTGTATTCATGTTATTTGGTACAGAGGTGCATGGTGGTTTAGAAAGTCATGTTGGCAACGAACATGGTGAAGTTGCAGAAATACGTATCGAAGATGATTATTCAACTGGTGCATTTGATTATTACACACCTGAAAATGGTGGAACATTAGTTGATACTAAAACTTATGGTAGTTATAAAGCAGCTCACACTCTTGGATATTATGTGAAAAGAGAAGAGACTGATTATATCTATAAATCTGGTGCTAAGAAAGGTCAGAAGAAAACAGTTAATGTTTTATACAAAGATGGTCCACATTTAAGGTTTGACTTAGCAGTACAGCTAAATGATTATCGTATGAAGATTGAGAATAAACTCGGTTTACCAGTAGCTAATATGTGTTGTCAAATTTTAGTGCGTGATGGTAATACCCACATAGCAACTAGCCGTGGTATTACAGAGCCAAGTTATTTAGTCCCGATTAACAAAATCTCAGATATTTGGGTCGAAAGATATATGAGAAAGAAAAGTCAGGACTTAATATATGCGTTAGAACATAACGTATTACCTCCTCCGTGTAGACATAGAGAAACATGGGGCGGTAGAAAATGTCAAGATTATTGTAATGTATGGAATTTTTGTGAAGAAGGAAGGAAAGCACATGGAATTCAGTAAAGGTTATTTGAAAGTAGTTACAAACAAAGCAGGTTATGAAGTTGATATCGATGGTATTACCCCTCAAGAATTGACTGTAATTTATTCCAATATTATTGCTAAACATTTTGGTGTTGACGCAGAAACATTTATGGATGTAATGTTATCTCACCTAGAAAAAACAATTGATGATATTGAAAGTGAGCCAGTATATGAAGACCCAAATGAAGCTGGTTACGATGCATTCACTGGCGAACCAATCGAAGATGAAGATGAAGAATTTGAATGCGATTGTGAATTCGGTGTTTGCTACGACCTTAATGGTAATGAAGTAGCATTTGAAGATTTACCTGAAGATGTACAAGCAATGTTGTTAACGGTGGCGGAGCAATTATAATGGAAACAAAAGACTTTACTAATAAACTAAATACGATTATCGACCTATTCGTAAAGAAAAGTGAACAGTACTCTGACGGTAAAGATATTCTATCTGCGTTCCGTAAAGCTGGTTTAGTTCATGGTGATGGTAGTGTAAAGTCCATGTTCGATGCTATGCTTGTTTATAAAGGTAAACATGACTTAGCTTTAGCTGAGCATGGGCTATCATTACCTGATGCACAAGAACGATTACATGATATTATTGTTTATTGCGTATTAGGGAGTTTGATGATTGACGAAATGCAAAGTAAAGACAAATTGCAAGGTTCCAAAGGATAGTTGTTGGTATTGCGATAACTATAATTTATATCAACCAAAAAACCCTAATATTTTATCGCCACGTCAAGAAGAACAAAAACTTGAATACAAGTTAGCTAAAAAGGTTAAGAAGCAGTCTACAGCAAGTAAGAGAGGTAAAGCTAACCGTCGTAACGGTAGAAAAGCAGAAAACTATTTGCTTAAATATTTACAAGCACTACACCTTACAGTACATGCGGTACCTGCTTCTGGTGCCTTTAAACTAACAAATGCTATTAAAGGCTACGGAGATAGTGAAATAGCTAAACGTATGTCAGGTGATTTAAAGTGGGATATTGGTGATAAAATTTATACGATTGAAAGTAAACGTGATGTAAATACAGATGGATTATATAAGAAAGCCGAAGATGGTCCAATCCATTATACAGGCTTCGCTTATATGCTACGTCAAGATTTATTTGAAGCGTTAATCAATAAGGTGGAATTTGGTGAACCAATACCTAAAGAACCTAAAGGTCTTAAAAAGATTGGAAAATACTTTAATCAAGATAATAGTGATATGGTTGTAATTAGTAGACCATATTTACCTAGGTTATTTTTTATAAAAGAGGAGTTATACGATGCCATCAAAAGAGAAACAACACTTTAATATTACACTAGATGAAAAAGACATTGTAAGATTTGATACAGATATTGCAAAGGCAGATGTGCTCATGAAAGTTATTGCAACTGCTAATGCGGCTACTATTGATATTCTTACACAAGCAACTGGTCGTGATGATATTGCAGATATTCTTATTCACGAAACAGAAGTGGCATTAATTGAAATGCAAAAAGGTGGTGAAGCTGATGAAAGTAATTAATGAAACATTTGATAAAATTCTCGACTGCCAATCCATCTTTATCTCTGCTGTATATGATGATGAAGATAAAAACCTTGTATTAGGCTATAATGTCAAAGGTTCTTTAGCTAATGGTCGTACAGAAGTAATTGCTAAATTTACAAGCAAAGAAGAGGCTAAATCTCTTATCCAACATTTAACTGTTGATTTGCAAGTATGTACACGACCTAGTTATTTTAAAGAAAGACCGCAGGCTTAATCATGGTGCAATACGAAGACATTAAAGAATTATCTGATGAAATTAGTGATATGTATAAAACACTACAAGATAATGATGCTGACACTGCATTTTATTTAATGAAAGAGTCATCCCTTTTGTTACCTAGCTTTGAAGAATTATCTCATGAGTTACTTAAATTATTGAGTAATTTAGAAAAAACTGCTAAAGCTACACAGGCTAAAGTAAGTAGAGAAAGTTCTAATAAGGTAAC
>QWBZ01000203.1_pt1 | contig 21682 bp, 19 predicted proteins | sample 1972441 | NCBI WGS metagenome assembly QWBZ01 (sample SAMN09866721, study PRJNA288562) | Human oral metagenome isolate term6_saliva, whole genome shotgun sequencing... | isolation source: mouth | host: Homo sapiens | place: USA: California
AGCGAGACCAATTATAAGAACGCACGCCATGCGCGCGTAATATACAATATTAAGTTAGAAAAACAAAGGCCTGCAAAGAAATTTATAACAATTTCTTTGCAGGCCTTTTCGCGTCTAATCTTTATCTTTTTACCCACACATTTAAGACAGAAAATAATCATTCAATATATTAATTCATAACGTATTCTATATGATAACTAAAATGAAAGAACTTAGACTTAGAAAAGGAAAACGGGTTTATGTAGAGCCCGAATGTATGTTTATTCCCATACTCACAGAAGACAGTTTTCTACATACGTCTGTGAGCCATGGTTATCCAGCTTCTACTGAAGAAGAATGGCTACCAGAACAGCCAATAGATGGAGGAGGTGATTCGAATGTTTAATAGATTATAGAAACAACATGAAAAAAAGAATTTCAAACATTTTAGGGAGTTCTGTAATACTCCTTTGCCTGTGCTCAGCTTGCTCTACAGAGAGCACATTAGATACAGGAAAAAATATAGAAATAGGAAATAATGTGCAAATCAATCTTAGTGAAGAACCCTATCTTGCGGAGAAGCCTGCTACGCGAGCTACAGCAATGTGGAATAAAACGATTGATTTGGGAAACGACATGATTTGCGAGGTTACATTACGGCCTGACACCGCAAACCTAAGTCCCAACAAAGCAACTCGTGCAGCAATGAGCGAGGGACATTATAACATCTTTGTGTTTGATGCATCGGGCCACAAACTAACTGGGGCGGATAAGACGCTATCGGGCACAGTTACGAATGGAAAATTTGTTCCTGATGTGAACAAATACATTCGATTGGAGCAAGGCACCTATACTTTTGTCTGCACGAACATGGACAACATGGATGATAATGGGCAGCTCATTGTAGAACGCAAGGCCGAGAACCCGATGTTAGGTTATGTTACCCAATACATAAGTGGTAGTGGACTGAAGGAAATTTCATTTTCTATGAAACATTTGGCAGCCCGCATAAGAACAGAAGTAACTTCTTATACGGTTTATGCAACAAATCTGAAAGCACACCATGATTTAGGTAATTATTTTGCCCTTCCACAATATTTCGATTATAAGGGCAATCCTATTGACCATACGGCTACAACGAGTGAATTAAGTCAATACAATAATACTGGCTATCGTGAGGTTAATATGCCTCTTAAGAAGATAGGAGATCAGAAATTTTCTTCGATTGTTAAGCCTTTCAAAGTAACTTCCGATTATATGTATTTTGCAGGAACTTCTGCGAATACAACTGGTGAGTGGTTTGACTTAGGGGCAAAAGGCCCTCTTTATGGTGGCTTTGTAAATTATGCTTCGAATATTTATGATTCAAACTATCCTATTCGAATGAATCATTCTTATGTATGTACATTTAATTTTAAGACAAAACGCCCACTATATCTCTATCAAGATGGGACGGTTGGTTATCTTGCAGATAAAGCAGATAGAACTCCGGTTGCGGTGGTCGTTAAAGAAAAGACAGAAACAGAGGATGGATTGGCTGCTGCGCTAAAGGGTGCTGGAGAACAACAATGGAATGTAACCCCAGGGGTAAAATATAATATCTCTACTTTCTCTTATGATGACACATATAGCGACATGCTTGGTTACCAATATACTTGGGAAGCTGCCTATACAAAGGATAATGTAGTGAAAGCAACCAGTAATAATTATCCGGCTTTCAAGGCTGCAGCAGAATATAATCCAGGGGTGACTGTTACAGATGGATTGGTCGGTAGAAAATGGTTTTTGCCTTCTTTAGGTCAATTTAAATATCTCTATACACTTGGTGGAACTGATGTTTCAACATTAAACGGTTCACTTTTTACACCAGTAAATACAAATGGAGATAAAATAGCGCAAGCGTTTACTGATGCTGGTGGTGAGACTTTAGTAGGTACATGGCATTGGGTATCATCTGAGCTTGACGAACGTTTTTCTGTTGACATAGGCATCTACCCAAGCGGAATAACACATGGTGGTACAACAAAAACAGGTAAACACCGTGTACGCCCATTCATATTCTTCTAAAATCTAAAATGCTGTGAGTTCGATAATTTACAAATGACTCTAACCTTAGTCATAAAATTATCGGGCTCACATCAAATATCATAGTAGAAAAAATGTCGGAATAAACCGACACATGTTTAATTAAAAATAAAATAATATGCCAGAAACAACACTTTCTACGCATGACTTCACCAAAGTGGTGGAGATTGTACTAACCGATTTATCGCGCCTGAATAATGGTGCGCATTTTCAATTCATCAAAAACGTGAGTGACCGCTTGGCTACGGACACGAAAATCAAAGAGAATGCCGTTGGACAAGCTGTAATTAAGGCGCTGACAGAGGCCTTGGCTACAGAGGACAAGTATTTGGTGTTGTCACAAAAGAGTCTTTTGACCGACGAAATTGCTAATGCTGATAAAGAGCGCGACACGCTTTTTAATGGCTATCGAACGGCAGTAAAAGGCTTTTTGAATATGCCCGTAGCTGCCTTAGCAAAAAATGCACACGAATTGTGGCAACATCTTGCCGACTATGCCATTGACCCGCAAATGCAACTCGAGCGTGAAACTGGTCTCATCACCAATCTTTGCACCGACCTCGTAGGAAAATATGCTACACAGGTGCAGGCCTTGGGACTGAAAGCTTATGTCGATGCGCTGAAAACAGCCAACGAACGCGTGGAAACATTGCTTGTGCAGCGCACCACAGACAATTCGACGAAAGTTGTGGGAGCTTTGCGCACAGCTCGCGAGGCTTCGGACAAAGCTTTTCGCAATTTGTCAAAGGTGGTCAACGCCTTGGCTATACTCGGTAATCCTGCCGATTATGCAGCTTTTATCGACTATATGAATACGCTCATCAAGCGCTATAAAGAACAGGCAATGACCACAACTTCATCGAAAGCGACAGCTGAAAAGCACATGGCAGAATATGAAGCACGCGTAAAACCCAAACTTGCATCGTTTGAGGAGCAACAAGGATTTGAAACGGGCAGTCTTTCGTTTACGGGTAAAACAAAGGGGACGGCTGCAAAGCGCCTTTTTGAACTATCAGTAAAAGGCCAGAAGACAGCTGACGGCAAACTCAAAACCATTTGGGTGGGCGTGAATAAAGATGGAACGCTATTCCTATCAGAAAAGGCAAATGAGAAGCCGAAAGCAGAAGGCGGAACAGCTGGAAAAGCCGACTTTGGTATTAACCATAAATAATGGCCATAAACTGCGCGAAGACGCATTCATAAATTGACTATGACGCAACAATAGGGTAGTCATAAAGACTCCTAAATCTAAAGTGGTGGTGCAGTGCTGTTGAGATAACAGCGACTGCACCTTTTTCATTCTAAAAAGATTGTCATTCAAATTTATATTGTCATACAATGTTCACTAAAAATGAAAAAGCACAGCCCTGTTGTTAAGGCTGCGCTTTTTAGAATATTTTAGTTTATATGGTTATCTTTCTTCTATTGTGCCTGGAGAGTTCTCAACATCTCTCTAACTCCTTAGCCATTTGTTGCTGTAGTTCCTTAGCATTTTCAGCTGCTTTCTCAGCAAAGTCCTCTTGCTGACTTGCATAGATGATTCCACGAGAAGAATTTACAAGCAGGCCGCAATCGCTTGTCATGCCATATTTGCAAACTTCTTGCAAACTACCACCTTGTGCGCCTACGCCTGGAACCAAAAGGAAATGGTTGGGAGCGTATTTGCGAATGTCACTAAACATTGAACCTTGTGTTGCACCAACCACATACATCAAGTTGTTTTCATTACCCCATTGTTGACTCTTTTCCAACACACGCTCAAAAAGTTTTTGTCCATCCTTGGAGGTGAAGAGCTGAAAATCTTGACTGCCTTTGTTACTTGTTAGTGCAAGCAAAATCACCCATTTATCTTTATACTCAAGGAATGGTTTTACACTGTCTTCGCCCATATATGGAGCCACGGTGAGTGCATCGAGATTATATTCTTCAAAGAAAGTTTTGGCATACATTCGGCTTGTGTTCCCAATATCACCACGCTTTGCATCGGCAATGATGAAATGCTCTGGATAGTTTTCTTTCAGATATTGAATTGTCTTTTCAAAAGCTCTCATCCCCTTCAAGCCATAGCACTCGTAAAAAGCAAGATTAGGCTTGTATGCAACACAATAGGGGGCGGTTGCCTCAATGATGGCTTTGTTGAATTCGAAGATTGCGTCATCGTGTTTCAAAAGATGTTTTGGCACCTTTTCCATATCGATGTCCAATCCCACACATAAGAAAGACTTCTTACTAAAGATTTGATTTACGAGCTGTTGTCTGTTCATTTATTTTGATTTTTCGGTTTTAGGCAATTCCTTTTTCTTATCTTCTTTTCGCTGAGTGGAAACCAATAGATTCATAAAATCATCAGCCTGAACAGTACGTTCCTGCTGTTCCTTATCATCTTCTTTCTTTGTGTATTTAATACCCATTGTAATTGATTCTTTTAAAGTTCATTTTCCTTTAATTTTTCTGCATTTTCAGCAACCGTCAACGCATCAATCATGTCTTGGATGTTACCATTCAAAAACCCTTGAAGGTCGTGGGTAGTATATCCAATTCGATGGTCGGTCACACGGCCTTGTGGAAAATTATAGGTTCTGATTTTAGCCGAACGATCGCCTGTTGAAACCAAGCTCTTTCTTCTGTCAGCAATATCATCCACATATTTTTGATGCTCACGATCATGAATAAAGGTATAAAGACGACTCAAGGCGCGCTCTTTATTCTTCGGTTGGTCACGCGTTTCTGTACATTCAATCAGAATTTCTTCTACCTCACCAGTGTTTGGATTCTTCCACGGATAGCGCAAACGAACACCAGATTCAACTTTGTTCACGTTCTGACCACCGGCGCCACTTGATCTGAAAGTATCCCATTTGATGTCTCCCTCGTTGATATTTACTTCAAATTTATCGGCTTCTGGCAAGACGGCGACCGTAGCAGCACTCGTTTGCATACGGCCATTTGATTCTGTAACTGGAACGCGTTGCACGCGATGTACTCCGCTTTCGTACTTCATAATGCCGTAAACATCAGTACCACTGATGGCAAAGTCAATCTCTTTATAGCCACCAACAGCACCTTCAGACACATCAGTTATACTCAGTGTCCAACCTTTCATGTCGCAGTATTTCTTGTACATATTGAAGAGATCGCCAGCAAACAAAGCAGCTTCATCGCCTCCTGTACCCGCACGAATCTCCATTTGTACATTCTTTGCATCTTCTGGATCTTTCGGAACAAGAAGTAGTTTAATTTCCTCTTCTAATTTGGGTTGCAGACTTTCGTTCTCCTGTAGCTCTTCACGTGCCATCTCTTTCATGTCTGCATCATCTTCATTTGCTAATATATTTTTGGCTTCTTTAATCGAATCTAAGCAAGAAATATATCTTTTTCTGGCGTTCATGATGTCGCCTAAGTCTTTCCATTCTTTCGTAAGTTTCACATATCTTTTTTGATCTGCAATAACATCAGGGTCAGTAATCAATGTGCTTACCTCTTCAAATCGACTTTCTAAACCATCTAACTTTTCAAGTATACTATTATTTTCTGCCATATAATTTATTTTAATTCCAACAACATCGCGTTGTGAGGATCTTAATATTCAAACGTGCCATATTCAGAATGGATAACAAGACTGCGTTTCCCTTCTTCAATATGTCCTACAATTTGTGCATCGATATTAAAACTATTACTAATTGCAATAACTTTGTCTGCAATCTCTGGACGCACATAAATCTCCATTCTATGTCCCATATTGAAGACTTGATACATTTCTTTCCAGTCTGTCTTTGAACATTCTTGGATAGCCTTAAATAGCGGTGGAGTAGGGAACATGTTGTCCTTTACGGCCTTACAATTATCTCCTATAAAATGCAAGAGCTTAGTTTGAGCGCCTCCTGTGCAATGAATCATTCCGTGAATTTCAGGACGCAACTCATCGAGTACTTTCTTAATTACAGGGGCATAAGTGCGTGTTGGAGAAAGAACAAGCTTTCCTGCATTTACAGGACTGCCCTCGACGGAATCTTCAAACTTATATTTCCCACTATAAACCAATTCTTCTGGCACTGCATGGTCATAACTTTCAGGATAGCGATTGGCCAAATATTTGGCAAAGACATCATGGCGTGCACTGGTCAAACCATTACTTCCCATACCGCCATTATATTGCTTTTCATAAGATGATTGTCCTGTAGAACTAAGACCAACTATCACATCTCCGGGTCTGATATTGGCATTATTGATAACGTCACTACGCTTCATGCGGCATGTAACTGTAGAGTCAACGATAATTGTTCTGACAAGATCTCCTACATCAGCAGTCTCTCCTCCAGTCGGGAAAATGCCGATACCCATGTCGCGCATCTCAGCGAGTAATTCATCTGTTCCATTGATAATAGCTGATATAACCTCGCCAGGAACAAGCATTTTATTCCTGCCAATAGTACTTGAAACGAGTATGTTGTCTACTGCACCTACACACAGCAAATCGTCTGTATTCATGACAATGGCATCCTGAGCAATACCTTTCCATACGCTGATATCGCCTGTTTCTTTCCAATACATATAGGCTAAGGACGACTTTGTCCCAGCACCATCAGCATGCATAATATTACAATATTCAGGGTCATTGCCGAGAATATCAGGGATAATTTTGCAGAAAGCCTGTGGATATATACCTTTATCTATATTTTTGATTGCGTTGTGTACATCTTCTTTTGCAGCGCTAACACCACGCATCATGTATCTATTGTTCATAAGAAATTAATTATATTAGTCTTTACTATGCCAAAAATGCCAACTTTCAAAGGCTTGAAGTAGCAACATTTCCAATCCGTTTTTTACGGTTGCTCCATACTTTGCACCTTTTTGCATGAATAGAGTTTCGTCTGGATTATAAATCAAGTCGTAAAGCAATGTGTGACTATCCATTGCTTCGTAGGGTAGGGCAGGACATTCGTCTGCTTTTGGATACATGCCACAAGGAGTACAATTCACTATCACTTTATACTCATTAATTACCTGCGGAGTTATCGATTGATAACATATTGTGCCTGGGCGTTCAAACCTACTGACTTTTAATGTTTCGATACCGAGTGAGTTTAAACCATATTGAATAGCTTTAGAGGAACCACCGGTCCCTAAGATTAGTGCCTTCTTATGACATTTTTCAAGGAGAGGTTCTATGCTCTTGGTAAAGCCAAAGACATCACTATTATAGCCTTTCATTATGATTTTTTTCCCTTTATGAGTGATTTTAATCACGTTAACGGCACCAATATCTTTAGCTTCAGGACTTAATTCATCCAAAAAATCAATGATTTTCTCTTTATAAGGAATTGTAACATTTAGTCCCTTTAAGTCAGGATTTTGTGCAATGATTTCTGGAAGAAAATCTAAATTAGGGATTTCAAAGTTACAATATTGAGCATCTATGCCTTCGTTTTCAAACTTCTCATTGAAGTAACCAATTGAAAAGGAGTGACCAAGTGGATATCCTATAAGACCATATTTATCCATACAACAAGATGTTATCTATTTTTTATTTTCGTGCAAAATACATTGTGCAGATTCCAAATGTTAGTCTTTGGAAGCTTGCATCCTTGAAGCCAGCTTTCTTTAAGATTTCTAACATCACTTCACCTTGAGGGAAAGCTTCTATAGTGTTCGTCAGATAACTATAAGCGTTGTTATCTTTTGAAATTAGTTTTCCATAAACAGGTAAGATTGAGTGTGAGTAAATCTTGAATAATTGCTTCATCGGAAAACTCACAGGAGTAGTTAATTCTACAATGCTTAAATGTCCACCAGGCTTTAACACCCTACACATTTCTTTGAGTCCTTGGTCAAGATTTTGAAAGTTTCGAATACCAAAAGCAGCTGTGACAGCATCAAACGAATTGTCATTAAACGATAATTGCGTGCAATCTTCTTTCTTAAAAGAGATAATTTCTTGTAATCCTTCCTTCTCAACCTTTTGCTGTCCAATCTTCATCATCCCCTCACTGATGTCTATTCCGACCATCTTCTGTGGAGATAACAACTTTGCAGATAGTATGGCAAAATCTCCAGTACCTGTTGCTATGTCTAAAATTGTTTTAGGATGAAAAGGTGAAAGCTGGCGAATAGCTTTCTTTCGCCAGCCTTTATCAATATCCCATGAGAGACGATGATTAAGAGTATCATAAGTCGGTGCAATGTTATCGAACATTTCTTCAACCAATTTTCCTTTCTCACCAGTCTTCCCGTATGGTTTTATCTCTTCTTGTTTATACATGCAAAATCGTGTGGAAGATTATCTAACCGTCTTCAAATAGTTTTCAACATTCTTTTCAATGCGTGCTGCTATATCACCACTTTCAACGCTCTTATCAAACTTTTCGCCTGTGATGTGCTCGTAAAGTTCGATATATCTCTCACTAACGCTTTCAGCATATTCGTCAGAAATCTCTGGCATTTGTTGCCCTGGCTCATTCATAAAGTTATGTTCTATCAACCATTGGCGTACAAACTCTTTCGACAACTGCTTCTGAGGCTTGCCTGCTGCAAGTTTTTCCTCATAACCATCAGCATAGAAATATCTACTTGAATCTGGAGTATGAATCTCATCTATTAAATAAATCTTTCCATCACGTTTACCAAATTCATATTTCGTATCAACCAAAATCAGACCTTGCTTGGCTGCAATTTCCTGTCCACGTTTGAAGAGTTTCTTCGTGTAATCCTCTATAACGTCATAATCTTCCTTTGAAACCAATCCTTGAGCAATAATCTCTTCTCTTGAGATGTTCATATCATGACCTTCATCAGCCTTTGTTGTAGGAGTAACGATTGGCTCAGGAAATCTCTCGTTTTCACGCATTCCTTCTGAAAGTTTTACTCCACAAAGATCGCGACATCCTTCCTTATATGCACGCCAAGCACTTCCCGTGAGAATTGAACGGATAATCATCTCTACGCGAAAGCCTTCACATTTAAGTCCGACAGTAACCATTGGGTCTGGTGTTGCCAGTTTCCAGTTAGGGCAAATATCACTTGTTGCATCAAGAAACTTAGCCGCAATTTGGTTTAAAACCTGACCCTTAAAGGGGATTCCCTTAGGTAAAACAACATCAAAAGCCGAGATTCTGTCGGTAGCAATCATCACAAGTAAATCGTCATTGATGTCATAAACATCACGAACCTTACCATGATAAACACTCTTTTGTCCATCGAAATGGAAATCAGTCTTTGTTAAAGCTTTCATTTTGAATATTAATTAAAATCGTTGTCTGAATTTTCAAATATTGTAAATTCTTCTTCTTTTTCAGTTTGTTGCTTTTCTGCTGCAGCTCTTTTACTCTTTTCTTTTGACTCTTGCTCTTGCTTTTTGTCAAATGAATCATAGGCATCCACTATGCGCGTAACAAGTTTATGCCTAACAATATCTTTTTGGGATAGATTTACAACGCTAATACCTTCGACCTTCCCAAGTATATTTAACGCTTCCTTTAGTCCGCTTTTTTGAGCTTTCGGCAAATCTATCTGCGTCATATCTCCCGTGATTATCATCTTCGTACTCCATCCCATACGCGTCAAAAACATTCGAATCTGCTGAGGAGTTGTATTCTGTGCTTCATCCAAGATTACTACAGCATCACTCAATGTGCGTCCGCGCATGAAAGCGAGTGGGGCAATCTGGATAATATGTTTCTCCATCATATCTTGCAATTTCACTGCAGGAATCATGTCTTCAAGAGCATCATATAGGGGTTGTAGATAGGGATCTATCTTATCTTTCATGTCTCCAGGCAGAAAACCAAGCTTTTCTCCAGCCTCTACTGCAGGGCGACTTAGTATTATTTTCTTTGCAGTTTTTTCCTTTAGTGCCTTTACTGCAAGTGCAATACTTAGATAAGTTTTTCCTGTTCCAGCTGGACCTACCGCAAAAATCATGTCATTTTTATTAAATGCATCGATAAGTTTCTGCTGATTCTCCGACCGGCTTTTAATGGGCCTTCCTGATACACTATAAACCAAAACACCCTTGATACTGTCGCCTTTTGTCTTTCCAGACTTTACAATATCAAGGATATCTTCATCAGAAATAGAGTTATACTTCAACACATGTTTCTGCATAGAAGCAATATCTTCTTCTATTTTGGCCATCTCTTCCTCATCACCAAGAATACGGATAACATTATCTCGCGCAACGATTCTCAATTTAGGAAAGAGAGATTTTATCATTTGCAAGTGACAATTATTGAGTCCATAGAATATAACTGGATCAATATCTTCTAAGAATATATGCTTCTCTATCAATGTATAAACTCCTTAAATATGGATGCAAATTTAGAGTTTTTTTTTGAAATTACCAAATATTTGGTCTATCTTTGCATCTCGTAAAAGAAGTTTATGATAGTGTTATGAAGATTTCTAAAAATCGGTTTTTACAAGGTTTTGGTCTGTCGGTAGTATTTTTGGGCTTTATCCGTTGTCTGTTCCCGTCTATAGCAGGTAATGGAACACATCAAACGAGTGCTGAAAAGATTGTAAAACCAACTTTAAAAACACATCAAAAGCCAATACAAGAGAATATTAATTTTGCACAAACGAAGTCCTCTTTACCTGTTAGTTCCGTATTTTTTAAGGCTGATGGTTCTGTCGTAAAGAATCGTATTTATAGTGTTCCCAATTTCGGAAAAGCTTTCCCTGATCAGAATGATGTTCAGCTATTGTCGGCAAAAGCGCTTGGAGTTACACCTGTGAAAGACCGAGCTGATGCTGAAAACAGAAAGGGAGAACTCGTTTATATCGGTGGAAATCCATATTACTATATAGACAATTTAAAGTCCAGTATTCCTTATTTAGTTCCCAAAGCAGCAATACTTCTACAGGATATTGGACACAATTTCTTTGACTCTTTACAAATAAAAGGAATCCCATTACATAAGATTATTATCACCAGTGTAATGCGTTCTAAAGACGATGTACAGCGACTTCGTAGCCACAATGGAAATGCAACTGTTAATAGTTGCCATCTATATGGAACTACAGTTGATATTTGTTACAATCGATATAAAACTGTAGAAGCCCCAAACGAAAAGCGACGTGCGGTGCGCAATGATACATTGAAATGGATTCTTAGTGAAGTTTTAAATGACATGAGAAAACAAAATAGGTGTCACATTAAGTATGAAGTGCACCAAGGCTGCTTTCATCTAACAGTAAAGTAGGATGTAATCACGACATTTTTTCACTTTGATATTGTTTATTTATCATAATCATGATTATATAATAAAAGGCATATTGTGAGGCCAACACTATTAAATGCGGGAATAATATAAATCTTACAAGAAAACGTTTAATGGCACTTCAGGAGACAATCTCAAAGTAATAATGGAATAAAATGAATGAGATTATACAATGATTTGATATGAATTGTGTTTTGATTGTAAACTACTGATTTCCAAGTATTTGTTACATTATCAATATAAAGTTTTAGTTTTATCATTTAAGACGCTTACAAGAAAAATCATAAAAAATGAGGATTGCAATTTAAAATAATTGAATATATCTTTGCAAACAGATGAATTGATTAATTGATTATTTGAAAACTGGTTGATTATACGGGCAGATTTTATATACATAAAAATATATAATTCTGTCCGTTTACCAAATACAGCATGAGTATTTCCATTCAATATATTGTAATTTTTGTAGTCATTGCAGTTTCAGTCTGCTTTGCATTAAGAAATCTATACAAGGCTATTTATCACAACGTTAAATGTAAAGACTACAAATGTGCAGGCTGTGCATTTTATGATAAATGCAAAAAAGTAGAAAAAAAACAATGAATATATTTGGTCAAATTGTTTTTTTATATTACCTTTGCAACCGCAATTCGGAAACGAAATGGTACCTTGGCCGATCGGTTAGGTAACGGTCTGCAAAACCGTGTAGAGCAGTTCGACTCTGCTAGGTACCTCTTTTAGGTTGAGTTCTATACTCAACCTTTTATTTTTTCCTATTATCTTTTATATGAAAGCACTTGTTCTATGTAAGTCTCATGATTGCTATCAAATAATTTTTGAAGCCTTTTCTTGATGATATAATTCATAAACAACTTGACAACTCCAAAGAGAAGTGCACCCCCTACTCCACAAACAATAGCCGTATAGCGTCCAAATGGTAAATCTTTATCTGGGAAAAATGAAGCAATAAAGATTGGAATAACGATAAAGATGCCGCATAAAGTCATTTGGAAACGTTCACTTCCCATGCTATCGAGAATCATTTGCTTATCAAATAAATATGATTGCAAAGATTCTTTGGTTACACCATAGTCTTTCATCTGTGGAAAATCATCAGATTCTCCATATGTATTAATCATCCGCCAGACAGCTTGTTGCAAATCATCTACTTTGTATTCTGTTTCATTTAAGGTAAAGTTCATGTTTCGAAATAAATTTTATTAAAGAATAAAGAAAATAGAAAGCAGTGTTCCTATAAGCCGGGTTCTGTCTCCATCAAAGCGATGGCGCCCTGTTATTTATCTAATCTGTGAGTCACCCCACAGCTTAAGCATTCTACCCTCCGTAGCGATTTATAATCTTTAAGCGGACAACTTTCAGTCTACGGTATACATGAACTTGCAGCCTCCAGATAGCACAGCCTGACAATCGCCTGTCAGCTGGTAGTCTCTTACACTACCTTCTCACCCTTACCTTGAATGGACTTGAAAGGCTATTCCTTTCAGTTTCGTTTTACAAGGCGGTTATTTTCTTCTGCCAACACCTACTGTTACCAATAGCTTCTATTTTCGGAAGTGGAGTGTCCTATGCTGCCCGGACTTTCCTCTCGCGTCAAAACAAACGCCAGCAACAGAGCCGGAACACTGCTTTCTGTATGCAAAGATAACGCAAAAGATGTGTTTTACAAAATAAATGAATGACTTTGTTATAAACGAAAAAAAATTGATTGCCTCACGACAACCAATTTCTTCTTTAACCTTAATAATCTAATACCATGAAAAACATGTTGCAAAGATAGGCATTTTTTTGTGTCCTTCCAAAAGAAATACCATCATTCTCTTTGATAAAGTGCATATTTAGCGTTTTTAAAGAGAAATTAAATCGTTTGCATTTGAAATTAAAGAATGTATTATATTCTTAATTCTTTCAAGATATCAGCCATCTTTTGTTTTGTTGTTATGGTTGTAGGAACGAGCGGAAGTCGAAGTACGTTCTCAATCATTCCCATATCGTTTAATAATGCTTTGCAGCCCGCAGGATTCCCATCTACAAAGAGTAAAGAGTAAAGTTCTGTGAACATATGATGAATTTTGCGTGCAGGTTCATACTCACCATTAAACTCCAATCGAATCATTCTGCTAAATTCCTTAGGTAGCGCATTACCAATCACCGAGATAACTCCTGCTGCCCCACTTGCAATCATAGAGAAAGTGAGTGCATCATCGCCGCTAATGACATCGAAATTATCTGGCTTATTCTTTATTATCTCATCCACCTGTTCAAGGCTTCCACTGGCTTCTTTAATAGCAACTATATTAGAAAAGTCCTTAGCAAGCTTGACTGTGGTTTCTGCTTTCATATTGATTCCTGTGCGTCCTGGTACATTATATAATACAATTGGTAACGGACTAACTTCTGCTATGGCCTTAAAATGCTGGTAAAGTCCATCTTGCGAAGGTTTATTATAATAAGGACATATACTCAAAATACCATCTATTCCCGTCCAATCTGTTGTTTTTATTTCATCGACAACAGCTGCTGTATTGTTTCCTCCACAATATTTCAGTATAGGAATCCTGCCTCCAACAACACCTTTTATAAACGAAGTGAGTTCTTCTTTCTCTTCTTTTGTCAAGCAAGGAGCTTCTCCTGTGGTCGCCAAGATACATAAAAAGTCAGCGCCATTAGCCAATTGATAGTCCAATAGCCGTCTAAGTGATTTATAATCCACCTTACCTTCTAACGTAAAGGGGGTTATCAAAGCTATTCCTAAGCCTTTGAAGATGTTGTGTGCCATATCGTATTGTTTTTACTTTCAATCATGTCTACAAAGATACAAGATTTATATCGATTTGCAAAGATTATCTGACAAATAAATTCAGAAGTATAGTTCTCCCCTACTTTATCCTCTCGATCCTATATATAAAAATATCATTCCCAGCAGCACTAATGCCAAATCAAAAGCCTTTGCCTTAAGATTCTTTTCGTGAAAGAATATTGCTCCCGAAAGAAAACTAACCAAAACGCTTCCTCGTCTAACCATACTTACAATTGAAATCATAGCCCCTGGTAAGCTTAAAGCATAGAAATAAACAAAGTCGGCAGCACATAAGAACACTGAGATAAACACCACAGACCAGTCCCAATGAAATGGAGTTGTACGATAACGTGTTGGCCACCACAATACAATCATCATGATTCCCATTAATAACATCTGGTAAATGTTATACCAACTTTGCACTATCATACGGTCTATTCCAACACCACCATCAGTAGCATTTGCCATCAGATATTTGTCGTATAGTCCACTAACAGCCCCTAATAATGCTGCAATCACAAGAAAGAAAATCCATTTATTGTGCTTAAAATCAATTCCTTCACGACGTCCACTCTTACTCAACATCAAGAAAGAAATGGCTGCAAGTGTTACACCGGCCCACTGCCAACCATTTAAGCGCTCACCAAATACAAGCATAGCACCAACAAGTACCATTACAGGGCGTGTAGCGTTGATTGGTCCAACAATAGTAAGTGGGAGATGTTTCATTGCAAAATAGCCGAATATCCAACTCGACAAAACTATCAAACTTTTTAGAATGATATAGCGATGAACCTCCCAACCTCCTTGTGAAACATAGAAAATACTGCCATCAAAGATATGAGTGGTTGATGACAATACGATAAAAGGCAAGAAGATTAGTGACGAAAAGACAGTATTCAAGAATAGAATCGGAAGCACTGCATTGTCGTTTAACGCTTTCTTTTTGAACGAATCATAAAATCCCAACAGGCCTGCCGAGAGAAAAGCTAAAATTAACCACATCATTTATTAATATTCTATATTTTCTAAAAACAAAGCATGTCCAGGCATACTCTCACCTGCTTGACTCCGGTTTCCTTCTTCTAATATTCGTTCCAAATCTTTAATTGTAATGCGATGTCTTCCTAACAAAATTAGTGTTCCAACGGTTGCACGCACCATATTCCTTAAAAAGCGATTGGCAGTAATCTCAAAATACCATGAATAAGGAGATGTCTTAACCCATTTACTCTCTTTAATAGTACAGAGTGTTGTTGTATTATCTGCCCCCGATTTACAAAAAGCAGCAAAGTCTTGGTGTTGTTTCAATAGCTCAGCTCCTTGCTCCATCAGTTCAAAATCAAGCGGATAAGGACTTTCATACGAGTAATTTCGAAGAAAAGGGTCCTTTCGTGTGTGGATGAAATAACGATAAGTACGCCATTTTGCAGAGAAACGTGCGTGCATGTTACTATCAACAGGTTGGATGTTAAAAACGGAAATATCACGTGGCAGGAGTCTATTGAGCTTATAGGTCAACTGCTCACATTCAATTTCTTCAGCCAAATCTAAATGTGCAACCATCATACGTGCATGCACACCTGTATCAGTTCGTCCTGCACCAACTATCTCTACACACTGCCGAAGGATTGTCGACAAAGCATTTTGGAGAGTTTCTTGCACCGACATACCATTGGGTTGAATCTGCCAACCATGGTATGCTGTACCATCATAACAAAAATAAATAAAATATCTTTGCATACATCTATATTTTCTTTCCCATTCTTTCGCTATTCGAATGCCATTCAAGCAATTTGGGTTCTGTATTGAATTATATCATAAAGAGCGTCATTTTATCCTGTAAAACGTATCTAATTACGAGGTTAAATGACGCAAATTGTTTTCCAAACACTCACATAAACCAATCGCATATGAATAACATCATTCTGCACCATAGTTCCTAAGAGATTTAAAGATGACTTTATCAAATCCATAAACATCCGCGAAATGCTGAAGTTTTCCTTTGCCATCAGGATATATTGTGAAATAGGTGAGGTAGATAGGAACCTGAGGTTCTACGCTCAAAGACCTGAGAATAAGTGACTTTTTTAGCGTATCAGGCCTTGTTTTCTCCATATTTTTATGTCCCTCTTCAGAAGAGTTTACCCCCTCTTCACCTATTTTCGCAGTCATTGAATAATGAAGTTTCCGAATGATTGAAGCCTCTTTGTCTTTCAACAAGAATACCGCTAAGTCAAAAGGTCGTTCAACGCGTACGCAGCCATGACTGACATCACGATCTGTTTGAGAAAAAACATGCTGCTGATTTGTGTCATGCAGGAACACACTGAAGCCATTAGGAAAACGAAAAATGATTCTACCGAGTGAATTGCCCAAACCACCTGTCTGAATGACTAAATAGTCTTTGCTGAGCAACATCTCCCTTGTAATCTGGTCAAAAGGCACCTTTTTACCTGTTTTTCTATGTCTAACAAAGAAATGATGGCTATCAAAATAGTGCCTATCACCACAATGATTAACTATACTTTTCTTTATAATACTACGCGGAACTATCCATTGTGGATTAACATCCATACGTATAATACGGCTCGTCAACAATGGGGTCTTAGTATCTTTTGAACCACATCCTATCTTCATTTCTTCTATATCATCACGATTAACCATGCGTAAATGAAACGAAGGGATATTTACCAAAACATATTTCTCATGCAAATCAGGCGTATCTTTATAACGCCAGCGGCAGCGATCCATATTGCACAAGATGGCTCTTCTTTCGTCTTTATCCCGTGTTATTGCTAATAAACTTTGGAGTTGTGAATATAACTCGCTCTTAGGTTGTATCTCATGAAGGAATATTCCCACGCTATCATGCTCTATTTTATCCAATGCTGATCTATAAAAGTCTTTCCCCACACGCTGCATGGGAACATCAAATAGAGTTGCATAACTAACACTTACAGAGTCACTATCCCTCACATCCATACGATTAAACAGACGATAGGGATTGACAAATCCAAATCTTTGTCCTGTTGTATAGCGTAAATAAGCCTTTGTTAAGTTGTATTCAAGCTGAGCAGCAACCTTATTAATAGAATTGCTTTGTTTGTCAAAGTCTAACGTTCGAAATCTTTTCAGCCCCTCTTCTATCTCACAAACGCGAAACTTTTTCTTGCTAAAACCCAATTGGTCGACTGTCTTCAGATAGGAAAGCAAGGTATCAGCCTGGTCATTTACACCTTGTCGATTAATCCATATACATGTTCCACCATTTAAATAGTACGATTTCACACGCATATCAGTGGCTGTTGAGTCGGCATCGGCAAAGGCTGTTTGCCTTAAAAAATGCTGAATGCGCTTAGCTTTCAGCGTAAATGCCGATGAGTCTAAAGGCTCAAAATCTGATAGTTCTATGTTTTTATTGGGATTTTCATATTTATTGCTGCACGCCATGCAAAACAAAAGTATGAAAAATATACTTGAAAGAATTCGATACATTGAAGATTTTACTTATTTGATTAAATGTTACATATCAATATACAGAAATCTTTCTGACCGTTTTCCCGACCTTAACAATGTAACACCCTCTATGAAGATTCAAATCAAAACGCTTGTCATTGCTGTCTACTCGCATCGACATAACGCAAACTCCTGTTACATTATAAATATAAACAACCTGTCCAACACCTCCTGTAATACGCAGTATATTCTGACTGAATGAAATCTCTGCCTCATTAGATTTGGGGATTTCGTTCAAATTTGTGTTTACAATGGCGCCTGAAACACAAGGAGAAACCATAGCAAACAAGGTCAAAAAAAATATCTTATACAGAGATCTCATCATTATCTTTTTTAACAAGCGTTACATGAAATGCTGTTTATTGAGTTACAAAGTTATAAAAATATGGATAAAGATAATATTTAATTAACAATAATTATAAACGTAATCATTTACGAAAGGAATATTCTTATCATGTTTTAGTCATTGCTTCAAATTTGAAGAGCGCCATAAAGCATGAAATAAAATGATAGTAGAAATGCAAGGTGAAGTTAGCAAAAAAGCAGTTAAATGTTTGGCTATTTAAGAGAATTACGTTATTTTTGCAACTATAATAATAACAATTTTTAATAAAAAGCATTTATACCTAATCAACTATGAGTGAGAAAAGAGTATATACTTTCGGTAATGGTAAGGCTGAAGGTAAGGCAGATATGAGAAATCTGCTTGGTGGTAAGGGAGCGAACCTTGCTGAAATGAACTTGATTGGAGTGCCAGTTCCTCCAGGTTTTACTATCACAACGGACGTTTGTAATGAGTATTTTGAGAAAGGAAAGGAAAAGGTTGTTGAGCTTTTGAAAGGTGAAGTAGAAGCTTCAGTACAACACATTGAGAATTTGATGCATTCAAAGTTCGGCGATGTTGAAAACCCATTGCTTGTAAGTGTGCGTTCGGGTGCACGTGCCAGCATGCCAGGAATGATGGATACTATCTTGAATCTTGGTTTGAATGACGAGGTTGTAGAAGGTTTAGCACGTAAAACAGGAAATGAACGCTTTGCATACGACAGCTATCGTCGCTTCGTTCAGATGTATGGTGACGTGGTATTGGGTATGAAACCTGTTAACAAAGAAGACATCGATCCATTCGAAGAAATTATCATTGCAGTGAAAAAACAGCGTGGTATCGCTCTCGACAATGAAATGAATGTTGATGAACTCAAGCAGTTAGTTACCTTATTTAAACAAGCAATCAAAGAACAGACCGGACGAGATTTCCCAGTTGACCCGATGGAACAATTGTGGGGAGCTATCTGTGCAGTCTTTGATTCATGGATGAATGAGCGTGCTATCCTCTATCGCAAGATGGAAGGTATCCCTGCTGAATGGGGAACAGCTGTCAGTGTGATGGCTATGGTATTCGGAAACATGGGTAATACCTCTGCAACGGGTGTATGTTTCAGTCGCGATGCAGCTACTGGCGAAAACCGATTCAATGGTGAATATCTTGTAAACGCACAGGGAGAAGATGTCGTTGCTGGTATTCGCACCCCACAACAAATTACAAAAGAAGGCTCACTACGTTGGGCTGAACAGCAATGTATTGATGAAGAAATACGTGCTTCCAAGTATCCGTCTATGGAAGAAGCCATGCCTGAGATTTACAAGCAATTGAATGACATCCAACAGAAGCTTGAAGCACACTATCACGACATGCAAGACATGGAGTTTACGGTTCAGGAAGGGCACCTATGGTTCTTGCAAACACGAAACGGAAAACGTACAGGTACAGCAATGGTTAAGATTGCTATGGACCTCTTGCGTGAAGGAGAAATTGACGAAAAGACGGCTCTTTTGAGATGTGAACCCAATAAATTAGACGAACTTCTACACCCTGTATTTGACAAAGAAGCACAAATGACCGCAAAAGTACTGACTCGTGGTCTTCCTGCAAGTCCAGGTGCAGCTTGTGGCCAAGTGGTCTTTTTTGCCGACGATGCTGAACATTGGCACGACGATGGCCACCAAGTTATCATGGTACGCATAGAGACCAGTCCTGAGGATCTTGCCGGAATGAGTGCCGCAGAAGGTATTTTGACTGCAAGAGGAGGTATGACAAGCCATGCAGCCGTTGTCGCTCGAGGCATGGGAAAATGTTGTGTCAGCGGTGCTGGAGCAATCAATGTTGACTACAAAGCACGCACAGTAGAGATTGACGGAACTACCATTCACGAGGGAGATTATATTTCTATCAATGGTTCTACAGGCGAAGTGTACTTAGGTGAGGTAAAAACCAAACCTGCAGAAGTTACTGGTGACTTTGCCAAGTTGATGGAGCTTTGCCAGAAATACACCAAACTTGTCGTTCGTACAAATGCAGACACTCCACATGATGCAGAGATTGCGCGTAACTTTGGCGCTGTAGGTATCGGACTTTGCCGTACTGAACACATGTTCTTTGAGAACGAAAAGATTAAGGCAATGCGTGAGATGATTCTCGCTGATACAAAAGAAGGTCGTGAAAAGGCTTTGGAGAAACTCCTACCCTATCAGAAACAAGACTTCTACGGAATACTCAAAGCTATGGATGGTTATCCTGTAAATGTTCGTTTACTTGATCCACCTTTGCATGAATTTGTTCCTCATGACCTCGCTGGACAAAAGGTTATGGCTGAAGAAATGGGGATATCGGTTGAAGAAATTCAGCATCGTGTAAACTCTTTGAGCGAGCATAATCCAATGTTAGGTCACCGCGGTTGCCGATTGGGTAACACCTATCCCGAAATAACTGCAATGCAAACACGTGCCATTTTGGGTGCAGCCATAGACTTGAAAAAGGCTGGTTACGACCCCAAACCTGAGATTATGGTACCACTTATTGGTAGTGCAAACGAGTTTGATGTGCAAGAGGCGGTCATCCGCGCTACTGCCAACCAGCTATTCGAAAAGGAAGGTGTTGAAATTCCATTCAAGATTGGTACAATGATTGAAATTCCACGTGCGGCCTTAACTGCCGAGAAGATTGCAGAAAGAGCCGAATATTTCAGCTTTGGAACCAATGACCTCACACAAATGACCTTCGGTTTCAGCCGCGATGACATTGCAAGCTTCTTGCCTGTTTACTTGGAGAAGAAGATTCTGAAAGTCGACCCATTCCAGGTTTTAGACCAAGCAGGTGTTGGTCAGCTCGTTGAAATGGGTGTGAAGAAAGGTCGTTCAACCCGTCCAAACCTAAAATGTGGTATATGCGGAGAGCATGGTGGTGAGCCTTCTTCTGTTAAGTTCTGCCACCGTGTAGGTCTGAACTATGTAAGTTGCTCTCCATTCCGTGTTCCTATCGCACGATTGGCTGCGGCACAAGCTGCTATAGAAGAATAAGTTTCTTTTCTATATACAATCATTTAAGCTGAATCTCTGTTTTGAGATTCAGCTTTTTTAGTTTCTAATATTCAAAACTTGAATACATCAAAACAAGCTCAGAATAACGCTCTATAACATCTCTGATTTAATGTAAACGCACAAAAAAGGGTGCAGCCTGTTATCCCAACAGCGCCGCACCACCACTTTAGACTTAGGAGTATTTATGACGATACCTATTGTATAACTACGCCGCTGCGCAGATTTTCGTCGCAATAAGAGTTAATTTTGAATGCGGCCTTGCGCATTTCCCTAAGCTCGACAATTTTATGGTTGGTTTTTATGTTTAATCCCAAAGTTGGGCTGTTCGGTTGTTCCGCCGCCAGCTTTCGGTTTTTCATTCGCCTTCAGCTTCTTCTCCTCTACGAGAAACAGCGTGCCATCCTTATTCACGCCCACCCAAAGGGTTTTGACTTTGCCGTCGGCCGTCTTCTGTCCTTTTACCGATAGCTCAAACAGGCGCTTGGCAGCCGTGCCCTTTGTCTTGCCCGTAAACGAGAGGCTGCCATTTTCAAGTTCCATTTGCTGTTCAAGTGCTGGGAATCCTGCTTTTAGCCTATTTTCTTCCTCTGGCGTAGGCTTGGGCGTGGGTTTCTTCTGCGCCATGCTCTGTTTGTGCGAAGTCTTGAAGTGGTCGCTCTCCTGATTCATGCGGTCAACCAAACGC